>Ga0272443_10004403_pt1 | contig 15360 bp, 11 predicted proteins | sample SSMAcet12_FD_193581 | JGI IMG/M metagenome (GOLD analysis project Ga0272443, IMG submission 193581) | Marine sediment archaeal communities from Little Sippewissett salt marsh, Falmouth, MA, United States - SSM-Acet-12 | ecosystem: Environmental > Aquatic > Marine > Wetlands > Sediment ...
CGAGCATATCGCGGTGGAGGCGGCTTCTTCCCTTTCGGCGGCTTCGTTGACTATGATAATCGGATTGTCCATAGCCTTGATCCTTGGAATCGTCCTCGCCTGGTTTATCGTAAGGAGTATTACCAAGCCGATCAACCGTATCATTGGCGCCCTTACCGACGGTGCCGAGCAGGTCAGCATGGCCTCGGAGCAGGTCGCGGGCGCCAGCCAATCGCTTGCGGAAGGGGCCTCGGAACAGGCTTCGGCTCTCGAAGAGACCTCATCTTCGCTTGAAGAGATGGCCGGAATGACGCGGCAGAACGCCGACAACGCCAACCAGGCAAACGGTCTTTCCGGAGAGGCGAGCAGTTCAGCAGACAAGGGCATGCGCGCGATGGACGGGATGTCCAAGGCGATGCAGGATATCAAGAAGTCTTCCGATGAGACTGCCAAGATTATCAAAGTCATCGATGAAATCGCGTTCCAGACCAACCTTCTGGCTCTTAATGCCGCGGTTGAAGCGGCCCGTGCCGGCGATGCCGGTAAGGGTTTCGCGGTTGTGGCTGAAGAGGTTCGCAATTTGGCCCAGCGTTCCGCCGAGGCGGCGAAGGATACCAGCGCTTTGATCGAAGGCTCGCAGAAAAACGCCGATGACGGTGTGAAGGCCACGGAAGAGCTGGTTGAGATACTGAAGGATATCACCGGCGCCAGCAAGAAGGTTAACGACCTTCTCGGAGAGGTTTCCGCCGCCAGCCAGGAACAGTCTCAGGGAATCGACCAGTTGAATAATGCCATGGCTCAGATGGATCAGGTTACGCAGCAGAATTCGGCCAATGCCGAGGAATCTTCATCGGCTGCCGAGGAGCTGGCGGCACAGGCTCAGGAACTGAGCAATGTCGTTAACGATTTGACCTGCCTCGTTCATGGCCAGGGGTCAGGCAAAACAGCCGCGCAGACCATGCATAAGATTCATGAGAATGATAAGCCGAAGTCGAAGACCAGCAACGATTTTAAGCAGAAGTCAAAGAGGCAGTTTAAATCCTATCAGCCTCAGAAACCTGCCAAAAAGGAATCGATTGCGGTAAGATCGGATGAGGTTATACCGCTGGAAGAAGCAGAGACGGCCGGATTCTGAGCTGGAAAGTAATTGAAACAACTTCCCGAAAGGCCGCAGCGAAAGCTGCGGTCTTTTTTTATCATCGGATTGTCTTTGACTACAGCCAATCAGGAAACGGCCAGCTCGACCAGCGGGGGCCGCTCGGAATAAATCCCAGGGATTCTTTTGGCCTGCCGGGAGCCGTTGTTGACGAATGTCAATATGACATTGCTTCCGGGGGCCGGGAAACGGCTTCCCTTTTTGACATGGTATCGGGCCTTGAATTTAATCTGTCGGTCTATTTCGAGGTAGACCCATTCATTATCAATCTCAAGAACATAGGCAGTCATAGGACACCTATTGATTGGGGTGCATCGATAATTTAACTGGACTAAATTAATATACGATAAAAAAGCCGTTGATATTTTAGTTATGTTTGAAGATTTTCGAGATAGCGAACATATATTTCTCGCCGACGATTTCCCGATTTTCAACTTAACTCTTTGAGGGGGATGCAATTACGGGCGGCATGATTTCCTCATGCCGCCCGTATGCATAATGAGCATAGTCGCAGGTGTCGATCTTAGAATTCGGCCATTTCGTCTTCTTCAAGCGGGATAATCTGTTCGGCCTGATTCGGCCTGGCGTTCACTTTGGCCTTGAGATTATCTTTCTTGATAGAGGTTTTTGGTTTCGGAAGCTGAACTCTTTTAATTTCGTGCTTATGATGATCCGACTTTCTGCTCGACTGCGTTCTCATATTATTGCGAGTCCGGTCGGCATCTTTGCCGTAAACCAGCCTGGCGAGATCGGTAACGATGGACTGCATCTGCTGAGCCTGGGCCGCAAGTTCCTCACTGGCCGAAGCGGATTCCTCGGAATTGGAGGCGGACTGCTGAACGACCTGATCCATCTGGCTGACCGCGGTATTAATCTGCTCGATACCGGAGGTCTGCTCGTTGCTGGCGGCGGCGACTTCTTCCATGATGGTGTTGACTTCCTTGATGCCCTTGGTAACGCTCTGAAGAATCTCTTTGACTTCTTCGACCGCATTGACACCGCTGTCGGCGTTCTTCTGGGAACCTTCGATCAGGGTATTGGTATCCTTGGCCGCTTCAGCCGAACGCTGAGCCAAATTACGAACCTCTTCGGCGACCACTGCAAAGCCCTTACCGGCATCGCCGGCGCGGGCCGCTTCGACGGCCGCGTTGAGTGCCAAAAGGTTGGTCTGGAACGCGATTTCGTCGATGACCTTGATGATCTTGGCGGTTTCATCGGAGGAGTTCTTAATCTCTTCCATGGCGTGCGCCATGCCTTCCATCGCCTGCATACCCTTATCGGCCGAAGAACTGGCTTCCGAAGAAAGGGCGTTCGCTCTCTGGGCATTATCGGCATTCTGCTTGGTCATGCTCGACATCTCTTCGAGCGATGACGAAGTTTCTTCGAGTGATGAGGCCTGTTCCGAGGCTCCTTCGGCGAGAGATTGACCAGCCGCGGCAACCTCCTCGGAGGCGGAACTGACCTGATCGGCGGCATCGGTCAGACCGGAGATGATCAGGTTGATCGGTTTGGTGATACCGCGGGTCACGATATAGGCCAGAGCGAGGCCGAGCGCTATACCGACGATGGCGAGAATAAGCATGGTGGTTATCGCGGTAGCCATAACGCTATCGCTGCGTTCACTGACCTCCGCCTCAAAATCGTTGATATTTTCGGTAAGTTCGGCGGCGACGACGAGAATATCGTTGAGAACCTGATCGCTTTTAACCATAGCGTTATGATATTTATTACCGGCGGCCTCGTATTGCTGAAGGAGGTTCTTGATCTCTTCCGCGGCGCTTTCAAGTTTGGGATTGCCGGCGACCAGGGATGCCCAGCGGTCCCTTCCCTCGTTGGCTACTTTAAGCTGTTTCTGATAACCCTGCCACTGAACATCGGCGTTCGTAGCCAGGAGGTAGACGGCGGTGACCCTGAGGAGCAGAAACGGCTCAATGACATCCTGATCGAGCCTTGTGCCGTACTCGGACCACTTCTTATAATCCGCAAAGTCTTCGGTCATGATGGCATACTCCTTGGCGGGTCTGATAACCGACTCGAAGGCGGTATTGACCTGACTGGTTACGGACCAGCCGATTTGTCCCCATGTCGTGAAGGCTTCGTCTTTATCCTTTCTGGCATTGGCGAGTTCATCGACACCTTTGCGGTAATTTTCGGCGCCTGAGGCGGCTCTTTTGACGAGATTCAATTCGGAATCATTCAGGAGATCTGATTGGGACAGGGCCTGCAGGACCTCAATTTGTTCCTTGTAGACCTCTTCATATTTTTCGATGGAGTTTTTAGTATCCCCTTCCTGGACCTTGAACCCCCGGCTGAGAAAGTCCTTAATATGGCCCCTAGTTTCCTGAACCAGTTCTTTCGAATCATTTGCCTGCTGAGTAAGACCAGCGAGGTCGCCCACCTCATTCAAGCTGCTCCACCCGGTATAACCGATTACCACGGCAATAATAATCAGTATAAAAAAGCCCCCACCAATCTTAGTTGAAAGTTTCATTTCCTTAAACATAATCAAATTATCCTTTCGTGTTTCCGTTTCAATCTTGAAATCAGTTTAAGACTTCTGTCGATTCTTGACTAATTTCATTTAAGATTGATGACTTTCATCACTGCCGATCGAGATGCCGGTACAGATTTATCGGCAATGTAAAGACTCCTCAAAATTCAGCTCGTTAAGTCTCCTCCCGGTTTTGTAATTGTTGAACTCATTATTATAAAAATTTCTTTATTCGCTATTCAGTGGTTTCCATATCGACGATCTCTTCGAGGATTTCAGATAATTCGAGATCCTCGATTGTCCCGAGAATCCGATTGAATTCTTTTCCATTTTTCATAAGGACAATAGTCGGTGTCCCGATAATATTAAACTCTCGCGAGATACGCACCGCTTCGTTTTTATTGACGATGACGGCACTAAGGCGATAGTGATGATCCTGCTGTGCTCTGAGAAGGAGGTTCAGGTGTTTTTCAAAATCCTTCCCGCCGTGCAGGAAATTAATCAGCACCAGCTGACTGCCGAAGCTTTTCAGTGTTTCGTGGAAGTTATTATCGTTGGCGAAGACTATTCCGCCGGGCTGTTTTTTCATAATCAGTGTTTTCATACGCTATTACTATATCCAATTATCGTGCCACATCCGGAAATCAATATTGTCTTTTTAAGTTATTATCCGCAGGCCCGTTACGGGCCGAGACGGATTCACCGGGCGGGATCGCTGTGTAAAATTTTACAATTCTGTAAAGTTACAATTTACAGTTTTACACCTTTACGGGCTCTTCATCCCGCAACCCTAATTCCTCGATTCTTCGGTAGAGGGTGGGGCGGCTGATGCCGAGTTTTCGGGCTGTTTTGGATTTATTCCAGGCGCATTTTTGAAGGGTATCGAGGATATGATCGGCGGATGTTTCTTTGGGGCCGGTTTCTTTATATTCGACGGTATCCTTTCCGTTAATATCAACAGGAAGATTATCGATCGTGATGGTATTTCCGCGGCATAATATAAAGGCATGTTCGATGGCATGAATCAATTCCCTGACATTACCGGGCCAGGGATATTTCAGGAGAAGAGCCAGGGCTTCCTGAGATACGCCGTTTATTTCCTTGCTAAATTTCCGGGCAAATATTTTACAGCAGTGGTCAATCAAAAGCGAGATGTCTTCGGTTCTCTCTCTTAACGCGGGCATGTGGACGGTCATTACTTTCAGGCGATAGTACAGGTCCTCACGGAATTTGCCGGAATTTACCATGGTTCTGAGATCCCGATTGGTTGCGGCCAGTATCCTGATATCGATTTTGATCGATTTCGTGCTTCCGACCGGCTCGATAATTTTATCCTGCAAAACCCGGAGCAGTTTTAATTGAATTCGCTCCGGAATATCTCCTATTTCATCGAGTAGAATAGTGCCTCCATCGGCGAGCAGGAACTTGCCCGGTTTATCTTTCATCGCTCCGGTAAAGGCTCCTTTGCTGTGACCGAACAGCTCACTTTCGAGGAGGTTTTCAGCGAGGGCGGAGCAGTTCACTTCGATAAACGGTTTCTCGTTCCTTGGACCATTTTCGTGAATCGCCCTTGCGACCATCCCTTTGCCGGTTCCGGTCTCACCGGTTATCAGGACGCTGGTATCGGTCTGGGCAAGGCTTTCGATCAGTTTATATATTTCCTGCATGCGGTGATGACCACCAATGATGTCATGGAATCTGGTTCTTTCGCCGAGTTTCTGTTCGAGGCGGTCAAGGCGGGTAATATCCCGGGATATCAGGACAGCGCCCATATTCTCCTGATTCACTCCAATCAGGGGGGCGGTGGTCAGCTCAAGAACCTGGGCATGATCTTGTCCGAAATCGCACTCCACGCGAAAACCTTTTACCGCCTTGCCGTTTTCAAGAGTCCGATTGAGTATTTCCAGGCAGGTATGAGAACATCCGAGAGATATCTCCCGGATCGATTTTCCAATAATATCGGATGAAGAGAAACCGCAGATTTTCCGCGCCGCCTTGTTGACATCCATTATTCGGCCGTCGGGGCCGATGGTCACAATCCCTTCGTCGACGGATCGGAAGATCGCCGCGAGATTGGCGGTTCTTAATGTAACCAGCTCCTCCAATTTATTGCGGTGCCTCTCAAGCTCGGTTTTATCAAGGACCTTTTTGGTTACATCCCTGAAAACCACGACCACTTCGGACGACGGAAGTTTATAGATAAAGCTTTCCACCCAGAGATCCAATCTTCGGTCAGCATATTTGATGGCTGGTATAAATTCGGGGGTCCCGCTCTTATAGACTCTCAGGCCAATATTGAACAACCCGAATTTCTTGAGAGCCGGGAGAATTTCCATGATTGATCTGTTAATAATTTTTTCCCGGGCAAGGCCGAATATTTTCAGAGCCGAGGTGTTTATCTCCGTAACATTGAAACTCTCGCCTTCATCTTCGGTATTCATTACGATCACGCCGTCGTTCATTCTTTCGAAAAGGTTGCGGTAGCGGATTTCGGAATCGCGGAGTTTCTCTTCGGCCCGTTTTTTTTCGGTGGTATCCTGAAGAGTCTCAATAGCGGCGACTATATTACCGTCACGGTCCCGGAGCGGCGATGCCGTAAAGTACAGCCATTTACCGTCTTTGCCGAGGTTCGGAAAATAATCTTCGATCTCGAAAGCCATGTCGTGTGATGGAGTTTTGCGGCATTTTCCGCTATAGTAAGCGAGGATTTCGTTGTCGGAGACATTGTCTACGATCAAGTCCGCCAGAACCGGGCGTTCTTGATCGTAAAACGGTTTCCATTGCTTTTTCGTTCCGACTATCGCAGACGAGGAAATACCGGTCATTCTCTCGCAGGCCCTATTCCAGAACATGACCTCGTGATTTTTATCGATAACGAATGCCGGAACGGCACTGCCGTCTATTATTTCCCGGAGCCGAAGTCGTCTATCATGGTGATGATCTCTTCTTCGGGAGCAATCTTCGGGTATCTCAAGGTTATTTAGATTATCGGCCCCGTTACTCATCAGACTGTTTCATCAACTCCAATCTCTGGAATACCAAACGTTTTCACATAATATTTATCGGCAATTGTGGGGATTTCCCCATAATTGCAGATGAACGATTGGATCAGGAATATTTTGCACTTCAGGGAAATCGGGAAAGACGGGAAAGATTTTTGTATCAGGCGTTGAGGCCGAGAACATCTAAAATAAAGGCGAGTTCAAAGGCGTAGTCTTTGATATAATCGTATCTTCCGGAAGGACCGAAATGACCCGATCGGAAATTTGTTTTGAGGAGGACAAGATTGTTATCGGCGTTATGGGAGCGTATTTTCATGGCCCACTTGAGAGGTTCTTTGAACCTGACCCGGGTATCGTGATAGCCGGCCCTGATCAGGATATCGGGATATTTCTTTTCCCCTACATTATCGACCGGTGAATAAGAGGACATATAAAGATAGTGATCGAATTGGCCGGGATTTCCCCATTCGTCAAATTCGGTAATTGTGAGGGGGCTTCCGGGATCCTTCATCGTCGTCATAACATCGACAAAGGGCATATCGGCAACCGCGGCACGGAAAAGGTCCGGTCGGAGATTCAAAACTGCCCCGATTAGCAGACCTCCGGCGCTGAATCCCTCGATTACGAGTTTTTCCGGACAGGTATATTTTTCAGCGATCAAGTACTCGGCGCAGGCGATGAAATCGTTGAAGGTATTATGCTTTTTGAACATCTTGCCGTCTTCATACCATGCTCTCCCGAGTTCGGCTCCTCCCCGGACATGAGCAATCGCAAAGACGAATCCCCGGTCGAGCAGGCTCAGGCGCAAAAAGGAATAATCGGGATCGACACTGTCGCCGTAGGCTCCGTATCCGTACAGGACGGCCGGATTATTGCCGCTTTGTTTCAGGCCTTTTCGGTAGACAATTGAGATCGGTATCATAACGCCGTCCCCGGCCAGGGCATAGAGACGCTCGGTAATATAATTGGATCGCTTATATCCGGGAACCCTGGTTTCTTTCATGCAGACCAACGATCGTTCATTGATATTATATTCATAGATCCGATCCGGCGTCAGCATCGAAGAATAGCCGAAACGATAGGTGCTGGATTTGTAGTCGGGATTGCTCTTTGTTTCAAGGGAATAAAAGCGATCGGGAAACTTGAGGTACCCACTTTTTCTACCGCTATCCTCAATCACGCGAATCATTTTGACTCCGCTGATTCTCTCGATCAGGACCAGGAAATCTCGGAAAGCATCGGCATCCTCGAGCATGACCGATTTCCGATGGGGGATTACTTCAATCCACTTGCCGGGAGAAGGATCGGAAACCGGAGCCTCCATTAATTTAAAATTCGGCGCGTCTTCATTGGTAAGAATATAGAACTTATCCTCCTGGTGCATGAGATAGTACTCAAGCCCTTTTTTTCTTCTTCGGACCAGCCGGAACTGACCGAAAGGACGGTCGGAACGCAGGAAACGTATTTCGCTGGAAATCAGGCTTTCGAGTTGAAGAAATATAAATTTTCCGCTGCGTGATTTTCGGATATTCAGGCGGTAAGCGCGATTTTTTTCTTCGTAAACCAGATCGTCGATAACGCCGGAGGTTCCGACAATATGACGCATCAGTTTGCAGGGTCGATATGTTTCATCCAGAAGAGAATAAAATACGATTTTGCTGTTTTCGGTCCAGACGATTTGTGAAGAAGCATTGTCTATCCGGTACGGAAAGAGCGTTTTGGCAGTGATATCCTTGAAATAAATAGCATATTGCTCCCGTCCGGAAAAATCGACGGTATAGGCAAGAGTTTTCTGGTCGGGGCTGACTTCAATAGCACCGACGTTGCAGTACGGTTTTCCTTCGGCGATGGCATTGACGTCAAGAAGAACTTCTTCGGGCGCCCTCGGTTTTGCTTCCTTGCGGCAGTATATTTCGTACTGCTTTCCTTCTTCGTATCTGCGATAGTACGAATATCCCCCGATTTTAACCGGGATGGTCGAATCGACTTCGACCATGCGGCTTTTCAGTTCAAAATATAACTTCTCCCGGAGTTTCCCGGTATGGGCCAGGGCCTCATCCGTTCTCCGATTCTCATCTTGCAGATGAGCGACCAGGTCATTTCCGGATTTCTTATTCGCAACCGTTTTTTTATTCATATTCGGAATCCATCCGAAGCGAAGTCAAAATTGTCGAATCGGTCGGGTCCGCCGGCTATATTTTCCGACAGGAGCGATTCCGCAGTAATTACTGCATATGACAAATATATCGGTTATTTCCGATAATACGAAACGTTTTCGCTTGTGCAGAGACGATGGATATCAATCTCTCCGCGGCGTTAGGCGCTGTTTAAACCAACATTTCTATTGAAAAGTAAACCGAAGACGATCAGCGAGCTATCCGGTCGTCTTCATCGTCATCATCGGAATTACGCCTCTCTCCTTTTCCTTCGCGATTCGGGACTTCAATAGTTTCATCACAGTCTTCGCAATAGACATAAACGTATTCACGATCGTAATCTTCGATCTGAATATTGCGGCTTCCGCATCGGGGGCATGCTCTTACTGTGCGCGGCATGGTATTCAATCTCCTTGTGAAGTATTTCTCGTGACAAATTTTGATTTTCCGGATATTTTTCCCTGAACCATAACGACACTTTTAAACCTTTTTGCACCGTACTTTCGGATTTTCCTGAACTCATTAATCGTTATTTTAATATCGCGGGCACTATCCTTAGTTTTATCATAAGCTGACACGTAGGGATCATGGAAATAGACAAATTCGCTGTCGAAACCTGTCATAACGACCCAATGGGGTGAACGGTCGCCATGTATTCGATAGGTACTAATCAAAACAATCGGAATACAGCCCTTGTTCATATCCTCCATGAGGTTCTCGATAGTGCAGTTTTTATGAGTAACCAGGGTCCCCTGCCTTTCGGCGCGGTCACGGAGATCCTTTGATATCAGGCGGATCACCTGCTTTTTATAGCTTTTTTTAACCGTCGAATAAAAAGGATTATGATTCCGCGAGAGGTACAGCTCGGTCTGAAATCCCCTGATCTGTGCGGAATATGCCAGCCCGAACGGCCCGGTGCCGCCGATACCGGAGGTCATGAAAATCAGGGTCGACTCTTTCCAGATATTCAATTCGGTTATGCGATTCATCTCGAATTCGGGGTCAAAATATTTCATGGCCATCATCAGGCACGCCGGTCCGCAGGTAAACTCGAGGGTCTGGGGATAAAAAGGAACCTTGCGTCGAATCGTCCCGATTCCGTTGAGATTCATGTTTCGGGTCATGCGGAGCGCCGGTGAACCGTCGGAATAGTAATCCTTTATTTCCCGATCGCGGCGGAAGTTGTTCTTTTCATAAAAGACTATAGCGCCGGTATTGTCGATGCGGACTTCGAGACTGACCGTCTGGCAGCGGCGTTTCTGTGCTTCGGCCAGGCATTGTTCAAGGAGGCGGGCGCCGACACCCTGTCCCTGCCGGGCGGGATCGACAACGATATCATAAAGCCGCCCGTTGGCGAATCTTTTTCTCCAGAGCATTATTGCCATTCCGACAATTGCACCGCCCTCCTCGGCGACGAAGGTCGAAGCCTTCGCCCTGGTAAGCAAATAGCGGAATTGTTCCGGTCTAAAGCGATCGCTGGAGAACCCTCGCTCTTCGATCTCCTTAAGCCTGCCTATATCGGCCAATCCGGCCGGACGTATCTTTATCATATAAGTCATTTCAGATGCAATCCTGCATCAGGTATTTAATGATTTTTTCATAAAGTACAGGGGCCTTACGATCCTCTTCACCGGCCCCGATGGTTGGATTATCGTTAACCTCGATTACCACGAATTCATCGCCGACCTGCTTTATATCGACTCCATACAGTCCCTGCCCGATTGCCGCCGCGGCCCTGCGTGCGACTTCAAGGAGGGCCGGATCGACCTTGTCGATATCGAACGGTTTGACCGGCCCGAGGATAGTCCGCCCGGTTTCGGTATAGGTAACGATTTTCCAGTGTTTTTTGGGAATGGTATACTGGCAGACATAGATTACTTCACCGCCGATAAGCCCGACTCTCCAGTCGAATTCCGAGCGAACAAATTCCTGCGCAAGGAAGCGGTCCGATCGGCGCAGGTACCGGGTGCCGATTTTGACATACTCCTGCGGCGTGCTCACCTTTTCGACGTACAGCGAAAAACTGCTGTTGGGGGCTTTCAAGACCATGGGATTCCCGATGGTGTCAAAGAGCTCCTTGCCGGTATTATTATTCAGATCATTTTCATTCAGGATCACGGTTTTCGGGATCGGGACGCCGTCACGGATGAGATGATTGTACATATTAATCTTGTCGCAACAGATATAAATCGACTGCGGGTCGTCGACAACTCGTTTGTTATGCATCTGTGCGATCCGCGCGGCAACGTACGATGAATTCAGCGGATCGGTCAGGGCCCGGATGAAGATAGCATCGTACCCGGGAATCTTATGCATATCGGGACGGAAGATATAATCGACTTCATGTCCCATTTTTCTGGCGACCTGGCTGAAATGCATCAGCGCCCCCATTTCCTCGGAGCGGGAGATAGTATATCGCTCTATGAACACGCCTATTCTTCCCATTTCAACAGATCCCTTAGATATGAAATTTCTTTTTTATTCAGTTTTTCGAACGGAAGCTGTGACAGATCGGAATAAAATATGGTCCCGTCGGATTTTTCTATAATCCTGACTCGTGCCAGGGGCATCTTGAAGACGCGCCAGATTTCCAAAGCGAAGGCTTTGTACCGTGGGATATTACACCATCCCATCACGGCCCGGAAGTATCTGACCCGGGCTCCTTCGGGAATTTCCTGGCAGCATATCGAGTACTTATAGTTGCGCGTTAACGATTGCGCGACCGATTGTTCCCGGCCCGGCTTCAGGACAACCCGGCTTCGTATCATAAACGGATTTACCGAGTCGATTACGACCGGGGGCTCGAAATAATTGTTGGTTATGTAGTATGTCGAAACCGGGAGACCGGACAATTTAGCCTTTTCGAGAAAAAGCGGGGTAACATAGGCATCCAGCGCTTCTTCGCAGGTCGGATGGATTCGCTGTCCGCCGTTTTCGAAATCCTGGGAGATATAATAAGGCAATTCCAGGTAATCGTAATTTCCGGCAAGATTGACGAGGCATTTCTCAGCTTCATAAGGTACAATCAGCCTTGAGACATCCCTTTTGATATTATTTATCGCAGTCGGTCTTTTCATATTTTTATTCAATTATTGAGTTGATTATATGGATACGGGGGCATGTACGGACCTCTCCCCCAGGATAACCGTTTCCGGCAAAGGTTTAATAAAATTCTGACGCAGGCTCCAGGTATAGGCCCCCTGGTTCGGAATCAGGAGGATATCCCCGGGCCTGATATCCTCTCCATGATATGAATATCCCCAGATATCGTGTGGTGTACAGAGGGACCCGAAGATGTAGCACAGATGTTCGTTCATACCCGGGCGGGTTAAATTTATAACAGGGGCGTAATCAGTTTCGAATCTTTCCCAGCCGATAATGTTGGTTCCGCCGTCGGTTACGACCATATCTTTATGCTTCCGGTCGATCACGGTCAGGGCAATATGCATGGTATCGTTACAGATCCATCTTCCCGGCTCCGCGAATATCCTGATTTCGCCTGTTTGAGTAAAAATATGCTTTTTCAAAGCCTCGCCAATGGAACCGGCAAAGGTATCCAGCGGGAGCGCGGGAGCATAATAATGCGAAAGAGGAGTTTCAACTTTTCCAAGAATATCCTGGCGCAGTTTCCCTTCGGGTGTTCCGGCCGGAAGAAGCCATTCGCCTTGCGGCGGCCAGTACCCTCCGCCAATATCGATAAATTCGATTCTGGATCTCCGCGCCGGCGTCAGCGTGCTGATAACCTCGCCGAGCCGTTCAATGAACTTGCACTGTGCCTCGGGGCTTAGATTCCAGCTGGTATGGAACTGGATACCGCATAGTTTAACGAATTGTGATTTCTCCGCGGCGGTGAAAATTTTCGTAAGATCGCGCAGGGGTATTCCGAATTTCCGCCAGAGCCCTTCCTCGTTGGTGGTCAGCCTAATCCCGGCCCTGATGGTTATTTTTTCCTCTGAAGCAATCCTGTCCAGCCGCTCCAGTTCGCCAGCGCTGTCCATAAGCACAATAATTTTATCGCTGTTGGCGACGGCGCTGCGGAGTTCGCTGTCGGTCTTACCGGGTCCTGAAAAAATCATTTTAACGGCGCCATGCTTCAGGGCAAGCTCCATCTCCCATCCGCTTGAGACATCGATTCCGAAACCGCATGAGGCCAGACTTTCGATCAGGACCGGGTGATTATTACTTTTCAGGGCATAGTAAGCCTCCAGCCCGGGAATATACTTCGTGAAAGTTTCGGTGAATTCTTTCGCTCGAGCCCTGATTATGTCCGGCTCGATAATATACAATGGCGAACCGTTCGCCTGGACCGTTTCGAGGTACTTTTCCCTGTTTGCAAAAATTCTCCGAACCAGTTCGTCGATTCTATCCTGGTAAAGCAGCGGCGATTTGGTCCTCAGTATTTCCGCCGCTTTATTTATGAGCCTGTCGCTGTCTCCCATCGGGAGGCCTCCATATATATCATGAGCTTATCCGAAAGCTCTTTACATTCTTTTTCGATTTCTGCCGATGAAGGTTTGAAAATAACGTGTCCCAGCAATCTGGAATCGTAGTCATCGGGAGGGAGAATTACCTTGTGCCCTTCACGGTGCTTGTAATAAATCTCGCGCACCCGGGAATCGGCCCGCAATGCGGAATCGTCAATTTTTTCAATAATCCCCTCATTCCCTGCAAAGAGGCGCAATCCGACCAGAATTTTCCAGCTCTCGGTTGCCGGCAGTTCAATGGGGGATGATTCGGCGACAGCGAGGGCCAGTCCGAGCATATCGACATTCCCGCTTTGTTTTATAAGAAACGGAAGGCAGTCCCCGCCCGGTCGGGGAGCGATTTCCAGAAAATAAAGATTATCATTGTTGACGATAAAATCTACCATGCAGATGGAGCGTTTTATACCGACCGCCTGCGCGGCCAGTTTCAGTTGATCCCTGAACTGCGCTATATCGATCGAGCCGGGCAGAATCGAGGGGACGATATAGGCCAGAGTGGTCCCGAAACTCTGATTTGCGGCGGGGATTTTTTTCGCGATTCGAATAATTTCGACTTCCTCGCCATTGATGATAAAATCGCAGCTGTATTCCCGTCCGGCGATATAGGTCTCGATTGCGTAGATATCGCGGGGATTGATACCCTCTTCATTGCGGTTCTCATGGCGGTACATCCGGGCGTTGGGATGAGAATGGAGATGTTCCCTGGTAATGACGAAAGCCCTCATGCAGGCGAATTTATCTTCACAGTAAAAAGTCAGTTCACTGCCGCTTCCGGTCAAGGGCTTGATTACGACCGGTCTTTGGACCCGTTCAATGAACTTAACGGCTTCGGCGGGGCTTTCAACGAGAGCGGTTTCGGGGCAAATGAGGCCGGCCTTCCGCCATAGTTCTTTGGTTCGATATTTATTGCGGCAGACGGCAACAGTCCCGGCCGAGGGGTACTCCAGATTATATAATTCCGCGAGGCGGGCGGCATGCAGCATCGATTCATCGTCGAACGCCGCGATGCCGGAAAAGGTAATCCCGGTCATACGAGTGTAATTATCCAGAACGGCGGTAACCTCGGAAAAATTTTCGAGGTCACAGAGTAATTCACTTTTATTGTCGGGCGCCGGTTCTTTTGACCCGGCCCGCTCCAGCGGATCGGTAATAAAGAGACATTTCCCGGGATACCGCTGATTAATCATGGCGATATAATCAGCGGTTGTCCCGAAGACTATCACCCGGGGATCAGACATGACTAAATCTCCCGGCCATACTTCCGGTATGAAATCCAATCGCGGGGCGAAGCATCATGGCATCCCAGTTGACCGATGCGACCGAAACATTGGAAACCAGGTACAATGGACGCATCGAGAGGTGGAAAATGCTTTTCCATGAAAAATCGCCGCAGAGAAAATCAACGCTGTCAAATTTTTCATTGCAGGCACGCTTCATGTGAAAGGTATTGATCAATTTGGCAATACCGGGGAACTCCCCATTGGTACCGCCTGCGAGAAGCGTGTAGGTTCCGTTATAGACACATCCCATGTCGACCGCGGCGACATTGCCTTCGACCGAAATCGTCGTCATACGGAGCATGCCGTTGGCATGAAGGTATTCGGCGAGGGAACGAAAGCTGCTGCTGAAGCGGGTGTCGTAGAAATAAGAAAAAATCCCGTAGCGTTCGATATTCATCCTTGCCATAATATCGAAATCCTCGATTTGGTCGAAGCGGTACTCGACACCGCGGGCATCGAAAGCATCCAGTTCCCTGACGAGCCGCCTGGCGGACTTATGCGAAAATTCTTCCATGTAATTATCGAATTTATAGTCGTAATGAGGGGGATTAAAAAGGTATCCTATTTCATCGACAATATTGGTTGCCGACAGGGCCTCTTCGGTCGGAAGCAGGTAACGAAGATGATACTCGGAAGGGCAACGGTTAAGCATCGCCCTGAGGACGCGTCGATTCTCCGCGATGACGCGGTTTTGCTCCAGCCATGATTTACCCTGCCAGGTTTCTCCCGGAAAGTACGACATGACATTCTTTTCTTCTATCCATGAGAGGGGTAATAAACCACAAATTCGGCCGTCTTCCTCCGCCACGATA
>Ga0272443_10004404_pt1 | contig 15358 bp, 16 predicted proteins | sample SSMAcet12_FD_193581 | JGI IMG/M metagenome (GOLD analysis project Ga0272443, IMG submission 193581) | Marine sediment archaeal communities from Little Sippewissett salt marsh, Falmouth, MA, United States - SSM-Acet-12 | ecosystem: Environmental > Aquatic > Marine > Wetlands > Sediment ...
CATCATCGAATACAAAACCTATGTGGCTTCCAATCTCCCCCATGTCCCGGTATTCCATGACTTCCATGCCGGAAATCTCCAGCCTGCCACCGGAAGTTCCTTCATATTCATGGTTCAGAATGCCGGCTGAAGCAAGGCAGAATGTTGTCTTTCCTGCACCTGTTGTTCCGTTTACAAGAATAAATTCGCCTTTTTTAATCTCAAGATTAATACCACTGAGGGCCTCACCTTCACCCTGTGGGTAACTGTAGGAGTAATTCTCAAATCTGAAAGCCGGAAATATGTCTGAGTTTTCTCTTTTTCCGGCAGGGACATTCTCATATTCCCTGATTGGATCCGGCTCAGGAATACCTGAGGAGTTTCTCATCAGTATTCTTGAGGATGGGATTGAGAGTATCTGTGTAATTACTGAATTGGCTATGGCTGTCAGGATAATTATCGGGGATACTGTAAGTACAAATACCTCAAATGTAAATGATTCTCCCGGTGCGGAAATTATAGACGACATTATCACTGCAATACTTATTATCAGGAATGAAAATCCGCTTGCAAGGGTTGCAATAAAGGTTGAAATTCCGGGTGAGAGCGGAATTTTGTTCCTGGTAAGATTATACACTCCGAGGCAGACGAGTGCGCCTATCGGTTCACTGATTAGGTTTGCCGGCGGAAAAATCGAGTGGCTGATTATTGCGGATATAATTCCGGCAACTATACCTATTCCGAGTGCATCCTTCACTTTCGGTGCAATGAGTATAATTGCCAGGCAGTAAAGGGCAATTATCGGATTGGCTACTATGGCCCCCGGTACGATGTTTGAGAGGTACCTTAAAATTGCACCTATTGCCAGGAGTATTCCTGCTATTGCGATGTCCCTTGATCTCATAATATCCCTTCAGTTAAAAATACTCTGATGTATCTTATTGTACATCAAAGTTTATTAGTGTGATTGTTTATCTTGACAGAACCTTCTTTGACGGAAGGTAAAGAATCTGAGTGACAACCGAGTTAATAACAGCTGTGATTATTATTATCGGAAGAACGGCAATGAAGAACCCTGTAACTGTGCCTGTAGGAACTGCAACAAAGGATGCCAGCATCACAATCATACAGATTCCGATGAAGGAAAATCCGCTTACGCATGTTGATACAAATGTTGTGACTGCTTCTTTTAAGGGTATCTTCTCCCTGAGCATGCTGTATATGACTGCACATACAACTGCTCCCAGTGGTTCACTGATGAGGTTTGCCGGCGGAAATATTGAATGACTTATAAGCATAGACATTACACCGGCGACAAGTCCGATTCCTGCTGCTTCCTTAACTGACGGCCTTATCAGAATAATGGCAAGACAGTAAAGTGCGATAACCGGATTTCCGACTATTGCTCCGGGGAACATATTTGCAACAAACCTGAGAATTGCCCCTATAGCGAGGCATATTCCTACAATAGCTATATCTCTTGATTTCATAATGATACCTGATTTCTATAGTGTGTGGTGTGGATTTGTGTGATCTACAATGTACATATTTGTACTTCGCAGTATATAATATTGTGTTTGTTGGGGGTCTGCACCGGGTATGGAAGAAATTTAAAAATGTTAATTCTGCTTTTTAATGATACAACTGTTAAAATGCAGATTTTAATGAACATGGATCTTCTGAAACAGGTCTGTGAAAGAAAGTAAATTGGTTTATTTAATACCTGTTGTGCTTCTGTGTACCTGCTATTTGATTTGGTATATTTATATGTGATAATAACAAGAGTTTATGATATGACAGACTCCGGCGTTATATCTGATTTATGCATTTGAGGCAGTAATCAGCTGTTTCTGTTCACCCTTTCAGTTCTGCTGCCAATAATCTCTGTCTATATGTGTTTCCTGTCATTGTGGAAAGTCTGGTTTAATTATGTCACATTATGATGTCTCAGAGTCTGGGGAAGAAAAGAAGAGTCTTTGGGAGAGGAACTATTATTCAGACAGAATTCTCAGATCTCTGCCTGTGCCTGCATTTGCAATAGACAGATGCTATAATGTAATCTGCTGGAATCCGGCACTTGAGGAATATACAGGAATAACTTCAGAAGAAATGCTTGGTACTGATGATTACTGGAAGCCGTTTTTTGATAAAAAAAGACCAATGCCTGCAGATCTTCTGCTGGATTGTATCTCCGGTGATTCTGAAATATCTTCATATGATCGACTTTCACCTGTTATTAATAGAGATAAAAAGACAGAATGTTTCAGAAACAGAAATGGAGAGGATGTCTGGTTCAGAATGAGTGCTGAACTGCTTAAGGATGAAGAAGGGAAAATATTAGGTGCCGTTCAGGTTTTTGAGGATATAACCTCCTTTAAGATGGCCGAAAGTGAGCTTATCAGAACCCGTGAATATTACGTGGAGTCTGCTAAAGAGAAGGAGATACTCTTAAAAGAGGTTCACCACAGGGTAAAGAATAATCTTCAGATTATAATCAGTATATTAAAGCTGCACTCCTATAATTCAGATGACCCTAAACTGAAGAATGTATTGCAGGATTGCTATAACCAGGTCAATTCAATGAGTATGCTCCATGAAAAGATATACCGTTCAGATACTCTTTCTGATGTGGATGCGAATGATCATATCAGATCCCTGTGTTCATATCTTATAAATGAGATTTCTGCAAGAAGTGAAGATGTAAAACTGCTGACAGATATTGATCCGGATATCCGTTTTTCCCTTGGTAAAGGAATTCATATCAGCCTCCTTCTTAATGAAATGCTCACAAATTCCTTAAAATATGCCTTTTGTGGAGATAACTCCGGACAAATACTTATCTCTCTTCATAAGGCTAATTCCGGAAATTACAGGCTTGTCTATTCGGATAACGGCTGTGGTCTTCCTGATGGTTTCAGAATAGAAGATTCAGACAGTCTGGGTTTTGAACTGATAATAAATCTGGCAGCACAGCTTGACGGCATGCTTGAAATTGAAAATGACGGTGGCCTTAAGTATACACTGATTTTTCCGTTAAAGTGAGAATAAATCTCAAAAAAAGGTATTTACTAATCAGGCTATCCTGATGTTCAGGAAAGTTCTGAAATATTCATTGCCCGATCAGTTATCTCTCAGGTATTATTACAGATATTTTATCCTTAATTTCAATGTATAATAATCATTGGAATTTCAATATCCTTTGCCAGCATACCTGAGAGTGATCCTACATTTACATTGGATTTTTTCCCAAATGCACCCATTACAATGTATGAATAATTTTCGGAATTAATTTCCTTTAATATCTCCTCTTCACGAAGACCAACTGCCAGTCTGGAGCTGCATTTAATTCCTTCTTTATTGTAACGGAGGAGAATCTCAGAAATCTCCTCATTTATGTCATGACGTATATCTTTCTGGATCTTTCCCTCGTAATCCTTTATCATATCACATGAATTGTTCTGCTTGCAGTAGTAAAAGGCGGTGGATTTAATCTCCGCTGTGTCGATTACTGAAAATAAGACAATTTCAGTGTCACCTTTCTTCTCAGCAATCATTCTGGCATGCTTTGCCGCTTTGTGGCTCCATTTTGATCCGTCCAGAAGCACTAATATCCTATTCATAACTTTTCTCCTCCTTAAAACATCATATACAGCATTAAAAGTCCTACAGATATTGTAATAAACAGCACAAGCATTCCGATTTTCAGAAAGTCTATAAATGATATATGGATGCCTTCTCTCTCACCAATACCGATAACAACAACATTTGCCGAGGCAGCAATAGCAGTACCGTTTCCTCCGAGGCATGCACCAAGTGACAACGCCCACCAGAGCGGATAGGTATCTATCGCAGTTGTCGGGTTTGCACCTATATCATGTATGAGCGGAATAAGCGCTGCTGTAAGCGGTATATTATCTACAATTGCAGAGGCAATCCCTGAAAACCACGCGATCAGAAACATTGCCTCACCTGTAGTGCTGACATTGTTGATCATAAACTGTGCAATGTCAGAAATTACACCTGTCTCAACAAGTCCGCCTACAAGGACAAAGAGACCACCGAAGAAGAAGAGGGCCGGCCATTCAATCTTCTCAAATATCATCTCCGGAGACTGTCTTGACCAGAAGAGAATAAGTGCGGCACCTATAAGTGCAACCTCTGCCGGTTCAAGGGTCATAGCCGGGTCAACAAACGGAAGGACCATGTGCAGAATTTCTCCTATGCTGCTATGCATGAAGAAGAGGGCAATGACAATTCCAAGTGTTATGATTGACTTTTTGAAGAGTTCAATATCCTGAATTGCGGCCCTTTCATCGAGCGAATCAAGGGTATTTTTTATTGCATTTCTTTCGTTTTCATCGACCTTCAGTTTCTTTCTGTACATCAGGAAGAAGATCACCAGAACTATCAGAAGATCAACTAAGGCAATCGGCCCCATAATCATCAGGAATTCATTGAATGAAAGACCGGCTGATGAGGCAATCATAATATTTGGCGGATCTCCTATGAGTGTACCCATTCCCCCTACATTTGAGGAGATAATTTCTGCCAGCAGAAACGGAACAGGATTTAAGTCCATAACTTTTGAGATATAGAGCAGCATCGGAGTCAGCAGAAGAACAGTTGTGACATTGTCGAGAAATGCACTTGTAACTGCGGTCACTATTGAGAAGAGGAATAAGACCCTCATCGGACTTCCCTTTGCTGATTTTGCCGTAATTATCGCAAGATATTCAAAAAGACCACTGTTGCTTGCCACATTGACAATGATCATCATTCCCATAAGCAGGAATATTGTACCAAAATCAATATGTTCAAGCATTGCATCCCAGGGCACTATGCCTAAGATTACAAGTAGTGCCGCGCCTGCCATTGCAGCAACTGCCCTGTGAATTCTCTCATCAATTATGAGAGCATATGTAAACAGGAAGATCACTATTGCAATAAGGGTTTCAATTGGAAACATTTTATCAAACCATCAGAAAAGGACTGTGTTTACTTTTAGCAGCTGAATAAGCCTTTGTGCGACCGGGCTGATCTCATTTTCGTCGCCTCTGCCGCCACCGTAATCCTTTGATACAGCAACCATATCAAAGTCTTCGGATATCCTTTCAATATCATCCCATTTGTTCCCTGAAAACATTCTTTTTTTAACAACGAGGCCTTTATTTTCAAGATTTCTGGTTACTTCATCAAGTATCTGCTCTCCCATTTTCTCCTTTTTTGAACAGTAATTTTCAGCAGTATCACTGCCTAATACCTCTCCTATAACTGAGCATACATAGCTGTCAGTTATATATACAAGGGTTATTTCTCCGTTATACAGTTCAAAGAGGCTGTAAATGCTCTCCGGAATATTCTTTACAGATATGTCCAGCGGGAAGAGGATTCTGTTGATCTCCATCTCGAGAAACTCCTCTTCTGATATGAAGAATTCCTTGTAATCCTTCATTATGTCGTTATAACGCTGGCCTACAACGTCTTTGAATTTTCTGTTTATAAGTGCTGAGTAGTAGCCCATATTTTTCTTCCGTATTAGTCATTATCTCTTAAGATCTGTTATCCGATAAGTTTTGGGGAATTATTGTAGTTCAGTCTTCCTTATTGAAATTAGTTTGTTCCTTAAAATATAACCTGGAAATCTTATTTTTTCCTGTAGCCGGGAGAACAGAAATCCTACAAAAAGAAGGATTATCTGTATGGGAGAAGAAGTGCGGAGATCTGGCTGAGTCTTGAATGCTGTATTTCCAGATCTTTTTTGACCACCGGAATTATATCCTGGCTCTCTTTGCCCAGAGCCTTCTGGTTGATCTCATCTGCCATATATCCAAGATATTCTGCTCTTTTATCAAGAATATCGGCACTGCTTAATATGTCTGAAATTTCGGTTTTAAATTCAGAAGGTCCGGATGCAAATATAACACCCGTTCTCTTCTCCAGTTCGTTTACAGACTGGTATACATCAAGAGTATCATATTTAAGCTGAAGATATCTTACCCTGTTGTTGTAGATGAAGACATCCATACATCCCTTATCCTTAATGCTGAAGATTATGCTGAGGGCATCGTAGTACTGCTCTTTGGAGGCATCTGTCTGTGCACCTGCGATTCCGTCACCCACACCTGACAGGTCAAGGGTTCTGAATCTATCGTCAGCGGATTTCTCAAGTCTGTCAAGTTCTGAAATGAGTGGTCCGCAGTCGTCCTCTTCAGAGCATCCCGGAATAATTATACCTGCAAAGAGTACCAGACTCAACAGAAATATCCTTTTAAATTCCATATATTTTAGATTCCCCTAATTTACTCTTCCCAAAATATACCACTTTTTTTGACTCTTCGTTCCACTCCCCGTCCGGATAGAAGTATGCCACTGATTTTTCCGGGCCGTAATACTCTCCTCCGGGATGATAAATGTCATGTATGGCGCCTGATTCACCGTATATATAATACCCTTCAGGAGCTGGAATGCCGATTCTCCAGTCAAGATTCAGCCAGTATCCCTTTTTGACTCCGGTATCTGAATATGAAAAATAGACATTTCTGCAGTCATATCTCTGCCTGATATATTCACTGACAGTCCTGATGTCTGATTCATCATATCCAATATATACTTCCGGATATGCATGTCCCGGGCTGATGCCTGTATTATCCACACTGGCAATTCTTGTATCAATTCCGAGCGGGTTTATTATTCCTGATAAAAAGACTGAAAAGTCATCACAGTCACCATGCAGATCGGCCTTTGCTGTTTCGGTTACAGGTGAAATAAATTCCGGACCTCTTGGATCGCTTACAATTGTCCATTCATCGTTTGCATAATCCCAGAGGTCACAGATCTTTGCAATATCCGGCCCTTCAGAATTCCGGGGCTTAACTCTTATCTGCGCAAATTTTTTAATCTCCGGATCTCCAGTCTGGAGGGCATCCCTGTACATAGCTGCCTTATGACTGTTATAATCTGAAAATGAGGTTTTTGTGCTCTCATCAAAGGGATATGGATTTGAGAGTGCCCCTTCTGCTGTCTGAAAAAATATAAGGGATACAGCTATAACTCCTGCGGAGAGTGCAATCATCGTAATTAGCCCTTTTTTTCCCTTCATCAGGTATATCTCCCGTTATTTTTTTCAGGCATACTTTAAACTCCTGTTTTTTTGATTCTACAGGTTACGGCGGTCCTGCCATATCATTTACTCTCAGGCTGTCCCATGTTCCGTCTGAATAATATACAGTTGAAGTTCCGGAATCCGGGTATAATACATCTCCGGGGTATCTCCCGTTGTAGTCCATCTTCATCCAGTATGTCTTTGAACCATCATTCTCGTAATTGTACGTATAGGCAACATCCCTGACATTTCTGTCTTTATGGTAGTTTTCATCGATATCCCCGTACCGTACCTGTATATACATAAGTTCAAAGTCTGCTGTGTTTATCTCCGGAAAAAGCAGCAGATAGTTTATAAGTTCCGGATATCTGTAGCAGATTTCACCATATTTGCCCGGTTCATTCATTATTGTAAGGAGAGGGTGTGAGTATTCAACAGGTTCGTCTCCGGTTGTTGAGCCTGAAATGGTGGTGACTGTAGTCGTTTTATTTCCACCGGCTGAACTGACTATCACGGAGGGAGCTTCGTTTACTCCGATTACACTGTACCTGTACCTCATAACACTGAGCCCTGAAGGGTCGTAATCGTATATGAATGAATTGTTTGCCCTGAATGCGGCATATTTTTCATTGTTAATTATCTGCCGGCTCAGTATACTGTTGTCGCCAAGGAATAATTCTGCATATGTATGTTCTCCCAGTTCAGGACTCCAGGTTGTGCGTATTCTTGCCTCTCCACCGATAGCTTTTATAAATGAAGCCATTGTAACGGCAAAATCTGCATCATCTCCTGAATACCCCAGATGAACCGTTCTGCTTGCAGGCTGAACGCCAGATATTCCTGAGGTGGCTTCCTTATTCCATTTTTTCTTCAGCCCGTCCCAGATGTCACATACCTGCTCTATTGTAAAGACACCACCATGCTCTTCGGGTATCATCCTGTCTGCTTCTGTTCTGACAGAAGGGGTGTAATAGTCCATTGCCCATGATACTTTTCTGCCATTCTGATCTTTTTCCTCTCTGGCAGATATGAAGCCCGTATCAGTTTTGTATCTGGCCAGTTCATCGGTTCCGGATGAATAATCAGCTGTATTTTCCTTCTTTTTTCCTGTGCTCTGAGAGGGTATGATATTTTGTAAATTATTGTAAATATCTTTTACAGGATCCCATTCCTTTTCAGAACCTGCGGTTTCTCCGGCTGGCATATTCAGTATGAAGGATATTGCAACGACTATTGCAAGTGCCGAAATAAGTGCAATTATGTCCAGCCTTCTGGAATCCATTCAGTTAAATATCTCCATATATGCTATTATTGTTTTTTATTCGGGTAATGTTTCACCGGGCGGAATCTGACGGACTGAATGCAGATAATTACTAATCATTTTTATTTTACTGTTATTCCGGTATCAGTCCGTAATTATTATGACGCTCTCTAATAATCGTCGAATGCAGACTCTGAAAATTTATAGATGTTTAGCTCCTGGGAGCACTTCTCACAGAGTGTCTTTTTTTTCCGGTCAAGTTCGTCAAGTGTCTGCGGGCAGTACATGATGCATTCCGGATCACTGCAGTGGTCAAGGCCCATGCAGTGACATAACTCATGGGTACCCTCCTTGACAAGTCTGTCAATCATATCGTCCGTATTTTCCTGCCGTTCATACCAGCTGTTTTTCAGTCTTGCATTTGAGACGATTGATACGTTTATACCCGGCCTTGCAAGTCCAAATACAAAATCCCGTCCCTTTATATAGAGATCCTTGCCGGTGACAATCAGTATTGAATTTCCGCACCCCATCCTGCGTGTATAGAAATCCTGCATGTCTCCAAGAATTCTGCTTGCATCGTTCTGGTTTTTTGTCCGGTCATATCCTCTGAGCATGACGGGGTTTTCCTGTGACTTGACAGGCATATCAAGTATGACTGATATCATCTTCTCGGCAGATTCCCTGATTTCTCTGTCCACGTCATTATCCCAAAAGATAAGAATTCCCATATTCAGAATACTATGTACGTTATGGTTTGCTATAAGGATATTGAAGCAAAAATTGCAGATTATCTGTCTGATAATTACAGTTCTGCCGTTGAGATTGGCATAGGCAGAAATCCGGATGTAGCAATTGCCCTTAAAGAGAAGGGAACTGATGTTTCAGCGGTTGACATCCGGAAATACACTGATGATTATGGTATTGTTTTTCACCGTGATGATGTATATTCGCCTGATCTCTCTTTTTATGCCGGCAGAGAGGTGATATACTCTGTGCGCCCCGGAATTGAGATGATCCCGTCAATGATCTCAATTGCGGATAAGACAGGCTCTGATCTGATTGTTTATCATCTCGGATGTGAGATCTACAAAGACGGCGGTGAGATTATCGACTGTGGTGTTATTCTGCATAAATACCACTAAAAAAGAGATATTTTTTTAAAATCCGTCAAAGAGTGTGGCCTGTGCTGCCTTCTTTTTCTCTTTGCCGTTATCTTCCTTTTCAGGCTCTTTCTCTGTAGTCCCGGCATTGTCTGTTGAGATCTTCTCTGTAACTTTTTCCTCTACGGAATTACTCTGAAATGCTGCTTCGAGTGTTTTCTGATCTTTTCCTTCGGGGATTTCAGCCGGTTTTTTTGGAACATCCTTCTTTGGATTTTCTTTTTTTCCTGAGGCCTTTTCTGCTTTTTCTCTCTCTTTCTCCTCTTTTTTAATCTGTTTGATTATATCTCCCGACATTTTTCTGTCATGGAGGAAGAAATCGAGTTCGTCCCTGTCAAAGCCTGTCTCTCTTGCAAAACCGATTGGATCGTCTTCAATGAGGACTGATATCAGGTTTACATAATCGTCACGCAGTGTGTCTGCCGGCATGTGATACTTCTCTGAAAGGTTGTTGAAGACAGAATTCCTGATACTCTTCTGCTTTCTTGCCCCTGCCATCTTTCTCCATCTTGAAGGTGGCATTATTCTTGCTGATATCCCTTCTCCTTCCGCGGCGTATGCTGTTCCTATGAGCATGAGCGCTGACGCATACCTCCATAGGGTGTAATACTGCCTGCTGAATGTCCTGCCTATGTAAATGTCGGATTCTGAGAGGTAATGATATGCCTCTGCCCTTTTTTTCTCATTTTTTATGTATGAAACACCCTCCTCCACCCATTGTGACATTACATCAGGTGTCTCTGAAATTTCGGCTGAGAGCTGCATAAGTCTCTTATCCTCCCTTGACTTCATCACTGATCCTACAAGATCGAATATTGATGCCCGTTCATCTTTTGATGCAGTACTTACAGCTTCCTCTTTTAGTGAATCCTCGCCGGCACCTGCCGCGTAAAGCTTATTCAGGGCTGATCTCATATCTCCGGCTGATCCTTCAGCAATTTCTGTCAGGGTCGATTCACTGCATTTCAGTTTTTCAAGTGAGCATATGTCACGCAGGTGGGCAGTGATGGATTTTGCAGTCAGGGCTCTGAACTGAACCTGCTCACACGCTGATTTCAGTTCCTTTGCAATGCCATAGCTGTCATTTGCAATGAGGATTATCGGCTGCCTGGAAATTTTTATTATATCCAGGATGGCTCTTGCTCCGCCTCTGTCCGCACTGCCATGCAGATTATCAGCTTCATCGAAGAGAAGCAGTTTTCTCTCTGCGCCGGTGAGGCTCATTGTTGTTGCGCAGCTCCCGGCGATTTTTTCTATGATTGTTTTTGTACGCTGATCGCTTGCGTTAAGCTCAATGATCTCCCAGTTCATGTCGTTTGCAAGGGCATATGCGGCAGAAGTTTTGCCTATACCCGGTTTGCCATAGAGAAGAAGTGGCTCCTTTCCGAAATCCCAGTTTTTTGCCCATTCCGCCATCTGACGGACAGCATTCCGGTTACCAACGATATCCTTCAGAGTTTTCGGCCTGTATTTTTCAACCCAGTCAAGCATAGAACAGTACAGTTATTTATGGTTGTCATGCTGTAAAAATATCTCTTGCCCGTCCGGGTGTTATGGGTTCTCTCTTCAGAATGCAGAATCAGACATCTTATTTTATAAAAGGTTAAAATATAGGTCAGGATGGTGTTCGTTGTGGAGGAAAACTGTTCCACAGATAATATAGCAAAAACAGTCCGCGAATATGCGGGCGTGAGAAGGAAACATGCAATAGGTGAGATAGTCCATGCCTTTAATTTTCAGTCTGAGGACGTGGTTGTCTCTTTCGGAGAAGATTCGGCGCTCATCCGGAATGGTGAGGACGGCCTTTTACTTGCTGCTGACGGTATCTGGAGCATGCTTATGCAGGCTGATCCGTACTGGGCAGGTTTCTGTGCCGTTCTTGTAAATGTCCATGACATCGCGGCGATGGGTGGTAAACCACTTGCTATGGTTGATATTCTCTCTGTTGAGGATGAGAAGATCTGCCATGAGGTGCTGAGGGGCATGTCGGATGCCTCATCCAAGTTCGGAGTGCCTGTTGTGGGTGGACATCTGCATCCTGATACAGATTTTTCGGCCATTGATGTAGCAATTATGGGTATTGTAAAGACTGCTGATGCCATCTATTCTCATACTGCCTGCGCAGGAGACAGGGTTGTCGCCGCGTTTGATCTTGACGGGCGTATTCATCCTTCATGTGCACTCAACTGGGACTCTGCAACACTCAGATCTCCTGAAGAGCTTCGTTTACAGATCGGGGTGATGCAGGAACTGGGTAAGAGGCACCTTGTTACTGCCGGAAAGGACATCAGCAATCCCGGAGTTATCGGGACTCTTGGTATGCTTCTTGAAACAAGCAGAAAAGGCGCTGTCATTGAACTTGCAAAGATACCAAGACCCGATCTCTCTGCACTTGAAATTCCTTTTTCACACTGGGTGAGGATGTACCCCGGGATGGGTTTTATTCTTACTGCAAAGGAGGAATATGTTGAGGAGATAATATCGTTGTTCGCGGATGTCGGAATGGATGCTGCAGACATCGGTTATGTTGATGATACATCAAACCTGACTATAAAATATCATAACAAAGAAAGTTCTGTCTTTGATCTTACAAAAGAGGGCATTATGGGCCTTTATGTTGAGTGAGGTAAATTATAATGATCATTGGCATAGGTGCAGGGGAGGACGGGGGCAAGATCTTTAGTCAGGTCTCTGAACTGAATTCCTGTGATTTTGATGTGAGGGTTTACTGCAGTCAGGCTGCTGATCTCTCCTGTGATACTTATGTATTTGATAAACCCTGGGAGGCTATGATTCGTGATTTATACAGCGGCAGGATATCCGGCGCTGTCCGCGGGACACTTCCTGCGAATCAGACTCTTGGTTTTTTAAAGGAATTTTCAGGCTGCACCTCCCTTAAAAGGGTTGCATTTCTTGAAACTCCGGATGGCAGGAGGTTTATTCTTGCACCTGTCGGCGTTGATGAGGGCTGGACTGTCAGTGATAAGATCGATTTTGTCAGGTATTCCCGTGTCATAGCGCCAAAATTCGGTATCAGTGACAGGGTCGCTATTATCTCCGGAGGGCGGTATGGTGATGCCGGAAGGCACAGTGCTGTGGATCGCTCTCTTGCAGATGCTGAACTTGCAGCAAAGATTACAGGTTCTGATCACTGTGAGATCCTTATTGAGGATGCAGTAAAAGATCATGGCATAATCATTGCTCCGGATGGCATCTCCGGCAACCTGATCTTCCGTACACTTACTATGATTGGAGGGGGTTTTGCACATGGAGCACCTGTGGTAAATCTCGACAAAATATTTGTGGATACTTCGCGCGCCTCTCCAGATTATTCCAATGCCATTTTACTCGCTTCAGCGCTCTCTGAATAGTTTTGGCTCCAATATATTCTTTTTTTCAAATTCTGGCTGCATTTTGGGGTTATATTTTGGATTTGAGTGTAATCTTAATAAAATTCAATTTATCATGCTTTAAATTATTTTTTCTGAAAAAAGGTTGAAATCACGTTTAAATCCCAAAAGGTTTTTATATCTGTCGATATACTTTCATTTGAGGTTGAATTCTAATGGCTAATGATCTACCTATTGCAGCAGTAGTAAGAATTGCAAAGAAACACGGCGCAGAGAGAGTCGGTTCAGATGCAGCACAGGCAATTGTTGACGCAGCAGAAGAGTACATTGCAACTCTGACAACAGAGGCAGCAAAGTATGCTCAGCATGCAGGACGCAAGACAATCAAGAAGGAAGATGTTGACATGGCAGTAAATGCCTGAAACCTTCTTTTTAAAAAAACTGTATATCTGATTCTGAGCTTTTATCGTAAATTTTCTGTATCTTAAAATTCTTTTCTGAGAGCTTCTGTAGTATCTGTACTTTCACTGTTTTCTCTATGTGTAATGCCCGGTTCCGGAAAGTTTAGTGATGTAATTCTCTGCTAATGCCGGAAAATATCTTATAATCTGTTAAAAAAGGTTTATTTTTATTTAAATTACAGTGATTTTGGGTGATACTCTTTTCAGAGAACACCCTTTGTGCTTGGGATGCCTTTTCCTTTGACAATCCTTACAGAGTCACTCAGAGCCACTCCAAAGGCTTTGAAGATGGCTTCACATATGTGGTGGTCGTTTCTGCCTTCAAAGGCAATGTGTGCCGTTATTCCGGCGTTTGAGCAGAGGCTGTAGAAGAAGTGCTCAAACATATCCGGTGGTATGCCTGATACATCCCTGCCGGAGAATTCACCTTTCATTACAAGATAAAAACGCCCGCCAAAGTCAAGCGTTACATGGGCTATCGCTTCATCCATCGGAACCGCAGTATGTGCAAATCTCTTAATTCCTGACTTGTCTCCGGCAGATTTCCGGACTGCAAGCCCGAGAACGATTCCGATGTCCTCCATTGTGTGGTGGCAGTCTATCTCAAGATCACCTTCTGCCTTAATATCAAGGTCAAAACCACCGTGTTTTCCCATGGCATTCAGCATATGGTCCAGAAACGGAATTCCTGTGTCTGAACTGACATTCCCGCTTCCGTCAGGGTCAAAGGTAACGGATATTTTTGTTTCTGAGGTCTCTCTTTTAATTTCAGCTTTTCTCATCTGATCACTTCCAGAGCATCCTTAAAATTAATCTTACCGCTGTAAAGGGCAGAACCGAGTACAACTCCTCCTGCACCCATTTCATATAACTCCCTGACATCATAAGGTGAGGTCACCCCACCGGATGCCACCACCGGAATTTTTGTCTTTTCTATGAGATCACGAACGGGTTTTGAGGATATGCCTTTTTCAAGTCCTTCAACATCCACGTTGGTATATAGTAGTGATCCGGCGCCGAGTTCTTCAAACTTTTCTGCCCAGGAGATGTAGTCTCCGGCAGACTCTTCCCATCCCTTAACAACAACCTGCCCGTTTTTAGCATCCACTCCGGCACATATTCTCTCACTGCCCCATTCGTCAGCGAGTGTTCTGAGGGTCTCAGGTTCCTTTACTGCCATTGTTCCGAGGATTACTCTGTCCACGCCGGTTTTCAGCCATCCTGAGGCATCCTCGGTGCTTCTGATGCCTCCTCCAAGCTGAATGAATACTCCTGTCTCATCAATTATCTCCCTGATGATCTCTGCATTTGCTCCGGCATTGCCGAATGCGCCGTCAAGGTTTATGATATGCAGGCAGTCAGCACCTTTCTCTACCCATCCGGATGCGCATGTCAGGGGACTTCCATATTTTTTTGAACTCTCCTTTCTGCCCTGTACAAGCTGAACACACTGACCGCCCAGGATATCAACTGCGGGAAATATTTTCAAGTCCGGTTCACCTGATCATTCTTTCGATTGGAACTACAAGGATGTCCCTTGCCCCTGCATTTTTCAGGCTGCTGACAAGGCCATACAGGTGCTCTTCTGATACTACAGCATGTACAGCCACAAGATTGTCCTCTGAGGCCACATCCATGACTGTCGGGCCCGAAAGTCCGGGCAGGACATTTCTGACGGCTTCAAGGGCCTCTCTGTGGACATTCATCATCAGATACTTCTGCCCTTTTGCACGAATTACACTCTCAATTGCGAGGCAGAACTCTGCTGTTTTTTCACTGTAGATCTTCTGCGCATCCCTGTTTGCGATGAGTATTGTAGTTGATACCAGAATTTCAGATATAACTCTCAGGTTGTTTGTCCTGATTGTCTGTCCTGAACTTGAGAGATCCACTATTGCATCAGCAATCACAAGGTATGGCGCTGCCTCGCATGCGCCGCCAACAGATACAATTGAGACGTTCAGTTTTTCATTATCAAAGAACCTTTCACAGATCCCCGGAAATTCAGTTGCTATCTTTTTTCCGTCAAGGTCTTTTACATC
>Ga0272443_10004406_pt1 | contig 15348 bp, 15 predicted proteins | sample SSMAcet12_FD_193581 | JGI IMG/M metagenome (GOLD analysis project Ga0272443, IMG submission 193581) | Marine sediment archaeal communities from Little Sippewissett salt marsh, Falmouth, MA, United States - SSM-Acet-12 | ecosystem: Environmental > Aquatic > Marine > Wetlands > Sediment ...
CTCAACAGCAGTGATTGCGGTATCGTTCTCACCTCTTCTTCTCTCTCCACCAGCCCCGCAACACAATCGCGGCGATCCCCACAAATCAACAATTCAACAAATCAACAATTCAACAATTCCCCCTCCAATGCTTCATCCGTGAAAATCCGTGCAATCCGTGGGCTCAACAGCAGTAATCGCGGTATCGCGCTCATCTCTTCTTCTCTCTCCACCAGCCCCGCAACGCAGCAGCGGCGATCCCTACAAATCAACAATTCAACAATTCAACAAATCAACAGTTCAACAATTCACCCCCCCAATGCTTCATCCGTGAAAATCCGTGCAATCCGTGGGCTCAACAGCAGTGATTGTGCCGGGTCACTCCTCCTCTTCCCTTTCTCCCGGCAGCGCATCGTCTGCGGTGTCCTCGATTCGCTGCAGGCGGCTGCGAATGGCCCTCGTTCTCACTCCGACAAGCTTGTCGAGTTCGCTTCCGGCCTGCGTAATCCTGTTCTGCGCCTTGGCGAGCACTTCGCCGAAACGGTTGAATTCGGTCTTCACCTGGGCCAGAACCCGCCAGACTTCGCTTGTGCGTTTCTGAATGGCCAGCGTCCTGAATCCTGTCTGGAGACTGTTCAGCAGCGCCGCGAGCGTCGTGGGACCGGTAACGACGATGTGATAGTCCCTCTGGAGGGTTTCAAGAAGAGCAGTGTTGCGAACGATTTCCGCGAAAAGCCCTTCGACGGGCAGGAACAGGATCGCGAAGTCCGTCGTTCGGGGAGGATCGAGGTACTTGTCGCGAATATCTTTCGCGCATCGCCGGATCTCTGCTTCCATCTGTTTCGCCGCCGCCCTGACCCCTTCAGGGTCCCCTGCTTCCGAAGCTTCCAGAAGACGGTAGTAGGACTCGATGGGGAATTTGGAATCTATGGGAAGATAAACCACCTCACCCTCGTCGTCCCTGCCGGGAAGCTTGACGGCGAACTCGACCTGTTCGCGGCTGCCGCTTGAAATAACGACGTTTTCGGCATACTGATCGGGCGACAGCAACCCGGAAAGCAGGCTGTGCAGCTGCATCTCCCCGAGCACCCCGCGTACCTTGACGTTCGAGAGCACCTTTTTGAGATCGCCGACTCCGGAAGCCAGCGATTTCATTTCACCCAACCCTTCGTGCACCTGCCGCAGGCGGTCACTCACCTGATTGAAGGATTCGCTCAACCTTTTTTCAAGCGTCGACTGAAGCCGCTCGTCGACCGTCCTGCGCATGTCCTCGAGCTTTGCTTCGTTCTGTCTGCGCAGCAGCTCGAGCCGCTCTTCGACGGTATCCCTGATATGTTCGAGCCTCGAGGAAATATCCTCCCTGAGGGCGTCCTGCCTGGCCAGGAGGTCGCTGAAATTCCTCCGCTGCAGTTCATCCTGCTGCAGCACATGTCTCGCCGAGGCCTCTTCGAACGATTTTAACGCCGTCGACTGCTCCGTCCTGCCGTCCTGGAACGCACGGGACTGTTCGGCCCGGTTCAGGGAAAATTCGTTTTTCATCTCTCCCATCAGACGCTCCATGTCGTCACGCAGGGCTTTTTCACCCATGACGGCCCCACGTCGCATCCTCCCCTTGTCCGAAAGCAGAAGAACAATGACCACGACAAGGAGAACGATGACCGCAAGCAGCAGATAGAATGTCATGGGAACGTCAGGCGATATGATCGAGAAGTTCGCGACCCAGATGATGATTTGCGCTCACCAGTCCCTGGCCGTAGATGGTGGTCTGTCCGTTGTAATCGAAACAGCATCCTCCGGCCTCGGAAACGATGGGAATGATCGCCGCACAGTCCCACGGGCTCATGATTTTGTCTACGGCGACCTCGGCCCGCCCGGAGGCGACGAGCATGTGACCGTAGCAATCGCCCCAACCCCGGACAAGTCCCGCATCCTCCCGCAGCCGGTCAACCGGATGATCGGAAGGAGCATCCAGAAGGTATTCCTTTTCGGTGAAGACGACGGTTGCGTTGCGGTGGTCGGTTATTCCCGAAACCCTTACCGGCTCATCGTTGAGAAATGCCCCGCGGCCGATCTGTGCATGGTAAAGCTCTCCGAGAGCCGGAATATTGACCACACCCAGCTGCATTTCATGATCCGTCTCGAGCCCGATCAGGACACCATAGAGCGGCACGCCGTGTATAAACGAGCGGGTGCCGTCGATCGGATCGAGGATCCAGCGGCGGCCGGTCGTCCCCACCTTGTCCCCGAATTCCTCCCCGAAAATACCGTCGTCGGGAAATTCCCGCTCGATTCCCGCCCGAATGAGTTCCTCGGCTTTTCTGTCGGCTTCGGTAACCGGGGAATCGTCCCTTTTGGCATACACCCTCAGGGTTTTGCTTCGAAAGAACGAAAGGGTAAGCTCGCCCGCCCTGCGGGAAAGGTCGACAGCCAGTTGAAGGTCTTCGGTCATATGCTCGCTCGGTAACGACGATAGTGTGTTGAAAATACTCCCTGCGGCGGGTGCGGACAATGGTCACATCCCCTCGCCGAGAGGATGGCGGCGTTCGAATTCACGCACAGCCCTCTGCATGTCCCTTTCATGCACGGGAATCGCCCGTATCCCGGAAACAAGCGACGCTATCCCGCCGGCAAGCCCTCTGCGGACATCATCCGTCACGGAACCGAAAGCGGAGCCGAGATGGCTGCGCATGACGTGAACCGAAAGTTCGTAGGTGCCGCTGTCACAGAGCGCAACGTAAAAATCCTGGACGTTCCTGTCGAGAATGTCCGAAAGCACCTCGAGATGAAGCGGCTCGCGAAGGCCGGAATAAAAGCTCACCTGCAGCCTCAGAAGAGGATAGCTCCGAAAGGGGATGCAGGAAAACCTTATGCCCCATGTACCGTCAGCGATGTCACGTGCGACACCCCCGGCCTCCTGTTCAACTCCCGCATAGCCGAGATCGACGAGAATTCTGGACATGTCTCCCAACTCGGTTACGGCCGGCATGTTGAGCTCGAGAGCACCGGGGTAACCGAATACACGCTGCTTTTCGCCGGATACGGATATGGTTCCGGGAGATTCCGAAAGACGCATAGAAGTCGCTTCTCCCGGCGGCAGACTCCTGATGAGTTCCGCATATCTGGGATCGGCATCAACGAAGCGTTCTCCATGACTCCACTGTTCGAGGCTGGAGAATTCATCCGCGAGATCGACTTCCGGAGTTTCTCCTTCCTCCCCTTCCGGCTCGCTCCTGCGGTCAAAAGCTTTCGTAAAAAAACCCATCGGCCTGCTCCCGAATAGACATGATGTTTCCAAAAATTCCCGAACCGGTCATTTTCCTGACGATAACAACCGCATACATCGCTTTTACCAATATATGAACAATGGCGTTAAAACGCAGCGCCCCGGCCCGCTCCGAATTATTAACAATTATTAATTAGTAATTATTCTTTTTTAAAGAAAGGATTTTCATTACATTTATCTTTTATGAAAAGACACGACGAAAGGTCGTTCTGTCACACTCTACAACAAAAAAAAGGAGATACCAGCAATGACACAGCAATTTGACGAATCGATGTTTTACGATGAAATTTCGATGCCGCTTCTCGGTGACGATTTCCCCGAGCTCGAAGTTCAGACGACACATGGCCCCATGAATATCCCCGGTGACCTGAAGGGCTCCTGGTTCGTGCTTTTCAGCCATCCTGCAGATTACACTCCGGTTTGCACCACGGAGTTTGTCGCATTCCAGGAAAGAGCCGAAGCGTTTGAAAAACTCAACTGCAAGCTCATCGGCATGAGCGTCGACCAGGTATTTTCTCACATCAAGTGGGTTGACTGGATCAGGGAAAACCTGAATGTGGAGATCACTTTCCCGATTGTCGCGGCCAACGACCGTATCGCGAACCGTCTCGGCATGCTGCATCCGGGAAAAGGGAGCAATACCGTCAGGGCCGTTTTCGTCGGCGATCCCGACGGCAAGGTGCGCCTGGTACTCTACTATCCGCAGGAGATCGGCCGCAACATGGATGAAATCGTTCGTGCGGTCAAGGCTCTGCAGACATCCGATAACAACAAGGTAGCCACTCCCGCGGACTGGCCGAACAATTCGCTCATCAAGGACCGCGTCATCATTCCTCCGGCAACCAACGTCAAGGATGCCGCCAAACGCAAGGAACAGTACGACTGTTACGACTGGTGGTTCTGCCATAAACCTCTCGACAAGTAAGACCCTGGATTGTCAAAAAAGAAAAAGCGCGGCAAGAACAGCCGCGCTTTTTGCTTTACGCAGTACCATGTGGTTCCGGTGACCGCACCCGGGGGCTGGCGTCATTCAGAGGATTCCTGCGATACAGACTCGTGAATGCATTTATCGCAGAGACCGCTGATGACGACTCGTTTACCCAGGACGGTGAACTGGCGGCTGACCGCGTCGGGTACCGGAATGTCATCGAGGTCCCTGTCGCAGAAATCTATGATCTCACCACACTGCACGCAGTGCATGTGGTGATGCGGAGCGATATCCGGGTCGAATCTCCTGACTCCCGAATGCGATTCCACCGTATGGATCACCCCTATCTCGGCGAATTTAAGCAGCGTACGATTCACCGTATCGAACGATATGGTGGGATACTCCTTGCGGATCTTCCTGTAGACCATGTCTGCCGAAGGATGATCCACCGCACTCAGCAGGGATTTGTATATCGCTATCCTCTGTGGCGTGATCTTCAGCCCGTTGCTCCTGCATGTCGATATGAAATCATCGAGAAACATCGCCTGTTCTTCCCGCGCCATCATATCCTCCTGCGCCTTGTGTTCTCCCGCCGGCATGCTCACGGCGCGCCCATGAGACCGCAGCATACCGGACAAATTTAATCCTATAACAAGCTACAAAAAAAACAGGGAAAGAACAGCATTATATAAAAACATTGTTCAGTCACTATCGCCGCCTTCCGTCATGAGACGATCCATTGATCGATTTTGGAAAGCAGCAGCGCGCTGTTCACCGGTTTGTGCAGATAATCGTTCATGCCTGCATCCAGTGCCTCTTCGATATACTCCTCGTCCGACTCCCCGCTGAGACCGATAATCGGAATACTCCGGTTGCCGTTGAAATTCCTGGCCCTGATAATCCGGGTTGTTTCCACACCGTCGAGCTCGGGCATCTGGATATCCATCAATATCAGATCGCAGTGCTCTTCCCTGACCTTGGCTATGGCCGCCGTGCCGTTGACCGCCTCGATAACCCTGATATTGCATTTCTCGAGAATCCCCCTGAAAGCGAGACGGTTGAAGGAGGAATCGTCGACCAGCATCACCGTAACCCCCGATAAATCCCTGCTCCTGCCGTTCAAGTGTCCCCTGAACACCCTGCCGAGAAGTTCGATCAGTTCGGGCTCGGAAAAGGGTTTCGAAATAAATCCCTGCATCCCGATTTTTTCCGTCTTCCCCCTCGCGATATAGTTGGGCGCCGCCGTATGCCCTATGATGGGCACCTTTCGCGAAAGCGCGCCCGCCTGTCCGCTCCTGATAGCCTCGGTCGCCTCGTAACCGTTCATGTTCGGCATGCTGAGATTCATGAGCACGGCATCGTATCGGCGGCCTTTCACTTTCTCCAGGGCTTCGAGACCGTCCCCCGCTTCATCGACTTCCACCTCGAACGGGCCGAGATAGTTCTTCACCGGTCCACGGTCCGGAACCTCGTCATCGACGAGCAGAATCCGCTTGTCGCGGAAAAGCTCGAGGTAACGGTCCGCCATGTTCTTCCTGAACTCGGCCAGATCGTCATCGCTGACGAACGGAAAGCTGAGCAGGAACTCGGTGTAACTGCCGTAAACGGAATTACAGGTAATGTCTCCGCCGAACGCTTTCATGACCCGCTTGCAATAGGCAAGGCCCAGGCCCGTGCCGCCTTTTTTCCCGGAAGTAAAAAAGGGATTGAACAGCTTGTCGATATTTTCGGACGGAATACCCGGCCCGGTATCCCGGACATATATCCTGTTATGTTTCTCGCCCTTCTCCTGGCGAATGATAATGCGCCCCTCAGGGTAAGGCTTGATGAAGTAAAAGGCGTTCATGATCAGATTGAAGAGCACGAACACATACATGGTTTCATCCGCATTGATCAGAAAGTCCTCCCGGCAGTCGAAAGAAATCTTTTTCCGCTCCACGTCGGATTCGTAGCCATACTCGTCGAGCGCCTTGCGCGTCACGCCGGCCGCCGAAAGCAGGGTGAACCCTTTCGTGTCGATAGGCTTGTTCTTGACCTCGTCCAGGATCATTTCAATGACCTGAACCCCCCGGTTGACGGCCATCTGGCCCTGGGCGACGCGCAGGTAGACCCGATCGAGGTTCTCTGAAGAAATGCACTCTGCAGGAGCTCCCGGATGGAAGATAGGCAGTTCCTGCAGAATGCTGTCGAAACTGTATTTCACCTGCCCGAGAGGATTGCGCATCTCGTGAGCTATGCTTCCCGCCAGAGCCTGCAGGGCATGGTTTTTCTCCTGAGCCACCATACCCTTGCGGTTGCTGAAACTGAACAGGTAGCCTGCGGCCATGGTGAAAACCACGACAATGGTATACAACGGTATGTTGAACTGAGGATCGAGATCGACGACCGGAGTTGTCAGGAGATAGAAAACGATAGCCGCCAGAACGCCGATAAGAAAGTCGATGAGAAACATGAGCCAGTTGGGTACGAAGGAAATCAGGATGAAGATCATGAATATTTCCCAGTACAGCCACAACTCGTGAAAATTGTTCTTGAGAAGATTGAGCGTAAAAATAAATGGCAGCACGAAAATGATGACAAAATGCCAGAAAACCGGAAAGACCTTCTTGAGAGAATCGGTCATGTTGTAGCCGAACAGCACGCACACCGAAAGCACCGTCGCCATAAGTCGAAGCGAAAGGCTCTCATAGGGAAGATGAAAACCGTATTTGAAGACAAAATAGAAAAACAGGTGGGCCGGCGCACCGAGAAGAGCCGCCGCAAGAATATTGAACTTCGAGAACTGGGTTCCCTCCTGAACACACTTCTTTATGTATGCCGAAACCTTCATGACCTGTCCCCCTGAATTAATAGGTCAACCGTCTCGGCCGCGGCCCTGAAGCAGGCTTCGAGAGAAGCCCCCCTCCGATAGTCGCCGGTCAGGTACAAACCGGTTACCGGCTGTATCAGCGAGTCAAGTTTATCCAGAAACCTGTAATGGTAGGGGGAATATGCACAGAGACCGGGCGCCAGATGCTTGTAAAGAAACGAGGAACGGCTGTTTTTTGCAATATTGAAGTAGGGCTCGATAATTTTCTCCCCCATTGACAGCACCTCCTCCGGCAAAGCATCTTCATGAATCAGGGATCGCGCCGTCTTTCCGCTGAACGTGTAACGAACGATATTGAGATCGTTGATGCCGTATGCCCCGGCATTGCTCAGGGGCGAGGAATGATCGAACACCATGGCGCGCTGGTCGTCGGAAAACACCTGATCACGGTATTGCGCTATAGCAACGGCTACCGGATAGTAGACCACCTGCCCGAGCAGGTTCGCGATATCGGGAAAAGCCGGCTGTATCAGCGAACGAAGCTGAACCGCGGGCAAGGCACTGACAACTTTTTTGTACGATCTTCTTCCGTGAATACCTTCGTGCCGGTAGTCGATAAACAGTCTCCCGGAAACGTCCTCTTTCGAAACCGCCTCAACCGTATGCCCCGCGTACACTTTCAGGGAAGGGAAAAAAGAGCTGAAACGCCTGACCGTACCGTACATGCCGCCGCTCAACTGCTCGTAGGAGTCGAGCACGAGCGCAATGTTCGAACCGAAATTGCCGAAATAGCATTCGTCCGGCTCTGCGCCGTTCATACGGACGGTAATTGGCCGCAGAACGTGATTGACGCATTTGCGGTTGAAATAGGCTGACAGGGGCTGGCGATCCCGGGCGGCCGCGATCCTGTTGAAAAACGGCGTATTGAGCGCACCCTGCGTATAATCCTTCCGCACGGCGCTGACACAGGGATAGAGTCGTGCGATACCGGACAAGCCGCTGAAGGAAATAACCTTGTAGAGGTTGAACAGCCTGCTTTTTTCCTTGTTGAACCTGACGATCCGGCCGCCTATGACCTGGGATGAGTTGAAACCGAAATACTCGAAACTGTTTCCTCCCATTTCGCGAAGAAACTCCCGCAACAACGTGTACTTCCTGCCGATATTCTTGCCCCCGAAATCGAACCAGCGCCCGTTCATCTCTTCGCTGCCCATCCTTCCGCCGAGATGATGAGCCGTTTCGTAAAGGTCCACTTCGTATCCGTTCTTGAGCAGATAATACGCAGCAGCAATACCCGAAACACCTCCCCCGATAACGGCGACGCTACTCATATTCCGCAATGATTTTCAAGAAGGGCACTGATTTTCCCATCGAACTGCCGTTTGCTTCGCTGCGAGATCTTCGCCGCCCTCACTCTTTTCGAGTCATATTGTTCATGATTCATGAAAACGACCGCCTGCAGACAGGCTTCGGCGACCAGCTTCCCCCACTGGAACACCTGACAGATCGCGTAATCGTCGGTCTCGCGACCGTCAGAGGGAACCCTGTACGAGGTGAAAGCACGTAAAACCACCGGGGCGGAACGTTCCACATAGGTAGAAAAGCTGTTGTAATAGGAACTGAGAGCCATCATTCCCGAAAGGGGAAGATCCCCGGCGATATGCGTAACGGCGATGGAGGCCTGTCGGATGGCTTCCAGCAGCAGCATTCCCTGAAGATGATCCGAATCGTGATCGAACACAAACTCCCCTGTCTGTCCGATAAGGTTGAAATGAACCAGCCTGCCGTCGATAACCGGTTCCGAAAGAAGGGTATTGTGCCCGTTTTTCTTGTGAACGAATCCCCGCTCGACCTTCGGCGGCAGCGGATCGGACTCCGTCAGCGCCAGGGGTCCCGCAACCAGGCCGGAAATGTTCAGCGGCAACTTTCGCAGAAGATCGTGAACATGCTCCATATCGGCTGCATACATCGCATCCGTTGCCTCACGGTACGACAGCCCGGAGATGCATTCGGAAAGACCGTTCCGTCTCTCGAGATATTCCGGGGAAACATGCAATTCGCAATTGCGTCCGAGGATGCCGAAAAGAACCGCGGCGTCTTCAGGAGAAGAAATCCTCACAACGCAGGGAGAAGAACAGGGCTCAGGGGAGGTATCTTCCTCGAATACGAGCAGATACGGCCGATTCGCCTGCCCTGGAAAAACGGAAGATCCGTCGCCGTCGCCCGGAACACGTTCACGCCTTACGGATCGACAGCAAAGCATTTCCAGGTCATCAGGAAAGCCTTCGGGCCTCAACCTGTTTTTTTTCATACTGATAACTGCTTATACCGATTATGGGGACGACAGAGATGCAGGCTGACTCGTTGACAAAAACGCTGAAAAGCGGATGCAAGCCTCGTTAACGACGTATAATATAAGCATATAAAAATATAAAAAGCATACCGTTATATCTTTTATGGAAGATTTTGACGAACGGAACCAAACGGCGAGTCACCGGCAATGCTGTCCGGGCATTTCCTGCACAGGGAAAGCGCCATACCGACCGTCGAGTTTTTTCAGCCCTCGCGCTTCAGGATGTTTTCAGATTTTCGTAAATTCGGTTTTTGGAAAAAACTAAACAGTTCCCAGACATGAGCCAGACAGATTTACTCAATATCGTCAACCGCCCGAGAAGACTTCGCAGAACCCCTGCAATCAGGAGCCTCGTTCGGGAAAACACCCTAACCAAAAGCGACCTTGTCTTCCCCCTGTTCGTCTGTCCCGGAACAAACGTCAGGGAACAGGTTCCATCGATGCCCGGAAGCTTCCGATTCTCCATCGACAATGCCGTGAAGGAATGCAAGGAACTCTGGGATCTCGGGATTCAGGCGATCGATCTGTTCGGCATTCCGGAAGAAAAAACCGAGGACGGCCGCGAAGCCTATAACGACAACGGCATCATCCAGCGCGCGTTGCGCGCCATCAAGGAGGCCGTTCCGGATCTTTACATCATGACCGACGTTGCGCTCGATCCCTTCACGCCGTTCGGCCACGACGGCCTCGTCAGGGACGGTATCATCCTGAACGACGAAACCGTCGAGGTGCTCTGCAAGATGTCGGTTTCACACGCGAAAGCCGGCGCGGACATGGTCTCACCAAGCGACATGATGGACGGACGCATCGGAGCCATCCGCGAAGCGCTCGACGACGCTGGCCATTCGGACGTGGGTATTCTCTCCTATGCGGCCAAATACTCCTCGAGCTTCTACGGCCCGTTCCGCGACGCCCTTCACTCCGCACCCCAGTTCGGCGACAAGTCCACCTACCAGATGGACCCGGCCAACACCGCCGAAGCCATGAAGGAGATCGAGCTCGACATCATGGAAGGCGCGGACATCGTGATGATCAAGCCGGGCCTCGCCTACCTCGATATCGTCTACAAAACCAAGGAGCGCTTCGACGTCCCCGTAGCTGTGTACCATGTGTCCGGCGAATACTCGATGGTCATGGCCGCCGCAGAGAAAGGCTGGATCGACGGAGACCGGGTCATGATGGAATCGCTGGTCGCCATGAAACGCGCCGGCGCGGACATCATCTTCACCTACTACGCCAAGGAAGCCGCGAAAAAGCTCTCCTGAGCCGGTGACGTCCAACTGTTTTCCTCTCCCGGCTGCAGGCTTGCAGCCGGGTATTTTTTTACAATACGGGTACCATGATACGATACTTCACAGCCGGTGAATCGCACGGTCCGGCGCTTTCGGCCATCGTCGAGGGGCTGCCTGCCGGGCTCGACATCGCCCCCGAAGACATCAACGACGAACTTGCCCGCCGCCAGCAGGGATACGGACGCGGTGGACGCATGAAAATCGAGACCGACAGGGCCGAGGTACTTTCCGGCATCCGGTTCGGCAAGACCATCGGTTCGCCGGTGACCCTGCAGATAGAAAACCGGGACTGGAAAAACTGGACGGTGAAAATGGCCCGCTTCGGCAATCCCGCGGAGGATGTAGCGGCGATCACCGTGCCGAGACCCGGCCACGCCGACCTCAGCGGCATGATCAAATACGGATTCGGGGATATACGGCCGGTCATAGAACGTGCCTCCGCCCGCGAAACCGCCGCCAGGGTTGCCGCCTGTTCGCTGGCGAAAGCCTTCCTGCGCTCGGCGGGCATCGAGATCGGCAGCTACGTCTCGGCGATAGGTCCGGCAGGGGAAAACGCCCCGTCGCCCCGCCTCGCCGGACTGCTCGACACGGGAGCCGCCGCGCTTTCCAGGGCCGCCGACGAATCCTGCGTCCGCATGCTGGAAAAAGACGACGAAACGGCCGCCGTGGCGGCCATCGACAAGGCGAAGGAGGAGGGCGACACGCTCGGCGGCATCATAGAGATCTTCATTACCGGCGTACCGATGGGGCTCGGTTCCTACGTGCAGCACGACCGCAGGCTCGATGCGGAACTCGCGGCCGCGCTTGTCTCCATCCAGGCAGTCAAGGGCGTCGAGATCGGCCCGGCGTTCGAAAACGCCAGAAAACCCGGCTCGCAGGTGCACGACGAGCTTTTCCCCGGCGAGGGCGGCGCGCCGGTCCGCAGGACCAACCGCTCGGGCGGGCTCGAAGGAAGCATGTCGAACGGACAGACTATCCATCTGCGGGCGGCCATGAAGCCGATCGCCACGCTGATGACCCCGCTGCACTCCTTCGACATGACCTCGATGGACGCGCATCTTTCGCACATCGAACGCAGCGACACCTGCGCGGTTCCAGCCTGCAGCGTGATCGCCGAAGCGGTCGTGGCGCCGGTCATAGCCAACGCGCTGCTGCGCAAGACGGGTGGCGACCATATGCGGGAAATTCTCGAACGGCTGGAAACCTACAGGCAGGAAACAGCGGAGCGGTTCAGGGGCTGAAATCAGTCCAGGCGCCGGCTTTCGCTAAGGCGCTGGTTCATGTCCTTGGACGGTTCTGGCACCTCGGTCCTGCCCACGATCTGGGCAGGCACCCCGGCGACGGTGTAGTGCGGCGGAACATTGTCGAGCACCACGCTGCCTGCGCCGATCTTAGCCCCCTCCCCTATCTCGACATTGCCGAGGATTTTCGCCCCGGCCCCGATCAGCACCGACTTGCGGACCTTGGGATGGCGGTCGCCGGATTCCTTGCCCGTGCCGCCGAGCGTCACCTCGTGCAGAATGGAGACGTTGTCCTCCACCACGGAGGTTTCGCCGATCACCACGCTGGTGGCGTGATCGAGCAGAATCCCCTTGCCGATCTTCGCCGCCGGATGGATATCGACCGCGAACACCTCGGACATCCTGTTCTGCAGGAAATAGGCCATGGAGGTGCGCCCGCTGTTCCAGAGCCAGTGCGACAGACGGTGGGCCTGCAGGGCCTGGTATCCCTTGAGAAACAGCATGATCTCGAAATAGTTCACGGCCGCGGGGTCACGGTCGAGCGTAGCCTTCAGGTCGAACACGCTCATCTCCACCGCCTCGGGCTCATGGCGGTAGAACTCGTCGAAGAGGTCCTGCAGCACCTGCGGCGGAAAATGCTTCGAGGCGAGCTTGACGGACAGCAGCATGCCGAGGGAAGAGGCGAAACTGTCGAAGCGCAGGATATGCTGCTCGAGAAAGTGCCGCATCGCCGGCTCGTTCCGGCTCTCCCGTTCAGCCTCCATGAGGATGACGGGCCATATATCCCTTGCTGTCATGCTGACCTCTTTTGACCGTTCGCCGCAACGGACGGCGTCGATGTTCTGTGATACACCCTCAATAAAAGCATTTAACCGCAGAAAGTTTCACCCTTGCCGCATTCCGCCGCAGGAATGAAACGCAAAAACGGCAAAAGCAGGGATAGTGACGGGCGACGAGTCGGGATTGCGGCATCACCCGTTTCAACAAATCAACGATGCAACAGTTCAACACTCCCCCCTACGTTCTTACCTCGATGATGTCGTCCCAGTCGGTGGTGTAACGGGGCGAGAGGTTTTCCTGGCGCTGCTTCCATCCGGAAGGCGATTCGACGGCGAGGCGCAGCGCGCCGGAGCCGTAACGGGAGTTCACCGTATCGAGAGCCAGCATCAGGGCCGCCGTCCGCTCCTCGTCCTGGCCGTCGCCGAAAAGCGAGGGCGTCACGGCGGATGCGGCATCGGGCGCGAGACCGCCCAGAACCACCCCGGCCTTTTTGTAGCCGAACCCTTTACGATAGAGCTCCCGGAGCAGCACCGAGGCACAGCGCACGATATCGATAGTGCTCCGCGTCTCCGCAGGCATTGCCGCCGTACGGTGTCCCCCGGAACTCCGCTCGGGACGCTCGTAGTGACCGGTATGGACGAATACCGTCACCAGCGAGGCGCGAAGGCCTTCGGCCCGCAGTTTCTGCGCGCATTTCGAGGCGAAGGTGCCCACAGCGTTTTCGAGTTCGTCGAGCTGCGTCACCTTGCGTCCGAAGGAGCGTGAAACACAGATGCTCTTGCGCGGCGGCCGGACCTGTTCGAGAGAAAGACAGGGTTCGCCGTTCAGTTCGGCATGCACCCGCGCGCCCGTCACGTGCAGGTGACGCCGCACCCATTCGCGGGGAAGCAGGGCGAATTCGAGCGCCGTACCGACGCCTTCGCCTTGCAGAAACCGGCTGTAGCGCCGCCCGATACCCCAGACCTCGTCGACGGGCAGCGACGCAAGGGCGTTACGTTCATCCCGTGCTTCGAGCACGCAAACGCCCCGGCAGGCCGGGCGCTTCTTCGCCAGGTGGTTGGCCGCCTTGGCAAGGGTCTTCGTGCGACCGGCGCCGATGCTCACCGGAATGCCGGTATGGCGCAAGACGGTCGAACGGACTTCTCCCGCGACGGCCTGAAGATCGTCGTGGCGGAACCCGCACAGGTCGGCGAAAGCCTCGTCGATGGAATAGATCTCGATCCCGGGAAGCAGATCGCCGAGCGTGTTCATGACCCTCGCCGACATGTCCCCGTAAAGCGGAAAGTTCGGCGAAAAGATCGCCACGCGGTGCCGTTCGAGCAACTGGGAGTACTTGAACACCGGCGCGCCCATCGGGAGGCCGAGCGCCTTGGCCTCCTGGGAACGGGAGATGATGCAGCCGTCGTTGTTCGAGAGCACCACCACCGGGCGGCCCAGCAGGCCGGGGTTGAACGCCCGCTCGCAGGAAACGTAGAAGTTGTTGCAGTCGATCAGTCCGAACACCTCGCCTCCTCCTACCGGGTCTTGTGGATGACGTAGGTGACGACGCCCCATACAAGGAAATCGCTCTCCCCGGTGACGGGAATCGGCTCGAAGCCTTCGTTGGCGGGCAGCAGGCAGAGACCGCCATCCTGCCTGCCGATGCGCTTCACGGTGAACTCGCCGTCGAGGAAGCATACCGCGATATCCCCCTCCTTCGGTTCGAGGGACTTGTCGATCACGAGCAGATCGCCCTCCTCTATCCCGGCGCCGACCATCGAGTAGCCCTTGACCCGGCCGTAGAAGGTGGCGTTCGGGTGGCGCACGAGCGCCCGGTTCAGATCGAGCTTCAGTTCGAGATGGTCGTCCGCAGGCGAGGGGAACCCGGCGGAAATCTCCGACGAGGCCAGCGGCAGCTCGAGCCCGGTGGAGACATCCGCCGAATAGAAATCCAGCGTCCGGGAATTATGAATTTTGACGAGTTTCATTGGCGCATGCTCCGGTGACGGTTCGTTCATGCAGTACGATACGCATAATCCCCCTCACCGCCAATTGATTCCGGGCCTTGCCGGGACTAACGAATGACGGGAAAACCGTATTGTTGACCGGTGAATGTAGAAGCCTGTATTTTCTTCCCTTCTCGTCACTCGTTACTTGTCGACTTGTCACTACTCCCCCATCTTGCCGGAATCGGATTTTTTCCGTACACTTGGCAGTCCTGAAGCACACTGTTATTTTTCAATGAATCGACGACAATGATTATTTCGAGGAAAATCGAGCTCGATTACGGTCACACGCTGCCCAACAGCTTCTCCTTCTGCAACCAGCTGCACGGCCATCGCGGCATCGTGGTCGCCACCATCGAAGGGAGCATGATCGAGCGCAAGGGCGATGCCCAGGAAGGCATGGTCATGGACTTCAAGTTCCTCAACGACATCATGATGACGCACATCCACGACGTGCTCGACCATGGCTTCGCCGTCTGGAAGGACGATCACGAGGATCTCGAATTCATCACGAAGCGCAACAAGCGCGTGGTGATCACCCAGGAGCCCCCCACGGCCGAGTGCCTCGCCAAGTGGGCCTTCAACCAGATCCTGCCCCACCTTCCGGAGAACGTCACCCTGAAAAACCTCCGCTGGTACGAAACCCCGAACAACTGGGCCGACTACACCGGCGACGAGTAAGAATGCAAAACCCCGGA
>Ga0272443_10004407_pt1 | contig 15347 bp, 10 predicted proteins | sample SSMAcet12_FD_193581 | JGI IMG/M metagenome (GOLD analysis project Ga0272443, IMG submission 193581) | Marine sediment archaeal communities from Little Sippewissett salt marsh, Falmouth, MA, United States - SSM-Acet-12 | ecosystem: Environmental > Aquatic > Marine > Wetlands > Sediment ...
AGGGATGATAATAGCTGTGAAAGAATTCTATTCACTCAAGTCATGAGAGTAAATCGCAAACTCGGAGATAAACCCAAATAGAAAAGTACACAAAATACTTTACACTACCTGACATACGTAGTTCCGATCGGATTTGATGGGAATGAGCTGCACAACCAAGTCCGTGCAATTACGCTGGAGATAATAAAGCGATTGGCGAAATAACTAAATGGGGATTGACTTAAGGTTAAATTGACATCTACTTCTCTTGATTTTCGATGTGAATGGGCACTGAGGTGTAGTTGAATTGAACTGGATTAAGAAACCTGTCCACCGTTACGGAAACGGACATTCTCTCGCAATCAAGCTTGCACTGCGGAATTTCACGTTAGAAGGCGCGTTCGCCAATGTGTTCATAACGTTCACGGGCGGTGCATTCATAACAGGTCTTGCACTTCTTCTGGGAGCAAATCATTTAGAAATAGGATTGCTTGCGGCCATACCATTCGCTTCCCAATTGGCGCAACTCGTATCGGGTTACATTACCTGGCGTTTCAAGAGCCGCAAGACTGCCGTCCTTCTCATCTCCGGAGTCAGCAGACAGATCTGGTGGATTGTAGTGCTCATTCTGCTTCTTGACGGAGAGTGGAGACTGCAAGTGCTTTTCGTTGTCGTTCTTCTTTCCAATGTTGGCATAATGTCCGCGACACCAAGCTGGTTGTCATGGCTCGCCGATACCGTGCCTGAGAAACTGAGAGGAAGATACTTCGGTGTGAGGAATGCTGTGTTGGCATTGGTTGCTGTCGTATCTGCCCTTGCCGGAGGGGTCATTCTGGACTTCTTCAGGGCTCGAAACCACGAGAATCTCGGATTTCTGATAATCGTTGCAGTATCATGTCTGTTCGCTGCATTTGCTCTAAGGGTGATCCAGAAAATCCCCAGGAACGGTGACGATGATACTCCCGAACGATTCTCGCTTCAAAGCCTACTTGAACCACTGAGGAATCGATCCTATCGCAAGCTTCTGAAGGTTTTCTTCGTCTGGAATCTGGCAATCGGGATTGCCGCGGCATTCTTCGCACCCCATATGATCTCCAACCTGGAAATGAGCTTTACCATGATCTCGGTATATACGGGGCTGGCATCCGTATCTGCGATTGTTTCCAATCGGGCCTGGGGTATCCTGATCGACAGATTCGGATCCAAGCCAGTCGTAGCCCTTTGCGCATTTGGGATTGCAGCGATTCCATTCGTATGGCTATTCCCCCGACCGGACTTTCTATGGATTCTCCTGATCGAGACAGTATACACCGGGGTGTTGTGGGCTGGTTTCAATCTGGCCGCCTTTAATATCCCGATAGCTAACAGCCCCAGAAGGAATCGCACGAACTACCTTGCCATGTTCAGCGTTGTGACGGGGCTTGCTTTCTTCTTTGCTTCGCTAATCGGCGGTGTACTGGCGGAGATGTGGAGCGATGTCAGCTGGAGAATCGGGCCACAAGTAATCAAGAATTACCATCTCGTGTTCATCATATCCGGGATACTTCGCTTGATATCGGCATCTGTAATACTGAGTTTCCACGAGCACAAAGAGAAGAGTGTCCCGATCATGCTTCAATTCATGGGATACTCCGCACTGAAGCGGATATCTCTTGGAAGACAGTTCCTGCCCAAGCTTCACAAGCCCGATAACGATTGAAGACTCTACCGGATCGCCGGAATTTGCACGACAGATCACAGGTCAGTCCAAACATGATCGCAAACCAATCCCCCAATTGCAGTCTCGCCGATGAGCGCCTGCGCCGAAGGTCTTACATTCGGGTTTGTTCCGCAACCCTGCTCGTGCTGCCAAGGTAGATTGCGACTATGGCTATTACTGCTCCGAGGAGTTCGATTGGGGAGGTGGGTCTGGAGAAGAAGATCATGTCCCAGATGAAAGCAAGAGCCGGCTGTGTAAGGAGTATCAGGCCAATCTGAGATGTCGGTACATGGGGAACCCCTTTAGCAATAAGTACCCAGCCCAGAACCTGGCCTACGATGCCATACGCGACGAGTATCGATAGGGATCTCGCGTCCGGTATTGTGAAGTTCTCACCGAGACTCGGAACCAGTGCAGCAAGTGCCAGAGCGGATGTAAGGGATATGATCGTCACAGCGGAGAACGAGGACTCGGCTTGGCTTTTCGATTGCATATGTCTGAACACAACCATGTAGGAGGAATATGAAATCGCGGTAAGAATACCGAGAATAACTCCGAGTCCATAATTGGGGTTTTTGCCCGTGAAATCTAAACCGACAATCAGGAACAAGCCCGCCACCGCGAGAGGTATGGAGATCGCGAGTTTGATGTTGAGTCTCTCCCTGAGAACTGCAACACCGAATGCGGCGAGAAAGAAGACCTGGAAATTCGCGAGTATTGTCGCAAGTCCGGGGCCCACATAGTTGATACTCCTGTGCCACAAAGTCAGGTCGACTGCGAACAGGAGTCCACAGATCATCGAGGCAAGAACAACGACTCTTGATTGAAAGAAGCGCTCTTTCTTCAAGAGGACTATTGCTCCAAGGACGAGTCCCCCGAACAACATTCGGTAGAACGCAGAAGTGGTCGGGCTGACACCGGCGATTTTCGCGAATACAGCTGCGAAACTAATCATCGTCGCCCCCGATGCCACGAGAATTACACCCTTGATTCGGCTGTTCATAGAGTGTTCTCTCTGCTCCAGATCATCGCTCAACCTTCCGAACCCACATGTTATTGACACGTGTCATCTGACTTATCAATGCGAATGACTGTCCGTCGATTGCCCTTGATACCGCGAGAACACCATCGAGGTGGTCGTATTCATGCTGAATCAATTCGGAGAGGTCGCCCGAAAGCTCCAAAGCCCTATCATTCCATTCGAGATCCCTGAAACTGATAGTGCATGACTTGTGCCTTCTAACGCGGACGATGAGGTCGGGAAATGACATGCAATCATCCCAGAATTCGATCATCTCATCGCTCATCGCAGACAACGTCGGATTGATGAGGACTACGGGCTCATGTATATTCATGTAGATCAGTCGTTTCATCACTCCAATCTGCGGGGCGGCGATGGCCCTTCCCGCCCCATAACGATCACGGAAGTCCATCATCGTGTCATGCAGGTTGACCACCGTTTGCTCAATGAACGGTAGTTCGGACTTGTCTATTTCATTCGATACTTCATGCAGCTTCGGATGTCCCAGCAACAGGATTTTCTTCACGGCCATATCCACAACTCCTGACGGCAATAAGCTTGGCAGTATTATAAGCAGAAGAGCCCCGCCTGCACAAACAAACTCAGAACAAGTCCTATTTCGAGACAAAAAGGGATCGGTTTTTGTTGACAACTGAACTTCTTTCAGAGTTTTTGCTGTACCTGAACTAAGAAATAGAGGAGAGAGGAGGAGACATTGAGGAGACTTCTACTTGTTCTGGGGATAATATCCCTGATTCTCGCGTCTGCAACCAGCCTTTCAGCGACACAGCTGTCAGTCGGCGGATTCGCCGGCCTGAACTTGCCAGTCGCCATGGACGATGTGAAGATGGGCATGGCGTACGGTTTCAAAGCCAGAATTGCCCTGATGCCATCTGTCGGTATCGAGCCGAACTTCATGATTGCATCTTATGGAGAAGGTGAGGCTGAAGTTTACGACGAGACATACACCCGTGACGGTGGTGAGATCACATCCTTCGGTGTGGACATTGTATTCGGCGGCATCAGTGGTAAGAAGGGAGCCTCCTTCTTTGTTGCCGGCGGAATTGGTTCATCGAAGTGGTCAAGGGACTGCATCGATGACGTTACAGAAATGAGCTTTAACCTCGGTGTTGGCATGGAGTACGGTGTTGCGGAGATGATATCTATCGAACTTCGCGCGAAAGCTATGGTGATTCCGCATGATGATGGTTCATACAAAAACGGCATGATAACAGGCGGTTTGAATTATTTCTTCAATCTGGGAGGGGGTGAGTGATCATGAAGAGACTTCTGAAATTCCTAACCCTGGCACTGATCCTCATCACTGCTGGATGCATCATCTCGGGGAATATCCTCGTAGTGGTTAAGCTCCCTGACAAAAGCCTGAAGAGTAATCAGGACACCGAAATGTGGGAGGTCTCGAAAGATAACGTCGGAGACTGGGCAGATCACTTCGACGATATCAACCACATCGTGGATGTCGGATTTACAATGATAATCACGAACAACAACACGACTGACGCGGCGACTGGGCAATTTTACATTTCTAAGCGGGACGACTTCAACAGTGCTGAGGAAGTCAAGGAGGACGGGATCCTGCTTCTTAGCGGACTGACTGTTTCAGCTGGAAAGTCACTCACGGTGAAATGGCAAGAGTCCTACGACTACCTATCCAACTTCGATGCCCTGAAGAAGTACGCGATGACCGGTCAATTCTATGTCTATGCTATCGGTCTCGGGGAAAGCATTGATATCGACATCAGAAGAGTAGCCGTCATCCTGACGATTAACGCAAAACCATAAGCTTAAAGTTCCACCATCCTTAGTACAGAAAGCCTTCTGCCGTTACGACGGTGGGAGGCTTTGTTTTTCGCTTTTTCGGTCATGTTGCGGAACCGTATGACCCGGACAAGGTTGTGACCTTGAATGGAATGGTGACAGCTTGACAGGACGGCATCTTTCACGTAGCTTCCCATAATCATGGAAGTCTACCGGTGTGCGATAGCCGCAGCGTTGAAAGGATAAATGATGAGCGATAAATATGATGTTGTTGTACTCGGAGGAGGGCCCGGGGGGTATGTTGCCGCCATTAGAGCCGCACAGCTCGGGGCGAAAGTCGCGTGTATTGAGAAAGAAAACCTCGGGGGCGTCTGCCTGAACTGGGGATGTATCCCGACGAAAGCAATGATCGCTACAGCTTCCTTATACCACAAGATTCAGAATGCGTCGAAGTACGGGATTGTCGTCGACGGGAATGTCAGTGTCGATTTGCAGGCGATGATGGCGCGCAAAGACAAGATTGTCGAAGGTCTCGTGAAAGGTGTCGCCTTTCTCTTCAAGGCCCATAAGATAGATCTCATCGAAGGGCGAGGGGTCTTTAAGTCTGCTGAAGAGATTGAAGTCGAAAAGGCCGATGGTTCCAAAGACATCGTTTCGGCTTCGAACATCATCATCGCTACAGGTTCCAGCCCATTGAACATACCTGTTTTTCCGTTCGACGGAGAGCATATACTTTCTTCAAATGACATGGTTTCGATTGAGGAAATCCCGGAGTCGCTTCTCATTATCGGCGCCGGTGTGATTGGCTGCGAATTTGGGTTCCTGATGGCACGTCTCGGCTGCAGAATAGAAATGGTTGAAATGATGAGTCATGCCTTGCCGCTGGAAGATGAGGACGTGTCCAGGCTTATCGAGAGAGAGCTCAAGAAGTCAAAGATCAAACTGCATCTGGGTAAGAAGGTCGAGAAGGTCTCGAAGAACGACAACGGGCGCATGATTTCGAGCATCGAAGGCGGCACAGAGATTGAAACCGAAAAGGTTCTCGTGTCGATAGGCAGATCTTTCAACACCAAAGGAATCGGTCTCGAAGATATCGGAGTCGAACTCAACGAGAACGGATCAATCAAAGTCGATGACTTCATGCGAACCAACATTGACGGCATTTACGCCATCGGTGATGCCGCCGGGAAATGGCTTCTTGCTTATACTGCCTCTGCCGAAGGTACAATTGCCGCAGCGAATTGCGTCGGCCAGAATAAGAAGATCGACTATTCTGGCGTGCCGAGCGCTGTTTTCACATCACCTGAAGTTGGCAGTGTCGGCCTCAGGGAGAAGCAGGCTGTCGAAATGGGTCATGATGTCAGGGTAGGCAGGTTCCGATTTATCGCGCTCGGAAAAGCGCAGGCCGAAAATGAGACTGAAGGTGAAGTGAAAATCGTCGCCGATGCCAAGACTGACAGGGTGCTCGGTGTTCATATAGTGGGGGCGCATGCAACTGACCTGATCCACGAAGGTGCTATCGCTGTACGTCACGGATTGACTGCCGAGCAGCTGGGTGATGCGTTCCATGCCCACCCGGTGATGGCCGAGGCGATGCTTGAGGCGGCTCACGATGTTCATGGGCTCTCGATACATACTCTGCCATCTAAGAAGTGAGCCTGATAAACTCAGCGCAATTGTCGCCGCAGGAATCGTCGCATAGGCGGCGGGCGCGGGTCGCAGGAACTGCGCTGCGCTATTGCGTTGTTTGGCAGTCGATTAGGCGCGTTTATCCAAAATTGCGCAGCGTGAGTAGCGCAACAAGTGCGGACGTGCAGTTTGCCGGCGGTTGAGTGTTGACTTTCTTAGATGCTCGTATCCTCTTATTTGACTTCACATTCCAACAAAAAGAACGTTCGCATTACGGCTTTGGCACGAAGTTTGTTCTTATTGTGTGATGTCAGTTACTCTAAGTACTTGATTTGGCGGTGAAGGGTACTCAGAGGAGGGGATTGAAGGAGTTCCTTCAGAGATGAAGGAACTCCTTCTCATTTTATGCCCGTAACAGGCTACACTCCGTACAACTCACCATACTTGGTGTTAAGATATTCCATCATTGGCTTATGGCTCAACGACTTGCCAGTGACCTTCTCCACGAGATCTTTGGCATGATACCGTTTGCCCTGAGAGTGTATGTTCTTGCGGAGCCAGCTCAGCAGTCCGGAGTAATCGCCTGACGCAAACTTCGTCTCCATATCCGGCATGTCAGCCTTTGCCTTGCCGAAGAACTGGGAGGCATAGAGGTTACCCAGAGCATAGGTGGCGAAGTAACCGAACAATCCCGCGCTCCAGTGAACATCCTGCATACAACCTTCTGAATCATTTGCCGGGGTCAATCCGAAATAGTCATTGAATTTCTCGTTCCACACCGCAGGCAGGTCCTCGGCTTTGATCTTGCCCGAGAAGACATCCCTCTCTATCTCGAAGCGAAGCAGTATATGCAGGTTATAGGTGACCTCATCCGCTTCGACGCGGATGAGCGAAGGCCTGACATCATTGATCGCGAAGAAGAAGTCCTCGAACGAGACATCTTTGAGAACCGGGAACGTGCCCTTGGCTTTTGGGAAGAAATGATCCCAGAACGGTTTGCCTCTTCCCACGAGGTTTTCCCACATGCGCGACTGCGACTCGTGAATTCCCAGCGAAACGGAATCGCAGAAGTGGGTGCCATAGTGTTCATACGGCAGTCCCTGCTCGTACATCGCGTGTCCGCCTTCGTGAAGCGTACCGAACAGCGCCTGCCCAAGATGTTTCGGGTTATACCGGGTAGTGATTCTGACATCACCCGGTGCGATGCCGATGGTAAACGGATGCGCGGTGACATCAAGGCGGCCGGAATCGAAATCGTAGCCGATGGCCGCGGCGGCTTCACGCCCGAATTTCTCCTGAAGGTCCACAGGGTAATCGTTCTCGATTATCGAGATGTCGGGTTTTTTCGGTGAATCGGCGATTTTCTTGACAAGAGGCACGAGTTCATCGCGAAGCTCCCCGAATACTCTGCTGATCTCCGCTGATGTCATATCCGGCTCGTAATCGTCGAGCAGGGCATCATAAGGTTCAGTCTCATATCCGTAGGCTTCCGCCTGTCTGTGCTTGAGGTCGATGACTTCTTTGAGTTTCGGGAGAAACATGCCGAAATCAGACTTCTGGCGAGCCTCTGTCCAGACGCTCTGGGCGAGCGAAGTTGTCTTGGCGAGGGCTTCGACAAGGTCTTTCGGCAGTTTGACCTGCTTCTCGTATCCGCGCCTGGCCTCACGAAATGATACCGCAGTCACACTTTCCGGATCGGATAGCAGGTCGGAACCTTCGATTACGTCGAGCAATTCACCGACACGCGGTGCGGTCATCCGGTCGTGTATCATGCCTGAAAGCAGTGCAACCTGATTCGAGCGGGCCTCCGCGCCGTTTTTCGGCATATAAGTCCGTTCGTCCCATCCGAGAAGGGCCTCGCATCCGGCGAGAATCCAAGCTTCTTTCGAGATAGCCATCAATTCATCGTAAGCTTGTTGGGGTGTAATACTCATGTATAGAATCTCCTTCTTTAGTTTACCAACATATACGGGTATACGGCCGTGTTGGCAAGCGGTTTCGGGAGTGGAAGAATGATTCGCAGGTTAGAGAGAATGGGTCCCGCCGGCGCGGGACTGACAATACTGTGTGGCCGCGATCTCTAATCGCGACCACAACTCCGTCAGTACAGCTTTGCTACCCTTGGGAATCGGCTACCGTAGCGTTCCTTGTACTCTTAGGCAAGCTCTTAGAGCGAAATCTCGACTCCGCTGTACAGGATTCTGCCATAAACGGGTGCATACATGAAAGCAGCATCGTCGATGTGTTTGACTTCCTGCGTGTAGTCCGTAATGTTCTTTGCTCCAACATATAGTTTATAACGGCCCAGTATCGTCTTGCTTACCTTGGCATTCATTGTAACAAATGATTCAGTCTCGTATATTATCACGTCATTTGGATCTGCTGGCTCGGTCAGGTCGATATACATTTTGCCCTTGTAGTCCGCATCAACAACCCAATTCCAGCCACTTACGGAGTAATCGGCTTTGACTCCTCCCGATGTCTGAGGATATCTGGAGATATTCTTGCTGATATCCTCGAATTCGGTACCGACCCAGTCACCACGGGCATTGTCGTACTCACCATTGAACAATTCGAATCTCGCAGATATCACCAATTCAGGCGTAACCGCTGCCGAGCCGTTGAACTCTATACCCATGACAAACGCATCGTCGATATTCTCCCACTGGTATGTGTAACCAAGGTCTTCGACTTCACTATCGGCGTCCGCGAAGCCGATCGCGTTGCTCAACTCGGTTCGATACAGGTTGAGGCTGGCCGATATTGTGGAGGTCGTGTAATCAGCATTGATGGAGTAGCTGAGGGATTTCTCGGGCTTGAGGTCCCCGCCCTTGTAGACTCGTGGTGAACCGCTGCAGAGGTGCAGATCTTCCGAGAAGCCGTATGGGACACGGAAACCGCTTCCGACAGATCCTCGCAGTGTGAAATCGTCCGTTGCCGAATACTTGATTGAGAATCGCGGATTCAGGGTTGACTCGGAGTACTCCAGCGGTTCAAGATCACGTGACAAAACGTTTCCTGAACCCCTGAACTCATCCTCGGACGAGTGATAGTCGTAACGTAAGCCTGCAACGACTTCGACCTGCTCGGTCAACTTGAATTCATCCTGAAGATATGCACCTACTTCATTGGCAGATTTCTCTGACGTTGATGAATAAGGTTCTTCAGTATCGATGTCGAGATACATTCCGCTTTCCTCGAGTGAATTATGCGAGAACTGGGCACCGAGCAAGAGGCGATGCGAGCCACCAATCGGCTGGACTATATTGAGGTTGCTTATCAACAGCTGTTCGTCTGCGATGTATGGCCTGAGCAGGTCAACTGGCGGCATTTCACCTTTTGCCTCTTCATAGTCGCTCAGGAATGTGTCATTGGTGGCATCTCTCTTATGGCTCGTCACAGAGAGACTCGTATTGACTTCCGTGCCACGTTGAAGTCGCAGGTGATACTCCAATTGGCCCGTGTAGCGATCAGTGATGATCCTCTCGGTACCCGGTGCAAACGGGTTCTCGAACTGGCTGTTCGTAAGCCATCCCCCCATACGAGTTTCGTTGACTGCTCGGCCTCTCAGAATCAACTGGTCGGTTGAGATAATATCATCGAGGAACAGGTTAAACCCACCGTTTTTCGAATTCGCCCTGACACGGTCTATCCATCCGTCAGGCTCATCAACCCCTCCCGGAGCATTGACATCGCCTGTTTCGTCAAGCTCATCCTGTTCTCTCTGTTGAGCGAACAGGAATATGCCGAACTTGCCGTTCCTTGCGCTTGCTGAAACATCATAGTGATTCGTACCATGTTCGCCGACTTCGACTCCGACCTTTGCCTCAGTCTTGTGGGGCACCGCCGTAATGATGTTGATAGCTCCCGCGACAGCGTTACTTCCATAGAGTGCGGAACCGGCACCTTTAACGATTTCGATCTGGTCAACATCTGAGGTGCTTAGTTGCTGCAACCCATATACCGATGCCAGCCCGGAGTATACTGGCTGCCCATCGAGTAGGAGCTGGGTATGATCGGAACCGAGACCCTGCATGCGCAGAATGCTGAAATTGCATCCCTGGCACTGCTGTTCAACTCGAACGCCGGATTGGTTGTCGAGCGCTTCGAAGAGATCGTGCGCACTCTTGTCTTCAATCGCGGCACGTGTAACGACTTCAGTAAACACCGGCACGTCCTTGATATACCTCGGTGTCCGGGTGCCTGTAACTACTATTGTTCCGGCATCCAGATAGGCTCGAACCAGCTTGATCTTGAGGTCGGAAACACCCTCGGCCGACACTGAAGTTGATACCTTCTTCGATTCATGTCCCACAGCGGATACCAGCAAGGTCAGTTTTCCTTCGGGAACATGCCTTAGTTCGAAATATCCTGTTGAGTCCGCTGAACACCCCAGGTTCATTCCTTCAATTCCGACACTGGCAAATGGTATCGGTTCACCAGTCTTCTTGTCCGTTACAGTTCCTGACAAATCTGCGGAATATGCCGTAGATGTGCTAAGGCATACCAATGCCAGTAGAGCGACTATAGTAACTACGCGATACATAGTAATACCTCGATTCCTGAATTAATGCTCTCGTCGTATTGCAAGCAACCCTGCTTGCCAGTGATAGTTTAGGAAAGAGGTGATACCGGAGGGGACCGTTCCGATGAGGTGGGGATTGATGAACAGAAGTCTGGCGACTCTATATAAGCATGGTTGTAGCTGCTGGAATCTATCGATTCTTGGAGGCAACAATGAGACGTGAGACCGCCAGTGGTCAGTGCATTGACAGCCGCCTTGATGGCTTCGAATTCTTTGTGTGAATGCTTGTGTTTGTGTCCCCCTTCTTCATCGGGAATGGGATGGCTGTGCGCCACGATCGTCCCATCGGGAAGAACATGAATATGCAAGTTCAATAGCGATGACACCCCGTATCCCACAAGTGAGACAACGAGGAGCAGAGAGACCAGCTGTTTCATGGTGCTTGCCATCAGTGTGGCAAGCAAGAGCGGCTTTCTACTGCTATTGAAATTGACAATCATTTTCATGAAGACGAAGTTAATTGGAGCCCATGTGTTTGTCAAGGATTATTTGTGATTTATTTCACTAATGATGTGATGAAGCATAATTATGCAAGCACCTTTGTCTTTTGCGCAAGGTCGGCCGGGTGCCCCACCCCTTAGCCTGAGATCGTCATCGCATCACCCTTCCTGCCTTGACATAATTCATCGACTACGCTATCTTTAATTGGCCTTTACTTCCAACCATTTCTTGTCTGTGAGGTATACCATGAGAAGCGCGAAAACCATCGCTGCGTTGCTGTGCTTCGTCATAGCATTGTCCGCTCAGGGCGTTTACGCTGAATATCCTGAAATACTCTGGTGGTACGATGTCGACGCGCCGTCGTTCGGTTCCGGTGCGGCCGCCGATATCGACGGAGATTCCATTCTCGAAATAGTCTTCGGAACCTACTTCAACGACGAACGGATTCACGCGCTGAATGCCGAATCGGGCGATTCGTTGTGGACATTCTTCACCGACGGTTGCAATGACGCGTCGTCGGCCATCGCCGACGTCGATCTCGACGGTGAACTTGAAGTCATCGCTCCGGCGTCGTCGCCATCGATGGTCTACTGCTTCAACGGCACGACGGGTGATATAGAGTGGTCGACCCCCACGGGCTACGACCACTGCATAGACTCACCACCGGCAGTTGCCGATGTCGACAACGACGGAAAGCCCGAAGTTATCCTTGGTACATTCCTCGGTAATGTCTTCTGCCTCAACGGTGAGGACGGAAGCGAATGCTGGCAGATTAACCTCGGCACGAACAGTTACATTCAATCCGGTCCGAACATACTCGATCTTGATGGTGACGACGATCTCGATGTGGTAGTCGCTCAGTATGCCGGTGACTGCAAAATCTTCGGACTTGAGGGCCACACCGGGGACACGTTGTGGTCATGCGATGCTCCGACCGATTACATGTATCACGGTGGATCGTTTGCCGACATCGACGAGGACAGCCTGATGGAGATAGCAATCGGGAGCTACGAAGGCAAACTGTTCGTTATCAATGCCGAAGACGGAAGCGTCGAATGGACATACCCCACGGCATGGTATATCGGGGCGCCGACATCAATCGCCGATCTTGACAATGACGGTCATCTCGAAGTTGTCGTAGTCTCCTACAACAAAGTATCAGTGTTGTCGCACACAGGCAGTCATCAATGGAGTTACTCGGCAGGCGGCGGAATATTCCGGGGCGTCTCGATTGCCGATATCAACGGAGATGATACGCTGGATGTCGTCTTTGGAGCCGATGATGGGATTCTGAGAGTACTAACAGGTTCACATGGAAGTACTGTCTGGACGCTCGATCTGGAGGCGCACTACGGGAGGACTTTCGAAATAGATAATGCGCCGGTGATCGAAGACTTCGATGGTGACGGCAAGCTTGATATATTCATCGTCGGCGGATACGGAACCTCATCGGCTCCTGAGAATAACCACGGACGCGCATATGCGATAGCCGCCGGAGACGGCACTGGTCCCGGGTGGCCGATGTTTCGCCATGATCTTTACCATACCGCTCGATTCAGTGTCGAGGAGGAAGAGGAGTACGTGTGCGGTGACGCCGACGGTTCGGGGTCGGTGGACATCGACGATGCTGTCTACCTGATCAATTACATATTTGCTGAAGGACCTCCACCAGAGCCTTTCGCGTCCGGAGATGCGGATTGTTCGGGTGAGGTTGACATAGATGATGTGGTTTATCTGATTGGTTATATTTTCTCCGGTGGATTCGACCCCTGCGATCCTGATGGCGACACGATTCCTGACTGCTGAGCTCGCTGTCGATACTTCATCTTGAGTTTTGCCAAATATTGTCTTGCATTATTCGGCTGGCGGTTCAATCTTGAAAGTAAGCCGATGATCCTTCGGCAATAGCGTGGAAAACCGAATATACACACCTATAATCCTTTGACTGTGAGGTTAAGATGCGTCACATGAGGTTAGGGGCAAGTGTCCTGACACTGCTCATGTTGTTAGTAGCATCAGCCGCAGCCTGGACAGACATCCTCGTAAACACTGATGCCGTGATCGGTCCCCGGAACGAAACCGCGATTACGATCAATCGCTATTTCAGCGGGGATCCACTGAACATTGTAGTTGCCTACAATGATCTATATCATCCTTTGGGAATCAGCTACAGCCCGGACAGCGGGTACACTTGGTATGATGTGCAGCTCGATTCCGTCTGGTCGTGGACAGGGGATCCATCGATAGCATGCGACCCTGTTGGCGACCTTTACGCATGTTTCCTGTCTTACGAGGGAACATGGTTTTACGGTGTCAGCGGGATTTATGTCTGCAAATCTACTGATGGTGGGCGCACCTGGGGCACCCCATCAACAGTAGATGAGTTGAAGTACATCGGTGGGCCACCCGTGAAGTTCACTGACAAGTGTATGATGACTGTCGACACTAATATGGGAAGCCCATATGTCGGCAACGTGTATGTGGGCTGGCAGCGGGATGACACCAACGGCACGAACTCGGATCTGTTCTTCTCCCGTTCGACGGACGGAGGTCTTAATTTCGACACACCGATTCAGATCAACGACAATCCTCCCCAGACAGCGTGGGCAGAGGGTGCGTTGCCGTTCGTAGGTGCAACCGGGAATGTTTACGTCACATGGTATGACTGCTATTTCAAGGGTGGTGTGCCGGGATCGTTGTACGTCGATATCTCATACAACGGTGGGCAGACATTCGGAACAGACATCAAAGTCGCGAGTTTCCTCGCGCCTCCTCTCTACACCTATGCCTGCACCGGATTCAAAGCCAAATGCTTCCCGTCTGCGGCGGCCGATCCATATGATCCTGACAAGCTGTATATAACATACATCTCTGATCCTGACGGCTATGCTGATATCAGGATTGACGTCGGAGACAATCCCGGTCAATCGCCCAGCAATATGCCGGTTGTCGTGAAGAATGGCAATTACGTATACTCGGCCTGGCAAGACTATCGAAATGGTTTCACCGGATCGGACATATACTTCAACAGGTCAACCGACAATGGAGTAACCTGGGAAATTGCGGCCATCGGACCACTCGACAACACCGATACTCCAGGAGCAAACAACTCATGGATGCAACAGCTCGCTTATTCCGGCAGTTCCGTCTACTGCATCTGGGAGGACTACCGCTCAACGATGGGTAACGCGACCATTTGGGTGAATCATTCGACTGACTACGGCAAAACATGGCAGACGGAACAGAACCTCGATCTTTCGCCGACCATACTATCGGAACGTCCTTCGATTGCGGCCACCGGAAGCAATGTCTACGCGGCATGGAGTGATTTCAGCAATGGTAGTCCTGACATATTCTTCTCACGATCTACGAACAACGGTACCAGCTGGTCGGCGCCTTTCCGCATCGACAACGGCGACGCTCCCGGCCAGTTCATTTCATTCTCACCGAGACTCGCCTGCACCGGCACTTTCGTTTACTGCATGTGGATCGATGACAGAACCGGGACGATGCAGCCGTTCTTCAACTACTCAACGAACTCGGGCGCTAACTGGCAGTCATCATCGACCATGCTGAGCGCTGGTACGGCAACGTGGACAACCTTTCCCAATTCAGGGGGGCTGGAGTGCACGGGGAGTTTCGTCTATGCGTGCTGGACCGATGATCGATCCGGTGTTGATGAAGTCTACTTCAACAGATCGTTGAATAACGGGATGACATGGGTTGGAGATGTTGCGATAAACGATCCCGGATTCATGTGTGCCATGCCCGATTTGAACATTCTTGGAAACAACGTATACATCGCCTGGCAGGACAATCGAATGGTCGGCGGCTTCGTTCAGCCCGACATATTCTTCGATTACTCGACCGACAACGGCGCAACCTGGCAAATGCCTGACATCGGACCGATCGACGTGGGGTCTGTCGGTATTCAATCGATTGCCCCGGATATCCAGTCGGATGTGGGTTATGTTTACGCAACATGGTACGATGAACGCTTCGGACCGGGTAACGGGCAGATATTCTTTTCGAGATCAACTGACAACGGGTTCACATGGGGGCCGGAAGTTCACATCAATCCCGGCACAAGCCCGTTCGGTCTCCAGAGCAACACCCCGGTAATGGCGGCATCCAACGGCTGGGTGAACATCCTGTGGCCCGATCCGCGCTGTGTTTACCTGGGCATGGGACAGCCGGACATATTCTCTAACTAT
>Ga0272443_10004408_pt1 | contig 15347 bp, 13 predicted proteins | sample SSMAcet12_FD_193581 | JGI IMG/M metagenome (GOLD analysis project Ga0272443, IMG submission 193581) | Marine sediment archaeal communities from Little Sippewissett salt marsh, Falmouth, MA, United States - SSM-Acet-12 | ecosystem: Environmental > Aquatic > Marine > Wetlands > Sediment ...
TCTGGAAGAAGATGCTCAGAGCCGGAATATTCCTTCCTCCTGCACAGTTTGAGACAAACTTTATCTCAACCGCACATTCAGATTCAGACATTGAGAAAATAGCCGGGGCATATTCAGAATGCCTCTGATCGCAGGCACAAGAGGCTCTAAACTTGCCCTTGTCCAGACAGAAAAGGTCTGCAGAATGCTCTCGGACCTTGGCATAGAAACTGAGATAAAAATAATCAAAACCGAAGGAGACGCAAATACAAACGTCCCACTCCATCAGGTAGGCGGGCAGGGAATATTTGTAAGGGCACTTGATAACGCAATCTCAAAAGGCGAGGTGGATTTTGCAGTACACAGCATGAAGGATATCCCTGCCGCAAGGCCAGAAGACGTCAGGACATGCGCAATACTCAAACGCGATTCTCCGGCAGACTTTCTTGTTCATGAGTGCCCGCTTGAAGAGATTAAGGTTGTTGGCACCTCAAGTACAAGAAGGCGTGCCCAGCTGATGCGTGGAAACCTCAATGCAGAGATTAAAGAACTGCGTGGGAATGTAGATACAAGGCTCAGAAAACTTAAAGAAGGCGAATACGATGCAATCGTCCTTGCCGAAGCCGGAATGCAGAGACTTGGACTCGATCTTCCGGGCACAAGACTTCTTCCACAGTGGTATGTCCCTTCACCAAATCAGGGTACAATAGCGGTTGTATGCCGGAATGATGATGACCTCGCCACACAGTTTGAAGCTATAAACCACAGACCAACAGAGAGTGACACTGCTATTGAAAGGGCAGTGATGGAAGAAATTGGCGGAGGATGCTATACCCCACAGGGAGTTTACTGCGAGAACGGATTTTTAATAGCTGAGGTACTCTCCCTTGACGGCAGCCGTTATGAAAGAATAGAGGATGCCGGAGGCTCTGCACAGGAAGCAAGGTTTATCGGGCAGAAACTTAGAGGCCTTGCCTTTGACCTTATAGAAGAGGCAAGGGTAAGCCTTGGACTGGAATACTGAATACTCCCATTTCCTCAGAATCAACACAGAAATAACAAAATAATTAAGGATTTGAATAAAATGACCGGAAAAGTGTATCTAGTAGGATCAGGCCCTGGTGGTCTTGACCTTATGACATTTAAGGCACGGGAAGTAATCGACAGTGCCGATGTAATACTTTATGACCAGCTGCCCGGAGAAGAGGTCATAAACAGCCTTCCCGATGTTGAAAAAGTTGATGTCGGAAAATACGGCGGAAAACATACCAGAGAACAGGACGAGATAGAAAAACTGATGGCAGAATATGCCCTGGAAGGAAAAAATGTTGTCCGCCTTAAAGGCGGAGATCCATTCCTCTTCGGACGTGGCGGGGAGGAGATGGAATATCTTCAGGCAAAGGGCATAGACGTCGAGACAGTGCCGGGTATTACAAGCGGAATTGCAGTCCCGGAAAATGTCGGCATTCCTGTTACTCACCGGACATTTGCATCACAGGTAACATTCCTGACCGGACATGAAGATCCCACAAAACCCGAATCTGCAATAAACTGGAGATGGCTTGCCGAATCTCCGGGTACAGTTGTAATCCTGATGGGTGTCAAAAACCTGCCCAATATAACAGATTCGCTTATTAAAAACGGAATGGACAAAAACAAACCTGTAGCAATAATTGAGAGGGGATTTCGGGCAGATCAGAGAGTAACAACCGGAAAATTATCACAGATTGCAGATATCGCAAAAGAGAGAGGAGTAAAACCTCCGGCAATAATCGTTATAGGTGAAGTTGTATCCCTCTACAGGGAATAACTTTTTTTTTATTCAGAAAAACCTGAGTTCTTATTCATAACCAATCATTTCAGTAGATAATTCTTTATCCGGACCACCCTCATCAAGAATATCATCGGGCAGTTCTTCCTCAAATGTATACAGCATAACTCCGCCAAAATACCCGGAAAGCATATTATAGACTATCACAAACAATGCCCCGATTCCAAGACCCGACATTCCGGAAAAAACTGAAAAGAGAACTGAATTGATAATTACATCAATAACACTCCACTGACTGCCAGTAAAAATAACAAAAAATTCCGGTGGTGGAATCAGTCCCAGAGTAATGAATATTCCAATTATAAGACTTATAACAAACCCCATTATAAGTGAGATAAGCAGGCATATTTTTGACAACTGCCACACATCAAAACCAAGCAGTTCAACTTCTTTTATTACCGCCATTTACAGCAACCCTCCGGACAACAACCTATATCAAAAAGCAATTATTTTATATTCACACCAATTTTATTAAAACAATCCGGAAATACTATTTATCCCCCGGTTTAATTTTCATTAAATCTATGGTAACAAACACAACATAAAAATGAAGAATAAGCCGGACAAAAACGATTATGTCAATCAAAATATGATTAAATAAAAAAAAATCCGGAATTAATAAATCTTTGATAGATCCCCTGTTTCCAGATCAAAGTATAAACCGTGAAGTTCAACTTTGCCCATCTTTTCAGCCCATTTTACAATAGGATACACCCTCAGGTGCTCCAGCTGAAGTTTAACATTCTCATATTCAACTTTTTTCCTCCACTCTTTCTGTTCCTCAGGTGTATCCGGTTTCTCTCCGGCCCTTTCCATTGCCGGATTTGCATTGTCAAGCCAGAGAGGAATGTAAGCATCATCACCATCTCCTCCGGAGAGTGCCTTTATTGCTCCGCAGTCAGAATGACCACAGATCACAATATCGTCCACCTTTAGATGGCGGATAGCATATTCCAGAACTGTTGCAAAGTTCCAGTCACTCACAGGCACAATGTTCCCGATATTCCGGTGAACAAAAATCTCTCCTGATTTTGCACCAGTAACCCTTTCAGGAGCAACACGGGAATCAGAACATCCAATCCACAGCACAGAAGGACTCTGACTCCTTGAGAGCTGGTCATAGTGCTCTTTGTCCTGCTCAAAATCCTCTACAATAAACCTTTTATTTCCTTCAATGAATTTGTCTATCATACTACCTGTTCCATTTTATCTTATAGCAGTCATATCATAACATACTGCTGTTGTTACAAGATTTTTTGTAATACAATTAATAAATTATCATTTAAAACATAAACAGCAATAGAGATATTTTCCAAAAATAATCCCATATAGGCGAATAATTGGCAAAAACAAAAGAATGATGAATATTTTCAGAAAAGATAAGCTGACATCTGCATGCGCTCAGATAACTGAATGTCAAAAAAGGAAAAAGCCGGAAAAGCAGAAATTATCTGGTTAAATCCGGGCAATTATGCAAAAATATGATTTAATTAATTATTATCAGAGATATTTTGCAATCTCATCTCTTATCAGAGGAAGTGATATTCTTCCAAGCGGTGTCAGATTTCCGTTAACCATTACAATAGGAATGGGTGGATGCTGCTCTTCTATCAGCTTTAAAATATCTTCGGGCACTCCGTCATCAAGAAGTGTCAGCTTCATAGTGACATTTTCGCCATAGATATGTTCAAGCCTTTCTTTAAGTGCTTCATATGCCTTTACGAGGTTTTCAGACGGTGCGCACTTTTCAAGTTCACAAGTTCTGTCCCCGTCACATGGAAAAGGTCCGCATGAAGAATCTGAAAAGCCGATAACCTCAATTCTAACTGCTTCAGTCATAAATTATGGTTTGAACTGCAATATAAATAGAAATTTGTTTTGGTGACTGATTCTGAAGCACTCTTTCCGGAAAACAGGAACAATACCAAAAATTAGCGACAGATACACCATATGCAGATTAAAACAGCCTGTTTTCCCGCCAGACATTAGAAATAAACCACAACATTTTATATCTGACAGACGGAAAGCTGCTATCCCCAGCTATTAATACATTCCACCACCAAAGTATAATGATTAACAGATGAAAGCAGTTTTGGGTCTGGAAAACGGCGAATATATTGTCGGGAACGGTTTTGGTGCCGAAGGTTCCTGCACCGGTGAACTCGTATTTACGACCCAGATGAGTGGTTACATGGAGTCTCTTACTGATCCCAGCTATGCGGGTCAGATCCTCATGTTCACATATCCGCTCATTGGTAATTACGGAGTGGACGAGCAGAACTTTCAGAGTCCGAAAGTCAATGCCCATGGATGCGTCGTCCATGAGGTATGCAAAAGACCGGCAGCGAATAAACCTCTGGAAACTTTTTTTGAAGAGAACAATCTTTTGGGAATCTCAGGTGTTGATACCAGAAAACTTACAATAAAAACAAGAATCGAAGGTTCACTGAGAGCCGCACTTGTAACAGGGGACAACAGTCCTGAATATGCAGTTGAACTTGCAAGGGCTGCAAAGCCGATTTCAGAGATCGACCTCCTGCCACAGGTGTCAATAAAAGAGCCATACCGCATAAAAGGCAAAGGCAAAAGAATCGCAGTAATTGATCTTGGAATTAAGAAAAATATCGCGATATCATTCAGGAAACGCGGAGCTGATCTCCATATGTTCCCTTACAATGCAAAAGCCTCAGAGGTTGAGGCCTGCAAACCTGAAGCCATATTCTTTACAAACGGACCGGGAGACCCTGCATTTGCAACCGATGCAGTTGAATGTGCAAAACATTTCATGGGAGAGATCCCGGTATTCGGTATCTGTATGGGCAACCAGATCCTCGCCCGCGCTTTCGGTGCAGAAACCTATAAGATGAAATTTGGTCACAGGGGCTCAAACCAGCCTGTAAGACATAAGGACGGATCCATATATATCACAACCCAGAACCACGGCTTCGCCGTTGACAGGGATACACTGCCCAGTGACTGCGGAGTATTATTCGAGAATGTCAACGACAAATCAGTAGAAGGCATCTACTCAGAAGATCTTGATGTCTATGCTGTCCAGTTCCACCCGGAGGCTTTCGGAGGTCCGCGTGACACTGAAAGTCCGGTGTTTGATATGATGTACAGGAGGATTCCCTGAATATGCCGCTAAGAGACGATATTAAAAAAGTAATCCTCATTGGATCAGGTCCGATTCAGATCGGACAGGCAGCGGAATTTGACTTTTCAGGATCACAGGCATGCCGTGCACTGAGGGAAGAGGGAATAGAGGTAGTCCTTGTAAACTCAAACCCTGCAACCATCCAGACTGATCCTGACATGGCAGATGTAATATATGTCGAACCTTTAAGAGCCGATGTTATTGCAAAAATAATTGAGAAGGAGAAGCCGGACGGAATTCTGAGCGGAATGGGAGGGCAGACAGCCCTTAACATGACTGCCGAATTAGCAGAGATGGGTGCTCTTGAAGGAGTTGAAATTCTTGGGACTCCGCTTGAAGCAATCTACCGCGGCGAGGATCGTGAACAGTTCAGGGATCTTATGAATGAGATTGGTGAACCTGTACCTAAGAGCATGATCCTTGAATCTATGAACCAGCTTGACGAAGCCCTTGAAACAGTCGGACTTCCGGCAATAATAAGGCCGGCATACACCCTGGGAGGCGCAGGCGGCGGAATCGCCAACAGTTCTGAGGAACTGAGAAGGATTGTCGAACTCGGCCTGCAGAAATCAAGAATCCATCAGGTACTAATTGAAGAAAGTGTCATTGGATGGAAAGAGATAGAATTTGAGGTCATGCGTGATGCAGCCGACACATGCATAATCATATGCGGAATGGAGAACGTCGATGCAATGGGTGTCCACACCGGAGAAAGTGTCGTTGTTGCGCCAATCCTTACACTGAGGGATGATGAATTCCAGATGTTAAGGACGGCCTCAATAAAAATAATAAGGGCACTTGACGTACAGGGCGGATGCAATGTACAGCTTGCATATAAAGACGGTGATTACAGGGTAATTGAAGTAAATCCACGCGTATCAAGATCATCTGCACTTGCATCAAAGGCAACCGGATACCCGATTGCCCGTGTTGCATCAAAGATTGCTATAGGGCTTCGCCTGGACGAGATCACAAACACTGTTACAGGATGCACTGCCGCATCTTTTGAGCCTGCAATTGATTATGTTGTTGTCAAAGTCCCCAGATGGCCGTTTGACAAATTCAAGGGTGCAGACCGGACACTCACAACCGCGATGAAGAGCACCGGAGAGGTCATGGCAATAGGCCGTACTCTTGAAGAGGCCTTCATGAAATCCCTCAGGTCGCTTGATACTGACATAAATGTGCATACTGACCACTCCGAGATAAGGATGCTTCTCAAAAATCCGACAGACGAGCGTTTTGGATGTCTCTTTGATGCTTTCAGGCAGGGATTTTCAGTTGAAGAAGTTTCAGAACTTACAATGATTGATGCCTTCTTCCTCCAGAAGATTGCAAATATCATTGAGATCGAAACCATACTTAAATCAAAAAATCCTTCTGATGCAGAGATCATAACAGCGATTGACTATGGTTTTACACCGGAAGAAATCTCAGAGATAAGCGGACTTGAAAAGTCTCTGATTAAAGAGAAAGCCGGAGATCCTGTCTATAAAATGGTAGACACCTGTGCAGCCGAATTTCCGGCTAAGACACCGTATTATTACTCAACCCGCGGGCTTGAATGCGAGATTGAGAAGAACGGAAAGGACAAGGTGCTCATCCTCGGATCAGGCCCTATCAGAATCGGGCAGGGAATCGAATTTGATTACTGCACCGTTCATGCTGTAATGGCCTTAAGAGAAGAGGGAACTGAGGTCCACATTGTAAATAATAATCCGGAGACAGTTTCAACCGATTTCGACACCTCAGACCGTCTCTTCTTTGAACCTATGAAACTTGGGGACATAATGAATATCCTCAGGAAAGATGACTATTCCGGAGTCATGGTTCAGTTTGGCGGACAGAATTCAGTCAACCTTGCAATGCCGATTGAGAAGGCCATTCAGGAAGAGGGCCTTAAAACCAGAATTCTCGGCACAACCCCGGCAGCGATGGATATGGCAGAGGACAGGGACAGATTCAGCCAGCTTCTTGATGATCTCAAAATCCCGTCTCCGGCAAATGATTCTGCATACTCTGAAGAGGAAGCGTTTGAAATCGCAAAAAGAATCGGATATCCGCTTCTTGTAAGACCATCATATGTCCTTGGCGGAAGGGCGATGGAGCTTGTCCACGATGACATCGAGCTTCAGAATTATATCAAAGAGGCTGTCAGGGTATCAAAAAAGCACCCTGTCCTCCTTGACTCTTTCCTCCAGAACGCAATTGAGATTGATGTCGATGCAGTCTGTGACGGAAAAGATGTACTCATCGGAGGAATTATGGAGCACATTGAAGAAGCCGGTGTGCACAGCGGTGATTCAGCCTGCGTTATCCCTCCACAGTCACTCAGTGATGAAGTAATTGAAACAGTAAGGGATTATACAAGAAAACTCGCTCTTGGCATAGGGGTGTGCGGACTTATCAATATCCAGTATGCTGTAAAAGACGGTGTTGTCTATGTCCTTGAGGCAAACCCAAGGGCAAGCAGAACAGTGCCGTTTGTATCGAAGGCAACCGGAATTCCACTGGCAAAAATTGCTGCAAAGGCAATGGCCGGCATAAGTATCGCCAAAACAGAATTTGAGGAGAAGAAGATCAACCACGTTGCAGTAAAGGAAGTCCTTCTTCCGTTTAACAAACTGCCCGGTGTTGACGCAGTGCTTGGACCTGAAATGAAGAGCACAGGCGAAGTTATGGGCATTGACTATGACTTTGGACGTGCCTACTATAAGGCATGCATTGCAGCCGACAATGAGCTTCCGCTTGAAGGAACGGTATTTATCTCAGGAGGGGACGAGCATAAGAACGAACTTCTAGAAGTAGCTGCCAGACTCAGTGAACTCGGCCTTAATATTCTGGCAACCAAAGGAACTGTAGAGTTCTTCTCAAAGAACGGTCTGGAAGCAAATCTTGTCAGAAAGGTTCAGGAAGGATCACCAAACATCATCGACATGATGAGAAAAGGCGATGCCAAACTAATAATCAATACACCATCAGACAAGTATTCAAGGCAGGATCATATACAGATAATGAGATCTGCACTTGATTACGGCATCCCATATATCACAATCGTACAGGCAGCCAAGGCAGCGGCACTTGCAATTGAGGCCATTAAAAAAGAAGAGGTCACAATTGAGCCATTAAGCCATTATCATGCCTTAATATAACCAAAAAATATTTTTTTAAAATTTAACCTTTTCCCGGAATTTTTTATCCGGATTTATTATGTAATAACACTTCCAGGCAAAATAATCATCATACGCATAAAATATACTCCCTGATCGGCAATATTGCGTATGTGTTCATCATCCGGTTCCAGGATCTTCTATCTGCTATTTCTTCCATAAATCCTTCCTTTTCACTTCCTGTTTGCAGTGGGGACAGAGATATACCTCCTCATCCTCCTCAGCGCGGTGTATTCTTTCAATCTCCCTCGAAAATCCGGATGCTAAAATACCGGCAGGCAAAGCAAACAGCCCGATTCCGATGAGTGCTATAATACTCCCAAGAAGTTTCCCTGCTGCGGTTATGGGTACAACATCACCATATCCGATTGTTGCAAGAGTGATAACACCCCACCACATGCCATCCGGAATGCTGGCAAATTTTTCAGGCTGCGCTGAACCTTCAACCTGATACATCAGTGTACCGGCAACGAGAAGAACTATCATCAAAGCAGCATATGTTGTAAAAAGTGTTTTCCTCTCATTTTTAATCACTCCGACAATGAGAGAGAGGGAATCTGAATATTTAACAACCTTAAGAAGCCTGAAAATTCTCAGAATTACAAGAGCAGTCAAATCAACCCCAAATAAGAGGAATGCAAAATAGGGCAGTATTACAAGCAGATCAATAAGCGCAAACGGAGTCATTGCCCAGCGAATTCTGCCCCTAACAGGCTCAGAATATTTCGGATCAGAAGTGCATGACCATATCCTCAGAACATATTCAATTATAAATATGATCATTGTGATAACAGAAATAACAATAAAAAGAAGCCAGTGCTTTTCAAGAACCGAGTTGATACTGCCAAGTATCAGCACGGCTATATTAAGAACAATTATTGCAAATATGAAGATATCAAACGCAAAGCTGACATTATCACCATCTTCCGCTACATTGAGTATCTCAAATACACGTTTTTTTACTGATGACAGACTCATCACCAACAGAGTTGTAAAAGAAAAATAAATATGTTTCCGTTTTTGGCGGGGGATATATACAGAACCGGACATTATCATTCTTAAAAATCTGAATATACAGCAGAATTACATCCGGGGTCCGGCACCTGATCAGCAAAGATATCCTGCATCCAAAAAAATAGTCTGCAAAATGATATAACCATCAGACTCAGACTGTGAAATAATAAAGCAGAGTGTGGTGAAAATAGAGTGCTTTTTCTTAAAAAATGAGACAGATAAATTATGCACCCATAACTGAACAATAAATCTGAATTACTTCGTAAACCTCTTTTCAGTCAGAATAATTACAGCAAATATACTGCCGATCAAGACAAAACCAAATATAAATGGTGGAAACTCCGGCACAGGAATATTGTTACAGGTATAACAGAATTCAATGTGGCTTATGTCATAATATTTTCCACTGGATGGATTCAGAGGTGGTGAAAGATAATCTGTATCAGAATATACCGGCGGGTCATAGAAATACACATTGGAATTAGGTCCTCCTTTTACAATCACTGCATTTATTTCAGCATTCGATGTGAAAGTAAAGTGTGTATCATTCACCATTTCAATACTGATATAGCACGATGTTTCAGGAATTACATGGTTGCCGCCCCAGGGACCACTATCAAGCTTAAAGGATTCACCCGGGCACCCGCTGCCGGTACACGACTGTGAAGTACAGTTTATATCCGAACATTTAGGATTTCCCGGACAATAAACAGGCGTCACTGCACTGGTTGCTGCAAAAAGCAAAGTTACCATTACAACAGCACAGAATATGAACATTTTACACTTCATCTGAAATCTCCAAATTAATGTTTTTCACTTTAACAAAAAACAGTATAAACCTAAGCCCGGCATTAACATCCGGAAGTAATCAGAAAATAGCCACATATTTCTTCAGAACCGGCATTAAGGCAGCATATAACCCAGGTTTAACACCAGAATAATAACAGTATTTTAAACACACAAAATCTCCGGAAAACATAACTCATGAGCAGAGTGATCACATATGGCAGGCGAAACAAATGTTTCAGAGGAATTGGAATTGAATATGCCAATTAATCCGGTTTAAGAATGAAACGGAGTTTTAATTTCAGAATATTCGTGTTGCATAAAATCCAAACTCAGAATACGGATATCTGAATAGTTAATTCTGCAAAATTAAGGAACGGTATGATTTTTATCCGACAGAATTAAGTGAGTTATGCAAATTTTCAGACTTATGGGATAAGCTCCTGCCGTTGTTATACTTATATAATTTAAAAGACACAATTAACGATTATGGAAAATATAAACGGCTATTACGAAAATATTTTTGAATATGCCGGTGCAGGACTTATTTTATGCAGTAAGAATGAAGATGTAATCCTTTCAAACAGGGCCTTTTCAGAGATTTCAGGTTATAGCAGAGAAGATATAGAATACAAAATGAAATGGCCGGATTTTATACACCCCGATGATTTAAAACCACTATATAATAAATACAGACGTTTTTCTGATGAAAAAGCAGGATTTTCAAGGATTTTTGAATTCAGGCTAATGAAAAAAGATGGTTCAGAAAGGTACGTAGCTGCCACAGTCACACATATAATTAAAGACAACACATTTGTCGCAACATTTCTCGACATTACTGAAAAAAAGGAGATGACACAGATAATCAGAAGGAGAGAAAAAATACTTGAAGTAATTGGAGAGCATTCACAGCTATTCCTTGAATCCGTATCATGGAAAGAAAATATAGGAGGATTTTTATCAGACCTTGGAGATGCAACAGGTGTTGCCAGAATATACCTCTTTGAAAATAATACTGATCATCTTTCCGGTGAAATAAGAATGAATGAGATATATGAGTGGACTGCAGAAGGAATTAATGCCCAGATTAACAACCCGGAGATGCAGAAACTGACCTATAAGAAAGCAGGTGTGCCAAGATGGGAAAGAGTTCTGAGTAAAAAAAATACCATATACGCTGATATAAGCAATGTTGATGAAGCAGAAAAAGCCAATATGGAGAAACTGGGTGTAAAGTCTATGGTCATTGCACCGGTATTTATTCTTGACAGATGGTGGGGCTTTATCGGATTTGACGAGGCAAAAGAAGAAAGAAAATGGACTAAAGCCGAGATCGACACCCTCAGTGCTGCTGCGGGAATAATCGGCTCAGCTATTTACCGCCAGGAGAGCTATGAAGAGATGCTTTCATATATGAATGAATCAGCACTGAGACTGAAAAATCCGACTTCAATAGTCACTGACAACCTTGCAGAGATAATTACCGATCTTCAGTCAGGAGAGATAAATACAGAGATAATAATATCCAAACTGATGATCCAGATGAAAAATATTGAGCAGATCAATAATAACTTAAATGAATTAAATTCAGCAATTATTGAGAGAAGAAAGGAAATTCCGGATTACTTCAGACGTTTTATTACAGGATAGATGATAATGGATATTTTTGAAACAGATCCTGATGACAGCCGTATATATCTCATTCTGTCTGAGGCGTCAAATATAAAAAAGAACAATGTTGCCCTGATTAAAGAACTTACTGAGAAAGATCACAGGATAATAGTCATAACAATAAACGAACCGGCAAGTTATCTCTATGAATTATATAAAACAGGAAATGTCATACTTGAAAAAGTTTCATTTATTGATGCTATCTCAAAATTTGCAATGGGAAAAAAACCCGAAGGTGTACCAAATAGTGTCTTTGTCAATAACCCCTCTGATCTTACTGGGCTCTCAATTGCAGTATCAAATGAACTTGCAAATGTAACCGAGGAAAAGACATATGTGCTGATAGATTCAGTTAATGCCATGCTGATATACCTGTCATCTGAAAATCTTGCAAAATTTATGCACTTTGTCTCAAGTAAACTTAAAATTCTGAGTATATCAGGAATATTCCTTGCCATTGAGAGAGGTCTTGATCCGATAATAATATCACAGCTTACAAGTTTTTCAGATGATGTTATTGATATGGACAGTGAGAATAAATCATGAACAATGAAAACAGGATTGCAGAGTTAATTACAAAAACGGCCCTTACCCTTACAATAATCTTTTTTTTACTGATTATTCCTGTGTCAGCCGGAAATCCGGCAACACTTCTCTGGACTTTTGAAAAGCAGACCAATTTTGTTGACACAGAGATCTCACCCGGCGGAGATTACATCATTGCAGGTGGTGTAAATTCCGGATTGTACCTCCTGAACAGCAATGGTAAAACTATCTGGGAAAAAAAACTCCCATCAGCTGTAAACGGAGTTGATATCGCTGAAAATGCACAGATATGTGCAGCAGCAACAAGAAAAGGGGTTTTGTATGTCTATAACAGTGAGGGAGAGTATCTCTGGAGTAAACAGGCAGGCAATGAGATCTATGATGTCTCAGTTTCAAAAACAGGTGAATATATCTCAGCCGGATCTGATAACGGATACCTGTACCTCTTCACGCGGGCAGGTGATCTCGTCTGGTCAAAAAGGCCGGGCGGAAACACCTACGGCGGGGATATATGTTCAGTTTCAATGTCAGAGAACGGAGAGTACATATCAGCAGGAAAGAGGCTCTTTGGAATTTATATGTACAGAATTTCCGGGGATATGGTATGGTACAGGCAGACCTCTGAACAGGTAAATGATGTTGCCATATCTCCGGATGGCAGATATGCAGGAATCTGTGGATCAGGAGGAACAACCATAATCTATCAGATCTCCGGGGATGAAACTGAAAGAAAAACAAACCTTCAGCCGGTAAACTCACTTTCAATATCACTGGACGGGCGTTTCTTCGCCACCGGGGGTGAGGATTATTATGCAAGGCTTTTCAGGAGGAATAATAGTGAAATTCTAAGCTACAGAACATCAGCCAATGTAAGAGGATTATCACTGTCACCTGAAGGTACAAGAATGGCAATTGCGTCAAATGACGGCAGAATATATTTCCTTGCCCTGCCCGTGACCGATCCTGTAATGCCCGAACCACCTCAGCCCTGTATTCCGGTTAGAGAACCCACAGGCATCCTGAGCATTCACTCCAGTCCTTCCGGTGCAGATATTCTTATTGACAATGTATTTTCAGGCACCACCCCGGCAGATGACATCAGTGTTAAAACCGGCCGTCACAATATAACACTAATCATGGATGGCTATACTCAATTCAGTTCAGATATATCGGTTGAAGATGGAGGAACACTAAAATTAAATGCAGAACTTGCCCAAAAAGAAATATTATCAGGAAATATCTTCTATGTCATAATATTGGCAGTTACTGCAGTTCTGGCAGCAACTGCCGGATATATTATCGGGAGAAGAGAGAAGAAGGAATTCTGTATGTGAATAAATTCGGGATCTTTATTCCGGCAAAGGATCCCAATACTCAGAACTCTTTTAATATCTTTCCAAACCAGGGCAGAAAGTCATTCTTTCTTGACATGACACCCTTAAGCATTATAGGCTGACTCTTTGAACCCGATGCTGAGAGAATATGCTCATCTGCGGATAAAAACAGCAGACTTCCGTCATCAAATACAGATGTAAACATTGCCCCGTAAACATCAACACCTCTGGCATTTCTGAGGTCCTGAATTTCTTTTAGGATATCTGCCTTATTATTTTCTGCAAATTCAAATGTAGGTATCATCACCTGAGAGATGACAACATCACGTCCGAACAGTTCATATCTCTTAACATCTCTTAAAAGAAGTTCATTCATTGAATCCCCTTCCACCTGCATACCCATCTTTATCAGTTCAGTACCAAACTCAACAGGATCAACCCCTGCGATACCGGCAAGATATTCAACCATAGCCCTGTCCTTGTCAGAGGTTGTAGAAAGGCGCAGGACCATCGTATCAGAAAGAATTCCGGAGAGGAGAATTCCTGCAATGTTCTTTTCCGGAGTAATGCCTGCCTCATAAAACTTCCCGGCAATAATCGTAGCTGTAGAGCCGACAGGTTCATTTAAGAAACTTATTGGTTTTAAGGTTGTAACAGCCCCGATTCTGTGATGATCAATGATCTCAAGGATTTCCGCAGATTCAATTCCGTCAACTGCCTGTGTAAATTCATTATGATCAAGAAGAATTACCTGCTTCTGCACCTCATCAAGAAATGTATTTCTTGAGATCATACCCAGCAGTTTTTTCTCCTCATCAACAACACACGCAGTCCTGTACCTCGAACTTGAAACAATCTGCTTTGCATACTCTACTGAGTCATCCTTCCTGAGAATATCAACATCGGTTGTCATAATTTCACCGGCAGGGAGTGAGAGATTAATCATCTTTCCGACACCGAAGGCATCAAGTTTAGTTGCCAGAAGTGCAACATCCTTCTTCTTTGCCGCATTTATAGCCCTCTCGCCCACAGGTGCACCGTCAGCAATAATCAGTGCAGCAATTCCGGCAGATATTAGGGCAAGCTGTGCAGGTTCATTATCACCAACAATTGCAACATCATTTTCAGTCAGCCTTGAAAGAGTTACATGGAGCGCATCAATTGCAATGTAAACCTTGCCCTCAAAGAGATCCCTTGTCGGAACAATGAGATCTGCCTGAAGAATTCTTCCCAGAGTCTCAAGTTTTATCGGTGTTATTGAAAGCTGTTCAATCTTCTGTCTGCCGATATAAGCCTGGGCAAGACCATGCTCACTCATAAGCCCTTTAAGCCGCCCCTCTGAATCGGTAACCGGAAGATTTCGTACATTATTCTCTTCCATCATCTCAATGATGTCAATTGTAGGAACGTCCTCACGTGCACTTATTGAATAAATAAAAGGGAGATCTGAGATATTAGGCTCAACACTGTCAATTAATTCCGGAGCATTAAGGCCAAATCTAGCAAGTGCAAATTCTGTTTCATTACTGATTTCTCCACATCTTACGGGGAGATACTTTCCGGGTTCTTTTTGATTTAAAAAATTGGAATATCCTATTACACTCGAAATTGAGTCGGTATCGGGGTTTTTGTGCCCGATTACATAAACATGATTCATAAAAAATCTCCGGCATTCATCTGATTCTGATAAATTGATTTATACCAATAAGATTATTTGGGTATATTCAATGAATGAAGGACCCGAAAGATAAATAGAACTATATAATATATAAAGTAAAAGTAGCAGATCTGCGTTAATTTCAACTACAAATGCCCATCATTCGTGATCTGCACGGGACAATATAAAACAGATTTCTGCC
>Ga0272443_10004409_pt1 | contig 15346 bp, 14 predicted proteins | sample SSMAcet12_FD_193581 | JGI IMG/M metagenome (GOLD analysis project Ga0272443, IMG submission 193581) | Marine sediment archaeal communities from Little Sippewissett salt marsh, Falmouth, MA, United States - SSM-Acet-12 | ecosystem: Environmental > Aquatic > Marine > Wetlands > Sediment ...
GGAGAGTACCGAACGTTCCGAGGCGCTCACCTCGCGGCTCAACGAGGTCAGGGAGACCATCGATTCCCTGGAGGCAAGGATAAGGGCCTACACGTCAGAGAGCTCGGAGAGGGAGGAAAAGGCAAGGCTGCTCGAGGGTACGCTCGCTCAATCGAAGGGGCAGCTCCAGGAGAAGGTCAAAGAGGAAGAGAAACTGAAAAAGGAGATCGATTCAGCAGCCGAAAGGATAACCGGCCTCAACGGGGAGATAGGGGAGCTCGAAAAAAAGGTATGCGAACTCGTTGAGATAAGGGAGCAGAAGGCCGAAAAATTGGAGGAAGCAACCCCAAGGTCCATAAGGGATGCTCTCAGGGGATTGAGAGAGGAGATAGAGGGGTTGTCCAGCAGGAGGTCAGAGCAGGACGAGGCCGTAAACAGGGATACCGCCCAGCTGACGATCCACATGGGCAGGTCGGAGGAGCTCGGCAGGAGGCTCGTCGAGATAGACAGGGCCATCTCCAGGGCGGAGAAGGAGATGATCGAGGCCTCAAAGAGGGAAAAGGTCCTGTCCAAGGAGGTCACCGCTCTGGAGACGGTGCTCGGCAGCATAAACCAAAAGACCATGGGGCTGCATCAGAAGTTGAACGATCTCAACAGGATGTCCGAGAGGGCATCCGCCAAAAGGGAGAGCGCAAAGAAGGACCTCCAGACCCAGGACAGCATCATGATCACACAGAGGACGAACATCAGGACCGCGGAGGGGAGGCTTGCGGATATACTCCGGGAGATGATATCATTCCAGGAGATCGATATCGGGGAGGGCCCTTACGAGGATGAGAAGGCCCTTTCATCGACCGTTAAGAAACTCGAATCCATACTGGAGAACGCGGGGAACGTGAACCTTCGGGCGCTGGAGGAATTCGAGGAGAAACAGAAAAAGAAGGCCGATATAGAGGAGGAGCTGAGAGCTCTCGAGAAGGAGAAGAGGGAACTTGACAGGATGATAGCTGAGATCGGGCAGAAGAGGACCTCCGAGTTCATGAAGGCCTACGAGGGAATAGACGGGAACTTCAGGTCCATTTACACTCTGATATCCGGCGGCGGTGAGGCCTACTTCGAGCTGGAGAACAGGGAGGAGCCTCTGTCCGGGGGGCTGGTGATACACGCGAGACCTCCGGGCAAGAAGATGACACGTCTCAATGCGCTATCCGGGGGGGAGAAATCCCTCACCTCCATGGCATTCATATTCGCCGTGCAGGCGTGGGACCCTTCGCCGTTCTACCTCCTTGACGAGGTGGACCAGAACCTGGATGCTGTGAACGCCGAGATCGTCGCGAGGATGATCGCTGACAATTCCAGGTCCGCCCAGTTCGTCATGATATCGCTCAGGAAGATAAGTTTAAAGGAGGCGGACAACCTTTACGGTGTGACTCTCCAAAATGGTGATTCTGTCGTGCTCGGAAAGGTGGACCTCAAGGAAGTGGAGGCCTACGAAAAGGCATCAAAGAGCGGTGTTGAGGGCGGAGTAGAGGTGGGAGGTGGGTCCCCGTGAGCTCCGAGACAGGGACGGGTCACAGACAGCTCCCGCTCGACATAGAGGAGGAGGTCTTCAGGCACCTCCTCTTCCACAAGTCAATAATCGAGGATGAGGGCGATTCCTATTCCAGAATGGACAGGTACATATCCGTTCTGGGGGAGCTGAAGGAAGGGGTCCATGTTACCATCCGGGATTCATATTCCAGGTCCATCGCAATGGTGCTGGAACTGGCCGTCGAGGAGTACCTCGACCCCTGGGACGTCGATATAATCCGGTTCTGCAGAATGTTCATGAAGAAGATCAACGGGAGCGAGGATGTGAACCTCATGGTGGTGGGAAAGCTGATCAGAATGGCCTACACGGTCCATCTGCTGAAGAGCAACACCACCCTGCTGAAGGCGGAGATGGGGGAAGAGGAGGCGGAAGACATCGGGGACGACCATTTCCACCATTGGATGGAGGACGACGAGACGTTCCGGGTCACCAGGAGCATTATCAGGGAGAAGGACCCGATCCTGGTGGAATCCATACTCCACAAAGGTGACAGGCCGGTAACACTCGTAGATCTCCTGGAGGCGCTAAAGGATGTCAGCCTGGAGATAGATACTTTCCAGGAGGCAAGAAAGAAACGCCAGGATGCATCCAGGAAGATAGACGATCTGAACAGGTCACTGATTAACAGGAAGGTATACAAGGAGAACCCCGAGGAGGAGATAAGGCTCACCTGGCAGAGGATCAACAGGTTCAACGGCCATCCCATACCCTTTCAGGACATAAGCAGCGGATTCGAACTGGACGAGACGACCACCTTCGTCTCCCTGCTGTTCCTGGCCAAACAGAGCAAGATCAGGATCTGGCAGAGGAGGTTCCCGTACGGGGAGATATTCATCAGGAACCTTGACCCGGGAGGCGAACTCAGACCGGGAGAGCTCGAGGAGAACGAGCGGAGGGTCAGGGAAGGCACAGGAAGGATTGCCGCGCCCGGTGAGATAGTGGTCGAGAAAAGACCCATACCGAGGAACCTCAACACCTGAGGGGGCTGGACCGATATGGCGGATGGTGAAGAGGAAAAGGGGGGAACGGAACTCAACCCCATGCTCCTGGTCGAGGCGGCTTTGTTCTCCGCTGCAAGACCTGTCTCCGAGGAGGAGCTCTCCGGGTCCACAGGAATAGAAAAGGGGCTTGTGAAGCTCTATGTAAAAAAATTGATGAACCGCTACAGGAGGATGGATTCTTCCCTGGAGGTCATCAAAGCAGGCAGGAAGTATTCCCTCCAGCTGAGGAGGGAGTATGTGAAGGGTGTCTCCAAGCTCGCCGCCCCCGAGGTGCCCCAGAAGGTGCTGAAGACAGCGGCCCTGATAGCGTACCATCAACCTGTGAAGCAGTCCGAGCTCGTGGACATGTACGGTGCAAAGGTGTACGACCATGTGAAGGAGCTGCATGACCTGGGGCTTATCAGGACCAGGAGGGATGGCAGTACCAAGGTTATCACCACGACCCAGAGGTTCGCGGAATCCTTCGGCATCGACGGCGTGACCAAAAAGAGGATCAGACAGTTCATAAGGAAACATGCCCTCTTCGGCTCCAAGGAGGGGGCCACCCTGATGGATTTCGAAACCTCCGATGAGGAGGAACCCGATCCCCCGGAGGATGGGAGGGATGAGGAAGAGGGGCCCGAAGAAAGTCCTGAGGGGGACCCCGAGGGGGAGGATGATCCGGTTTCCCGGGATGATACGTAATGGTGGAGATGAAGTGTATTCATCCGGTCATCCAAGGGGGCTTGAGGGGCTTAAGATCCATAACGGGCCAGACATGGGACACTGAGATGTACAAAATGAAAGTGTACAGGGGACCCGCCATTGAGTGAGGGTGGTGATCATGAACCGGGACGATATGATCCGGAAGACAGGAAAAAACATGAACATATGATCCTGGTGAATTTTTCCGACTTATGTCGGATATCATAAAATGCATATGCATTTCCTTATGTGTGAAAAATATAATTTTCCAAACAAGCCGGAAAGTAAGCTCTTTTCTTAAATAATCCGGGTAATACCCTCCAATATCTTAATAGAGTGCGTTTTTCGTTTTTCTCCTTTGGGGGGGAGGCTGAATAGCTGAAGATCATATATAATATTCGCAATAAGTATATGTATGTGTATGCACATGTTTCAACTCATAGGTGATAATATGGTTAACATGACCATCTCCATTCCGGGAGAACTTAAAGAAGAATTGGATCTCTTCCCTGAGATAAATTGGTCTGAAGTAGCAAGACAAGCATTCAAAGATAAGGTTGCCGACTTGAGGTTCCTACTTGAATTTAAAAAGAACAGCTCAATATCAGAAGAAGAGGCACTTAAACTAGGTAAAGAACTAAGTGGTAAACTCCATAAGAGATATTCGGAGAGAAATTGATGGACCTTGTTGTCGACGCGAATATTCTCTTCGCTGGTTTGATCAGGGATAACCTTACTGCGGAGCTACTTTTCTGTGAACGGCTTCATCTCTTCGCTCCGGAATTCCTATTCACGGAATTTGAAAAGTATGAAGATTTGATAGTCCAGAAAACATCAAGAACTAAAGAGGATTTTCAGAAAGTAATCTCCTTGCTCAAGAACCGTATCGAGATATATCCGAAGGAGGATTTCACGGATTACATTATCCGAGGGGAAAGGATTTCCCCAGATAATAAGGATTCACAATATTTCGCATTGGCATTATTCCTTGGCGCTTCGATATGGTCGAATGATAAGTTATTGAAAGAACAAAATGAAATCGAGGTTTATTCAACAAACGACCTGAGAAAGGTATTAAACTTTGAGAAATGGATTTCCAACTAGCACGTATTCCGGAATTTTCACCTTCTTCCAGTTCCGTATATGTTCCAATTCCGATAACCGTCAATCAACCCCAAAGGTAAACTGTCATAGGTTCCTTAATCACTTCCCTGATAACTTGAATTGACCAAGGTATATGAAATGACACAATGGAAATCATTACCCGGGTCCTCTATCGAATTTATGTTAAGGCCGGGAGAAGGGTAATAGTCTCCGGCATCCACAACCTCAACCTGAACCAGGACCTCGACAGGTCCTAAAAGTATGCTGCTGTCAGTATGTTCAAACGGGTAACCAACTGTCAATCGACCCTCCTCTCCATGCTCGTTCACGCTCTGGCGGGATATGCTTACCCCCTCCTGGTCGTCTATGATCATCTGCAATGTGTCCGGGCGGTTTCTCATTGTCCTTATCTCCTGTTTATCCGGTTCATCCATCCAGGTAAGGTCAACGAAGAACTGCGTCAACTCCTCTCCGGAACCCACTGCAAGTTCAAAGACATCAACATATTCTCCTTCGTTACCATAACCACCCTCCTCCCGAACATATTGACTTGGGGCGGTACCTCCGGCGTCACTCCCTCTTTCATTATCCGATAAACATCCCAGAGAATTCAAGGAGATCACTATCAGGATCGTGTATAATGTAATGGTCCAGAGGTCATAACCCATTTACCAACACTCCATCGATGTACGCGATAACAAATACCTGCGTTGTTTAAGATATTTCCTGCTTCCGCTAAAAACGGAAAGGGGTGTTACGGTAAATTCTGTCTCGATCCCTTTACCAAGTCGATCATCGCATCTGCCGTACGGGCAAGGGGGAATCAGAATTTTTACAAACACATGATAAATACCATTATCCGCAATATCAAGGGAATTATCGTGATGTTCGGAGGTGCGAGGGGCCCCCGATATGTATCAGAACAGGTCCGCCAATCCTCCTACGACCATGATCCCGGATATGAGGAAAAGGGAGCAGCAGAGCGCAAGCTTAACCCATCTTCCATGGACCTCCCTCATTATCTTGGAGCCGGCCTGACCGCCAAGAACCGCCCCTAGGCAGAGGGATGCGGTCAGGAACGGGTCGAGTCCCAAAGGAGACGAGACGATCGTTATCCTGAAAAGTGATATCAAAGACACTAAAAGGAGCGAGGTCGCGACGCTCCTCTTGATATCCCACCGCATCACGCCGATGAAAAGCGGCATATACACGGCCCCCCCTCCGATGCCGAAGGTGGACGAGACGGTCCCCGCAACAAATGATATGGGATATCCGTACCACGGTATACTCCGTCCATCCCTTCCACCACCTGCTCTCGCAGGCTCCCCCTTTCCGCTGAAAAGGATGTATAGGGTCGATAATGCCAGCATCGTTCCGAATATGAGGTCGAAGGAGGAGGAGCCCATGTTCCTGAGCAGAAAATAACCCAGGAACAGGCCGGGTACCGCAGGTATGAAAAGAAGTAAACCGTGTTTATAATCAATGAATTTCTTTCTCACATTGGATACGGTCCCGGAAGCGGAATTGAAGAATATCATCACAAGTGACATGAGCACGGCGGTGGGTCTGGAGAAACCCATGATGAGGACCAGAAACGGGACTGCGAGGAAACCTCCCCCCAGACCTATCATGGAACCTGCTGTGGATATGAAAAATCCCGCTATGAAGAAGACGATCATAAGCAGTTCTGTGGAGGGGTCCATTTAAAACTTGACCAAGAGGTGCTCATTTATAACCTTAATGCACGAGCAATAAGCTCACGGGGACACCTAAACCCCATGATCGCGGCTCAGGGAGCAGCCCTCAACGATAAGGGACCTGTCCACCTCCCGGTATCCTCCGGGAGGAAGGTCATCGGCACGTATGCTGCCTATGGCGGTCCGATGCAGCCTGATAACCCTCGAGCCAACGGCGAGAAAAACCCTTCTGACGATATGGTACCTCCCCTCCTTTATCCTCAACCTTACGTTCGTCCTTTCATCCCTGCGGGTGCTGTCAAGCACCTTCAGGTCCACCCTCTTTCCATTTATCCTCACGCCGCTCTCCATCCCCCTTAGGACCTCATCGGAAAGGGCCCCCTTCACAACTGCAGAGTACTCTTTCTCCACACCGTATCTGGGATGGGCGATCATGTTGGCGAGGTCGCCATCGTTGGTAAGGACCATCAACCCGGAGGTATCTATATCTAGACGGCCAACGGGAAATAGACCCTGCTTATTTCCTCCCTTCACGAGGTCAACGACATACCTCCTCCCCCTTGGGTCCCTGTTCACCGATATGATCCCCACGGGCTTATTCACCAGGTAGTACCTCAGCTTCAGGGGTTCTACCTCCGATCCGTCGAGAAGTACCCTCATGCCCTCCCTAACAACCGTCCCTGGTTCGGTCACAACCTCTCCGTCCACCTGCACCCTGCCCTCCCCTATGAGCCTCTCGCATGCCCTCCTCGAGCCCACGGCACACCTCGACAGGTACTTCTGGAGCCTCATCTCCTCCATCCGACGCACCTCATTCGACCCTTTCTGGCGGTTCCAGCAGCCTCTCCGGGTGCTCCAGGTTTTCCTTGAAATAGTGCAGGGCGTTGAAGAAGTAGAAACCGTCGTTGACCCTCTCGTCTACATTTACCTTTAACGGCAGTACCTTTCTCACAACCGGCTTTCCATCCTCGGCGACCACCCTGTCCTCGATCTGGCCTATCGATATGAAGATGGGGCAGTTGCCCACCTCATATAGGTGGTGGTAGGTGGAATCCACCCCGAATATCCCCACATTGGCAAGGAATACGGAGGTCCACAGGGGTTCCTTCCTGATGTAGGAATCGGTGAAGAGCCCGAAATAATCGACAAGCAGATAGAACGGAAAACCGAGTACGATAACGAACCGGGGGAGGAAGAGATATCCTCCCGCCTCCTTCTCCGCGGCATCGGGCCTTTTCGACCTGCCCCTCTTCGTATCCTTCCTCGCGGCCTTTATCGTATCCTCGAGGGAAAAATCGGGTTTGAACTCCCTTTTCACTATGGAAAGCGATGCCTTTCCCTCAACCTCCTTCTTGACCGAGAAGGTGAACCAGATACCCTTTCTCTGATAGAGCCTCCTTCCCGCTATGAAGCGGTTTATCTCCGGATAGGCGACGAAGGTCTTGAAGAGAGAATGGAGCAGCAGATGGAAATAGGTGACCTTCATACCGTATTCTACGCTCATCCTTTCCGCGAACCTGACTCCCTCCTCCGCCCTGATCAAAACCTCCGACTGGACCATTGATTCGTTCTTCGTCCTCAGCATGAACGGCATCATGCGCCTGTATTTGGGCAGCCCCTTTACAAGGGTGCCATCTGGTCTTCCCATATCTATCGGGCCTTTAACGTCCTGAAGGATAATAATAGCTTCTTTCGACCAGGGCTCGTTAGTGTCATATTTCGCCCCACCCCGGGATACCATTTATTAACCTTATCAGGATAACCCCCCGGGGATGTATCCATGTCGCTCAAAGGAAGGGACATAGTCTGGATCGGGGACCTCTCGGAGGAGGAGATACTAACAGTACTCGACGAGGCTCAGAGAATGGTCCCGATCGCAAGGGGGGAAATCAAATCAAAGATAATGGACGGGAGGATACTGGCCTCCCTCTTCTTCGAACCCTCAACGAGGACCCGGCTATCGTTCGAGACGGCCATGCATCGTTTAGGGGGGGATGTGATAACCATAGCGGGTCAGGAGGGGTCCTCCCTCATAAAGGGGGAGACCCTGGCGGACACCATAAGGATGGCCGAGAGCTACTCCGACATCATAGCGATAAGGCACCCGAAGGAGGGCGCTGCAAGGCTTGCATCCACCTTCTCAAAGAAACCCATAATCAACGGGGGGGATGGTGCAGGACAGCATCCGACCCAGACGCTTCTGGACCTCTTCACCATCAGGAACAACACTGGCGGGTTCGAGGGTATTCAGGTCGCTATAGCCGGCGACCTGAAATACGGGAGGACCGTACATTCACTTTCCCTCGCCCTGGGTAGGTTTGGGGCTGAGATGACGTTCGTGGCCCCGGACAGGATACAGATGCCGGAATACATACGTGAGGAACTGGACAAGATGGGGGCCAGGTACCACACCAGGGACGACGTGAAAAAGGTGATCCCGGATAGCGATGTGCTCTACATGACAAGGATCCAGAAGGAGCGGTTTCCGGAAGAGGAGGAGTACATGAAGGTGGCTGGTGCTTTCAAGATAGACGCGGAGGCACTGGAGGGTGCGAGGAAGAACCTGATAGTCATGCATCCCCTTCCAAGGGTGGACGAGATACACCACTCTGTGGACAGGACGCCTCATGCCAAGTACTTCGAGCAGGCTTTCAACGGGGTGCCTGTGAGAATGGCACTACTGAAGCTGATACTGGAGGTGGCGGAATGAAGGAGCTAAGGATCAGCCCGATAAGGAACGGAACGGTCATCGATCATATCAAACCCGGAATGGCCCTGAAGATACTTCCCCTTCTGAGCATAGACCAGGAGTTTGACACGGGGCTCTCGATCGCGATGAATGCACACAGCGAGAAACACGGTAAAAAGGATATCGTGAAGATAGAGGACAAGGAGCTGCATCCGAGGGAGGTGAACCGGCTGGCGGTGATAACCCCCAACGCATCGATATCCATAATTAGGGATTTCAAGGTGGTAAAGAAGTACAAGGTCAGGCTTCCCGACACAATAGAGGGTATAGTCAGATGCGAGAACCTGAACTGCATCACCAATGGAAAGGAACCGATAAAGAGCAGGCTGATCAAGATACAGAAGGACCCGGTGAAGTTCCGCTGTTATTACTGCGGCCGAATACAGAACCGGATCGAAAAGAGGATCATATAGGGTCTTTCATTACGCTGTCAAGTATGACCCGGCCACCCCTTTTTATCATATCCATCGACATATGGGGTGTTGCATATCTCGAGGGATCCCCCGCGATATATTCGGTAGGCATGGGTATGTGGACGAAACCGCCCTGGGAGCCATTCAGGGAGCACCAATCAAGTACCGTGTAGAACACCTCGTTGCATATGTAGGAACCCGCCGAAAAAGAGCGTTTCGCCGGAATCCCCTCCTCCCTAAGGGAGCCGACCATTCTGACGGTCGGGAGGTTGGTCCTCAGGGCAAGGTCACCTCCAGAGGCCACCTCCTCATCGTCCGTAATTCTACCGGAAGTGTCCTTGTATTCGGAGGCGCGCACGTTCAGTGCGATCTCCTCGATCGCAAAATGGGATATCCTCGCGTTCAGCCCGAAGGGGATCACAATGTCCGGTCGTACTCCGTTCAGCTGCTCCAGCATCTCCTCCCCCGCTCTCCTGAAGAGCACGGGAAGCTTCCTTGCCGTAACGTTCTCATACTCCTTCTCGAGATAGAGGGCAAGCTCCGTGGACGGGTTCTTTTCAAAATCGAGAAAGGGGCCGAAACCGGTGACAAGCACCCTCTTCATTGTCCCGACCCCATCCGCCAGGAGACCTTAGGCCCTCTTCCTCATCCAGACGAAGGTGGATGAAAGTATGCCAAGCAGTGTGATGGTCGACAGTATTCCTCCAATTATCACCTCGGTACCCATGGGTGTCGGTTCGGGCTCATCCTTGAATATCTTCACGGTGATGATCTCGGGTTCGCTCTTGCCGCCATCATCGTCCATTACCCGTACCTTCACCTCGAAGACACCGGTCTTTGTGTACTCGTGGGCTTTGGTGTACCCCTTCTCGTAACCGTCGATGCCCTTGGTCTCGTCGGAGTGGGTCCCGTCACCGAAATCCCAGTAGTATCCGATGACCTGGCCGTCATCGTCGTAGGACCCTTCCGCCGACAGGATAACAGGCTGGTTCTTGATGTTCTGCACTATGCTGTTGATCTTCACCATCGCTATGGGTTTCCTGTTCTCGACTTGGATGGTGTAGGTCTCCTCCCAGATGGCCCCCTTCCTGTCGGTCATGTTGATGATCACCTCGAAGGTCCCGTTATCCTCGTAGGTGTGCTCGACCTTCCAGTTATGGGAGGGGGCTGAGCCGTCACCGAAGTTCCATGTGAGATCGTATAGATCATCAAGCGGAGATGTGGAGATCTTGTCGTCATTGTTGAATATTCCATCCTGGTCGTAGGATTGCGTCGCATCGAAGGTTATCGTGGTAAGCGTATAGAGCTTCTTCTCGTTGATATCTATCCATTCCGCTTTGATGTCAACAACGCCTGTTGGCGGTATGTTCGCCGGTACGATCCTGACCAGAGTGGTCGCCGAGGCGGTCATCCCCTTGGGGTCGGAGACGGTCAGCCTGACGGTGTAGAGGTCCGGTTCGCTGTAGACATGTGTCGCTGTCCTTCCGCTTACCTGCGCGGACCCGTCACCGAAGTCCCACAGATAATTCAGCCTGTCGGTGTACTGGGAATCCCTCTTCCCGTCGTAGTTGGGGTCATCGTTGGGATCGTATGAGCCGGAGCCGTCGAATGTGATCTCCATTCCGACCTCCAGCTCTCCCTCCTCGGGAGTGGGTCTGTTCGGTCCGGCGTTCGCGGTGGGCGGCAGGTTGATATAAACACTGTAGATGGGGGATTCTATCTGCTCCCTGCCGTCCCAGACCCAGAGTTTAACCGGCCAGAACCTGAGCTGCTCCGATTTGGCCCCTCTGTCGTACCATACCTTCTCCGCTGACGGGGAGAAGGACCATGAGGTCTCCGAGCTGTCCCCCCATGTCCACCTGTACTTCAACGGGTAGTCGGGTACAAGGTCCTCGTCCTCATCCCACCCGGGAAGACCGAAATAATCGGTCTCGTCCCCCTCGCTGACCATGACATCCGGGTCGTAGGATTCCGATCCGTTGAAATAGATCGTCCTTCCCGTGGTGGAATTGATAGAGCCGTAATGCTTGTGCTGCTCCTGGGGCACCGCGAGTTCGGATGCCCATATCACCGGTATCGGATCAACGTTCTCCACGACATGTACGATGTAGTTCACGACGGTCACCATCGTATTTATATCGTCCTTGGGCCCGTCGTAGACGGAAAGGCTGACGTTCCAATCCCCGAGCTCGTCCATGGTCTGTACTATCCTGGGGGCGTTCGTGTACTCGTAGTAATTATACGGGCCCTCGAACAGCCATTCGTAGAGCAGGTTGGTGTTCGGGTCGGGGTCATATGCGAAACCGTTGAACTCGACATCGTTCTGGTACAGCGCATATGTCTCTCCCTTGAAAGTCGGCGGGATCTGAGGGACCACGTTCACCGTCACCAGAGGCGGATTCTGGGATTTGTATACAAGACACTGTACGGTGTGGGTGTCCTGCAGCCGGTCCCTGTCGATCACCGTCAAGGTAACGTTCACAATCAGCCACTGGTCCTCCGCAGGGATCTGCGGGTCCATGGTCGGCAGCTTGAACCGGTGTTCGAATATGGGGCTGGACTGCCAGCCGGAGGACATAGGCACCCTGTAGGACTGACCCCTCAATCCCACCTCACCGTCCCATTTGTACTTCAGGGTGTCCTCCTCGTTGAAATCGTCCTCCCCTTCCGGGAACCCATCATCTATGTTGCCGTTTCCGTCACCGTCATCCGGTCCCGGCCAGTCCGGATGTCCGTAGCCCAGGCCGTCTACTCCAACATCATCCTGTGGATCGTATGATCCGGTAGCGTCGAAAACAACAAGCTCCCCCTCTTTCAGCTGGGGGTAGTCCTCGTTGAAGATCGGGTCCTCGTGCCTCGGGTCCTTCTTTGGAAGCTGCCACTCCCTTCTGTTCTCCGGGAAACCCCTGTCCTCACCGGTGTCGGCTTCCGGAAGCTGTTTGGGATGCTTGTAGGGAAGTGCGATCCAGCTAAGCTTCTCGTTGTATCCGCAATAGACCAAAAGGTCCAGGGTCCTGTTGTCCAGATCATCGGGCTGGTTGTCTACCCTGTATATCAGCACCCAGATGGCCCCCTGGTTGATATCGCCGGGTATGTCCGGGTAACCATCGTCATTCAGGTCCATCCAGTATCCAATGCCGTCCATGTATTCTTCCATCTGTCTCTGGGTGAGCTGCATCTCCCGTGCCACGGTCGTGTAGGGCTCAACCGTTGAGGAGGGGTTCATCGGATCGTAAGGTGTATCCCACCAGTTGAAATCGAAAACCATACGGCCCTCTATCGTGCCGTCCTGTTCCTCCCAGTCGTAGTCACCGTCCGTATCCACCCGGACCTCAACATGGAGTTCCTTCAGAGCCCCCAGATTCGGGTTTACCCATTTTGTCGGATCTATTGGTAGCAGGCCCATGGGGTTTATTGTGAAGTTGAGGGTCCCCATGTCCTTCATATCGGGATCGTACTGGGCGGTCAGCTTCTGACCCGCCTTGGGATAGGAGAAGTTCATGGGGTCAGAGAAGGTCTGTGTGAGGTTCACATCCTCCTTGCACAGTCCGACCTCATCGCCGTTGGTCGTGAAATTGACGTCATCCAGCCACTGATAGTCCTCGGTCACGTTCTTGCACCTGAGCCAGAACTCCCTCTGCGGGTAGTTGACAAGGTAGTTGGAGTAATTATGCCACTGCTGGTTCACGGGTGTGGTGTGGTCCCCGTTGTTCCAACCCGTGTGCGTCTCGTAGGCTTCCGTCTTCTGATGCGGTGACGTTGCCCTGGTCCCCATCTCCTCCGGTGGGACCTCGGAGTCCTCCGCTTCTGTGGTTCCGTTCAACACGAGGACGCCGGAAGCCAGTAGTAAAATGCTCAGAACAAGTGCGGTCATACTGCTGCGCATGGTTTCCCTCCAATACGATCAATAATTAAGTGTACCACTAAGCGGGTGGGTATATTGGACGGTGTAGATAAATGTTGCCTACTTGTATATTGCGAGTTCCACAAACCTATCACCGGTTCCACATTTCTTCAGCGGTACTCCAGGTCCCGCTCTCATACCTTTTTCACCCGCTATGGCGGTTTTCGAATTTAAATATTTGACAGTCCTTATTTAAGGATTGCCTATGCATGTGACCTTCTCGCTTCGGGTGTCTCCGACGGCATCACTGGCCCTGCAGCTTGATTATCATCGATTCGCACTGGTCGGCAATACCGGTATAGGCCCTCATGTCGCCTTTGTCCCTGACCGTTTCGGCGTAGTTGAGCAGGTCGAATATCTGGGAGACATCCCTGCCAGCCTCGTGCATCTTCAACGCCACCTTGTATGTGAACTGCAGCTTGTCGAACGCTTTTTTCACCTTTTCCGGAGGGACCCCTTCCTTCTGTTCCGGTGGAGCCTCCCGGTCCTGTCCTTCTCCACCCCCTCTTTCATTTTCCTCGGCAGGTGGATCCTGTTCCGCTACCTCTCCGGTTAGGCTCTCGTTGCCCTGGAGCCCGGGTTCTTTTACGGCTTCTTCAGCAGTCTCTTCCTCGCCACCCATCCCCATCTGCTCCGACCCTTCCGGGGAGGCCTGCTCATCGGGGGGCTGGGTTCCCTTCCCTTCCCGGGAGGGCTGGGGTTCCGTCGGGACGAGCTTCACCAGCTTCTTCTTAACGATCTGGGTCTTCAATACCTTTTTCTCATCCTCCCTTGGATCCTCGGTTCTTTCCCCATCCTCATCTTCTCTCTCCATTTCGGATGGCTCCACGGCAGAATGAGGCTCTTTGGATTCAGCCTCGGGTGTCCTCTTCCCAGCCGGAGGTGCTTGGGTATCCGTCTGTTCCCCCTTCTCCTCCTTACCCACCGATCGTCGCTCTTTCTCAACCTTCAGCTTCTTTGTAATCTTGACCTTCCTGGTAGGAGCCTGTGGGGGCCCTTCCACTCCCGCCGAGGGCTCGGGGACGCCCTTTTCCTCCTCTTTGTCCGGTTCTTCTTCCCCTTCCTTCACCTGGACCACCTCGGCCGTGACCGAGTCGGTCACGATTCCCTTAATGGCATCCTCAGCCATTTTGTTGACCGAACCTGCCAGTGCCAGGAACTCTCCGCTGCCCTCCTTGAGCGCCTCGGCCATGTCCCTGAACTTCGATATGGCATCGGTGAGGTCAGCCCCGGCCTTTCCGTAATCGCTTATCTTGTCCTTGAGGTAGACCATCAGGTCCTTTCTGAACGATGTGTCATCGATCCTCTCTATCAGGGACTGGGCCTTTTCGGCTGCCTCATCATACTCCCCCTCTCTATATTTCAGGGCGACCTCCCTTATGCTGTCGAATAAAAGCCCCGCCTCACCTCCCATACCCTTTATCGGTGCTGCCTTCTTCTGAAGCTCCACCATTTTCCTTGCCGCATCCTCCTTGGTCCTGGCCCTCATTATTTCCTTTTCTCCGGCGGCCTTGAAGGTCACTCTCTTCTCCTCGGGGATTGTCATATCCAGGGTCGGCCCGACCTCCTTGGGAGAGATTACCTCGATCCTCCCCTTCCTGGCAGTTGCCGTATCACCGATATCGGTATCGGAGGGGATGAACTCAACCCCCTCCATGGTTTCCATGGAGGATCCGACACCCCCGGATACCCCGATCTCCCTCTCGAACCTTGACATGGACTGCGGATTGTCGGGTTCGTAACCGTGGACCCTGTACCACAGCGATCTGAAGGGCTCCTCCAGAGAGCCGGGATCCCTTACCGTGTGGAGGTCGTCGAGGAATCTCTCCAGCCTGGGTATTGTTTCTGTATCGGTAGGTGTGCTCATGAGATACCAACCCGGATGCTAGGGCAAGTAGTATTGCTATAAATAAATATATCCCGCGAAGTACCAGGGTTGAGATATGGGTATGGGGCACCTATATACTGGCTCATTTTTCAAATGAGGGGACCTTGGAGCTTAAGACGCATTTGACGCTGATCATAACTCCAAGGTCTTCGAAAAATCCGAGGATTTTTCAGACCTGGATGTTAAGCCGTTTCACCGATCATATCTTAAACATCCAGATCAGAATAAAAAGCCATCATCAATTTCGAACCTTTTTATCGTCTGTTAGCAATGACACGCGCCAATTCCGCATCTCTTATAATAAACGAAAAGGAGCTTATCTGGAACCACCACAAG
>Ga0272443_10004411_pt1 | contig 15343 bp, 10 predicted proteins | sample SSMAcet12_FD_193581 | JGI IMG/M metagenome (GOLD analysis project Ga0272443, IMG submission 193581) | Marine sediment archaeal communities from Little Sippewissett salt marsh, Falmouth, MA, United States - SSM-Acet-12 | ecosystem: Environmental > Aquatic > Marine > Wetlands > Sediment ...
ACACAACTATTCCCTGGACATCACCAAAATAACCAAAATATACACCTTGTCAAGAACTTTTTTACAAAATAACTATAATACTATAATGCGTAGTAACAATATCAGCCAATAGCAAAGAAAAATCGACCGATTTAAAAACCGCATCAATAATCACAAAACCGACAACAAAATAAAAAATACCGCCTCCATCGACATGTTATAAAAAGAAAATCAATCCCCTTTTCACAATCGAAATCCCAATATTCGGAACCACATTTTGCATTCCGAAAATCAAAAAAATTAATCTCGCCGGATTGAAACATATTGTGAATTAATTCACATTCTACATCTATTTACTTTACCAAAACCAAACAAGCCAAATTACCAATATTGTGAATTAATTCACAATAAAATCAAAACTGCTTAAAAAATTCCGATCTATTACGCCGGTCAGAGTATTTTCTTTATATTTCTTTTATTCGAAAAAATCGACCAAAATGATTTGACAAACCTGACTCCTTAAAGTATAATACGCGGCTTATAATAATACGTTTATTGAACAGGAGGATTTTCGGGTGAAGGTTTACGACACCGAACAGATCAGAAATATTGCCTTGATTGGCCAGCGCGGGTGCGGAAAAACCAGTCTGGCCGATGCCATCGCATATTCGTCCGGCATAACCAACCGGCTGGGTAAAGTTGACGAAGGAACCTCAATTTTGGATTTCACCGAGGAGGAAATCAACCGCAAAACCTCAATCGGCTTATCGATCCTGGTCAATCCCGGAAAAAACTGTAAAATCAATGTCATCGACCTGCCCGGCAATCCCGACTTTATCGGCGAGCTTATCGCCGGTCTGAGTGTCGCCGATACTGCGGTCATGCTTCTCAATGCCAACGCCGGTATCGAGGTCGGCACCGAAATCCAGTATCAGTATGTGGACAAGTGTAAACTTCCTCGAATTTTCTTTGTCAATAAAGTCGAAAAAGAGCATGTCAAAACAGCCAATATTATCGCCCAGCTTCAGGAGCGTTTCGGTCTGAAGGCGATCCCGGTCCAGATACCGATCGGCGAAGGCCCGGAATTCAAGGGTGTTATCGACCTGATTAAAATGAAGGGTTACACCTTCGACGACAAGGGTAAAGCGACCCCGACCGATATTCCCGATAATCTGAAAGCGGCCGCCGATGATGCCAAGCAGAAACTGGTCGAATCGATTGCCGAAGCCGACGACGCCCTGCTGGAGAAATTCTTCGATAAAGGTGAATTGACTCCCGAGGAAACATTGAACGGCCTGAAAAAGGCCATCAATGAGCAGGCTATTTTCCCGATTCTGTTCGGCTCGGCCGACCGCAATGCCGGGGTCTCGACTCTTCTCGATTTCGCCGGCGATTTCCTCCCCTCCCCGGATATGCGCCCGTCGCAGAATATGTTCAAGGCCGGCACCGAGGAGCTGACCGAAGTTAAGGTCGATCCGGCCGGCAAACCGATTGCCTTTATATTCAAATCGCTTTCCGAGGCCCATATCGGCGAAATTTCGCTGATCAAGGTCATTTCCGGTAAAATAAACCAGGGACTGGATCTTCAAAATCATAACAAAAGTATCCCGGAACGTATCGGCCAGATGTTTTCAGTTACCGGCAAGGAACGTACCGAGGTCGATTCGGCCAGCGCCGGCGATATCGCCGCTCTGGTGAAACTCAAGGGTTCCGCCACCGGGCATACGCTGAGTGCCAAGAACAACCCGCTGATTGTCCCGCAGATGGAATTCCCGGAACCGGTCATGGATATCGGATTGAAGCCAAAGGCGAAGGGCGACGAGGAAAAAATGTCAACCGGTCTGCAGAAAATCATGGGCGAGGATCCCTCCTTCAAACTGGTTATCGATCCCGCGCTCAGGCAAACCGTTCTGTTCGCCCAGGGCTCGACCCATACCGAAATTATCATGGGTAAACTGAAGGCGCGTTATGGGGTCGAGGTTGACCTGTTCAAACCGCGTATCCCCTACCGCGAGACTATCAAGGGTAAAACCGAAATTCAGCACCGGTATAAAAAGCAGTCCGGCGGCCGTGGTCAGTATGGTGACGTCCATCTCCGGCTGGAGCCGAACAAACGCGGTGAGGGTTTCGAATTTCTCGATGAAATCAAGGGCGGCGTCATCCCCAGCAAATATATTCCCTCGGTTGAGAAAGGTATTGTCGAGGCGATGCAGTCCGGCGGTCTGGCCGGTTCGCCGGTGGTTGATGTTAAGGCGGCTGTTTTTTACGGTTCCTATCATGCCGTTGATTCGTCCGATATGGCTTTCAAAATGGCCTCTTCGATGGCCTTCAAGGAAGGCTTTTTGCAATGTAATCCGGTCCTTTTGGAGCCGGTCAACAAGGTCGAAATTCTGGTTCCGGAAGATTTCACCGGTGACGTTATGGGTGACCTGTCGTCGCGGCGCGGTAAAATCGCCGGAATGGATCCCGAGGGACGTTACACCCGAATTCGGGCGACCGTCCCGCAGGCCGAGTTGTATAACTATTCGGTCGATTTGCGCTCGATGACTTCCGGGCAGGGAGTTTATTCGCGGACATTCTCGCATTATGAGGAAGTACCCCGAGAAATCACCGAGAAGGTAATCGCGGATATTAAACAGTCCAAAGAGGAATAGTATAAATATGATGTAGGTTGGAATGTCCATAGGACTTCCGACAAATTGAAATAAATTTCTGCAACTCCATTGTGTGACTTAAGCCCCGTCGATTTATCGGCGGGGCTTTTTTAATGTGAGCTCACCCACTTGTGGGCGGCAGACAGCCCGCCACTGCGGATCCCGGTCTACCCCCAACAAAATGGCTTTGTTTCCGATTTTCATAAAAATTTTTGTGCGCGGCCTATCTCCTTAGGCTGTCCCAAAAGTTGTGTCTGATCCTGATTTCGCTTCTTAGCGAAATTGTGATCTGACACACGTGATTTGAATGTGAAGCACCGCAATTATTTAAACAGCACCAGTTCACACCCCCGATAAATCGGGGGCAGGAACCGGCTCAACTGAACACTTGTAGGACAACCTCGGGACGTACACCAACCACGGGTTAAAAGAAAAAATCCCCGGCAGATATTTGCATCTGCCGGGTACGATTATTTAATGAAAAAACGATTGGTTGTTATATCAATCCTACCACCACTTAATCATCTTCGGGATCCAGGGATGCACAAGATTCTCATTATGCGGCAAAACTCGCGCGGCAATACCGAACCGTCCCGACTCACGACAGACCACTTCGGCGGTATATACATGCTGACCGCTTCCGTTATCGCTCTGCCGTTGCGCAATCACCGGATGGTAATTGTTCATCTGCTCCAGCGAATTAAGATTACCGGAAATCACCTCAACACGCACATCATCGGGCGAGATATCACCCAAACCGACCTTCAACGTCACCGGAATCTTATCCCCCACCTTCGGCGATTCCTCCATAGTAGGCGTATCGATAGCATCGACATTTACGTATTTCCAGTTATCATTCAGAAACACTTTCCATCGTGCAACATCTTTGGCGATTTTGTAATCATCGGCAGTGTAGCGCCGCGACGCCTCAATAGCGGGGATATAAAACCGATCGGTATAATCTTTCACCATCCGCTGGGCGCCGAAATTCCGACTGGTCGAAGCAATCGAATTTTTCATTATCTTCACCCATTCGTACGGGAACTTAGCGGCGTTGCGTTTATAGAAAAGCGGAATAACCTCGCGCTCCAGAACATCGTACATAATCCGGCTTTCGATATTATCCTGGTTGTCGAGATTTTCATACTCCTCGCCATTACCGATTTTAAACCCAACCTCCGGGCTGTAATTTTCGCACCACCAGCCATCCAGAATCGAAACATTGACGGCACCGTTAAAGGCCGCTTTCATACCGCTCGTACCGGAAGCCTCCAGCGGGCGACGCGGGTTATTCAACCAGACATCAACCCCCTGCACCAGATAACGCGCCACATTGATATCGTAATCCTCAAGAAACACGATTCGCCGACGGAAATCATCGCGCGAAGAAATCTGCAGGACGCTTTTTATGATTTCCTTTCCGGGATTATCCAGCGGGTGCGCCTTACCCGCCATTATGATCTGGGCCGGACGATCCGTATTCGACAATATCGCCTTCAACCGCTCGACATCCTTAAACAACAAAGCGGCTCTTTTGTACGCCGAGAAACGACGTGCAAAACCGATAGTCATTACCTGCGGATCGAGCACTTCATCGGCAATATTGGCTTCATGCTGACTCGCACCCCGATACTCCAACTGCTGGCGAAGCCGCTTACGGGCAAAAAAGACCAATCGTTCACGACGTCGCTGATGTACCCTCCACAACTCGGCATCCGGGATTTTATGAATACTATCCCAGTTCTCGAATACCCGCGGCTGGTCGCTGAATTTGGGCCCGAAGTAAGTATTAAAAAGATCCTTCATATCATGACTCAACCACGAACAGATATGAGCACCATTGGTAATCGATGTAATCGGCACTTCCGCCGTCGGAAGGTTCGGCCAGATATTATGCCACATCTTGCGCGTCACTTCACCATGCAGTTTCGAAACACCGTTGGCGAACGACGACAATTTCAGCGCCGCCGCCGTCATATTAAACGGTTCGTCCTCACTCTCGACAACCCGCCCGATCGACAAAAACTCGCTCCATGTCAACCCGATCGATTCGACATATCCTTTCAGATAAGTCTCAACCAGTTTCGGATCGAACTGCTCGTTACCGGCCGCCACCGGGGTATGGGTCGTAAAGATGGTCGTCGAACGTACCACCTGCAACGCTTCATTGTAACTCAGTCCGTTATTCCGCATAAAATTACGGATACGTTCCAGCAGGAGGAACATCGAATGACCTTCGTTGATATGATACACCTGCGGATCGATACCGAGCGCCTGCAACGCTTTCACCCCGCCGATACCCAAGAGTATCTCCTGCCGCAAACGGGTATCTTTATCGCCGCTGTACAGCACCGAGGTTATCTCACGGTATTTCGACGGATTTTCCGGGATGTTGGTATCGAGCAGATACAACGGTGTAATGCCGACCATCACCCGCCAGATTTGCACATGCACCGGGGTGTCGGCGTAGTTAATCGTAAATTTTATCGGATTGCCATCGTCATCTTTTTCAAGCACTACCGGCATATGATACCAGTCGTTTTCTTCATATCGTTCCTGCTGCCAGCCGTCCGACGAAAGAAACTGCCGGAAATATCCATACCGGTACAAAAGACCGATAGCCACCAGCGGGATTCCGAGATCGCTCGACGATTTCAGATGGTCACCGGAAAGAATCCCCAGACCACCCGAATAAATCGGAAGCCCGGTATCGATACCGTATTCACACGAAAAATAACCAACCTTGGCATCCTTGTAATCGGCATAATCGTTATCATACCACCGCTTTGCCTTGAGATAATCCTGAAAATCGTTATAGGCCCGATCCAGGGTTGCCAGAAACGCCTCATCCTGGGCCACTTCCTCCAGTTTTTCCTGCGGGAGATAAGCCAGCATCTCGATCGGGTTCTGATACGATTTTTCCCACATTTCCGAATCGATACGAATAAAAAGTTTGACAATATCCCAGTTCCATGAAAACCAGAGATTCATCGCCAGTTCGCGGAGTTTATTGATTCTTTCGGGAAGATTGGGAAGGACTAAAAATTGCTTAATTCTCATATCTGCCTTTATATATTTATTAGTTTCCTAACACCCCAAAAATACAGGTCTATACATATATTCTCGACATTATACGACATGAATTTATCAAACAAAAAACTATTATTCAAGGTTGAAAAACGATGATTTTGATGATACCCTCAAAAACGGCTTATTAACCGGCAATATTACCAATAAAAATAAGGGATGCTTATAAAAAAAATTGCCGATAATATTAAAATAGACTATTTTGATTAAGGATGGTTTAAAGAAAACAATTATCCATTTTAGCAGGATTTAAAAATATGGCAGAAAAGATGAAATTAGGCGTCCTGACCGGCGGCGGTGACTGCCCCGGTTTGAATGCCGTTATACGTGCGGTTGTTAAGTGCGCCATCAATGACTACGATATGGAAGTGGTCGGTTTTTTTGACGGTTACGACGGATTGGTAGTTAATCGTTATCGGGAGCTCCGTTCGTCGGACGTTTCCGGTATTTTAACCCTCGGTGGTACGATACTGGGGACCTCCAATAGGGCCGATCCATTTAATTTCCCGGTCCTTCAGGGAGATGAATATATATATATCGACCGCTCGATGCAGGCGGTGCAGAATTTCGAAAATCTCGGGCTTGATGCCTTAATTGCTATCGGCGGCGATGGTACGATGGCGGCGTCGCACGGTATGTCTGAAAAAGGTATCAATATCATCGGTGTTCCTAAAACTATCGACAATGATTTATGGGGCACCGATCAAACATTCGGTTTCGATTCGGCCGTTACTTCGGCGGTTGACGCTATCGATAAAATTCATTCGACCGCGCAGTCGCATCATCGCGTGATGATTGTCGAGGTGATGGGTCGTTATGCCGGATGGCTGGCGCTCGCTTCCGGTATCGCGGGCGGCGGTGATGCCATTCTTATCCCCGAGATACCGTACCATATCGATGTTATCTGCGATATGATTAAAACCAGAAATCGCAAGGGCAAAAATTTCAGTATTATTATAATCGGTGAAGGCGCCAAGCCGGAGGGCGGCGATATTGTCATCAAACGTATGGTCGAAAACAGCCCGGACAAAATTCGGTTGGGCGGAATATCGCATCAACTGGCGGCGCAAATTGAAGGTATCACCACTCTCGAAACCCGCGTGACTATCCTCGGACATCTCCTGCGCGGCGGGACACCAACAGCGTTTGACCGTATTCTGGCCAGTCGGTTCGGGGTTGAGGCGGTGCGTCTGGCGACGGAGAAAATATTTGGCCGAATGGTCGCCTTGAAAGGCGCCGAAATCGACTCGATCCCGATAAATGAAGTAGCCGGACGATTGAGGAAAGTTACTGCCGATTCGTCGCTTTTGAAAACTGCGGTAGCCCTTAACACCTGCCTCGGCGTCGATGATATCAGCGTCATGAACAACGAAGAAGTCGCGGTGTAGGAAACAAGTTAAAATCGAAAATATTGTGCCCGGCAGATGTCCAGAGGTTGTCCCACAAGTGTTCAGTTGCGCCGGTTCCTGCCCCCGATTTATCGGGGGTGTGAACTGGCGCTGTTTAAATAATTGCGGTGCTTTACATTCAAATCACGTGTGTCAGATCACAATTTCGCTAAGAAGCGAAATCAGGATCAGACACAACTTTTGGGACAGCCTCTCCATATCTACCGGGTTTTTGATCTTTATAATGCGATTGTTTTTTCTTTACTCTCGCATTAGAATATCTGATAATACCTATTGTAAATAAAAACAGAGGCGGAAAATAATTTATGGCTGATTTTGTTTATCTTCGAGATATGGTCGTTATCCTCGCTTTCGGTGTTCTGATAGTCACCGTCTTTCATCGTTTCAAATTACCCTCTATAGCCGGATTTATCCTCTCCGGCATTATAGTCGGGCCGCAAGGTTTGGGATTGGTCAATGATGTTCATAATGTTGAAGTGCTGGCCGAAGTCGGCGTCGCCTTGCTTCTGTTCGGGATCGGTCTCGAACTTTCTACCGATAAACTTCGCCGACTATGGAAACTGGTTTTAGTCGGCGGCCTGTTTCAAGTCGGACTGAGTATCGCGGCCGTTTATATAGTATCTAAATTATTCGGGCTAGAAAACAACGCCGCCATATTTTTGGGATTTTTAATCGCCTTATCGAGCACCGCCATTGTTCTCCGGGGTTTACAGCGACGCGGCGAGGTTGATGCGCCGCACGGCCGATTGACATTGGGGATACTTGTCTTTCAGGATTTTAGTGTCGTTCCGATGATGCTGGCCTTACCCCTCCTGAGCGGGTCAGGTGACACAAACCCGAATTTCATATTAACTATAGTACAATCAATCGCTATTGTCGCCGGGGTCCTGATAGCGGCGCGGCTTGTTGTCCCACGGGTGCTGAATTTTATCGCGCGAACACGACAGCGACAATTATTTATCATTTCTATTTTTCTGATATGTATCGGAACGGCGTGGCTGATTACCAGTTCCGGAGCTTCACTGGCTATTGGAGCTTTTCTGGCCGGGCTGGTTGTCGCCGGAAGCGAATACCGGCATCAGGCACTGGCCGATTTGATATCTTTTCGCGAAGTATTCGCAAGCCTGTTTTTTGTTTCAATTGGGATGCTGCTGGCCTTATCGACTATTCTTGAAAATATCACGATTATTTTGCTTCTTCTGGCGACAGTGCTAATCGGAAAATCATTGGTCGTTTTTATAACATCGATGATACTTCGACTTCCATTAAGAGTCGGGCTATTGGCGTCGGTGGCTCTGGCGCAGATCGGGGAATTTTCATTTGTACTATTATTCGCCGCTCAGGGAACCGGTCTGATTGATAAATCGCTTGAAAGTACATTAATCGCGACTGCCATTCTTTCGATGTTTTTAACGCCCTTCGCCCTCTCATTCGGGCCGAGGCTGGCCGCCGGAGTCGGCAAAATTCGCGGGCTGACACGGATGTTCGAGATTACCCCGGCGAAGGATGCCGGGAATATTACCAAAAAGATGCGCGGGCATGTTATAATCGGCGGTTACGGTTTCGCCGGACAGCAGTTGGCTGAAATGCTCGGGAGGTGTAATATTCCGTATGTCATTGTTGACCTGAATGTCGATAATATCAGAAAAGCATCGCTAATAACAAACGATGCATATTTCGGTGATGTTACCAGTGAGGATGTCCTGCATGAACTGGGAGTCGAAAACGCCAAAGAGTTTGTTGTCCTGATTAACGACCCGAGTGCAACCGAACGGGCGGTAAAAACGGCCCACCGACTCGCACCTGATCTGCATATTGCGGCCAGAACATACTATCTGCTTGATATCGAACCGCTCGAGAGAGCGGGAGCCGATGAGGTAATACCGGCCGAACGGGAGGCGGCAGTGAAGGTTACATCACATATATTGGGCAGGCATCGCACCGACCCGGATAGAATCGAGGCCAGTTGCAGTGAAATTCGCCGTCGCACCGAAGAAGAAACAGCGTAGACTTTAATATTGGCTTTCAATTAAGGAAATCGCCTTATCCATCACAACGTCATTCTAACTGTTCCAGCCATATCTCTTAAAATCGATTTTGTCTTTATCGTTAAACCTGACACCTTCATCTTTTAATAGCGCCTTTTGTAATTCATAACCGGAACCCGGTTTGAGTGAAACTTTCCCCAGTGAATTGATTACCCGATACCAGGGTAGTTTTTCTCTCTCGCTATAAATATTAAGAATCCGAACAACCTGACGCGCCGCCTGAGGATTACCGGCCATCGCCGCAATCTGCCCGTACGTAGCAACTTTCCCCTTCGGAATTTTTTTAATCGTATCGATTATTTTCTGACTAAACGCCGCCGGCATACTTCCCCAATTTCATTCTCCGTTCAATCTCAACCGGAATCAATAGTTTTTATTTCGTCGCAGTCGAATCAATAATTGGCGACCATTCGCCGATATGCTCGGTGTAGATTTTGCACGGTCCTTTCGAGGTCCATTTTTCGTTCGAGTTGTACGTCCACTCCATATACTCCGAACCGCCGCCGCCAATAGTTGTAATCAGGTAACGATTATTCAGATAGCCAATCGCCGAAGCCTGGTCGGCCGGACGAGTATTATCACCACCCGACGGGTCAATCGGGATCCATCCGTAATTGGGTAAGTACACCTCGACCCAGCGATGGAAGACATCGTCGGTTGAGGCATCATCGCCTCGAATCGCAACCGAACCGGCATAACGCGCCGGAAGCCCGGCCGCACGACATAGTGCAATATATACGAAACTGTACTCCGAGCAGGAACCGGTACCGCGCTTTAGTACTGTTGGCGCAACATTCCACCCGCCGGCCAGTTCATACTCCATATTTTCGATAACATAATCAAAAAGCTTCCGCGCCACCCAGTAACAGTTAACATCATCGCCGACAACTTTCTCCGCTGTCTCACGGATATATTCGTCCTCGACCCAATACTTGGTGTCGTCGGTTAGATATAAATCGGCCGTATCTTTGGGAATATCTTCAAGGTCACCAACCTTATCGGGATACAAAAAATACCTCGTTTTATAAAGCTCGGCCTCGGTTGTCATTACAGCGGTCACGAAATCACCGGCCGGGATATTTTCATAATGAAAATGCGCCACTTTCTGCCCCCATCTATCGGTCAGGATATCAGTCGGCTGTGGATTATACACCGGCTCTGCCAGTAATGTCTGGGTCGGCAGGTCAACCGGGATAGCGATATAAATATCAAGCGATGTCAATTCACCCGGACCATAATTTCGCACCTGATGAGTAAACTCGAGCCGCTCCTTTTTACCATCGGTGCGTTGGTACGGTTTGTCGTCACGTACAACTATCTGATAAAGGCTATCTGTCTGATAGTCAACATTCCATAAGTACTGACCATCATAAGCTAATCCGCGTGCAAATTTTGAGGGTGCATCAAAAGTGATAAAAACATTGCCATTATCAGGATTTACCATATATATCTTATCCGCCGTCCTGTCCGCCACCCACATATATTCACCGTCAAAGGCCAGACCATAAGGGCTTCGATTCGGCGACGGAAACTCGTTTATAGTCGTACCATCCTCGGTGGAAATCTGGTACAGTTTATCCTCGCGGTAATCAGCCACCCATAAGTACTGACCATCCCACGCCAGCCCCTGCGGTGTTCCGCACGGTGCATATATCGTTTTTTCGACCACCTCGGTTTTCAGGTTCAGTTTATATATAGCCGTCTCCTCAACATCAAGAACCCATAGATATTCGCTGTCCATAGCCAAGCCTTCAATCTGATAACCCGGCGCCTCGATTGCTTTTTTTACCGTACCATTATCGGGATCGACCATATACAACGAATCGGACTTGCGATCAGCCACCCAGAGATATTTACCATCAAAGGCCAGACCGGTCGGGCATTTTCCCGGAGTCGGGAACTGTTTTTTAATATCACCGGTAACCGCCAAAACGAGATTAGCGGATAATAGCAATACTAATATCAGAACACCATAGAAAGAATGATAGCTTTTCATAATTTTCTCCATGAAATACACATAAATATTCGTTATTTTGGACACAGTTATAAAATCTGTTTATTTATCTATTATTTATAACTGACGGCTATTATCGAAACAGCCGCGTATAATCGTCATATTCGATAACCGGCCAGGTCTCGGTCTCCAATATCCCGAGCGCATTGATATCCGAGGCAATTTTAAACGCCGCCGTCGGATCATCGGAATTAAACAACGCCAGGTAATCGTACCGTCCGAGAGTTGCATACAAATTATCGATGGTGATATTATTTTTACGAAATATCTCCAGCGACTCATTGATCCGCAGCGGCAAATCGGCATGCAATTTTTTAGCGCTGGGATTGATATTAAGAGCCATAATAAAAGTAGCCATGATTTCACTCCCCTTAGTAGAGTTTACTATAAAAAGAGTATATAAAACAGGTGGAGGTTTTCAAAGAAAATAATATTTGGAAAGAAAAAACGAATTACTCAGATAAAAAATCGGAATATTTCTTCAGCAGACCTGCAAAACGGCTTTTATAGATGACAAATATTTCGTCATTATCCGGTTTACGGCAATAAACGCGGCTGTTGTCTTCGTTTTGTTTGGCGAATTCAACCGACTGCGTGGTCCCATCAATAAGAGTGATATTTATCTTCAACGCGAAATTCTTAAAATCCATCAAACCGCTGTCGGATGCGTTAATAAAGTCATTGGCGGAAAGCCGGCTTATTCGGCCTATATAATTGTTGACCATCGCTGTGTCGGCCGGAACACTTTTCTTATACGGCTTTTTCGAAACATTCCAAACCATATCTTTATTTTTCAACCTGAAACTGTTGTCGGAATAAACCAGTTCGAATTCGGAAATCGCACGCGGATCGATGGAAAAGATCGTCTTATCCAGCCATTGCGATTTTACGCGCCGGAAAGTATAGGTTAAAAGACCCTCGGCCAGATATACTTTATCCGAGCCCGGTTCGCGGATATAGGTATGTGTCCGGTTGGACGCTACCTTGCCGATAATTATTTCATTTAGAAGATCATCATCATGGAAAAACTGAATCAGATTACCGGTCGAATCATCAACCAGAAAACTGCGCTGACGTTCAACATTTTCCGAAATTACATTGCCAACTTTCATAGTGGCCGCCGCCGAAATCATATTCCCAACCGCCATACTATCGGCTTTCCGAGGTTGTGGATCAAGAAAATACCATCGCCCCTGTTCCTCCTTGAAAGTCAGAGTATCATCGGCGCTGATTGTAAGAATTTTGGTTATTTCGTCGGTATTCAGGTCAAGGTAATTTTCAATCAATCGTCCGGTTATCTGCCTTTTTTCTATGTTACTCTGAATCAACCAGATAACCAGAATCACTACTAAGATAGCTACCGGAATAACTAATCGTTTCATGCCTCTTCCCCTCCACCGGTTCGACGTTTTTTCCGGGAAACACGTTTGAACTGCCAGCGAATGATACCGAAAATTACCACCACAAACGGCATTGCCAGCATGTTTATATATTTAACCAGTTGTTTGGTCGAACCAGATGTAATTTTCAAAATCCTTCCGCCAACCTGTTTTGAACGGATATCAATTAATCCTCGATCCTGTGTCAGCCAGTCGGCGATATTCATCAATATTACAAAACTGGTCGAATTACGCTTGTTGTCATCCCTGATAAACGTGCCGTTACCGACAACAACCATCCGGGAGTCATCGGTCGATGACAGATGCGGCAAAATAGTATCGGCGGTGATCGTATCGGTACCGGAGTACTCAGGAATTATTTTATCATTAAAATAACTGTCGAAATGACCCGATAATACGGCCGCCAGCGGTAAATGCGGATTGGCGAAATCTTCCTTAAAATATTTTTTCTCCGGCGAGATATCAATCGGAAGAGACCTTAAACCGGACTGCTCGGAAGTCCTGAACAGCCACTGCCGCTGGGTGTTGTTGGGTATTTCGTAGGATAAATCCAGCGGGTTCGCGAATAATATATTAAATGTTTTCAGACTTTTTACAATCGGGTTGCTCTGGTTAAAATCTCCGATAGCCAGATAAAACGGATAATTGACAATACTCTGCATCTTAAACTCGCCCATGTCGCGCATGATCGGAACCATATTACATTGCAGGTCAATTATCAGATTGTCCATTATTCCGACACCATAAGAATTAAGCAGGCTGTCGAGATTATAATCGATCGGGGTCACCATCGTTTGCTGGACATTAATATCAAACTTGTCAATAAAGAATGCGACCTTACCGCCGCGCATGACAAACTGGTCAATCAGATACAGTTCCCAGTCGGTGAATGGTTGACGAGGACCGACAATAAATAAAGCTTCAACCTGTTCGGGAATATATTTCTGGTTATTCAAATTCAAAAACTGAACCCGGTATTCTTTCTGAAGCATCTGGTTGGCCCAGCTTAATCCGGTTGAAAGATCCGGTTCACCATGCCCGGTAGTAAAGGCTATTGTCGGCACCCGCGCCTGGGATAGTTTATTAATCGCACTCGATAAATCGTACTCGAGGGTGTTGGTGTTTTCGATAAACGGAATCATTTCCTGCTTATCACCATAAATAAGCGCCACCCCTTTAAATCCTTTAATGAATTCAGTTTTGTCGTTGCGGAAAACATTAAACTGGACAGGTGGTATCCGATACCCCATAGCCTCGTCTTCGCGACCGGTTTTAACCGGATCGATAAATTCGTACTGAAGGTAACCGTTCGAGTACGCTTTGTAGTCATCCAGTAGGTCTTTCAAATAACGCTCATCATTATTATGCGGTGCCGGTAAATCTTCGGTAACAAACGCTTTAACAGTCAACCGATCATTGAGGTTATCGACCAGGTCTATCGAAGCATCGGACAGCGAATAAATATTCTCGTCGGTCAGGTCGGCGCGTGAAAATATATTCAGAGATATCAGATTAATAATAATCAGAATCGCCGCAACAATAATTATCAGTAAACCGGCTGTTGATTTCGTTTTTATATCCTTGGTCGCCATTATTTCCACTTCCTGCTTTCAAGCGATTGCACCGTTAAAAACAAAAACAGAAACATCATCGAAAAATAATATATCAAATCACGACTGTCGATGACACCACGCGCGATATTGTTGAAATGATAGTCAATCGAGAGATATTCCAGGATCGTCGCAATAAATCCCGGAAAAAAGACAATCACACTCCGCAAAATAAATAATGTAAAGATGATTACGAATGAAACTATAAAAGCGACAATCTGGTTCTGGGTCAGACTCGATGTGAATATTCCAATCGAAAGATAAACACCAACAATCAGAACTATCCCCAGATAACCGCCGATAGCGGCACCCAGATCCGGCTCACCCAGAATCGCAATCGTTATATAATGAATCAATGTCAGGAATATCGTAATCGCGACAAGTAAATAGGCGGCTAGAAATTTACCCAGCACCAACTGCCAGTCTTTAATCGGCAGGGTCATCAAAAGCTCAATTGTACCTAATCTTTTTTCCTCGGATATGAGACGCATCGAGAGCGCCGGGATGAAGAACAGTAGTATAAAGCGCTGCATACTGAACAGCGTCCGTAAGTCGGCCGTATTGCCAAGAAACAGCGACGTCGAAAACTGCCAGCCGGCAATTAACAGGAAAAGCGCAATAACTACATAGGCGACCGGCGAGTCGAAATATGATTTGAATTCCTTTTTGGCCAATACCAGAATCTGGTGCACTTTAATTTACTCCTTCCGGGTCAACTCCCGGAATATATCTTCAAGCGAGGTTTCCTCGCGTTTCATCTCCATCAAAACCGAATCGGTTTCCATACATAACCGGAAAACATTTTCGCGTGGATCGGTACCCTTTACCGTCTCAAGATGCATCTCAAGAAGATTATCTCCGACCTTATCGGTCGAAATTACCCGTTCGATTCCCGGAACAGAAATGATTTTTTCCGCGAATGTTTCGCAATTATTTTTTACCTGAAGCGTCAATATACCGCGTCCTTCAAACGAAGCCTGCAACTGCGAGGGAGAACCATCGGCGACAATTTTACCACTACTGATAATTAGCACCCGATTACAGGTCGCCTCGACTTCCGGTAATATATGCGAACAAAGAATAATTGTTTTTTCGGCCCCCAGATTTTTAATCAGGTTCCTGATTTCGATAATCTGGTTGGG
>Ga0272443_10004413_pt1 | contig 15342 bp, 12 predicted proteins | sample SSMAcet12_FD_193581 | JGI IMG/M metagenome (GOLD analysis project Ga0272443, IMG submission 193581) | Marine sediment archaeal communities from Little Sippewissett salt marsh, Falmouth, MA, United States - SSM-Acet-12 | ecosystem: Environmental > Aquatic > Marine > Wetlands > Sediment ...
GCGCGGCCGCCGCGCGACGCCGCATAGAAACGGCGGGCGGGCGCTCTTGCGCCCGCCCGCCTGATCGCTTCCGGCCGCCACAAGGCACCCGTTCCGCGCCGCCGGCCGGAAGTCTAGATGTTCAGGCGGTAGGTCACCTTCGCCATCACGATGTCCTCGGCCGGCGCGTCCAGCAGCGAGCCCGCGTCGCGGGACAGGCGGAAGTCGCCGGGGTTCGCGTAGTCGGCGCGGCCCTGGGTCCAGACCAGGTAGAAGGTCGAGCCGGGCCGGTACTCCCACCGCAGCACCATGTTCACCTTGAGGGACTTGACGTTGAAGTCCGGGTTGCCGACGGCGAAGGCCTCGCCGTCGCCGGGGGCCACGGCGTACTCGTCCTCGTCGGCGTCGTAGGCGATGGTCGAGGCGCCGTCGTCGCCATAGGTGCGGAAGCCGTAGCCGTGGGGATCGGTCAGCTCCTTGAAGGCGCTGTAGCGGGCCGCCGCGAAGAGGGGCTGGACGTAGGCCTGCAGGGTCAGGGCCGGCGTGAAGCTCCAGTCCATGCGCGCGCTCAGGCCGAGGCTGCGGTACTCCATGTCGGCGAAGACGTAGCGCCGGCCGTAGGTGTCGGTGGCGGCCTCGTCGTGCACGCTGGTCACGTACTGGGCGATCTCCTTGTGCCACGTGGAGTTCGGGCCCACCCTCAGGCTCACCGAGTCCTTCAGGCGCAGGCGCACCCAGAGGTTGCCCTGCACGACGGCGCTCTCGTCCGTGCCGCGGCTGTCGTAGTAGCCGCCGCCGAAGGACAGCTTCTTGCGGCCGTCGCTGCTGAAGCCGATGTCGGCGCTCCAGGCCACGGGCAGGTTCACCGCCGGGCCGCCGCGCGTCAGGTTGGTGTTGTAGCGCTCGGGGTAGTAGCCGAAGTTGGCCCAGCCGCTCCAGTAGTTGGCGAACTGGGCGCTGGAGAAGAGGATCGCGCCGTGGCTCGTGGGCAGGCCGCCCATGTCCCAGACCTGGTAGAGGGCGAGCTGCGTGACGCGGTTGCGGAACAGGCGGCCGGGCTCCAGCCAGCGGTAGCCGCTCACGATGTGGGCGTTGGCCTGGTCGGAACGGTTCTGGTAGCCCAGATCGCTGATCTCGTAGCCGGGGCTCGTGGCGCCGACGGCGCTGTTCAGGGTCCAGGCGCCCTTCTGCCGGTTGAGCATCAGGCGGCCGCACCAGCCGGCCAGGGAGGTGCGCGAGGGATCGTAGCCCAGGTGGCCGGCGTCGGGCCGCTGCATGTAGCGGCGCGAGGAGCGCTGGACGCGGTCCAGGGCGTCGGGCGAGCCCTCCACGAGGCTGCCGGACAGGTAGCCCTTGAGGGCCCAGACGCCGCCCGCGCCGAGGGTGGTCCAGCCGTCGACGCCGCCGGTCCAGGCGCGCTCGGCCAGGCGCTCGCGGGCCAGCGGCGTGTCCAGGTCGCGCAGGGTCGAGGTGGCCATCAGGCCCAGGCCCCGCGTGCCGTCCTCGCGAGTGCGCTGGAGGCGCAGGACCGAGTAGGCGGTGCGGGGCTCCACGAGTTGCTCGCGCACGACGCCGCCTTCGTACAGGCGCGCCGTCTCGCCTTCGGTGACGGCGCCCAGGAAGCCGACGCCGGTGCCGCCGATCTTGCCGCCCAGGCGGGCGGCGCCCAGGATGGTCGTCGCCGCGGGCAGGTCGGCGTGGTCGCTGTCCTCCAGGGGAAGCTGCGGAGCGCGCCCGATGCGGCGGCTGTAGAACACGACGGGGTCCATCCAGTTCAGGCCCCAGTTGTTGTTCGTGCCCTCGCCGCCGAAGCGGTAGAGGTTGGCGCCCTCCACGAAGAACGGGCGCTTCTCGGGGAAGTAGGTCTCGAAGTCCGAGAGGCTCACGACCGCCGGATCCACCTCCACCTGCCCGAAGTCGGGGTTGAAGGTGGCGACCAGGTCCAGGTTGCTCGTCAGGCCCCAGGAGAGGTCCAGGCCGGAGGCGCCGGCGAAGTCGGAGCCGTCGCGGAAGGGATCGCCCGCGTCCACGCCGGCGAAGGTGCCCTTGCCCGAGGCGTAGGGCACCAGCTCGATGCTCCGCGAGGGGCGCACGCCGGCGATGCCCACCAGGTCGGGGAAGCGGCTGATGAAGCCGGACTCCCCGCGCGGCCGGTGGAAGAGGTCGTCGCGTCCCTGGTAGCGCTGCACGCGCCGGCTGAGGTTGACGCCCCAGACCTGCTGCGGGCAGTCGGGGAAGCAGAGCTGGTCGAAGGGAATGCGCATCTCGACCGTCCAGCCTTCCTCGTCCACGGTGGCGGCGCGGTCCCAGACGCCGTCCCAGGAGGGGTCGTCCCAGCCGTCGTTGTACATGACGTTGTCGTAGATGGACCCGGTCGGGTTGACGGCGAAGGTATAGCCCGTGCGGTCGTCGTTCTGGGTGTCCAGGTTCAGGACGATCATGTCGGAGCTGGGCCAGTCGTCGCGGCGGGCCTTGACGCCGACGATGGAGTCCGGCGCGCTGTCGTGCATGCGGCAGGCCACGTAGAGGGCCTCGTCGTCGTAGGCGATCCACCAGTCGGTGTCCTGGCGGGGCGCGACGCCGTTGTCCGGGTCGTTCTGGATCAGGGGCGCGGCGCTGGGCCGCTGCCAGTCGGTCTCGTCCAGGCTCGCGTCCACGCTCACGGGCGCCGTCAGTGGCCGCGCCTGGACGGTGCCGGCCAGCAGGCTCACGTAGTCGCTCGCCGCGGCGCGATTCGCCACGGCGTCGGCGGCAGCCGGTGCGGCGGCGAGGAGCAGGGCGGCCAGGGCTAGCAGCAGCGCCGTCGCGAGGGCGGCGGCGCGGGTCCCGGCGTGGACATCGATGGCGGTCGTCAGGCTCTTCGTCATGCTGATCCCCCGTGCGCTGGTTTCCTTGTCACCATTCCTGACGGCGGGATCGCGGGGATGGTTTGGAGGCGGCCGAAAAAAAGCGGCGCCCCGATTCCTCGGGGCGCCGCGGACCGGCGGTGGCCGCCTACCGGTCGCTCATCGCTTGTCCAATTCGACGGAGCCGCTGAAGGTCTCGATCTCGATGAGGGCCTTGCCGTCACCCTCGGTGAAGCTCAGGCGCTCGCTGGAGGTCCATCGGCTCGTGCGCCGCGGCCGGGGTCCGAAGCTGTTGTCGATGTCGCCGCTGAAGGTCTCGATCTCGAACTCCGCGTCCACGTCGCCCGTGAACATCAGATCGATGTCGCCGCTCTGGGTGCTGAAGGTGCCGCTCTTGGCGATGGTGCCCTCGAACTCCAGATTGCCGGAAACGGACGAGAACTCGATGGTCTGCAGATCGCTGCCCTCGAGCACGAGGTCGCCGCTGACGGTCTCGGCTTCCAGCTCCTCGGTGGCGAGGCTGTCCAGGTCGAGGTCGCCGCTGACGCTCTCGAAGCTGGCCTGCTTGGCCGCGCCCTCGACGTCGATGTCGCCGCTCACCGTCTCGATGTAGAGCTCCTCGTACTCGCCCGCCACGCGGACCTCGCCGCTGACGGAGTCGACCTCGAGCCGGTTCTCGAGCTTGGACACCTCCACGTCCGCGCTCACGACGCCGATCTCGACGTCGGCGCCCTTGGGCACGTCGATCTCCAGCCAGGCGCCGTCGGTGTGGCCCCGCAGGCGGCGCGGGTAGATCACGTCGATCTTCATGCTGTTCTCGTCGCCCTCGATCTCCAGGCGCTTGACGTCCTCGCCGAGGGTGCCCTTGACGTGGATCTCCTTCTTGTCCCAGCCCCGCACGATGATCTCGCCGGCGATGTTCTCGATGCGGACGCGAACGTCGGCATCGACCTTGCGGGTCTCGTCCACGTCGCGCTCCTGGGCGACGGCCGGACCCGCCAGGGCGCCGAAGGCCAGGAGGGCGAGGGCCGCCGTCACTGCCAGTCTGCTCGTCTTGCTCATGTCGTTCCTCCGGTCATGTCAGCGGCAAGCCCTGTTCGCTCGCCGGGTTCTTTCCTTCGTCGCCTCAGACGCGGCACCGCGCGCTGAAGGCCTGTTTCTGCAGGGACGCCTTGGCCTTGTAGGCCGCCAGCACGCGGCGCGCCAGGACGGGATCGTCGGGATGGCGCCTCCAGGCGGCGCGGGCCGTGGCGATGGCCTGGTCCACCTCACCCATGCTCGCGCTCACCGAGGCCAGGCAGGGCGAGGCGCCGCCCCGGCGTGCGAGGCCCGCCAGCTGGACGTCCCCGGCGCGGCACTCCGCCTCCAGGGTCGCCAGGGCCGCGGCCACGGCGGCCGGCGTCTCGCCGGGCCCGGTCCGCTCCGCCAGGCGGAGTGGCGCGTCGCCGGGACCGGGGGCCACCAGCGCCCGCCAGACCACCACGGCGACGAGCGCCAGGACCGCCGCCGCGGCCAGGGCGGGTGCCAGGCGATCGCCGCCCGGGGCGAACAGGCGCCGCAGGACGCCGCGCGGCCGTCCGGCCGGCGCCGCGGCCCGCTCCCGCCGCGCGGCCGCCTCGTCCTCGATGGCGGCGGCAATGGCGGGCCACAGATCCCGCGCGGGCGGGATCTCGTCGGGCAGCCCGGCCGCACGGACCAGCAGCTCTTGCAGGGCCGCCAGCTCGCGGCGGCACTCGGCGCAGCCGGCCAGGTGGGCCTCCAGGGCCTCCCGCTCGGCGACGCCGAGAACGCCGTCCACGTAATCGTGCAGCCGCTCCTGCGCCTGATCGTGCGTCATGAGCCCTCGGCCTCCCGCGACGGCTCCAGGGCGCGCCGGAGCAGGGCCCGGGCGCGGTGGAGCTGGGCCTTGACCGTCCCCTCGGCGAGGCCGGTCATCTCGGCGATCTCGCGATGGCGGTAGCCGTTGATGTCGTGCAGGACGAAGGCCTGGCGCGCGCCCGGCGGCAGGGTCCGGATGGCCCGCTCAAGGTCGATGCGGGCCTCGGGCCGGCCGGCGCGCGTCGCGGCGCCGCCGGCGCCGCTGTCCGCCATGATGCCGTTGGGATCCTGCACTTCCCGCTCCCTCGTTCGCGCCGCCCGCCGCCGGTCCTCGATGACCACGTTCACGGCCAGGCGCCGCAACCAGGCCCCGAAGGGCCCCTCGCCCCGGTAGGAGTCGAACTTCCGCCAGGCTCTGACGAAGACGTCCTGGGTCAGGGTCTCCGCCAATTCCCGGTCCGCCGTCATGCGCAGGCAGAGCGCGTGGACGCGGCCCACGTGCCGGCGGTGGAGCGCCTCGAAGGCCCTGAGATTTCCTTGCTGCGACTCTGTAACCTCATGGCGCTCCTGGAAGTCCATCTCCGTGGCCCCATCGTCCCCCGGCGACCCGGTTCCAAGCGGTCTCAAGGGCGGGTCCTCCTGGGCGCGGGGCCTCGCAACGGGTTCTCTCTCATGACGGCCGCGTGGGTGGAAGGGTTTGAATCCCGGCATGAATTTTCGGCGATTCTAGGCCCTGACCGGCCGGTCGGCAACGTCGACCTTGGCCCGGCGGCGTCCGCGCGGCCGGCGGTCCCCCGTCCGGCATCCCGGAATCGAAACCGGCGCGGGCCGATTTTCCTTGACAGGAAGCTCCTTGGTGTTAAAGAATACACATGTTAGTCTGATCTCCACCGGAGCGCCCGGCTGCGCCCCGGGCGAACCCCACCGAGGAGCGACGATGGCCAAGCGACCCCGGATCCAGGAACTCACCCGCCGCGAGCGCCAGATCATGGACGCCATCTACCAGCTCGGCAGCGCCACGGCCGTGGAGGTCATGGAGCGCCTGCCCGGCAGGCCCGTCAACGCCACCGTGCGCACCATGCTGAAGGTGCTCGAGGGCAAGGGCTACCTGCGGCACGAGCGCGTCAAGGGCCGCTTCGTCTTCCACCCCACCATTCCCGTGAGCCGCGCCCGGCGCAACGCCCTGGAGCACGTCATGGAGACCTTCTTCCAGGGCGCCGAGGCCAGCGCGGTCATCGCCATCCTCAAGCAGTCGGAAGCCAGCCTCTCCGAGGAGGACCGGGAGCGGATCCTGGAACTCATCGCGGCTTCCCGGCGGGAGGGACGCTGATGAACCTGCCCATCCTGGCTGCCGGATTCGCGGATCCGTCGGCCGCGGCCCTTCAGCTCGTCCTGGACGTCACGCTCAAGGGCTCGCTGATCTGCGCCCTGGCGGCCCTGGCGGCCCTGGCCCTGCGCCGGCACTCGGCCTACGCCCGCAACCTGATCTGGGCGGGTGCCCTGGCGGCCCTGCTCCTGCTGCCGGCCGGCGCGGCCTTCTCCCCCGTCTGGCGCCTGGACATCCTGCCCGAGCTGGTCGGCGCCGAGGCGCTGAAGGCGGTCCCGCCGCCCACCGGCCTCGCGGTCGTGCCCGGCGGCGCCCTCGCCAGCGGCGAGGCCCCGGCGGCGGCCGGCGCGTCCTGGATGCGCTGGGCCCTGGCCGTCTGGCTGGCCGGCGCCCTGCTCACGGCCGCCTGGTACCTGCTCGGCCGCCTGGAGCTGCGCCGCCGCCTGCGCCGCGCCCGACTCCTGGACGACGGCTGGCACCGCCTGGGGAACGACCTCGGGCGCGAGCTGGGCCTCGCCCGGCCGGTGCCCCTGCTGGCCAGCCACGGACTGACGGCCGCCATCACCGTCGGTGCCTTCCGGCCGGTCGTCGTCCTGCCGGCGGCCGCCGACGCCTGGCCCGAGGCGCGGCGGCGCTGCGTCCTCTACCACGAACTGGCCCACGTGCGGCGCCGCGACGGGCTCGTGGAGCTCCTGGCCGTCCTGGCCAGGGCCTGCTACTGGTTCAACCCGCTCGTCTGGTGGACCGTGCGCCAGCTCCACGTGGAGCGCGAGCGCGACTGCGACAACGCGGTCCTCAACGGCGGGGCCAAGCCATCCGATTATGCCCTGCAGCTCATGGAGATCGCCGCGGACCTGGGCGGCGGCGCGGCCAGGCCCGCGTGGCAGCTCTCCGGCATTTCGCAGGGCGCCAATCTCAAGGACCGGCTGCTGCACATCCTCGATCCCAGCATCCAGCGGCGCACCGGCGGACGGCGTGTGGCCCTGGCCGCGGCCGTCCTGTTCCTGGTCATGGTGCTGCCCCTGTCTGCCTCCGGCATCTGGCGCAGCCGACCCGACACGAAGAAGGGCGAGAAGGTCGTCCTTCCGTCCAGCGACATGGCCATCCTCGCCAATGATTCCGAGAACAGCTCCTGGAACTCCCTGCTCAAGAAGGGCGAGGATCCCGTGCTGGAGATGGCGCGGATCATGGAGGAGGAGGGCCTGGACGTCGCCACGGCCTTCTACCACGACCTGCGCGCCAAGAAGGGCGGCTCGGTCTTCGCGGAGATGTCCGTCAACGCCCTCGGATACCGCCTGCTCCACGTCAAGCGGGTGAAGGAGGCGCTCGCCGTCTTCACGCTGAACTCCGAGGCCTACCCGGAGGCGTGGAACGTCTGGGACAGCCTCGGCGAGTGCTACATGATCATCGGCGGCTACCCCGAGGCCATCGAGTACTACGAGCAGTCGCTGACGCTTGGCTCCGAGAACGAGAAGAAGGCGACGATGTTCATCGAGCAGATGAGGAAGTCCCTGACGGAGGAGTCCAGCTAGCCGCCACGAACCGGACAGGAAGATCGGGGAGTGCGTGCCCCCGACGGGCCGGAAGTTCTGATGAGCTTCCGGCCCTCTCTTTTTAGCGCGCCGCGCCCGCGAGCGGCGTGCGGCAGGCGGCGCGCCGTCCGCCGCCGAGAGCAGGGTCTGCGCCCGCGCCGCCGCCGGCAGATGCTCCGCCTTGCGCCGCGCGGGTCCGCCCGCTAGTCTGGCGGCGCCATGACCTTCGATCCCGGCCATCTTCCCTATCCCTCGCGGCGCGCGCCCGTGCTGGCCCGCAACTGCGTGGCCACCAGCCAGCCCCTTGCCGCCCAGGCGGGCCTGGAGATGCTCCGCCGCGGCGGCAACGCCGTGGACGCGGCCCTCGCCGCCGCCATCGCCCTGACGGTGACGGAGCCCACCAGCAACGGCCTGGGCGGCGACGCCTTCGCCCTGGTCTGGGACGGCGCGTCGCTGCACGGCCTCAACGGATCGGGACGCTCGCCTGCGGCCTGGGCGCCCGAGCGCTTCGCCGGGCGGGACGCCATGCCGCATCTCGGCTGGGACGCCGTCTCGGTGCCCGGCGCCGTGGACGCCTGGGCGCGCCTGTCCGCGCGCTTCGGGCGCCTGGAATTCGCGGCCCTTTTCGGGCCGGCCCTGGCCCACGCCCGCGAGGGCTTCCCCGTCGCGCCCGTGACGGCCTTCCACTGGGAGCGCGCCGCCAAGCGCTACGCCGCCTTCGACGAGTGGCGGCGCTGCTTTCTGATCGATGGCCGCCCGCCGCGCGCCGGCGAGCTCTTCCGCAATCCCGAGCTGGCCGACTCCCTGGCGGCCGTGGCCGAGAGCCGTGGCGAGGCCTTCTACCACGGACCCCTGGCCGAGCGCCTGGCGCGGGCCGCCGCCGAAGATGGCGGGGCGCTCACGGTGGACGACCTGGCGGCGCACCGCTCCGAGTGGGTGGCGCCTTTGGCCATGGACTACCGCGGCGTCACGCTGCACGAGCTGCCGCCCAACGGGCAGGGCATCGCCGCCCTCGTCGCCCTGGGCATCCTGGCCCACCTCGAGCCGGAGCGCTTCGACCCCGAGGATCCCGCCGCCGTCCACCTTCAGGTGGAGGCCGTGCGCGTCGGCCTCGACGAGGCCCGCCGCCACGTGGCCGATCCCGAGCACATGGCGATCGACCCGCGGGATCTTCTGGACGGCGAGCGCCTGGCGCGCCGCGCGGCGGCCGTCGATCCCGAACGCGCCGCTGACGGCCCCTTGCCGCCCTGCGCGGGCGGCGGCACGGTGAACCTCGCCGCCGCCGACGCGGCGGGCATGATGGTCTCCTTCATCCAGTCCAACTACATGGGCTTCGGCTCCGGCGTGGTGGTGCCGGGGACGGGGATCAGCCTGCAGAACCGCGGCGCCGGCTTCACGCTGGAAGCCGGCCACCCCAACCGCGTGGGCGGCGGCAAGCGGCCCTTCCATACCATCATCCCGGGCTTCGTCACGGAGGGCGCCGCGGCGCGCCTGGCCTTCGGCCTCATGGGCGGGCCCATGCAGGCCCAGGGGCACGTGCAGATGGTCCTATGAATCTTCGGCTGGGGCCAGAACCCCCAGGCGGCCTCGGACGCGCCGCGCTGGCAGGTCATGGAGGACGGCGCGCTGGCCCTGGAGCCGGGCCTGGCGGGGGCGGCGGACGCCCTGCGGGCGCGGGGCCACCGGGTACGCATCGAGGAGCGGGCCTGGCTCTTCGGCGGCGCGCAGCTCGTCCACCGCCTGGACGGCGCCTACCTGGCCGCCTCGGACCACCGCAAGGACGGCCAGGCTGTCGGCTTCTGACCTCGCGAGAAGGGAACGCGACGGGCGGCGTCGCGTCAGGGCAGCGGAATCACCGCCAGGCCGTCCTCGCGAAAGAGGGGCACCAGCACGCGCCGGCGCTTGGCGTCGAAGCCGATGTCCGCGGGCGAGGGCAGCTCATTGAGCACGCGCGCCGGGCGCCGCTCGCGCCCCACGCGATAGACCGCCGATTTCTCCCAGCTCGAGACCAGCAGCGTGGCGTCGTCCAGCAGGACCAGCCCGTCCAGGCCGCCGGCCGGCATGGACACCGTCGCCAGCGACTCGCCCGTGGTGTCCAGCTTGAGCAGGCGGTTCGGCTCCGCCGCCGCCACCCACAGCGCCACGCCGTTCGCCGCGAGGCCGTTGGGAAAGCTGCCGATCCTCTCGGGGCCGAAGCGGGCCACGGTGCCGTCGGGCGCCAGGCGCCAGAGGCACTCGGCGTGGGAGTCGCTGACCAGGATGGCGCCGTCCGCGGCGAGGGCCACGTCGTTCAGGAAGGCGGCGTCGGGAACGGATACGGCCGCCAGCGGCGCGCCCGTCACGCGGTGGAAAGCGCGCAGGACGTCGATGTCGGCCACCCAGAGGGAGTCGCCCGCGATGGCCATGCCCTTGGGCGCGTGCAACTCGACGCCGTCGGCGGCGCCGTCGATCCAGCGCAGGGCCAGCACCTCGCCCGCCGGCGAGACGCGGCTGATGAAGCCGTTGCCGTCCTTCAGCAGGGGATGGCCGGCGATGTTTGCCACCAGGTAGACGTCGGCGGCCGGATCGTGCAGCGCGGACTCGGGCGTGTACAGGCCGGCGTCCATCAGGCGGAAGCCGGCGTCCCCGGCGGCGGCGGGAGCGGCCGCCAGAACGGCCAGGACCAGGGCGAGCAGCGGCGCGACGGTGGCGCGGCTCGGAATCTGCATAGGGAACCTCCCGGCAGGCCCGGCCTCGCGGCCGGATCGTCCCCCTCCATCATGGTCACGCCGGGCCCCGGCCACAAGGGGGTTTCGCCGCCGAGGCCGCGGCGGCCGGCCGGCGCCGCAGGGGCGGGCCGGCCGCAAACCGGGAATCACCGCCCCGATCCCCTTGCATCCGGCCCCGCCGGGCGGCCACAATGGAGGGGATCCCGCCGCCCGGCGGGGCGGCGGGAGAGGGGCTCGCGATGGCGGCGCGCAAGCGGGACTGGCATTCCTTCGACATCGCCAAGGACACGATCCTGGGCGGCAAGTACCGCGTGCTGGGCCTGCTGGGCGCCGGCTGGGAGGGCGAGGTCTATCTGGTGCGCGAGCGCGGCACGGGCATCGACCGCGCCGCCAAGTTCTTCTTCCCCCACCGCGACCCGGGCAACCGCAACCTGACCTACTACGCGCGCAAGCTGCACCGCCTGCGCCACTGCCCCATCCTGCTGCGCTACTACACGCGCGAGTCCTTCCAGCTGGCCGGCCGGCGCCTGACCTGCCTCGTTTCGGACTACGTCGAGGGCGAGCCCCTGAGCCGCTTCCTGGCGCGGCAGCCCGGCAAGCGCCTCGATCCCTTCCAGGCCCTGCACCTGCTCCACGCCCTGGCCGACGGCGTGGCCTGCATCCACGCCGTGGGCGAGTACCACGGCGACCTGCACGGCGAGAACATCATCGTGCGGCGTCGCGGCCTGGGCTTCGGCGTGCGCCTGCTGGATCTGTTCCGCTGGGGCAACGCGCGGCGGGTGAACATCCAGGAGGACGTCTGCGACCTGGCCCGCCTGCTCTACGACATCACGGGCGGCCGGCGCCTCTACGCCAACCAGCCGCCCGAGATCAAGGGCATCTGCCGCGGCCTGAAGCGCTCGCTCATCCTCGAGAGCTTCCGCACGGCGGGCCAGCTCCGCCGCCACCTCGAGCGGCTCGAGTGGACGAGCCGCTGACGCGGCGGCTATACTGCGCACCGGCGGCGCGCGCGCCCGCCTGGCGAGGAGGACGGCCCTGCCCACCGTGAACGAACAACCCTGGTGGCGCCCGGTCGAGATCGACGACGCGGCCACGGCCTTCTGGCGCATCGGCGAGCTGCGCCTCTGGGCGTCCCGCCATCCGCGCGAGTGGCGCCTGGCCGCGTTGCGCGACGAGCAGGCGGACGCGGCCTGCGAGCACGCGCTGCCCTGCGAGACCGCCGTACCGGAGGTGGCCGTCTGGACGCGCCACGGATTCCGCCGGGCGCCGGCGCGCCTGCGCCTGCAGCCCGCCCTGCCCGACCGCCCCGTGGTGCTGGCCGCCGACGTCCCCTTCCAGCTGCCGCCCGGCGAGGAGCTCGCCGTCTACGTGAGCCTGCCGCTGTGGGTCCGCGTCCTGGCCGGCGCGGAGGAGGTCCCGCTGCTGGAGGAACCCGTCACCCGCCTGTCGGACACCTGGTTCGGCCCCCTGGCCGGCGAGGGCGAGCTCTGCTACGCCAAGGGGACCAGCGCGCGCCTGGACCTGGCGGAGATCCCCGCGCGCCTGCACCGCGCCGTGGCGCCGGTGCGCATCCGCAACGGCGGCGGCGGGCCCCTGCCCCTCGCCGGCGTCAAGCTGCCCGCGCCCTTCCTGTCCCTCTACGCCGGCGCCGACGGCCACGTCTGGACCGAGGCGCTCACCCTGGCGCGCGAGCAGGAGGGCGAGCTGGCGACCCTGGAACTGGAGCCCGGCGCGCCGCGGGAGGCGGGCGAGGCGGAGAGCCTGGCGCCCCCGCGCGTCCGGCCCGAACGGAAGACCCTGGTGCGGGCCTTCGGCGGCCTGCTCGATCGCGCCCGGAGGAAAGGCAATGGGGATCGATCTGCAAAGCCTCGGGGTTTCGGAGTGGTTGAGCCCTGAGCGCCTGATGACCCTGGTCCGGGTCCTGCTCATCCTGCTGGTCGGCCTCCTGCTGGCGCGCCTGGCCGGCCGCGCCGCCGCGCGCATCGCCTTCAAGCGGGGCGGGCCGCAGGCGGCCATGGTCATCCGGCGCCTGGTCTACTGGCCGCTGCTGGCCATCGTGCTGGTCATGGTCCTCCACCAGCTCGGCTTCCGGCTGGGCGTACTGCTGGGCGCGGCGGGCGTGCTCACCGTGGCCGTGGGCTTCGCCTCGCAGACCTCGGCCTCCAACCTCATCAGCGGGCTCTTCCTCATCGCCGAGCGGCCCTTCGTCGTGGGCGACCTCATCCAGGTGGCCGACGTCACGGGCGAGGTGCTGTCCATCGACCTGCTCTCGGTGAAGCTGCGCACCTTCGACAACCTCTACGTGCGCGTGCCCAACGAGGAGATCATCAAGACGCACGTCACCAACCTCACGCACTTCCCCATCCGCCGCGTGGACCTGCAGGTGGGCGTCGCCTACAAGGAGGACCTGGGAACCGTCAAGGACATCCTCTTCGAGGTGGCCGACCGCAATCCCCTCTGCCTGGATCAGCCCGCGCCCCTGTTCATCTTCAAGGGCTACGGCTCCAGCAGCCTGGACATGCAGTTCTCGGTCTGGGCCAAGCGCGAGAACTTCCTGGAGCTGCGCAACACCATTTACCTGGAGATCAAGCGGGCCTTCGACGAGCGCGGCGTCGAGATCCCCTTCCCCCACATCAGCCTCTACGCGGGCAGCGTCACCGAGCCGCTTCCCGTGCGCCTGGCCGGGCGCGACGGCGCGCCGCCCGGACGCGCCGCGGGGCCGGAGAGCTAGGCGTCGCCGTCCTTCCGCCGGCGGCCGCCGCCGAGCCATCCCTTGCGGCGGAAGTAGACGAGCATCACGACCACCGTCGCGGCCATCACGCCCAGGGCGAAGACGTACCCGAAGCGCCAGTTCAGCTCCGGCAGGTTCCAGGGCGAGAGCTCCGTGTTGAAGTTCATCCCGTAGAGCCCGGCGATGAAGCCGAGGGGGATGAACAGCGTGGCGATGATGGTCAGGACCTTCATCACCTCGTTCATGCGGTTGCTGATGCTGGACAGGTAGAGGTCGATGAGGCCGGTGCTGACGTCCCGGTAGGTCTCGACCAGGTCCAGAAGCTGGACGGCGTGGTCGTGGCAGTCGCGCAGGTAGAGGCGCGTGCCCTCCTCCAGCATGGGGCTGTCCTCGCGCGACAGGCTCCCCAGGGCGTCCCGCATGGGCCAGGCGTAGCGTCGCAGGGTCACCAGGTCGTGCTTGACCATGTGCAGGCGCGAGACGACGCCGGCCTCGGGATCGCTGAGCACCTCTTCCTCGAGCGACTCGATCTGCTCGCCGTATTGCTCCAGCAGCGGGAAGAAGCCGTCCACGACCGCGTCCATGAGGGAGTAGGCCAGGTAATCGGGGCCGCCGCGCCGCAGGCGGGGCCGTCCCTTGCGGAGCCGCTCGCGGACGGGTTCCAGCGAATCCCCCTCGTGCTCCTGGAAGCTGAGAACGAAGCCGGGTCCCAGGAAGAGGCTGAACTGCTCGGTCTCGAGCTGATCGGCGCGGCGGCTCTGGCGCAGGACGACGAAGAGCTGGTCGCCGTAGGCCTCCACCTTGGGGCGCTGGGGGACGTGCACCACGTCCTCCAGGGCGAGCTGGTGCAGGTCGAAGACCTCGCCGAGCCGGGCCAGCAGGTCGACGTCGCCGAGGCCGTCCACGTTGACCCAGATCACCGGCAGCCGCCCGCGCCACGCGCGCAGGTCGTCGGGGTCGGCGATCTCGACCTCGTGCAGCTCGTCGGGGCCGTAGGCCACGAGCCGCAGCCGGGGCGGCGGCGCGTGGGGATCGACGGCCAGGGTGCCGGGCGAGGCGCCGGGCTTGATCCGCCGCCGGGCGAACTTCTGCCAGGACCGGGCTCTGAGCTTCACGGCGCACCTCCTTGCTGGCGGTCCAGACCAGTCAAGAGCAGGCCGTCGCTCACGTCGAGCAAAAAAAACGGGCGGAGGCCCGGAACCGCCACCCCGACACCATCTAGATCCGGGCTGTTCGTTCCGCTCGACCGGGCCCCGCCCACAAGCGTTGCGTATGGCGCGCCGCGCGCGCTGGGGGTCAGTGCACGCCGCCCCCCGTGAGCTGAAGCAGGCGCCGCGCCGCCACGCCGCCGGACGGCTCCATCTCCAGGTAGCGGCGCAGCAGCGCGACGGCCCGCTCGCCGTCGCCGAGCCGCTCGCAGGCCATGGCCAGGGCGTGTCGGCCCTCGGCGCAGTCGGGATGCCGCTCCACCACGAGTTCCAGGAGCCCCCGCGCCGTCTCGGTCTGGCCGGCCCACAGGAGCTGGAGGCCCAGCAGGACCAGGCCGCGACCGCCGTCGCCGCCCTCCCGTCCGCCGGCCGCGCAGAGCCGGCCATACTCCTCCGCCGCCGCCGGCAGTCCGCCGGCGGCGAGCCGGCGGCTGATCGAGAGGGCCGGGGGAGCGTCCGGGAGCTGAGCCTTCTCGCCTCGCAGGGCGCGGAAGACCTGGACCAGCAGCGCGCGCAGGGGCGCGGCGCTCTCGTTGCACAGGGCGACGCCGGCGACGCCGCGTGCCGGCAGCAGGATCAGGCAGGCGCTGAAGCCGGGATCCCAGCCCGTCTGCATCGCCGCCGGTTCGCCGTCCACCTCGCCGAGGAGCCAGCCGAGGCCGGGGGTCAGATCCGCGGGTCCGCCGCCGGCGGCCGTGCCGGCGCGCCACAGCAGGTCGAAGCTGGACGGGCGCAGCAGGCGGCGGCCGTCGACGCGCCCGCGAGAGAGGTGGACGCGGGCCCAGTTGCACAGCTCCAGGACGTTGGTCTGGAGGCAGGTGGCCGGCGCGTGGCCGCGGTTGTAGGACCAGACCGGGCTGGGCACGGTTTCCGGCGCGCGCAGGTGGGGTGCCGCCACGAGGCAGGACAGCGCCTCGTCCTCGCGGAAGGTGCTGTGATGCATGCCCGCCGGCCCCAGGACGCGCCGCTTCACGACGGTCTCGAAGCTGGCGCCGCCGGCCTTGGCGAGGATGTCGCCGAGCACGGCGTAGGCCGTGTGGGTCCAGCGCCAGCGCTCGCCGGGGGCGGACGCCAGCGTCTCGCCGCCGAGGCGGCGCACGAAGCGCTCGAGAGCGCGGTCGTCGGCGGCGCGGTCGCGGGCGGGAAACTCCGCCATCTCGGGCAGGCCCGCGCTGTGCGCCAGCAGGTGGCGC
>Ga0272443_10004414_pt1 | contig 15341 bp, 4 predicted proteins | sample SSMAcet12_FD_193581 | JGI IMG/M metagenome (GOLD analysis project Ga0272443, IMG submission 193581) | Marine sediment archaeal communities from Little Sippewissett salt marsh, Falmouth, MA, United States - SSM-Acet-12 | ecosystem: Environmental > Aquatic > Marine > Wetlands > Sediment ...
GTATCGATGACTTTTCGGCCGGCGGCGTCGATGATGCTCAGAGCATTCGTGTTCATCCATCCCCGATCCAACTGCGTCGTCGGCATCGTGTACCGACTCAGCAGGTGCGAAACAAAGACGTACTTGCCATCCGGAGAGGCCGCCAGACCGTGCACGCTCGTACTGCCGTTGGGCAAACTCAGGGAGGCCGCCACCTGCATCGTGCGCGTGTCGATGACAGAGACTTCCGCCGCGACCGGACCGACGTTAGCCGCACCGGCGGGCAGATGGTTCGCGACGTAGAGCCAACGGCCTTCCCCCACCAGCGCCGCTGCCACAGGCTCGCGAACGACGGACGCCTTGCCCAGACAATCGCCCTTCGTCGGCTCGATCGCCCATACCTCGTTGTCGAAACGATTGCATACATACAGGACATTGCGGCGTGCATTCAGCGTTAGGGCACAGGGGCCATAGCCGGCCGGGATCTTCCGTACCGTTCGATCCGACTGGAGATCGACGACGCAAATGCATCCAGCGACCTTGCCGCAACTGACATAGAGCCAGCGTCCCCCGCCGCTGACGGCCAAACCGGTCGGCTCACCAGGGACATCAATCTTTCGCACGACCCGATCCCGCGCCACGTCGAACACACCCACCTGCCGGGCTGTCCCGAAAGCGAGATAAAGCTGCATCCCATTCGCCGCTGGAATCACCGCTTGCGGCGAGAGATACGCCGGCTCGGCAGCCGACGCTACCGGTGCTACGAAACCAAGAATCATCACCAACCAACCGACCTGCCTTGTCACCGTCCATCTCATCCAAATCACCTCGTCTCAATCCGATCTACAGCCACCTGGACCGACTTATCATCTTCACAAATAACCCGGAAACCGACATTGAAAACACGTTGCCACACCGGATAGGCCACACGTATCACGCTCCGAGCGTATCGCGGCGGATCAAAAAACGAGCCGCCCCGCACAACCTTGCGGCCAGCCAACCCGCTCTCATCGCTGTCCATAGTAATCGAACAGGCCGTGCGCGTCCACTCGGCAGCATTGCCATACATGTCATACAATCCCCACACATTGGGCTGATAGCTGCCGACCGGTGCCGTCACCACTGCCCCGTCGTAGAAACGTTCATCCGCCAGCGCCGCCCCTTCCATCGCCAGATGTTCGAGTCCGCCCGTCACCTGCACCGCCCGGCCCTGCTCCCATGCCTGGCGCTGCTGCTCGGTTGCTCTACCGGCGAAGGACAAATCCGCCAGGTTGGCCCAGTGCGAGAAGTCCTCGTTGGGGTCGCCAGAGCCCGGAGCCGTCCGGGTGCCAGCCCGGCAAGCATACTCCCACTGCGTCTGCGTTGGCAAACTGAAGCGCGATCCGGTGCGGGTCGAGAGCCAGCGGCAAAACGCCATGGCCTGTTCCCAGGACACCCGCACAACCGGCTGCTGCGCGTCGTTCAGCGACAGACCCCGATCATCGCTGCGCGCGTGTCGCTTCTGATAATATCGGCTGTCATGGTCGGGGTCGAAACGCCGGAACTGTTCGTTCGTCACCTCGAACGCTCCCATCCAGAACGGCTTTCCCTCCGTACCCGTCCGCGGTGGGATCGGCACCAGCGTCAACGTCACGCCGTTATCCAGATCGATCTCCCACTGTCGATCAGATGGCCAGGAGGCCACAGAAACGCGGGCCGTCACAAACGATGGCGCCGGCGGATCCCCCACCGGCTCCGATGAAACTGTCTGAATGACGCGCCCGCAATCATACGGCGGTGTCTCCGGGACCTCCTCCGGATCGGCACTCGGACCGCCAAAGGCCCGGCGCAACTCCAGGCGACGGTCATCGGCGCCGTCGGGAACCGGATAGACGTCCCCCCAGGTCCCATGACACGGCGCGTTCAGATCGATCCAGGTCACGAGTCGGTCCCAGGCCTCTGCGTCCAGTTCCACATCATAGTGTCCCGCCGCCAGGATATGGATCAGAGGACTCGTATCCGCGTGATATTCGCCCGGGATCAGCAGACTGACATCGTCCTCAATGCCCACCCGCCGCACAAATGGCAGCAACGCGTCGTACGCCGGCGTATACTTTAGGTAGCCATCGGTGTCTCGATGCATCCTCGGATGGAGCCGGTCAACGCCCAGCTTCGCCAGCCGGCGTCCTCGATAGTCGGGCACCTGATCCTCCGGACGCAAGTCGGGCCGCCCATCTCGACCGTCGTGACAGAACGTGCAATGCTTGTTCAGCACGGGCTGGACCTCGCGCGCGAAGTCGAATCCGCGCGCCGGTCCATACCAGGGGTCGATTTCTCGAGCCGGCTGGAGTGCCGACTGGGCCATCTGTCCGGGCGCTGCATCGGCGGGGCTCTCGTGACATCCCACGCACGAAAGCTCCTCTCCCGGCATCACGGTGAACCAACTCCGCATCAACTGGATCGCCTTGCCTTCGACGTCCAAGGGCTGGACCGCCACGGGCGTATTGGCCGGCACACGAAACATCGTCGAACCATCCTCGGCGAGAGGCACCGTCCCCAGAATCCGCATCGCCTCCCATGGACCGCCATAGCCGATCTTGTCGGGCCCGGCCAGGCCGCGATAGCCAAAGTGATAGGCGAGAACGCGCAGTTTCTTGGCCGTGCCCCGCGGCACACCCGCCAATCCCGGTCCGGCGTACACATCGTGCAGGTAGACAGTCCCCATTGTCTCATTCGGATCGGTGCGATCCGGTATCACCGGGGGCACGGGCTGCTCGCGCACCGGCACTGGCTCGAACAACGCATAGCCCGGCTCCTCGCGCACCCGCACGAGGTTGTCGAACGCATCGGCCAGATAGATCCCCCAGTTCGCATTCGGGTTCGGCCAGCATGCCACCAGGAAGTACTTATCGCTCAATGGATAGGGATGTAGAAACTTGGGCCAGTCACGATCAACGAGCCGGTCGCGCACAATGGGTGCGATGGGATCGGCCCGGCCCGAGATCCGGGCCACGAGCCCGTCGGCTCCATGCCAGCCCTGATTCGTATCGACCAGCACAAGCTGCCCCATGCGGTGAACGCCGTGATACCCGGACAGAATGCTGACCAAGTAATGGCTGTCGCCCGCCACCGGACGCGGGAAATACAAAGCGTTCGGATACCACGAATTGCTCCCGTAGATCGCCCGTTGCCCGGTCCCGTCCGGGTTCATCACCATGAGTTGCCGCATGAAGATATGATTGATTCCCGTGTAGTCCCAGCGATGAAAGAGCACCTGCCCATTGGGCAGCACACACGGATGGAAGTTGTGATCCTGGTCGAAGCAAAGCTGGCGCACGCCGGAACCGTCGGCGTCTATCACGTAGAGGTTGCTGACCAGCTTCTGCCCGTGCCAACAGGGAACGGCCTGATACGACGCGGTCGATCCGAAGACGATTCGGCCATCGGGCAAATAGCAGGCATCGAAGCTGTCCACGTCATCGGGCATCTGCGACACCTGGCGCAGACCCATTCCATCGACGCTCATCTCCCACACTTTCCAGTTCGTCGCGTCGGATTGCGTGAACAACAACCGCTCGGCGTTCCAATGCAGGTCCATCTCGCCCACGTAGACATCAGAGTCCGGCCGATACAGCGTAGCCAGATCGTGCTCGGGATGCTTCAGCGACAAGACAGCAATCTCATTGTCGTAGCCCGCACGCGGCAGCGACGAATTGCATTCGTGATTCGACGGAAAACCCAGATCCGCGCCGGCGTCATTGGAAAACCATATCTTCTTGTCCTTGGCCGAGGGAACGTAACGCATGCTCTTGCGTTTGACGACCAGGGTCATATCGAAATCCAGCAGAGGATTGGCCAGCAAGGCATCACGCCGCAATGCCTCAAGCCGCCTCACAGCGGACGGATCCTTGCGGACAAACGCCGTGTCCAATTCGGACAGACGGTGCAGGAACTCGGGACCGCGCCGATAGCGGGCGCCGAAGGTCTGCATAAGGTCTTCGATAGCCAGACGCAACGTTTGGAACCGGTATCGCGTGAGATCATCGGCAACCGCACCGGTCGCGTCATGTCCAGTGTCGGGAAAGGAAGCCGCAAGAACAGGCAGGAGCGCCAAAACCATGATGCGGATCGATGAGCGTCGTGTCAGCAAGTCTGCACCTCTGCCAAATCGCGAAACGTCTGCCCTGGCCAGCCGGTCCCTGTCCGACGGATGGCCATCCGGATTATAGCGAATCGGAGCAGCTCTGACCACCTTCATATCCGGGCGAGCCCCCCGCCTCGGCGCTCCGACACCAGCCCTCGGCGCGATCCCAGCTGTCTCGATCAGGATTGGTCGCGTCTCTGACAACCAGCGACGGACCGTGACCGTCGGTCTCATCAAACCAGTCGTCCTGGTATTCGAATTCCAGGATCGTACCGTTGGTGCGGTCCTCCAGCTTGATCTTCTCACCGGCGTTGCTGAGATTGCCGGTAAAGGTCCCCGGAGCCAGAGTGATGGCATCGACGTCGTGGCGTGCGGCGAAGGCGTCGCGGTTCTTGACGATAACGATGAAGCCGCCCGGCGCCAGCGTCAGCGAGGAATCATCGGCGAACGCATAGGAAATCCCATCGGTCAACTTGACCCCCGCCAGTGACAACGGCGCCGGTCCCGTGTTCGTCAGTTCGAGAAACTCGTACTCCTCGTTGTCGAATGTCCCGCCCGCTGCCGGGTTATACATAATCTCGGTCACGCGCAGATACCGCTGCTGGTCGGTAGGATTGCCCGGGTAGGTCAGGGTCGCGACCAACCGCCCCTGGTGGTCGTTGAGATCGATGGTCTCACCCCAGTTGGATAGATGCCCGGCGTAGTTGCCCTGCACGAAGCGTCCTTCCCCACCGGTCGGGCTCAGCGCCCTCTGTCTGAAGGCTCGCACATTGGGCGAGACATAGAGACTGCCGCCCGCAATAACCACCGTCCCCGGGCGAAACGTGTGCTCGATCGCTCCGGTCAGCGTCCAGTCCGAAATGTCGACGGCGTAGGCGTTCGGGTTGATCAACTCGATGTACTCTTCGTCCTGGTCGCCTGAGGCGGGATTAACATCGTAGCTGCCGAACACCAGAGCGGCATCGCCCGGCTGATCGTCCGGAATTCCCGCACAACCACCCGGGGGCGGATCGGTCGTGTTGTGGATGCTGTGGTCAAGGTACAACTGGGTCCGGCGGGGAGGAAAATAGTCCTTCAAGGAGTAGGCCGGCCCGGGAAGCTTCCCCCGCGCCTGCGCGACCATCGTATCAATGCGGTTCTCAAACCACAGGGATTGTTCCGGCACACCGGGAGGTTGGAGCCAGTGGTCCATCACGGTGCGCAGCCGCCTCAGGAACATCTCCTGGGTTTCGGGCAGGTGATATATCACACTGAGATACACGCTCCACTGTGAACCCCCTGCTTTCGGATGCGAATCGGCGCCGAGAAAGGGATGCGTCGTGTAGACACCGCCATCGCCCACAACGCCAAAGGTCCAATCCTTGTCCCAGGGAAAGATCGACCATTCGCCGCTGCCCTCGGTGTCACGGTAGAAATAGAAGTTCTTGCGGATGTCGTCGGTATCCTGGAGCAGACAGCGTGCCGCCAGGTAGTTCATCATCTGGGGTAGATCGAAATTGTCGAACACAAACGCACGACGCTCGTCCTCGCCGGAGGCGTTCAGGCCGGTCACCACCGCGGCGATGTCGTCGAAGCCCTCGTGTTCACGCGTCTTCTTTTCGATGCCCGTGCTCGTATCGCTGAACACCGGTGCCATCGACGAGCGCTGCACGAACTTGTAGAGCGCGCCATCGGAGCGCAGGCCGTTGCGTTCCAGAAACTCCTCATCCACCTGTTCGATGTAGATACCCAGGCGGTCCACATCGCCGTTGAGCACCGATAACATCAGGCACGACAACGAAGCCGGACAGCCCGCGTTACGCATGGTCTCAAACGCCAGGGGCTGACGCAAATAGGTGGAGTCCGAACCGTTCTCGTTCAGGTTGAATTCCCGAACCCGCGGGTATTCCGGCGACAGGCGGAACCGGTGGCCACGATTGAACACGAACTTCTGTGAATTCCGGGCCGTGTAGCCGCCGCGCTGCCGAACAAACACGTTGTCGTAGAACTCCCCGTCGAAGAACACCGATGCTCGGCCTCCGCCGCGCGTCCGCGTGCGACTAGGCTCATCCGAGAACCAGTAGAGAACGGGCAACTCGGTATTCAGCGCCGGGTCCGGCACGACCGTTCCATAGAACTCCGGGGAATCGTCGGGTTGCAGAAATAGCGGAGCCCGCGCCATGCGGCCCTCGGCGTCCGCCGCGTCGATGCGCCAGCGAATCATGTTGCCCGCCTCACAGACGATCCCGGGAATCGTCGCCGCGTAGATGCCATCGCCCGCCACGGCGTCGCCCCCTGTGCCGTCATCAACCATCGGCACGGCGTCGCGCGTCCTCACGCGACTCTCTTCATCGAAGTTCACCTGCCAGGTCAGTTGCACCCCGATGACCGGCGCCAGTGTTTCGGTCACTCGGGCGGTGATGACGATATCCTCGCCGGGTGTTGGCGGGGGTGGATTTTCCGTGACATCGCGAATGGCCGGGCCGATCTCGTTCATCAGCGCGGCATTGGGCGCGCCCGGAGTCGGCTCGGCAAGATAGCCCTCGGTGACATCCGACCAATCGACGGCATGAAAACTGACCGCCGTCAGCTCGGGCAGCACCAGCAGGTCGGAGCTGACCAGATCGATGTTCAGGCCCTGGACGGCCAGGACGTTGTCACCGGTCACGAGTCGGCCGGCATGAGCGGAGATATCGAAGTCTTCGAAGATGACGGCCTCGCTGTCCGGCCGGATGGCCGCGGCGGCGCTATCCCAGGTCATCTCGACCACGTCCGGCGCGTTGGAGCGAGCCACCTCGAAACCGTTCAGATAGGCGACGAAGCCATCCTCGTATTTCATACGTAGGATCAACCGCCCCACCGCGTCTGCGTCCTCGACCTGAAAAGGAATGCGCACATAGACCGTTTCGTTGACACCGCGCATGGTTGTGACGTCGAGCCCGACATAGCCGGGATAGTCGAAGCCCACGCCGGTCGTACCGCTCAGCCACGCACCATCGTCGAATCCCACCCGCGTCCAGTCCATGCCCAGCATCCCATCGGTTGGGACCAAGGCCCAGGCTACCGCACCTTGGGAGACGAGAGTCGTCTCGCTCTGGAGTCCCGCCTCCCCGGCGGTCATCCCGTAGGCAATGTCGGCGAACTGCGGCTGATAGTTGGCATAGGCGTGGACAACGGCTTCGTCGGGGCTGACCAAGGCCAGCGATTCGCCCCCGGCGGCCAGTGCAAAACCCGTATGCAACGGTCCGGCCGGGTCACGCCGGTTCTTACCCGAGGCGAACACGACGAGAAAGTCGTTCGGCGCCAACTCCACCGCCGGGAATTCCCATTTCGTCAGATCATCGAGGTCATCCGTAAGGAACCACCCCGCCAGATTCACGGCCTCGAACGACGGATTCCAAATCTCGATCCAATCGGAGGACTCCCCGTCTTCGTCCAGGATTTCGCCGGCCGAAAGCGGCGCCCGGCTCGTATTGGCCGCCACGAATTCGCTGATGACCGGCGTCTCCTGCGCCATGACGCACCGCGCAGACAGCAGCAACAGCACGGCGATACACCCTGCCGAGAATCTCATAACGCCCTCCTAGTCCGTCCCCGGAGACCCGCCCTCGTTCGCACTGGCCTGCCACGCGTCAACATCGTCCCAGCTCGCCAAGTCCGGATTGCCGGCATCCTTGATGACCAGAGAATGCCCTGCCCCGTCGGTCTCGGTGAACCAGCCATCCTCATACTCGAATTGGAGAATGGTGCTGTGGGTCCGGTCTTCCAGCTTGATGGCCTCGCCGCCGTTGCTCAGGTTACCCGTGTAGGTCCCGGGGGCCAAGTCAATCGCACTCGTATCGTAGCGAGAGGCAAAGGCATCGCGATTCTTGGCAATCACCATGAAGCTACCAGGATCGAGCATTAGCGATGAATCGTCCGCGAAGGCATAGCTCACCCCCTCGGTCAACGTCACTCCGGCCAAGGACAGCGCGGTCGTACCGATATTCGTCAACTCGATGTATTCGTAGTCGTCGCCGTCGAACGCCCCGGAATCGGCCGGGTGGTACATGATCTCACTGATACGCAGGTAGCGCTGCTGATCGCTGGGAGCGCCCGGATAGGTCAACGTCGCCACCAGCCGATCGTCGCGATCCTCTAAGGTGACCGTCTCGCCCCAACTGGACAGATGTCCCCGGTAATTGCCCTGGACGAGTCGCCCTTCGCCCCCGGTCGGGCTCGTCGCCCGCTGGAAGAACGCCCGGGCGCTGGGCGTGACATAGAGACTACCCCCGGCGACAATCACGGTGCCAGGCAAGAACGCATGCTCGACACCGCCGGTCAACTGCCAGCCCGACAAATCCACGGCGTAGGCATTCGGATTGACCAACTCGATGTACTCTTCTTCCTGGTTGCCCGAAGGCGGATTAACCTCGTACGCCCCGAAGACCAGCATGGCATCGGCTGGCTGGGCATTGGGAATCGCTGCCGAATAGGAGCCTGAGATGTTGTAGCTGGCCACGTGATCGACGTTGTGCGTGATGAACAGGTGCGTTCGCCGGACCGCCAGATAGTCGTTCTTGATCACGTCGAGCGCATACCCGAACGACTGATCGGGCGGATAGCCCCCCTGCCCACCCCACGTCCAGGGATTGGCCCATTTCCTGTAGTCGAGCGCGACGTCTTGTCCCATCGCCGCAACCAGCTCGTCGATCCGGTTCTCGACGAACAGGTCGTCGTAGGGCGTTCCCGGAGCTTTCAAGAAGTCGTCCATCACCGTGCGCAGGCGACGCAGATACATTTCTCGCACGACGTCGTCGTTCAGCAGCGCGTCGATCAGGTGGTTCCAGTGCCGATTCCATTCCTGGCAATCCTGCTTGCCGACGAATGGATGCGAAGGCTTGACGTCGCTGGACCGGCCGGGCACGCGATCGTCCGCTGCGTAGATCACGTCGCTGTACGAGCCCCCTTCGCTGCCGATCCAGTTGGAGCCCCACGTCAGGTCGTGGTCCCAGGGCATGAAGCACCATTGGCCCGAGCCGTCGGAATCGCAATAGAGATAGTGGTTCTTGTGCGGATGGTCATTCTGATGGGTCAGGATCGTAGCCGCCAGATAATTCAGCGTGCGCGGCAGATCGACATAGTCGAAGATGTTGTTGTGCAGCGTCGCGCCGGACGCATTGTTGATGGCCCGGCGGAAATCGTTCAGATCGTCCTGGTTCTCCCAGCGGCGCGTTTTCTTCTCGGCGCCGGCCCCGACGTTGAACGTGTCGTAGATCTTGTAAAGCGCCCCGTCCGGATCGAGGCCTTCGCGTTCCAGCAGTTCCTCTTCGGGTTCCTCGATGAAGATCTGCACGCCGAAAAACTCGCCGTTGCGTTGCGCTCGGACCGGAAAAGATTCGCTGCCCGGACAGCCGCACCAGTCGTAGGCGTTAAACGCCAGGTTTTGCCGCAAGTAGGCTTTGTCACTGAATGTACTGTTGAGATTGATCTCGTTGACGCGCGGTGCATCTTCGCGATACTGGAATTTGTAGCCGTGGTTGAAGCGGAACTTGAAGTGCTTCTTCGGCGCGCCGGAGGTACTGCCGCCCCGGATATGTACGTTGACGTTGTCGTAGAACTGATCGAGATAGAAGACCGAACAGCGCGTTCCGCCGCGACTCTCCGAGGCGGAGACGTTCTCGACGAACCAATAGAACACGGGCAGGTTCGTCTGGAGAGACGGGTCCTGGACCACTGTGCCGAAGTACTCCGGCGAATCCGTCCGGTGCGGGAACAGCGGGGCCCGCGAGAATTGTCCCGTCGCATCGACCGCATCGACGTTCCACCGCACCATGGTGCCGGGCACGAGTGAGGTTCCCGGAACGACGGCCGTGAAAATCCCGTCGCCGGCCGTCGCATCGGCACCGGCTCCGTCGTCCAGCATCGGAACCGTATCGGTCGTCGCCACCCGGCTCCGGACGTCCTCAAAACCCACGACCCAGGTCATCTGCACGCCCAGCAGCGGCGCGAGCGTCTCGAACACCCGAGCCGTGATGACGAGATCGTCGCCCGTCGTCGGAGGGGGCGGATTCTCCGTGACGTCGCGGATCGCCGGCCCCACCTGGGCCAGCGCCGATTGATTCGGACTGCCCGGTGTCGGATTCAGCAGATATCCTTCCGCCACGTCCGTCAGATCCAAGGGTTCGAAACTGACAGCGACCAACTCGGGCAGGACCAGCAGGTCGGAACTGGTCAACCCCGCGTTCAGTCCGTGAATCGCCAGCACGTTCTGCCCCGGGACGAGTACGTCACGCAATGCCGTGATATCGAAATCCTCGAAGACCACGGCGTAGTCATCGCCTCGCGTCGTGCGAAACAGCGATCCGGAATTCCACGTCAGCTCGTCGGCGGGCGGCGCATTGCCCCGGGCCACCTCGACGCCATTGAGATAGGCGACGAAACCGTCTTCGTATTTCATCCGCAAGATGAGTTGCCCCACCGACCCGACATCGCCGACCGTAAACCGAACGCGCACGTACACGGTTTCGTTGACGTTGCGCATCGTACCGACATCGAGTTCCACGAAGTCGTCGTAGTCGTATCCGACCCCGGTCGTACCGGCCAGCCAGGTCGCATCATCGAAATCCACTTCTGTCCAGTCCAGGCCGAGCGATCCATCCATCGGAATCAGCGCCGTGGCCTCGGCGCCTTCCGGAATCAGCACCGTTTCCGTCTGCGTCCCCGCACCCGAACCGCTGATCCCGTAGGCGATGTCGGCAAACTGCGGCGGGTAGTCCGCATAGGCGTAGGCGACGGTCCCATCCGGTGCGACCAGAGCAACAGACTCGCCGCCGGCCGCCAGGGCAAAGTTCGTGTGCAATTCCTCCTCCGGATCGCACTGGTCCTTGCCCGAGGCGAAAACCAGCAGAAATGCGCCCGGCCCGATCGACACGGCGGGAAACTCCCATTGCCTCGGATTGTCCACGTTGTCCGTCAGAGACCAGCCTTCCAAACTCATCGTATCGAGCGTCGTATTCTGAATCTCGATCCAGTCGGGGGTGTCCCCATCCTGATCGCGCAGGCTCCGTTCGTTGGAGGCCACGAACTCGCTGATCACCAGATCGGCCGCATCGACCTCCGCCAGACAGAATCCTACCAGCAGGAAGAGAACCAGGAGCAGCAGACGTGTCTTTGCAGAATCGGTCATAAACGATGCACTCCTTCCGACAAATATGTCATCACACCCCAGCGAGCCCGTACTCCCTCCTCGCTTGAGGAGCCATTCGCCAGCCCTATTCTAACAAATCACCGCTTCCGGAACAAGCCGAACCGCCCCCCCCGAATCGGCAGGGTCTCGCCCCCAGGCTGTGGCCTAACGGCCGCCGTAAACCTGTCTGACTTCTTCAGCGATGGCTTCGATGCCCTCGGCGACGACCCCATCGTCCTGGGCATAGCTGATGCGGATGCACTCGTCGGTGTGGGACCAGGGTTCGGCCAGGCCCGGAAAGAAGTAGTGCCCGGGAACGACGACAACGCGGCGGGCTTTGAGCCGCTCGTAGAGCTGCTGGCTTGTGATCGGCAGACCGGGCAGCCAGAGCCACAGGAAGAAGGCCCCTTCCGGCCGATGCAGACGGTAATCAACGCCCTCCAGATGCCGACGGAACTGCTCCAGTGCGTGCCGGGCCTTGCGCTCGTAGAAAGGCTGGATCGTCTCGCGACCGAGACGCAGAATCTCTCCCGAGCGCACCAGGTCGGTGGCCAGCGCCGTCCCCATACTGCCCGGCGCCAGGCTCATGACCGCGTTGACGCGCGCCACCATCTCGACGACCTCCTCCCGGGCAATGACGATCCCCGTGCGCGTGCCGGGCAGGCCGAGTTTCGAAAGGCTCATACATACGACCGTGTTCTCGTTCCAGAGGGGCTCAGCCTCCGTGAAGACGATGTTTGGAAATGGCAGGCCGTACGCATTGTCGACGATCAGAGGGACGTCGTGATCGCGGGCCAAACCGCTGAGCCGCGCCAGTTCGTCGTTGGTCAGTACATTGCCGCTCGGATTGGTAGGTCGCGAAACGCAGATCGCGCCGATCTCGTCACGGACGTCCAACTGCTCGAAATCGATGTGGTACTTGAACAGATGCTCGTCCAGAAGCTCAATATGCGGCTTGACCGCCGTAAACAGGTCAGGCTCCAGTCCCACGTCGCAATAGCCGATGTACTCGGGCGTCAGCGGAAAGAGAATCTTCTTCGTCGTGCCGTCGTCGTGGCGGCCCGCGAACAAGTTGAACAGGATGAAGAAAGCCGATTGACTGCCGTTGGTCAAGGCGATGTTGCGCGGCCCGATCTCCCAACCACACTGCGCACTCAGCAAATCCGCGATGGCTCGAATGAACTGTGTATTGCCCTGAGGCGGATCGTAGTCCCCCACCGCCCGTTCGAACCGTTGACCCTCTCGGAGCAGCGTCATCATACTTTGGCGAAAGTGACATTCGACTTCGGTGATATGGGCGGGATTGCCGCCCCCGAGCATGAGGACCTTGCCTTCCTCCTGGAGCGCCGCCCCGAGGTCGTCCATCAACTGGCCGATACCCGACTGGACCGCAACCTTACGACCGAACTGGGATACGTTCATCATGCCCTTTATCCTGTATCAGTATTCCCCGCACGATCCATATGTGCGCCAAGCTGCCGGCAATGTCAACCGCCTATGCCCGCGATCTGCTCTGCGACGCAGAGATACGCTAAACGGCGACTGCCTGTCGCGACGAGAGGAAGTAGAGCCATCGGGCCCGCACGGGGGATTTGAGAATCTCGGTCGCCGCTTCCGCATACAGCGCCAGTTGTCCCTGATAGACGCCGGCCCGCTCATCGACCTCGGCGCCGGCGACTCGGTCGCTCTTGAAATCGATCACGACCAGCCCATCGGCCGTCTGCACGAGCATGTCGATGATGCCCTGCACCACGACGATCTCATCGGACCCTGGCTCACCGTCGCCGGCCGGTAGACCGAACGTGAACGGCCATTCGCGCCAGACCGTGCTCCTCTTATCAAGTACCATCGCCCCCAACTCGCTATCGAAGAACGAGGCAATCGCCTCGATATCGATGGCCTGGCCGACCGCCGGCGTCATGGCTCCCTCTTCAACCAGGCGATCCCGCGTCCGTGCCATGGCGTCACGCGTGACGGGCTTGGTCAGATCGAGATTGGAGATGACCAGGTGAACCGCCGTGCCGATCACTCGACCCGAGGGGCCGGCCGCTCCGACCCGCACCCCCGTCGCCAGCGTCCCAGGTCTCCGCTCCAGCGCCCGCGCATAGTCGATCTGGGCAAATTCGTCGTCCTGGTGCGTCAGCGCCGTCACCGATTGCTTGGCCGGCTCACAAACGGCGTCCGCAAAAGGATACTGCCAGTCGAGGCGGCCCTGTAAGTGTGCCAACAGCTCCCGGCCCGCCGCCGGATCGGCGCTGCTTCCTGCCCTGCCCGACCGTTCCTTCTTGCGTTCCCGCAGACGTTGCACCTTTTCCGACAGCGTTTGCAGCATCTCGCCCCGGTGAACAGTCAGATGGAAAAGCCCCTCGTCAACGGCTTCACCGGCCAACTCGGTCTCGAAGACCTCCTGGAGAGGACGCTGGTCCGCCAGGCCATACAAGAGCCACTCCAGAGAACTCTTACAGCCCTTCAGCAGCCAATCGGGCACGGTCCCATCGGCCAGAAGCAATCCCTGGAGCAGAATCTTGCTGCAATCGGTCCGTTTTTGTGCCGCGGTCAGGATCAGTCGATTCTTGGCCCGCGTCAGAGCCACATAAAGAACCCGCATCTCCTCGGCCAGCGTGACGGCCCGCTTCTTCTCACCGATCACCTGATGGGCCAGCGAGCGCAGCTTGCTGTTGGACTGCGGATGGATGATGCGCAGGCCCAGGGCGTGATCGGTATCGGCCACAAGGTCGTCCTGGACGTCCCGCTGGTTGAAGGCGCTATCCAACTCGGCCAGAAAGACAACCGGGAATTCCAGCCCCTTGCTCTTGTGCACGCTCAGAATGCGCACGGCGTTACCCGCCGCCGCGGCCGGCTCGGCCGACGTCCAATCCTGGCCCGCCTCCTGTAACTTCTCCACGAACGTGACGAAACGCGTCAGCGAAGGGACACCCGAACTACTGGCGAATCCCTCGAACTGCACCGCGCGATCGTGCAGCTTCAGCAGGTTGGCCTTGCGCGTCTGGCCGCTGGGCAAGGCGCACACGAACGCCAGGTATTGCGTGTCGCGATAGACGCGCCAGAGCAGATCGGCCAGGTGACCGCGTCGAGCCAGGCGGCGCCAGCGATCGAGCGTCGCAAAGGTCTCTCGGAGCTTTGTCTTCACATCGGCGTTGCCCCCCGATTCGACGTAGTGGGCGGCGTAGTGATAGAAATCCTCCCGGTCCCCACGCTCGTGCGCATCCAGACGGATCATCGTCAATTCCGTCTCGTCGAAACGGAAGAAGGGACTGCGCAAGACGGCCGCCAGTTCGATGTCACGCTGCGGATTGTCGAGCACCTTGAGCAGGCAGAGCACATCGCTGATCTCGGTGGTCTCGAAGTAGCCGGCGGTCGCGTCACAACTGACGGGGATGCCGGCCAGCCGGAGAATCTCGACGTAGTCGTTGGCCTTCTTCGCCAACGAACGCATCAGCACGACGATGTCGCGATACGCAACGTCCCGAAGCTGTCCCGTCTCCTTGTCAGGGATCTGTAACGCCGCCTGTCCGGGCTCGGCACCAACCATCTCCTGGATACGGCGGGCAATCAGCGCCGCCTGACGCTGGCGCGGACGCACGAAATCGACATCCGCTGACATCTCATCTTCCGGCGCGTCGCCGTCTTCCGCCTTCTCGTCCAGGATGTGGAATTCGACGATGGGCGCCGGCTCGTCGGCCGGCACTTCGGCCGCCCCGGGTCGCAAACGTGCCGCCTCGTCGTAGTCGATGTGGGCCACTGACGCGGTCATGACCCGCCCGAAGATTTTGTTGACGAACGCCAGGAGCCGCGCGTCCGAGCGGAAGTTGGTGTTCAGATCGACACGCAGGCCCGCGGTCAGCTCGGTGGTCTGGCTTACCTGCCGAAGCCGTTCGAGAAAAATCGTCGGCTCGGCCCCCCGCCAGGCATAGATGCTCTGCTTGACGTCACCGACCACGAAGACATTGTCGCCCGAGCCCAGGGCATCGAGAATCGCCTGCTGGACCGGATTGATGTCCTGGTACTCATCGACGAAAATGTATTTGTACCGCTGCCGCAGGGCCAGGGCCGTCTTGGAAGGCTGCACTT
>Ga0272443_10004416_pt1 | contig 15340 bp, 13 predicted proteins | sample SSMAcet12_FD_193581 | JGI IMG/M metagenome (GOLD analysis project Ga0272443, IMG submission 193581) | Marine sediment archaeal communities from Little Sippewissett salt marsh, Falmouth, MA, United States - SSM-Acet-12 | ecosystem: Environmental > Aquatic > Marine > Wetlands > Sediment ...
CCTCGTCCGCAATTCTGGCCATCTCCGGCCCCGCCCCTTCAAGCGTTGGCGCCGGTGCACCGCCCTCATCGAGAGCTTCGGACGGGAGGTCTCCTCCCATCTGCTCAGTCATAGGAGAGAGGTATCCCGCCCTCCACACGAGTCCAACGGCAGCGAGTATGACGAATCCGGAGACAACCGCAAGGCGGATGGAGGGCTTCGAGAACAGGCGGACGAACCATGAGCCTTCTCTCTCCACTGAATCCATATCCTGCTGCGCCATTTCCACCATCAGGCGTCCTCGCAGCCGGTCGGCGAACTCCCGGTTCGGCTCATCTCTCAGTGAAAGGAGCCGGCGAGCGAACTGGAGTGTGTCCTCATACTGTGCGTCGAGTGATGTGCCGGATGGCTCTTCTCCACGCAGGAGACGCTCTACATCCTGTTCGAATGCCCTTTCTACGTCCCTATTGCGAGTCATCTTCCCATCCTTTGAATGAGTCGCGAAGCTTCCTCACGGCGCGATAGAGTCTTGTGCCAACGTTCGACTCGGATACGTTCAGCACACGTGCTATCTCACGGTTGTTCATTCCTGCGCCGAACTTCAACGAGATGAGGTCCTGGTCGAATTGGGGCAGCCCCGCCAGGCAGAGCCTCAACTGGCGAACCTCCTCTAGCCTGGCTATCTCTTCCTCCACAAGAGGCTCTTCAGAGGCTTCTTCCGGGGCATCCTCTTCTCGCACGACCTGTACTCGGCCCGACTTGCGGAAGTAGTCGATAACCGTGTTTCGCGCGATGGCGGAAAGCCAGGTCGCCGGAGAGGCCTTCTCCTTCTTATAGCGGTCGAAACTGCGCAAGGCTTTCTCGAACACATCGGCCGTGAGGTCCTCAGCTACGCTGGCGTTTCCGACCCTGTAGCTGATGTATCTGTAAACGCCCGGCATGTTCTTGTCGTACATCTCTGCGAACAGTTCCTGTCTGCTCATGGATGTGCCCGTCGGATACCCGCCCGAGCCTTCGGGGCCGGATGGGCCATCCTCCGCTAGCTTCGCCTGAGCCATCATCCATAGATATGTACGGAACAGTCTCGGAAGTATCACGCGACACGAACCTCCTCGTTCTGGATTCTCTGATTGTCACGTTGTGTTGGGAGCAGGAAGGACGCCGAGGTACGTCTGGCTGCCGATTCCAGGCTGCGAACAAGGTAGCGACCCCTGTATGTGAGCGAGGTGTAAGCGGTCCCGAAGATGACGTAGGCGTCGGAGTCGTACGTTTTCGGAAACCCGGTCATCGCCTCATCCCCGTGACCCGGACGGACAAGCCGCCCGGTCCGTTTCTTCCGTGCTACGTATGTCCAGTCTAGGTTTCGTTTTGCGGTCGACGCCCCGGAGGAAGGTAGGGGCCTGGCACGTATTCCACTGAGGGCCTGCGTTGAGCCGACTGGGGATACAGGTCCATGAGGTCGTAGACGTCCTGGGGCATCTCGGTCGAGATGGGCAGTCCCATCTCCCTGGCACGGTCGGGCATTATGGGATAGTCGTGTGTCCATCGACCATCGCTCAACGCTTGGGCCACCTCGTGAGCTACCTCTTCGGAGAGTCTGTCTTTGACGAGACACAGCACGACATCGTAGACCTGCTCGACAGCCTTGCGGGCCATGTCTCCCATTATGAGGGTGCTGTCTTCGCGGTTTGGATTGGGCTGCTCCAGTGCCTTCAACACTGAAACGGCCGGGTAGAATCCCCCCCCGGGCGTGCCCATTTGGGGGTCTACTGGCCCGAGCACGGCGTCCGGGTCCATGACTATCTCATCTGCGGCGAGAGAGACAAGCGTTCCTCCGGACATTGCATAGTGTGGGATGAAGACAGTGACTTTGCCCGGGTGGCGCTTGATGGCACACGCTATCTGTTCGGATGCGAGAACAAGGCCTCCCGGGGAATGCAGGACAAGGTCAAGGGGCATCTCGTCCGGCGTAAGGCGTATTGCGCGCAATACCTGCTCAGAGTCCTCAATATCTATGTAGCGTCGGAAAGCTAAACCGAGGAAGCTCATCGCCTCTTCGCGGTGAATCATCGTGATGACTCTGGAACCGCGTTTCTTCTCCAGGTTGCGAATCGCCTGCAGGCGCCTGCCGGCCAGCATGCGACGCTGGAATACAGGTATGAACAGAGCGACGAATATGAGAACCCAAAGTAGACTGAAGATGTCGATCGTGCCGTCCATTGTCCCTCCTCGCGCTCGTGTACTCGATGGTGCTTGGCGCGAATTCTACTACAGCGACCTGCCGAATAGTCATTTGCGTGCCCCTGTCTTTCTTCGCTAGCCTTCTTGGTTGACACTTTGTTATTTGCCGATTCTGGCGCATTGCTCAGGAGACCTGGATTGCTTTGTTGACTTCTTCTGCTGATAGCCGGCAGCCTGCCCCTCCTCCCGCCGAACTGTTGCAGGCGGTTCTTTCGTCTGTAGCTGACTACGTATTCGTCTTCGACTGGGAGGGGCGCTTCACGTACACACACATACCACCTGAGCACTCGGCGCTGTTTGCCACTCCTGAGACATTCCTCGGCAAGCTGCATGATGAAGTGATGCCTGAGCATGTGCACGCACCGTTCAAGGAAGCGATGCGGAAGAACGCATGGGGAGACGTTGCCCGCTACGACTACTGGCTGGACATCGACGACAGGCGACGGTGGTTCTCCGTTGTGATGAGCCCCCTTGGCGGATGCAGTCCCCATTGTGGTTCGGTCGCCGTTGTTCGTGAGACCACCGTCGAACGTTCTGCTCGAGAGGAACTGGCGAGAGAGAAGGAAACACTGCGGCGTTATCTGGATACCGCCAATACCGTTATCGTCGTATTGGACCTTGGCGGACGCGTGCAACTCATCAATCGACGCGGCTGCGAAATTCTTGGACTCCCTCAGGAGATGGTGATAGGACGAGACTGGACGAAGGACTTCGTGCCGGCCAAGGAGAGACGTGCCGTTCGTCAGGTGGCTCGCGCTCTTGCCGAAGGCGGCTTCATGGACCCGACTACGTTTGAAAACCATGTCGTTGCCTTCGATGGCACACAAAGGCTCGTTTCGTGGCACAACTCGCCGCTGCGTGACTCGAACGGGACAGTCACCGGAGTCCTGGCTTCGGGAGAGGATGTCACTGAGAGTCGCGTTGCGGAAGAGGCGCTTCGGGAGTCCGAGGAGAGATTCAGGACCCTGTTTGAGTACGCGCCGGATGCCTACTACCTGAGTGATGCAAAGGGGACCTTCATAGACGGCAATCGTGCCGCAGAGGGTATGATTGGTTTCAAACGGGAAGACTTGATCGGCAAGAACTTCCTGCAGGTCGGACTGTTGCCGACGAAACACGTTCTCGCTGCGGCGGAACTGCTGGCGAGCAATCTTCGAGGCGATGCGACGGGTCCGGATGAGTTCGTCCTGCGTCGGCATGATGGGAGCACTGTGGTCGCCGAGATCAGCACCTATCCCCTTACCCTGCGCGGACGGCGCGTGGTGCTGGGTATCGCTCGCGACGTCACACAGAGGCGTGAGGCTGAACAGGCGCTTCGTGATAGCGAGGCGCGCTATAGAGCGCTGTTTGAGAACTCTGTGCAGGGTGTGTTCAGCATGACGATGGATGGTCGTTTCACAGAAGCGAACCAGGCTTTCGCTGACACTATCGGATTCCCCATATCGGACATCGTGGGCCGGCAGGTCGGGGATCTCACAACGGAAGAGACGGCCAGGGCAGTATCTGATGTGCGGGAACGCGTTGCGGCCACCGGTCGGGGCATCAACCAGTTTGTGCTCGAAATCGGCCAGGTGAGAGGACGCCGTCGAATCCTTGAAATCAATGTTGCGCCGGTCCGAAGCGAGAGGGAGAGTCCATCGCTGCAGGGCACAGTACACGATGTGACGGACAGGTATGCCGCGGAGCAGGAATTACGGGCTAGCTACGAGCGCCTGCAGTTGGCTATGCAGGGGACAATCGAGGCGGTTGAGGACATCTCCGAGGTGCGTGACCCCTATACGTCAGGACACCAGAAACGCGTGACCACCCTTGCGGTTGCCATCGCGCACGAGTTGGGTCTGGCCGAAGAGACCATCCAGACAATCCGCATGGCGGCATCAATACACGATATCGGCAAGCTCTATATTCCCGCAGAGATTCTCAGCAAGCCGGGCAAACTCTCATTGGCCGAGTTCGACCTGCTCAGAAGCCACCCCCAGGTGGCGTACGATATTCTCAGTGACACTCATCTGCCGACGCCTGTTGCCGATATCATCCTTCAGCATCATGAGCGCGTCGATGGTTCGGGCTATCCGGCGCGACTGTCAGGTGATGCCATCTTCATCGAGGCAAGAATAATAGCGGTAGCTGATGTAGTAGAGGCGATGTCATCCCACCGTCCCTACAGACCTGCCCTCGGACTCGGTGCGGCTCTCGAAGAAATTGCCGACGGCAAGGGAACCAGGTACGACTCACGTGTTGCTGAGGCGTGTCTCGGGCTCTTCTGGGAGAAAGGCTTCACCTTCTGAGACCTTGTTTGACGCTGTCTTCGAAGTACTGCTAACCTCGTCGAGTCAAATGGGCGAATACACCTCTCTTCTTTCCCTTCTTGTCACAGTGACCGCCATCTCACTCACTGGAGTAATGGCGCCCGGACCTGCTACTGCGGTGACCATCACCAAGGGTGCATCGCGGCCTGGAGCCGGCGCGCTCGTTGCGTTGGGACACGGTATTATCGAGATACCACTCATAATCGTCATAGGGTTGGGCTTCGCAACCGTGCTTACCGTCCCGGCAATCCGTGTGGCAGTCGGTCTTGCTGGTGGGGCCGTCCTGATCTGGATGAGTGTCGGCCTCCTCAGGACAAAGGAGCAGATGCCCATCGAGCACCGGGAGGTGAAGAGCGGCTGCGTGTTGGCAGGGCTGACCACCACCGCCGCCAATCCCTATTGGTTTGTCTGGTGGGTGACGGTTGGCGCGGCGCTGGTTGCGAGTGCCAGCACATGGGGAATGTTGGGAATCGCGGCCTTCGCGGTTGCACACTGGGCCTGCGACTTCGGATGGCTCTCGTTTCTCTCCTGGGGCGTGTTCACTTCACGCCGACTATGGACACCTCGCATCTACAGGGCAATCCTCGTGGCCTGTGGAGTTGTGCTGGCGGGCTTCGGGGTCTACTTCATCGTGTCTACCCTACTGTCTCTTGGCTGGTGACGGGCCGCTTTCTTGTCAGACCTCTTGAGGATTCGTCCGGGGTTCCTGCCCGGTTGACACTTTCTTCACATTTCGGCGCTAGCATGATTCTTGCGGGTAGATCGATACACTGTTTGTTGCCTCTGGAACTCATTGACCCGCCCGCAAGGAGGCGAATATGAGTAACTCAAGAGCTCTTGTTGGTCACGTGCTGGTGACCGTGGTCATCGTGCTGGCCGCGTTTGCTGGATGTGCGGTGCCGCAGAATTCAGAAATCGCTCCAGATGATGCCGCTGCGAGCGCTGAATCTGGAAACACAGGGGCCGTTGAGACCGAATCTGTGGTTCTGGGCACGCCTGGCGAGATCTTGACGAGCGTGGCTGACGTTGTGGCGAAAGTGAAGCCGTGCGTCGTGGCGATCAACACTGAGTCCACCGGCTACGATCTGTTTCGCAGGTCATTCACCCAGGAAGGCGCAGGCTCTGGTTGGATTGTCAGCGAGGACGGCTATATTGTCACAAATAGCCATGTTGTTGAGGGTGCCGAGTCGGTTACCGTTACTCTTGATGACGGACGGCGGTTCGACGCGGAGGACGTCTATGCGGACTCTCTCACCGATCTGGCTATAGTCAAGATTGATGAAGAGGGACTACCCGTAGCGACTATTGGAGACTCTTCTTCGCTTCGCATCGGCGACCCTGTTGTTGCGATTGGCAATTCGCTGGGTATGGGAATCAGCGCGACCGCGGGTATCGCCAGCGCTGTAGGTGTGACAATCGAGACGTCGCCTGGACAGGAGCTTCTCGATCTGATTCAGACCGACGCTGCCATTAATCCGGGGAACAGCGGGGGGCCGCTCCTCAATGCCGCGGGTGAAGTGGTTGGAATCAACAGCATCAAGATTGCCACGGTTGGAGTAGAAGGCATGGGATACGCCATCAGCGTGAACCAAGCTCTTCCGGTCATTCAAGACCTGGTTCAACATGGAAAAGTCGTGAGGCCGTGGCTTGGCGTCGCTCTATACACGGTGTCTCCGGATCTGGCTGAGCGATACGATCTCAGCGTGGATTCGGGCGTACTGGTCACAGAGGTAGTGGCGGAAAGCCCCGCGCACGACGCGGGCTTGCGCCCTGGCGATGTGATTGTGCAGTTCGCCGATGACGAGGTTGTTTCTGCGCAGGACCTTGCGAGCGCCATAGGGGCGCGTTCCGCAGGGGACGAGGTTGAGATTATCTACTGGCGAGGAGACACGAGAGAGGTGACTTACGCGACGCTGATTGAGGGACCCTAGGCTTCAGATGTGCTTGACAACGAAGGGGGGCGCGCCGGCTGGCGCGCCCCCCTCTGCATCTTTCTCTCGGTCTAGACGAACTGCAGGAACCGGCGGGGGTTCTCGATGATAATCGTGTCCACCTGCTCCTGTGTCAGACCACGGTCAAGCAGGAGAGGCACGATGTTCTCCAGTATGTGGGCGTAGCCGGGGCCACCCCATTTGAACAGTCGGTGCTTGCTGCAGTGGTCGTGGGAGATGAGTATCTGGTTGATGAATCCGGCGTCAACAAGCTGTACTATTTCGGCGACTCGCCCTGCATCGTTCGGCACTTCCACGTTCACCGGGTTGTCCTCTGACAGCACATGTCGGCACTGATGCCAACCCTCGAAAGAGAACATGTCGTACTCAAGATAGCAGCCGGTCTTCGCTAACTCGACCCGCATGTCGTGAATGAAGACCGTGCGGTCGATATGGCTGACTGCGACCCGGCTCACGTCGGCGCCCTGTTTGTCCAGGTACTTGATGATCTCAAGTGGGGAATCGGGGCTGTGTCCGGGGTGTATATTGACCGGCGCTCCCGTCATCTGTTGTGCGCGTGCCGTCGCCCTGAGGCTCAGGTAGCAACCATCGCTCATGGGCTCGCCAGGTCCGAAACGTTCGGTCCCTATCTCTCCGATGAGGCCCGAGCGTATGCGGGTCTCGTCTGCACCCGTCGTGATGTCTCGAACTATGTCCTCCACCATCTGGTCCTCTGTGATGCCTGCGGGCCACATCGGCTCGAGGTAGTATCCGGAACCCATGATGATATTGAGCCCCGTCGCGCGGGATATTCTAGCCAGGGCCTCGGGGTCACGGCCGAGTCCATAGTTCGACATGTCAACGAGTGACATGCCGCCGAACTTCTTTAGACGGAGCAGTTCGGTGATGGCCACATCTTCGTCGAGCATGACCCAATTGTCCTGGCTGTTATACGGGTGATACCTGACCCATCCAAGATTCTCGAGAGTCACCGGCTGGTAGGCTCGAAACCGTTCGCTGGACCGTTTCGGTTCCGCGAACCACATCGAGAGGTCGAAGAGACAGTGCTCGTGAGGGAGCGTCACTCCAAGTTCGCTGGCATCTATCGGTCCCAGCACGGTCTGAACTTTGCCTTTCATGCCCTCTGGCGCCATGGCGTCCTCCTTGTTGCGTGTTGCTATTCGCGAGTGGTCTATGGTAGCAGAACGATTGGTTCAAAGGGCCATCGCTCTCACGTTTGCCCCACCCATCGGGCTCTCATACAATGACTCAACGCCCTCAACTGGAGGTAATGCAGATGAAGAAGATCGGAGTAGTAGGGTCCGGACAGTTGGCTCGTTCTGTTGCATGGCGTCTCATGGAGATGGGGCACCCCGTAATGGTCTGGGGGCCGGACAGCGTAGGTGTTGCCGAGTGCGCGGCGAATGGCGCGGCTACTGGTTCGACGCCAGCCGAGGTTGCCGCGGCATCGGAGGTGGTTGTTGTTGCGGCTGAGGAGGCCACCGAGTCCGAAGCGTGGAATCTGGGCGATGATGGCGTCGTGTCGGCTCTCCGTCCGGGGGCGATTGTCATCGACATGACCAATGTGGAACCTTCTCTGGCCAAACGGGTTGCAGCCGCATGCGAGGAAAGGAGTGCCTTCTTCCTCGACGCTCCTGTGAGTGGTGGCGCGCCAGCGGCTCGAACGGGCAACCTCGTAATCATGGTTGGCGGACCCGAAAGGGCGTTTGACAGCGTGTTGACCATTCTGGAGCCGTTGGGTCGCACTATCGTGCGAGTTGGCGAGACCGGCGCTGGGGCTACTGCCAAGCTGTGCAACCAGATTATGTGCTTTGTGAATCTGTGTGGCGTCTGCGAGGCGTTCACGCTTGCCGCAAAGGCCGGTGTTGATCTTCGGAAGGTATTCAGCATAGTGACTGCAGGAGCTGCTCAGTCATGGGAGCTGGAGAACATGGGACCCAAGATGCTCTCCCGTGAACTCGAGGGCGGCTATCCCGTCCGCATGTCTCAGCACGACCTTGCACTTGTTTTGGGAGCGGCCCGCGACCTGAAGGTCTCGCTTCCCGCCACGTCGCTCGTACAGGAGCTCTACAACACAGTTGAGAGTGAAGGTCTGTCTAACAGCGGCTCACAGGCTCTGGTCAGGGCTCTGGAGAAAATGGCCGCCGTCGAGGTGCGCTGGTAGCATTTCCACCACTGAGAGAGTTCGGGGAATTCATGGAAGAACGAGGCGAAGGAGTCGGTGCGTTCGAGAACGCCTCCCTCGGTCAGTACGAAGGTTGTCTTCTGGGACTGGGTCTGGGTGATGCGCTTGGCGCTCCGGTCGAGTTTCTCCAGTTCGAGCAGATCCTGTTGGACTATGGCGTTGAAGGCATCTGTGGTCTGGAGCCGTGGCGCGAGTTCCGCGCGGGCTCCTTCACGGACGATACCCAGATGTCCCTTGCCACCGCGCGCGGCTGCATCGATGCCTATCTCTCCTTGAGGCACGGTGAGCCCTGGCGTCCGACGCAGGCAGTCTACCGAAGATACCTGGCGTGGCTGCGCACTCAGGACATTCCGTTCATGAACCGCGCCCCCGGCGCGACATGCCTCTGGTCCCTGCGGTCCGGCCGGATGGGCACCATCGAGGCGCCATTCAACACGCGCAAGGGTTGTGGCGGCGTGATGAGGACCGCCCCTGCCGGGCTTGCTTTCCCTCCGGGGCAGGCTTTTCGGTACGGCGCGGAGTTCGCCGCCATCACGCATGGCAATCCCACAGGCTATCTTACCGGAGGAGTCCTTGCCGACGTTGTTGCCCGATTGCTGGAAGGGCATTCTCTCGACGTGTGTTTGGATGCCGCATTGGGTGAGTTGAAGACATGGCCCCGTCATGAGGAAACGCTCAACGCGCTGGAGAACGCCAGGTCTCTGTCTGCTTCTGAAGAGGATACGAAGGCCGCGATTGAGCGATTGGGGCAGGGTTGGGTAGGAGAGGAGGCGTTGGCAATCTCGGTGTTCTGTGCTGAGCGTTTTGCCGATGACTGGGAGAGCGGTGTCCTTGCGGCTGTGAACCACTCGGGAGATAGCGATTCCACCGGCTGCATCACCGGCGCGATACTGGGGACCGCGCTGAGCGTAGAGGCGATACCCCGCACATGGCTTGAACAGCTTGAGAGCTCGTCGGGCATACGGGCGTTGGCCGATGATCTCTATCGCGTTGTGCGGGAGGGCGTCGAGCCTCGAAGCCTCAAGGGCACTTAGGCTCTGCCTAGTCCACAGGGACGGGGATGGTGTTCATCAACTGTTCGATAACGGCGGAATCGGACGCGCCGTGGACCGACACCGAAGTCTCCAGTAGCACCCTGTGAGCCAGTACGGGCGCCGCCAGCGCTTTCACATCGTCAGGCAGCACGAAGTCGCGGCCTCTCATCGCCGCCAGCGCCTGCGACGCCTGCTGCAGTGCCAGTGAGGCTCGAGGACTGGCTCCCAGCCTGAACCTCGTATCGGTCCGGGTCGTGCGGCACATCCCTGTGATGTAGTCACGGACCGATGCCTCCACGTGTACCGCTTTGCAGGCGTGCTGCAGAATGGTGAGCTCTTCTCTTCCCAGTACGGGCTCAATGGTGTCCATGGGGTCGCTCGTGCGGAAGCGCTCGAGCATCCCGTTCTCCTCCTCGGACGAGGGATAGCCCATCTTCACGCGGAGCAGAAATCTGTCGAGCTGCGCCTCCGGCAGAGCAAACGTTCCTTCCAGTTCCACTGGATTCTGCGTGGCAATAAGCATGAAAGGCCGTGGCAGTTGCACGGTCTCCATGTCGACGGTGACCTGTCGCTCCTGCATACACTCGAGGAAGCAAGACTGCGTCCTTGGCGTTGCGCGGTTGATTTCATCAACGAGCACGAGGTTCGCCAGGATAGGGCCGGGACGGTACTCGAACTCCCCGAGCTTCTGGTTGAAGTAGTGGATGCCCGTCACATCGGACGGAAGCAGGTCCGGCGTGCACTGGATGCGGTGAAAGCTGCCATCAATGGACTTCGCCAGGGCCTTGGCCAAAGTGGTCTTGCCGATGCCGGGGACATCCTCAAGGAGGACATGTGCCTCACACAGCAAGGCAACGAAGCACAGGTCTATGACATCGGCTTTCCCGACAATCACGCGCCCGACGTTCTCTCTGAAGCGGTCGGCTGCCCTATTCACGTTCTGGATTGGCCTTTCAGTGTGCTGCTGCATCGTGGTCATTATTGTAGTCCTTCCTTGTGCGTGCGCGTCGGATCAACCCGGCGGGCCTTCCGAATCCGCTTGGTAGCTTGCGTCATATGCTCGATGGCGTCAGGTGCGAGTTCGTGTCCGCCGTATCGCACCTGGGCATAGGATTCAGTGATGTAGGCAAGGTCTGGCCTGGCATCGGGAATCAAGCCGGAAAGTACCTCAAGGTACTCGTGTGGTGATTGCCACGGTTCCCTCCTGGCAACCTTCTTGCCTGCCCAACGCGAGAAACGGAGGTAAATGGTGCGAGCAGTTGCAGGTTCGTGTAGGCCGAACTGAGATGACAGCAGGCCCTTGAGCCGGCGAACAAGCATGCTGGCCCGGCTTTGAAGCCAGATCAGCACCGCAAGAAGGTCTGCAAGCAGCCCGTTCTCGATGGATTCCCTTTCCTCCGAACTGCCTGGCCTGCGAAGGCGTTGCATCAGTATCGAGCAGATGCGCCAGACGGCCACCGCCAGCATGCCGAGCACGATGGCCGTCCACACGATGAAGAGCGCTCGACGCAGCACCGCGGACAGCGGGATAGACTTGTAGAACTCGCGAAGTCCGGAGTCATCGCTTCCTGGCGAGGCTTCCGGTTCTGCCGGAGTCCACTCGGGTTGGGGAAGCAGCGATGCGAGGTAGGCGATTGCCTCTCCCACAAGATGCGTGACGTATCTCACGGCACCGACCAGCGTGTCAATCAGCCCCGGGGTGACGATTGCACCGATGAGCAGGCCTATGCCGGACACCACAAAGACGAGGGTCACCACCGAAGTGGTGACGTGGCCGGGCCTCTGGGCTGCCCCCTTCTGTTCCGTGCTCCGCGCGGAGGCGATTCCCGCAAGCGCTATGGCAAAGAAACACACCACCAGCAACCCGGCTCGTGGCACGATGCTCTCCAGTCCATAGCCAACCAATAGAGCAGTCAGGAGCATGACTATGCCGAGTTGGAACTGCCCGAGGAGTTGTTCATAGGATATGCTGCGGTTGTCGAAGCGCCGTCCCAGGTACCACGCAGCCGCGGCGCCGAGGGCGAGCAGGAGCTCAGCAGCGCGTGTCTCGTAGAGTATGTACGCGAACGCCCGGGGAAGTGCCAGCAACCAGCCGGTCCCGGCCAGCGGAGAATCGGGAAGGAGCGCGAGCTTTGTTGCGATGGCGGCGACGACCGGCAATGCTGCCCAGTACAGAACCTCTGCGCGTATCCTGCCGGGTGCGAACCGGGAGACCGTTCGTCGCCACGTAGCTGCTGCCACGAAGAGCAGCACTGTAGCTACAGCAACTACTCGGTGTCCGGTGGCAGCTCTCTCTACAACTGCCATCCATGCGTACATCCAGCAGGACTGCATCGCGAGCAGAATTATCGGGCGCTGGAGCCTGGCCCACAGTACGGAGGCTGTCATGCCCCTCCCATGTTGAGCAGGTCCTCAGGGCTCGTGATATGTGAGAGAGAGAACGCGAACTTGATTCGTGAGTGGCTGTGCGAGACCTCCAGTACGGTGAGTGACCGGTGTTTGCGCGCCAGCCTGGAGAACTCGGCTGCGTGCTCCTCTCCGGGAGTGCCCGTCACTACGACTATTCCCTTGCTGTTCGAAGCGCCTGTGCGTAGGTCCCGTGATAGGACGGCAAGTGAGCCCTCTGGCGCAGGTTCAACGTCGGTAAGTGTTTCCAGTATGGACGTCAGGTGAGACGAGCCGCTGCCTTCGGCTACATGCCACGTGCCACGCCGATTGGGTAGCCGGGCGTTACTGGATAGCCCAACAGGAATGCCATTTTCAACGCAATAGTTGGCCAGTGAGGCGACGGTACTTACGGCAAGTTCGAAGCAGTCCTCGTCCATCGATGAGTCTGCGGCGAACACGAGCCTCAGTCTGGAGATGGCTGCCGGCTCGAAGATCTTGACCTTCAGTTCCCCGTGATGAGCGCTTGCCTTCCAGTGGACCCTTCTCAGGCCATCCTGAGGCTGATAGTCGCGAAGACCGCGTGTACGTGTCGGGTCTTCCTGCAGTGACGACACGCCAATCAGTTCGCCTGAAGAGTCGCTGCGGGGAATAGCCAGTCTCCGTACAGGGTAGATGCGCGGATAAACAGTCACCATGTCGGAACCCTGGTCTTCTATCTGGCGTGGATAGAGGCCCAGTACGTCTCCAGATGTGACGGTAACAGGGGGCAAGACGTACCTTCCCCGTTTCGGCATCGTGAACTGGTGTCTCCACGTTATTCGCGAATACCACGACAGAGATGATGAGTGGTTCAGACCGGCGCGTTGGGCTCCTTCCGTATCTGCCGACGGGGCCATGTGTGGAGGCAGTGGCTGGTGCACATCAACCCAGGGCAGCGGTAGCAGCTTGGCGTTAATCAGTCTCAGGGACAGGGACAACAACTCTCCGGGGAACAGCACCCGAGTCGAGAGCGTCCGCTCGCAACGCACGCGCGACAGCGAGAGCCTGCTCCAGAGCATTGACACACCGATAGTGCCGATGGTGAGGCCGAGCAGCGTGACGACAGGGGTCTGGCCCTGCGAGGCCGCGAGCCCCAGAAGTGGCAGTAGGACGACAAGCGAGTACTTGAGCAGCAGGTGTCCGCTTGCCTCGGCGGGCACGCTGGTAGGCCACCGGGTGGACGGGGACTGCTCGTCCGCGAGTCTGCCTGTTCTCATGGTGACAGGAGTGTCCATCTAATGGTCCTGGCAAGTACGCCGGGTCATCTTGCTGAATTGACTCTGAAATCTGAAGAACGGAAGGGGGGGCTCTCCTCAGATAGTTGTTGCTGCAACTAAGGCATCATAGCATCACCGGACGGGAGCGACAAACGATGTCCTTGAGCGCTCGCTTGGTTGAAAACGGTCCAGGCTGGAGGATTGATGCGGTTGAGATGGTGGGCAGTACTGGACTTGAACCAGTGACCTCCTGTGTGTAAGACAGGCGCTCTAACCACTGAGCTAACCGCCCGCTGGAGTGACAGGAGAATGGAGTAAAGAACAAGTACGCCTGGTGGGACTCGAACCCACGACCTCAGCCTCCGCAGGGCTGCGCTCTATCCAGCTGAGCCACAGGCGCATGTGCTACTTATGTGGTGCCGAAGGAGGGACTTGAACCCTCATGCCCGCAAGGGGCACTACGCCCTGAACGTAGCGCGTCTGCCATTCCGCCACTTCGGCGCTATATCTCCTCTGTCGAGAACTCGGCGGAGCCCAGTGACACAAATATCAGTGCCAGCAGCCCCAACACGTTCACCGGCAGGAACGCACACAGAGCACCAAATACTGCCATCCCGAAACTGAATCTCTTCAGGGCAGAGACACCTCCGACGATGGCCCAGATGCCCAACACGAGCAAGACTATCCCAACGATGATGACCGGAGTCGAGTCGAACGTTATCACGTCGAAGCTTCCGAGTCTGGGGATGTCTGGTAGCTTCAGCTCCCATTCCCCACTGGTCAGAAGCACGGATCCTGTCAGCAGTCCGCCGAGCACAGCTTCCACCACGCCGACGACAATGCTCAGGATACCGCCGGCACTGAGCAATCCGCCCCTGTCTTCGTTCCCTCCTGCCATGCCCTGTCTCACCCGCGCGTGCGCAGACCTCGATACTATAGCGTCAGAGGGCACAAAACGCAAGGTGAACGGGGTTTGAGGGCTCACGGCAAACGTGTCAGCACCGCAGTCGCCAGCGTTACAGGCTCGGCTGTCGTCGTCATCGCCTTGCCCGAACCGCCATGTAGGGGGTGGCCCCTTGTGTTCCGCTCGCCCTGGCGGTAGCCAAGGCGGGCCTTCGGTCAGGGATGGGGCCCTGTCCCTACGCAGGCGGTCGCAGCCCGCGTTATGGGGTACTGCAGCCGCTGGATGTGCTGTCCGTTGTAGGGGCGGCTCGCGAGCCGCCCGCCCCCCGGATGCCGTCACGGCAATTGGCACCAACAACGCCGGGCCTGTGACAACCCTTTGGCGGGCGCATCGCGATACGCCCCTACAACGGAACTGGCCGTAGGGGCGATGGCATGCCTCGCCCGCCACAACGGTGTGCTTGGCACGCGTACGTATGACCACCGTGCCCGAACAACGACCCTGTATGTAGGTGCAGGCATGCGTGGCCTGCGCGGACGTGATATGACGCCCACCGTTGCCATGATGTACACCGGAGATACGCACGTTAGTGTAGGGGCAGGCTCCCACGCCTGCCCGCAAGAGCGGTGTAACCAAAGCTGGTTCCCATCAACAACGCTGGGTCCGTGGAAACCGTGTGGCGGGCACATCGCGATACGCCCCTACAGGGGAATAGACTGCGCACAAAGACAGGGGGGCGGCCTAAGCCGCCCCCCTGTGGGTGTTATCGTGTTGTCAGGAGGTACTACTGTTTGAAGATGACGATCAGGGCAACGATGAGGACGATGACCACCGCGATGATGGCGATGATGCCCCACGTGCCGAGACCGGTGTCCGCCTGAGAGGGGACGTTGTTGGTGACGGTTCTCGGAGCGAGGACGGAGAATTGACCGGTCATGCCATCGATGGCCACCTGGTAGGTGCCGGGGATGGGCTGAGAGACCCTGAAGGAGACCTGCTGGCAGGCGCCGCCGGAGACGGAGACGGTCTGCGACTGCTCCGCGTTGCCGTTGACCATGAGGGAGACGGTCTTGGTGCCGCGCTCCTCACCCT
>Ga0272443_10004417_pt1 | contig 15340 bp, 14 predicted proteins | sample SSMAcet12_FD_193581 | JGI IMG/M metagenome (GOLD analysis project Ga0272443, IMG submission 193581) | Marine sediment archaeal communities from Little Sippewissett salt marsh, Falmouth, MA, United States - SSM-Acet-12 | ecosystem: Environmental > Aquatic > Marine > Wetlands > Sediment ...
CTAAGGTCAGAGACCGCTGGCACCACGAATCACTGTGCCTGGTTCACAGAAGAAGGAGCACAGAACCTGCCGCTCACAGCGCTTGCCCGATTCGGTCTTGCCATTGCGTGGGAGCAGTTTCCGACTCAATCGGGGGATGGAGTCGGTGGCTAATCGCTAGCACCGTCTAGAGCTCAGACGTCACCACCCAGCGACACATGAACACCTTAACCATTCAGTCCCCGGCAACGCAGACAATCTGCGGTGCTTGGGGAGGAACGCTGGAAACGTTCGCCTACTGCTCCAAACCCAGTTTGGCAAGCATCTTGAGCATGCTCATTTGAGCCGTGTGGTACAGGGTGTGGTCAACGATCCCGTGAATGTATTCCATGGCCGTCATCCCGCTCTTCTCCGAGGCCACCTGATCGAGTTTGCGTGGATCGTAGCTCCTGACGGCTTCGGCAAGGCGTTCTTGCGTTGCCTTGATGTAGCGCTTCTCTGATATCCACTGTCCTTCGTCAATGGCATCGCACGTGACTGGCCAGCCTCGCTTGCGAAGGTCGAATTCGACAGGCTGATCCGCTCCACTCAGCTTGTTGGCCACAGCGTTCTCGAAGTAGGTGATGTGCAGTGCGATGTCCCGGATGGTATTCGCCCCGGGATAGGGACGCCACACGGCAATTCGCGAGTTCACGCCAACCAGAACACGCGATACTTCAGGCGCGCCATGCCATGGGCGAAGGTGCTTCTTTCCTTTGACGCGCTCCATCGTAAGCATCTGCTGTCTGATTCGAGGGTCCAGATTCTCCATGCGACTCACTCCTTTTCTTTCCCATGATCAGCGTATCACCGTATTGGGACATCTCGTGTCCTATAAGCAGCATAGTATTCGCTGCTGTTTTGCGTGATCTTCGTCTGGGAATCCGCGCCAAACAGAATGTCACAACCGCCTGCCGAAAGAAAACGAGAGCAATGGGCCTAAGAAACAAGTGCAGACCTGAACTGGGCTACCACGGAGGGTGATTATGGGGAGGGCGACGCCGATTTCCACGTAGCGACACACGAACGCGGTCTACATTCGGTCCCCTAAGGTTCCGAACTGTTGTCCTGTCTCCGACGAAGAGGGCCTCATGTTTCGCAGGTTCGATGTCCTACCCCACATATCCGCTATGCCGATTCAGGCATTTTGTCCGAACCGGATCTCGCTGTGAAGGGCAGCTCGACTCCTAGCGGCTTCTCAAGCTAGCAAGCCCTGCAGCTGTCACCACAAGGCCTCCAGCCAAGACAAGCAAGATTCCCAAACCTACGAAGTCGACAAGGCTTATTGACCAAGCTTCAGCTTCTCGAACGATGTCAATGGCTCTCAGAACACCGAGCACCAACACGCCCAGGCCGCCCAGCAAGAGAAGCGGGCGCACCCAGTTCTTTCGGGAGATCATCGCGTAGAGGGCCAATGCAACAATGCCCACACCAACAACCAAAATGACAATCCCCTCGGGCTGCTCAGTCCCAGAGCCGACGTAACCGGCAATTCTGTACCACGGCATCAGACAGCCTGCGGCTGCCACCAATCCTCCGACTAGAGCGATGATGTGGGCACCGACATGAATCACGCCGGGCCGTACATCAGTGTCCGAGTATGCAACAGAACGGTTTCGCTGCGCATCCAGCGGTGACGATCGCAGCGGCTCCCGGTCAATCCGTGCACCGCACTGCGGACAGAACCGTGATCCTTCGGAACACTCGCTACCGCACTCTTGGCATTCCATGCTACACGATAGTGATTAGCTCGGTGGCGATGCAAGTACCGACAGGCGGAGGAAACCGAAGCAGGCTTCACCTCAGGAGGCAATTCAGAGATGCCTACCGGACTACTCAAGCTTGCCACGGTGTCCCGCGTTCTCTTGGAGCACTGGAACTCACATCGGGATACCATCAGGAGTGAGCACCGGCCAAGCCAAGCCATCCGTCGCCACGCAACAACACACGAGCGCGCTCTAGATTCGATCCGCCAACCTCGTAGACTGCTGTTTCCATTTAGGTCTCGGACACCGTCTGTCTGTCCACACCCGTCATTCCTTGCCAGTACGCGCGCACTTCGCCCAGCACTATGTTTGAGCGAACCATGAGCAACGCTTCTTCGCCGATCGCGGCGTTCCATATCAGTTCGAGAGACGGTTTGGAGACGGTCTTCATGATCATCTCAATACAGGTCAGCTCGTATGCCTGTCGTTGAGTTGCGATCGCCAGCTCGACGATCAGACACTGTATCGGGATTAGCGATCGCCTCAGATAGATGCTTTCACGGAGGTTGACATGCCTTACAAGCTGTACTCCAACCGCAACGCAATCCCCAAGATCGCGGTACTGGCTGTCGTTGTTCTCCTGCTGAGCCAACTCGCCGTTCCTGCGATTGGCAAGCTGAGCGGCCCCTACCTCGGCCAGATCCCGCCAAGCAGCACACCAAGGTTGTTCGCGTCGGGGATCGTCTCCGTATATGCCAACTTCGAGCACAGCGCCGCCGCTTTTTCGCCGGACGGCAGTGAGCTCTATTGGTGCACCAACGTCGATGCTCGAACGAATCCACCCGGGGCTGGGCAGGAGCTCTACGGCATGCGCCAGATCAACGGCGTGTGGACGGCGCCTGAGGTCGCTTCGTTTACGGCTGAGATCTCTGGCACCGTGCAGCGTCCAGTCTTCTCCTCGGACGGAATGCGTCTGTACTTCGATGTCTTTGGCGAACCGCCCCGCAATGACGATAGCGATATCTATGTTGTCGAACGGATTGGTGATGGCTGGTCGAAACCGGTGTCCATGTCCTCGGCGATCAATACCAGCGCGATCGAGCGTCTGCATTGCGTAGCCTCAGATGGATCGCTCATCTTCTCGCGATCTCCCTTCACCGGTCGCGAAAAGATGTACATGTCTAGGTTGGTGGATGGGGAGTTTGCTGAGCCGGAAGAGCTGGGCGCGCCATTTGATTCCGCTGCTCACGAGCTTGCTGTTGTGTTATCTCCTGACGCGTCTTATCTGCTCATTAACCTGACTCGGACAGGCAAGGAAGACGAATTATACATCTGCTACAAGCAGCCCGATGACTCTTGGACTGACCGAATCAGGGCTCCGTACAAGTGTGGCGGCTTCCTGGCACTTTCGCCCGACGGCTTGTACTTGTTCTTCCTCGGCGAGGGAATCTACTGGGTCGATACGTCGTTCGTTGAGCGGTTGCGGCCTAGCTAGGCTGGCAAGATTGGGCAACAGCCTGAACGCTCTCAGGACCTGCCATTGCGCGTTGGGCGGAGACAACCACACCTCAGTCAAAGCGTCTTGATGACGATGCGAGCTGGCGAGGTTGGCACCGCTCTAACTGCTCGGTTCTGAGATCCGCTTGTCGTGATTTGCTTCATCCAGGAAGGCGTGGAGAGTGGTGCTGAATGGTCCGTGAGGATGACCAACAATCGAGGACACCGGATGAAAGACGTGACGGCAAGAGATCCAGTATATGGTCCCGAGTCTGTGTCGATCTCAGCACGCGCTCGCATCACCACACGGCAATGCACGAACGCGTTCTGCATGTAGTCTACCAATCTCAAACCCCTGTTGGAATCATCGTTGCTGTTCGCCACGCCACCCCGCAGGCCGGCACGCTTTCCGGAGTCCCTCAGATGTCGGCAAGAAGCTTCATGAAATTTCGTTTCGCTCTGAAGCGCTGGCGAAGCTCGGCAAGGTAGTCGGAGAAGCCTCCCTCATCCTTGGTTGTCCGCATCAGCTCGCGGATGGTAAGTACGATCTCGACAGCCTCAGTGTACGAAGCGTTGTTCGTTTCCCGCACTAGGTACGCGACATAGTCTTGGTAAATCTGGACGGCGTCGTCTGGGTGGCCGCCTTCACGCCGGCGAGCAAGCGCAAGCCACTGATCGATTGCGCAACCGGTGGTGCGTGCTTCCTCCCAGGCGGCATCCGAGTCGTCTTCCCATAGCAATGCGGCGACAAGACTCGACCTCCATCCCACGGCGCCCGTCCTCCAGTCGGCGCGATGCCGCGGGCCTTTCCCCCTTCGGCGACTAGCCCGTAGTTCGGACAGAGCACGCTCCCGCCACGTCGACCAGGCCCCCATCCGCTCGGCCTGTGCCTTCAGCTGCTGGTAGGAGCGAAGGTTCGCTGAGTGTGTCGCGAAATTCTGCCACACAACACGCAACGCGTCGTCCTCTCGGCCAAGTTCGCGATAGGCGTCGGCAAGGAAGGCTAGCAGTCGCGGATCGGTGTCGTGGGGAAACGCAGCGATGCCTTGCTCAGCCCAGTCAAGTGCCTGCTCTGCTCTCCCCGCTCCCCGGCAGATCTTCGCGATCTGAAGGAACTGGTACGCGCATGAGAGATCACGCTGCTTGACCTCGATGAGGTTGTCGACATCGCCGGATTGAAGGGCGAGCGACTCCATGATGTGGGTGATTCGGAAGCGGTTCGACTTGGGTAGCCGGCGGTCTGCCCCCGGGCCAAGGGCTGGGATTTCCGCCCACGCAGCTTCTGCCAGGCGACGGTACTCGTCCATCCCGGACTCACCGAGGACGTCGGCGTAGCTTCTGCCGGCATCAAGGAACACCTCCCACTCACCGATCATCGCCCACTCAAACAGCCGCCGTGCTAGCCTGATCGGATGGGGCTTCGCCTCGACGCAAGCAGCGTGATGCAACGACTGCAGGTCGTTGAGGATCGGACGCATGTATCCGTCGGAATCGTCCATGTGCTCGATCGCGCGCTCGACGCGGCGTAGTGCGTATTCGAGCAGGGGGATCGCGTCCGTCGCGGAACCTCGTTTGAGAAGCACAGCCAAGCCGCTGACCACCTGTTCGATCCCCTTCGCGAACGAGCCAGCTTTGCGGTAATCAATGAAGCCGCGTGTCCGCGTCGCAGCGGTGATTTGCGATCGCACCGCCTTCCCGTCGACCTCTACAGCCGCAGTCAGCGCGTCAATCCTCAAGCGATTCAACAGCCGATCATCTTCCATCGCCTGTTCGACGATCAGGTCAATCAAGCCCGCGGGGTCCTTTCCCGCCAAGTGTTCGCGGATCCTCTTGATCTCCCGATCGTACCGATCCAATGTGGCGAATACCCTACGCTTCTTCGTTGTGCCACTGGTCGCATCATCTGCAATGAGCGCGAGTCCTACGGCAACGCAGTGCTTGCAGAATGCACCTCCACGCCCAACGGGACAGCTGCATCGGGCGACCAGGCGATCGTCAAGTAGACTCAAGCGAACGCGGTACGACGCTTCTCCCTCGACGGCGGCGGCAACCGTATCGCCATCGCGGACGATGTCGTGCACCCTTCCCTCGTCATGGTAGCCAACACCACGTTGCCAAGTTACCTCGTCTACTTGATCACGAAGCCACGCTTCAGTTAGCTTCATCGGCGATTCGTGTCTCCTCCTGATGGGCAACACACCATTGGACCATCTCAGACGCTGCTGCCCGGCCTCCAGAGGATATCACCCAACAGCTGTGGCAGCCTACTGCGTTGCTCCGGCCTTCTGTACGGACAGAAATCCCCGTGCCCGCATCAAGCGCAGACACTTCCTTGCCTCTGGTCAACTACAGGAACCGCAGTGCTGAGGCTGTTTCTGCGTGGGAACACCCTCTCCCAACGTCTCACCCCGACCGGGCAGGAGTGACTGGAGCGCAATGATCAACCGCGCCTCGCCCCCCCCCCCCGGCTCCACACCTTTGCTGATATCTCCCTCTAGGAAACCCTGAAGTCGTCACGTTCTTCGTCCTCCTAAGCTCATGCTCAGGTCGCTTTCGACACTGTGCTAGAGCAGCACCCAAGATACGCAGATCAACCAATGCATCTCAATCGCTTGAGATGCCGTTTGGAGGACTGCCTCCTGTAACCCAAGCCAGGATCACCTGCAGCAAGGACATTTTGACAACACCTGGCACTTCCTGTAGCCTGCGGAAGAGGATGGTGTCTGGTTCAGATAGCTTTGATGGTGGGGTTTGTTAGCCTCTGATGACGTGTGATGGTGAGTGCATGATCGAAAACTGCGTAAACCGCTTCTTGGCAGCAGGCGTCGCCGCCACGCTTCTCTCATTGATTGTCGTAGTGTCGCTCACTGCATCTGGCGAGATCCTGTATGTGGACATCGGCGCCACGGGAACCAGCGACGGCAGCTCGTGGACCAACGCGTTCACGGACCTGCAGGATGCACTAGGGATAGCAGATGCTGGTGATGAGATCCGGGTCGCCGAGGGAACCTACAAGCCGACAGACGGAGCCGACCGGACCGCGTCCTTCCCGCTGAGAAGCGGCGTCGCTCTGTACGGCGGATATCCCAGCGGCGGCGGTGTGCGCAACGCGGAGATCCACAAAACGACACTGAGCGGCGACATCGGCGTTGCGGACACGAACACGGACAATCGCTATCACGTCGTCACGGCCGCCAATGCGCTTAGCAGCAGCACTGTGCTTGACGGGTTCACCGTGTCCGACGGCCATGCGAATGGAACGCCAGAGACTATAGACGCTCCAGATAACAAAGGCGGCGGGATGTACGTAGTCGTTGTTTGCGACGGCCCGACGATCGCCAACTGCACCTTCTCCGACAACGTGGCAGCGTTTAACGGCGGGGGGGATGTACGTCAACTGGTGTGAACCGACGATCACGAACTGCACCTTCACTGGCAATGTCTCGGCCTGGTATGGTGGTGGGATCTGTAGCGAAAACGGCTGCACGGCAACGCTGACCAACTGCACCTTTAACGGCAACGTGGCGAGTAGAAACCCCTTCGGCTCAAGCTTTACGCAAGGCTTGGGGGGGGGCGGGATGTACTGGGCCGGCCACGGCGAGGCAACGCTCACCAACTGCACCTTCTTCGACAACGAAGCGGGCACATCTGGCGGGGCGGTGTTTGTCAACGAGAACGAGAGCTTCCTACCTACGGTGACGATCGCAAACACGATTCTTGTCGGCAACGACCCGAACGACTGTTCTGCCGAATCCGTTAGTCTGGTTTCGAGAGGCTACAACCTCGAAAGCGGAACGAGTTGTGGCTGCGTCGAAGTCACGGACCGACAGAACGCTGACCCGCTGCTTGCCCCGCTGGCCGACAACGGCGGACCGACGTGGACGCACGCGCTGCTTCCCGGAAGCCCTGCCCTGGATGCGATCCCTGAGGGAGCTGATGCTTACAACGGAGTACCAGCCTCCGATCAGAGGGGAGAGATTCGACCATCTCCGGCAAGCGGGAACTGTGATGTCGGCGCGTATGAGCACCAGATTCCCAGTCCGGAGATCGCTGTTTACGGCGCCGGCATCCTGATTCCCGACGGAGACACGACACCACGGATCACAGATTGCACTGATTTTGGCGCGGTCTTGGCTGATGGAGGCACAAGCGCAAGCACATTCACGATCCAGAACACTGGCGATGCTCAACTTGATCTGGGCAGCACGCCGTGCGTCACCATCGGAGGAGCTGATGCCTCCGACTTCACGCTAACGTCCGATGCGAGCACCCCAGTCGCATCGGGTGGAGGAACGACCGCATTCACCATCACCTTCGATCCGAGTCAGGCTGGATTGCGCACTGCTGCCGTTGGCATTGCCAACACGGATGGCGCCGAGACCCCCTACGACTTCGTGATCCAGGGACAAGGCGAAGCGGATAGCCGAGCGATACCTCAGGGAAGCGGTGCAAGCGGCTGCGGAAAGAACCGTGCTCCAGTACCCAATGCCGGGTCGGATCAAACGGTCTGTGTGGGGAACACCGTGTTCCTCGATGGGTCTGCCACGTATGACCCGACGAAGGGGTTCCAGCCACCGCGGTCATGGGAGAAGCAACGCCAAAGTACGCCCATCAGCGGCACCAAGACCTCAGATTCCAGCGGGCCGTTGCCGTCCTTTACTTCTCGGCTGGTCAGCCAGTGCTGGCAATGCCGGAGGGTGCCAACGTCCTCGACGCTGCAGAGGACTTCGATATGGACGTCGCATCCTTCGTGCCGAATGTCCCGGGAACTTACGAGTTCGATCTTTTCGTTGCGGACGATTTCAACGACACGGTTTCCGATCGGGTTGCGATCAACGTGCTTGACTGTGGCGATCCTGGCTCCGAAAACGACGAGAGCTTCGAATTCGAGCGGTTCCTGATCTATCCCAATCCGTTCCAACATCACGTCCTGTTCACGTTCATCGGTACTGGCGACGCTGAATCCATGTGCGTCGCGGTATTTGATCTGAGCGGACATCTCGTGTGTGGAGACCCATAATGAAGCGGCCAATGGGGTGGTGTGGGATGGGACTGCTCTTGATGGATCTTCTCTCTCGTCTGGCCCCTACATCTACAAGATGTTGCTCATCGAGGAAAGTCAAGCGCACTCTCAAGCCGGGATCGTCTTTCTGATGCGATAGGAGCGAGACAGATCGCGAGTGGGATGTCCCTCTTCTGCAGTGCAAGATCATCTGGCCTTAGCGCCGAAATCGGCTCAAGATCAACGGCAATGACCGGGCTCCCAACCTGCACTCCGAAAGCCAACAGGAGTCTCTATCAACTCACGAGGGATCGCGTGTCTCAGGGTCTCCGCAGCCTGACATCGCTCACCAGCTGACAACGCACGAACGCATGGGGCACCCGGGCCCGACATTCGAACCTCAGATGGTGCAATGGGTACACCACGTCACGCTCACAGACGTCCATGCGCTAAGCGCATACTCACACTGGCAACTGCCAGCTTCGCACACCGATTCCGCCTTCGATACCACTGCATGAACAGTGCGATCGTTGGGGCGACTATCGCGAAGCCCCTGCGCGACATGTATTCTCTGTACGCCACCCCACAGGACTTATCGATCTTGAGGAGTGCGGCACTTCCGTGGACTTCGACAATTGGCTGCGATCAGCCCTTGCTTCCCTACTCCTGAACCGTGCTCAGAAGAAGGTCCCCCGATGGAACGCAATCCCTGCCAACGCCGATTGCGGCACGGCTCACACTACGCATCCATCATGCAACAGCGCTTCACCTCAAGAAGGGCATTGCCCCCATGATCTCATGAACCTTGTGCGCTTCGTACGCTTTTCCATTGGCGCACCGGTGACCATGCCACGATGTGCAGACACATCCTACATGCACTCCCCCAGGGTGCCAACCGATGGTACCGTCCTTTAGGCCTCTTCGCGCTCGCTTGTGACGTGTTTCCTAGAAATCCACTCCATTCCAAGTAGCGATCGAATCCACGGTATCCGTTTGATGATCTCGTACAGCCCAATCGATCCGCCTAGCGTAAGCATGACAAGCAGGAGGAATTTGGGAAAGGCGTCAATGCCCAAGGGTATGAGGAACGAGGAGACAAAGACCTGCACTGGCAAGTGGAGAATGTACACCGGGAACACCGCCGATGACACGTACCTCAACGTCCTAGATGGTTTCCCCAAGTGCCTCGAGGTAAACCCCCAGATGGCGATAATCCACGACATGGATTCCAGAGCAAGCAGTGCGTCGAGTGGGTTCCAGAGATCGAACAGACGACTCAGGAGCAGGGTGCAGCCTAGGGACAGAGCGCCAAATCGCAAGCGCTCTACAGAGCGTCTGCCCGTCTCTCCCGAGGACACGAAGAGGAACCCCAGAACGAACAGGATGAGCCCGAGCACGAAACCATGCAGTCTGAATGCGTAGGACGTATAGTCGATGGGGTTCATGAGAACTGCCACAAGCACCGCCGGTAGTGTGAAGAGGATTACCCCAACGCCGCGGCCGGCGCCGACCAGACGTTCGAACCCCCTGATCAGCCAGTTGCTGGCGCGGCGCTTCACCCAGATGAGGACCGGCAAGAGCAGGAGAACATAGATCACCATGTTGCCGAGGAACCACAGATGCTCGGGCGTCGGGACGTAGTAGGCCCGCCCGTAGTAGTAGCGAAAGGCGATCGCAAGACTCAACGGTCCAAGGGCGAATGTGCCAAAGGCCAGGGGCACGACGGTCCGACTCGCGAGATCGCTGGCGAGTTGCTTCCAGCTTCTTGAATCCAGTACACGTCGAAGTCCCATCCCCAAAGAGAAAAACAGAAGCGGAATCGCCCAGACGTTGACCGTCTCTGCAAGTTGCGTCGCACCAAGGAATGATTGGTCACTCCAGATCAGCAGGAAGTGAGTTCCCCAGGGTTTGAACGCCAAAGCCGCATGGTGAACGATCAAAAATCCGAAGGCCAGCACACGAAGCCAATCCGCATCGTAGCGAGGGCTTACCCCGGTCTCCTTCCTATCCAGCCTCGTGTCTGCTATTCTCACCATGGTCAGATTGTACAGACAGAGATCCGACATGGACCGCGCAAGCTGGTGAACCTAGTCGGGGCCGTGGGCCCCCGTTCATGGCAAGAGACCCTTCTGCCTTCTCCGAAACCGCATCCCGGTGCTCGTGATCGGAAGATCATGGGGCGTGCCGGTCCAGATCGGCGAATCCGCAAGACAGTCGGCAGAAGCATTCGATGCGACGACTATCCACCATCCTCCTTGAGCTCGAACACCTCGCGCCAATGCTCGCGAAGCCAATCACAGGTCCAGTCCTCCTGCGCCCGCAGCATGATGAAGACGTGTTTGCCCGGATCGGGATCCGGCTGGCTTTTCGAACCCGCGAGCAGCATCGGATTCGTGGCTGCCAGGATCACCTGTTCGTCGGCCCAATCGATCAGGCCTTCGATTCGATCTGGCGAGACGACTGCCCCCTCCAACTCGTACTGGAAACGCTGAACGACATAGATCTGCTCTTCCATCGCTCCGAGCAGAGTGATGTTCACCGTCATGCCGGGCAACCCATCTTCATCTTGATCGAACACGCGTGGATCTTCTGGTTCGGTTGGAAGATCATCCGTCTCCGGGTTGTCCAGCACGGCTCCTCGAATCTCGAGATGCGTGCCTTGCTGAAAGGTGAACTGCCCATCTCCCTCCTGGAGGCGCGCGCTGTCCGGCGCTGGGCGAATCGACTGCATGAATGCATCAGGGATCTCCGTGGTGGCCAGCGGGGAGGACTCCTCAATGACCGTGAAGCAGTAGCTTGCCGACATCTCGAGCGAAAGGACGTCCTGCCCGATGTCGACCTGTAGAACAACAAAGCTCGTCTGGGTGGATGCCCCCACCATCGGAACAAGAGCGATCCTTGGATAGACCTGCAACATCACCCACCTGCCGGAAAGCGAGGGCGGAGATGCTACGGCAGCAATCCCTATGGCCAGACAGAGACCGAACACAAACACGGCTAACCAACGAGGGGCAAGGCGATTCACAGTTCCTCCCTTTGTCCAGTTTGACACAAGCCTGACAAGCTGAATCCGCGGGTTCTGACCTGGCAGTCGATTCAGCCCACACAACTCCGCATTCTACAGCAGCTGCAACGAGAACATCGTCTTGGGCATTTCGGGTGTCGATTTCCCACACGCAGGAAGACAGGATTTAACCTGTCTGAACGGAGAAATGCAGAATGGAGAACTAACGAGAGAACGTCAGCGAGCGCGGTGAAAGGGCAGAAGATCTCCATCGAGTTGATTGGACGAATGGCACGAGGAGTGAGCTTACAGATCGCTGGGAAACGCGCCAACAGAGCGAGGCATTCCACGTTCTTGAAGCAAGCTTCGAACTGGCGCGCCTCACCTCAGTTTCGCTCAAGAGGGCAGAACGGCCTACTGCTGTCGCATCATCGGGATCATCGCATTGGAGTGACCTCAATCCAAACCTCGTTGCGGCGAAACGGCGGGAGGGTATACGGTGGGTTGTAGAATGCGTAGGAGACTTCGCCGATTGGCTCAAGGCTCTCCCTTTCGATGAACTCACGCAGTTCCTTCTCTTTGTCCAGAAGGGTCTTGCTACGGGCGCGGCCGGAGAAGCGAACAACGGCCAGCGTTGATGCAGGAACTTCTCTCAGCCTAACTCGTGCGTCGGTCGGGCGAGGAAGGTCTTCAATGCGATACGAAGCTGGCATCGTGAACTGCACGACCCAATAAGGTGAATCATCTCGCTTCGCCATCTGCTGAAGGACCTGTGCTGTCATCGCGATCTGTTCCAGATCTTGGGATTGCGTGACGGGAGACGTCATGGCGACCCTTGCGGCTGGCTCGTTGCCCCCGAAGATATAGCTTGCGAGGATGGAGAACGCTTCGCTGAGTGCTTTCTCACGCGTACCCTCTACGAACGTTTCTGCGACGATCCGCGCCTCATACTGGCGGACCTCTCGATGTGCGGACGAAGATAGAACCGTGTACTTGGGTTGCTCAATACTCATCTACGACCTCCCCGTTCGATAGAGTCTATCCTCCAGAATACTTCTCGCAGCGTAATCCCCCGGTTCAGTATTGGTCTAGCATTTCAGTTGTTTCGGGAGAGTACGACAGTTCGCCCTATTGGACATATGCATGCGCTCGCTGGAGGTAAGGTGAATGGCGAACAGCCGACGAGCCTTATCCAGCAAGAGAAAAGGGGACAGCCATTCGGCTGCCCCCGCTGCTTGAAGTCACGTCTTTGTGGACTGATCCGCCCGTCGGTGCATTGGCACCTCACCGGTCAGCTCTACTCCGCATCGATGGCCGGTAGCGCCATCAGCGAGCCGTCTCCTGCAAGGCCCGTGGCGAAGATCGTGTAGTTCGTCCCATTGGAGAGAGAGACACCAGGAACCGGCAGGGCAACCGTCATCGTGCCGGCCAGCCGGACCTCCAGGTTGTACAGTCCACCCTCAACAGCCAGGTAATCGCTCGCCTCACGGAACGAGGCATTGCGGAACAAGATCGGCCCGCCGCTGACTCCCACATCAACAGCCGGAGCATCCGGCGACGTGTGAACGAAGCGGACCTTGCCAGAGTCAGTCAGGGTCATGACATCATCCATCAGCACGATTGGCGCAAGGTCGTCAGCCAGAAGCCCCGTCGCCGCGACCGTGTAGGCCTTGTTGATCCCTAACTCAACAGTCGCATCGATCACAATCGGCTCCGTAGCGCCGGTGGGTGTCACTTGAACCCGGTATTCACCCGCTGGGACTTCCAAGTAATCGCTGATTCCCTTGAAAGGCACGTTCTCAAGGATGATGGAGCCGTTGGCCCAGATATCGACGGCTGGAGCATCGGGCGACAGGTGAGCAACCCGCAGCTTGGCAGGAAGGCTCGCATCCTCAATGGCTAGTGCGCCCAGCGTTCCATCCCCAGCAAGGCCTGTGGCGAAAATCGTGTAGTTGCCGCCCGACTCGAGAGTGACTCCCTCCACAAGCAGAGCTACGGTTCCGGTACCAGCGAGGCGCACTTCAAGATCATAGGTTCCGCCGTCGACCATGATGTAGTCGAGCGACTCGCGGAAGCTCGCTTCCTCGAAAAGGATGGGACCACCGCAGCTCGCAACGGCGATGTCTACCGCAGGAGCATCGGGCGAGGTGTGAATGAAGCGAACGCCAGCCTTCTCAGCGGATGGCGATCGATCATCAATCAGGACGATGGCTTCCAGGTCGCTGCTACCTAGCAAGCCAGTTGCAGCAACCGTGTACGCTGTACCCTCGAGCAATGTCAACGTAGCGTTAATCACCACGGGCTCCGTGGCACCGGCCGGGGTGACCTGTACAACATGCTCACCCGTGGGAACTTCCAGGTAGTCGCTGTACGCACCGAAAGGAACGCCGGATAGCACTACCTCACCATTCAACCAGACATCGACTGCTGGAGCATCCGGAGATAGATGCGCGACGCGCAACTCCGCCATGTTGTGCCCAGCTCCAAATGATACGAGCGTAGCCATCAGAAATACGGCCATCATGACTCCTAGGGTCGCCGCTCTTTGCGTGTTCATTTTCAGTCCTCCTTTTGACTGATGGATGTGGTGGACGAAACATCCACAAATCCAAATATCCTGATGATCGTGTTCACGCCGCGCTCTGGTTGTGAAGACCTTGTGTTTTCGCCAGGCTGAAGCCCTGTATCCGTTCACCCGCATGCCGGTCTGGGGCCCCACACCCTCGGATCTATTCCGATACCTTGTTCACGCCAAGGCGAAGCCGAACGTCTGCAAACCTCCAACCAATCAGTCACAACGACGCGCAGACCATGGGCGGTCACTTGATAAGTTGCTACGTAGCATTTCGTCCATCGAAGACAGATCAAACGACGAGAACCAACGACTGATTCCGGTCAGCCCGGATTCCCGAGCGGTGGTTCCCTTCTTGCGTTCGGGGCTTCGAATCTCCGCCTCTTCATGGAGGATTTGGCGCCGTAAGGGCGATCGATTCCTGATTCGGCGGGGTTCTGAGCGGATGAGCTTCGGAGGGTTCAGTGCCACATCAAGCCTTTGAATGTGAGGTTTGGATCTGCTTCGACACAGAGTGCCACACATTTGGTGGCGTCCGCACGGCGCAGGATCTATCATATTGAACGGGACTGTTCTCGGTCGAACGGCGATGCATTCTCTAGAGCAACTGAGCGGACCAAGCGCCTTCTTGAGAGGAGGGAGTGACAACGCGAATGAGCCAGTTGACCGAAATCCAGGATATTGTTGCCACGAATCGGTATGCAGTGCTCGCCACGCAGCGCGAAGGTCAACCCCATACAAGCTTGGTGGCCATCACGCCGATCGACGGAGTTCACACGCTCCTCTTCGCGACATACCGTTCAACACGCAAGTACCGAAGCATCTCAATGGACGGTCGTGTATCCCTCTTCTTCGACAATCGAGCCGCGAAACCCTTCGGTACAGATCGCCACACGCTCCTAACCGCGCACGGCTTTGCCGCGGAAGCCCCAGCCGACGAGCGATGCAAACTGGCCGAAACGCACGCGAACCGACATCCTGACTTGCTGAATCTGTTGGCTTCGACAGACTCTGCACTCGTTTGCGTTCGCGTTGACGCATACCAGCTTGTCTACAGCATTGATGATGTCCGCTGGTACGATCCATCAACCTGGGCGCCGATGTGATCGGGCGACGAGAACGTATCTGCTTGTTTGGTCATACCCGTGTATCGGATCCAAACATGCTATCGGAATGGCCAGTTATCACCCTGCACGCATGTTGGATCCAAACAGAGTGCCGGAATCGGCCATTCTTGGATCGCTGCCCTTGAGCCACACTGGCGGCCTCGCCTCAACAGCACTCACGTGCCACTCTCCCGCGTGTGGGTTAGGATCTCCCGGACAGAGGGATGGCCAACCTGCTTAAGGTCAGAGGAGAGCCCAAGTGCAGCAAGACGATCGGAACGGGCAGCGCCTGTACCTTGGAGGGTACGCTGTGGCGGTTGACACCCGCGATCGCCTCCTTCTATGCCGCCTGAGCACGGGATGTATCGAAGCAGGTTTCTGGACGCTACCAGGTGGAGGTATCCATTGGGGCGAGCCGCCTGAGCAAGCCGTTCT
>Ga0272443_10004418_pt1 | contig 15339 bp, 14 predicted proteins | sample SSMAcet12_FD_193581 | JGI IMG/M metagenome (GOLD analysis project Ga0272443, IMG submission 193581) | Marine sediment archaeal communities from Little Sippewissett salt marsh, Falmouth, MA, United States - SSM-Acet-12 | ecosystem: Environmental > Aquatic > Marine > Wetlands > Sediment ...
AAAAACACCTGACTCAGCACTTAGCACTTAGCACTTAAAAACATGCATATTTCAGAAGGTGTTCTGCCGCTTGCTACACTGGCTGCAGGCTATGCAGTAAGTACCGGAGGCATCGCCATCGGCCTTCAAAAAATCCGGGATGATGAAATGGTTAAAACCGCGATGATCTCCTGCGCCTTTTTTCTTGCTTCGTTCATTCACATTCCCGTTGGCCCTGCACATATCCATCTCGTGCTCAACGGACTGGCTGGACTTCTTTGTGGATGGTCGGTGTTCATCGCTATCGCCATAGCCCTGTTGCTTCAGGCTCTCCTCTTCCAGTTCGGAGGCATCACAACGCTCGGCATCAACACCCTCAACATGGCGCTGCCTGCGCTATGCTGTTTTCTGATCTTCGCTCCTCTCCTTGCCCGGAAGAAACTCTCCCCTGCTGTAGCAGGATTTTTCTGTGGCACGCTCTCTGTCTTTTTAAGCGCGATCATGCTCAGCCTCTCGTTGATCAGTGCAGGAGAAGCCTTTCTTCCAACGGCACAACTTATTTTTGTCTCGAATATACCGCTCATGATCATCGACGGCCTTCTGACCGGTGCGGCATTGCAGTTTATCAGAACAGTAAAACCCGAAATGCTTGGATTATGAACAGAGTCACCTTTACATGTTTATGTATCGTGCTCATGAGCGCTCTCTTTTCTTCTGACGCGCTTGCACACAAAATCACGGTTTTCTGCTGGTTTGAGAACGGAGCCCTCCATGGCGAAGGATACTTCAATAGCGGCGATCCGGTACAAAACAGCTCTGTCCGGGTCGTAAACCTGGAAAGCAGACACATGATCGCAGAGACCACAACATCTGAAAAAGGCACCTTTGCAGTTTCTATCGAAGACGGTGCGCCGATAGAGGTGATCCTCGACGCGGGCCAGGGACACCGTGCCACATGGCAGTCAGAAACCGGCAAAACAGAAGAACACAAGACTATCCAGCACTCACAGCCGGAAAAAACAAGACTTTCCTCAGTGATTACCGCGCTGGGTCTCATCGCAGCACTCTTCACCATGCTCTCTTTTTGGAAACGACGCCATGCAGCTTGAACTCTTTTCCGGCGGAAAAAGCCTGCTGCACCATCTTGATGCACGCATCAAGATACTCATATACCTGCCCTTCATTCTCCTCTCAGCGCTGACGAACCATACGCCTCAAACGCTGGCAACGCTGGCGACAGGAGTCGTCCTGCTCTCTATCGGGCAGCTCTGGAGCAGACTGCTTCTGCAGAGGCTTGCTGCCGTGAACACCTTTATGCTCTTTGTGTGGGCGACACTTCCCTTCTCACTCGCAGGAACAACACTGTTCGAAACCGGGCCGTTTTCGATCTCGCGGGAAGGCGTCGATCTTGCCATGCTGATAACACTCAAAGCCAATGCTATCGCGATACTGACCATCACCCTTTTAGGAACAACGCCTGTCATAGCGCTTTCGCATGCCATGCTGCACCTGGGAGTGCCGTCAAAGCTCGTCACCATGTTCTATTTTCTCTACCGCTATACAGGCGTCATCCTGTCGGAATTCGAACGAATGAAGCGTATGCTTCAATCAAGAGGCTTCAGTCCATCAACCGGTATGCACACCCTGAAAACCTATGCATACTTCACGGGAATGCTCTTCATTAAAAGTTATGAACGCGCCGAACGGGTCTATCAGGCTCTGCTGTTGAGAGGATTCACCGGCACGTTTCCGCTCCTGACCCATTTCACCCTTACACCAAAAGACATCCTCTTTGCCGCCGCCGCCGCAATATCCATCGTCATCTGCATCAAGCTATGAACTGTATCACACTGAAAGATCTTCACTTCTCCTATCCTGGCACGATCGATGTCTTCAGCGGGCTTGATATGCAGATAAAAGATGGAGAAAAAGCCGGAATAACCGGGACAAACGGAGCAGGTAAAAGCACCCTGTTTCTGCTGCTTATGGGCCTGTTAAAGCCCCAATGCGGAACCATTTCACTGTGGAACCAGTCTATGAAAACAGAACAGGACTTCAAACAAGCGAGACTGAAAACAGGGTTTCTGTTCCAGGATCCTGACGATCAGCTCTTCTGTCCGAGTGTTGAAGAAGATATTGCCTTTGCGCTCCTGAACCGGGGAGTCAGGAAAGATGAGGCACTCAGAAAAGTTGACGCAATCTGCGACAGGTTCGCTATCGGTCATCTCAGAAAAAGGGTTCCCTTCCACCTCTCCTGGGGTCAGAAACGCCTCGTGTCACTGGCAGGAATCCTGATCACTCAACCAGAGCTCCTCCTGCTCGATGAACCCACAGCCGGTGCAGACGAAAGGGTTGTCAGCGCAATCGTCGAATACCTTGGATCATACGGAGGCACCGTCATCATCTCCTCTCATGACCGTGACTTTCTCGCTGCCACATGCAGCAGCCACTACCATCTTCAGGAAAGCCGGTTTGAAAGCGTGCATTGAGGGCCTGCAGAAAAAATGATGCGCTGAACACCTTGAGGGGAAAAACGACAGAGTACGTCAGATACTCTTTTCGTAAATCACGTACTCCTTATATGGAATACCGCCAATAACCTTTGCAAGCTTGCTCATCGCCTCATTCGACTTCAGCACCCAGCTCATCTCGCTGGAAAAAAGACCGAACCTGCCGCCGTAATCGGCAATATGGACGTTGAGCATACTATCGATCCCCTTATTGCGGTATTCGGGAAGAACGCCCATAGTAATCGTTCTGAAAGCGGAAATATTTCGTCCATACCACCAGAACTTGAACAACCCCCAAGGAGTCAAGGGGTTCCCGTTGACATGCTTGAGCGGGATATTCATATCGGGCAAGGTCAGAGAGAACCCGATCGTTCGTCCGTCACGGTCTTCGACGAAATAGATAAAATGTTCTTTGGCGATAGGTTTGAGGCTTTTGGCCATGTGATCGAACTCTTTATCCGTCATCGGCACAAAACCCCAGTTCTTCTCCCATGCCTTGTTATAGATATCACGAATCTTTTCGACCTCGTTCTGGAAATCGTTCATTCTGATCGTCCTGATGGTCAACTGCTCACGCTTCTGAACATGCGCCGCGATTTTGCGAAGACGCCCGATATCGATCTTCTTCTGATCGATATACCACGCCAGCAACTCCTGGCCTGTGCTGTGACCGTAATTGACGACAAGGCGATTGTAGTACTCGGGATTATAGAGCATGAGAAACACCGGAGCACTGTCAAACCCTTTGACCAGCATACCGCACTGGTCGTTCATGGATGGACTGACGGGTCCCCGCATAGCATTGAGACCTTTGGTTCGCAGCCATGCCGAAGCTGCATCGAAGAGAGCGTCAGCAACTTTCTGATCATCGATACATTCAAAAAAGCCCCAGAAACCGACCTTGTCCTGATGCACCTCATTGTGGCGACGGTTTTCAATCGCAGCGATAGTGCCTGCCATCTGACCGTTTTTCCAGGCGGTAAAGAGCGCCAGATCGGCATGATCATACAGAGGATAACGTGCCGTGTCCAGTGTCTTCATATAATCGGAAATCACAGGAGGCACCCAGTAGCGATTGAGCCTCTCATCTTTCCGATAGATATCCCATGCAAAACGGATAAACTGTTTCCGATCCCGTTTACCTTCTACCCGCCTGATTTCAATGGACATAAGGATTGTGATTCATTGTTCATAATTCGTGAACCATCGCACATTTTCAAGGAAAAGACCCCCTGCAACAGGGGGTCTTTCATACTATCAACGATACGGTTTACTTAAATGCACTGCCGGGTTCAACTCCAGCGGCTTTAAGAACTTTTGCCAGAGGACAGAAACCGGTAAATGCCGCCTGAAAAAGATTTAATCCGACAAAACCGGTAAACCATAACCAGTTCGGGTTATGATACACAGAAAGCAAAACGCTGGCCACAACAAAACAACCGGCAATGGCAAAAACAAGACGATCTATATTCATTTGGTTGATCTCCTTCTTGAGGGCACCCCTATTCATTGAGGTCCCCTTGATTGTGTAAATGTTACTTAAGAAAGCTCAGATTTTCGAAGCACTTCATGAAGTCTCACCGCGCCTTTCCTTAAGAGCGTCTCAGTTTCATTCCATGCAATGCAGGCATCGGTAATCGAAACACCGTACTGCAGGGAAGATGGATCGTCAGGAAAAGGCTGATTTCCGCAGAACAGATTACTTTCGATCATCACGCCGATGATACTTGTCGTACCGTTGACGCGCTGTTCGACAATATTATCCCAGACGTTGGCCTGCTGTTCATGCTTTTTCCCCGAATTGGCATGACTGCAATCAACCATAATGGCAGATGGCAGATGTGCTGCCTGCAGCCTCCGCTCAGCGTCGGCAATATTGTCCGGATCGTAGTTCGGCTTCTGGGAACCGCCACGCAGCACAATATGGCCAAACGGATTGCCCGTCGTGGTGATGACACTGCTGTGCCCCTCCTGATCGATACCAAGAAAACTGTGAGCATGCATGGCCGACCGTAATGCATCAATGGCAGCCTGAATACGACCATCGGTGGAGTTCTTGAACCCTACCGGCATCGACAGGCCGCTGGCCATCTGACGATGTGTCTGAGACTCGATGGTTCTTGCTCCAATCGCCGCCCAGCTGACAAGATCAGATACATACTGAGGTGTAAACGGATCGAGAAACTCCGTAGCTGTAGGAAGCCCCAGGGCATTGATATCAAGAAGCAGTTTGCGGGCATAATGCAATCCATGCTCGATATCAAATGAACCATCGAGGTGCGGGTCGTTGATAAACCCTTTCCAGCCGATCGTTGTCCTTGGTTTCTCGAAATAAACACGCATGACGATACAAAGATCATCCTTCAGTTCATCGCGCAGAGCCTTGAGTCGAACGGCATACTCCATTGCCGCCTTGATATCGTGAATCGAACACGGACCGACGATAACAAGCATCCGGGAATCTTTTCCGGATAAAATATTTTCAACTTCCTCGCGACCGTCTAAAACCGTTCTGGCAATCTCTTCCGTCACCGGAAGGCGTTGCTTGAAGGTTTGCGGTGCAGTCAGTCGAGTAATGTTTGAAACACGTAAATCCTGTAATTGCTGCATTCGTTTCAGAAATAAAATCGTCAGTAATTCGTAACACGATGGAAGATAAAAAAATCAACTATAAATAATCAGGTATCGATGCAATTAATTCCTTCGGCTCTTAAACACGAAAACCTGCCTTTTTGAGGCAGGTTTTCGAAAATACAGACCGTGCAATACCGGGACGAAAACCCTTACTCGCCGTCCCTGGTAAAGTCGATGCTGAGCCAGCCGTTGTCAAAGCTCGCTCCGGAAGATTCAAGTCCGGCAATAAAGATCGGCAGAGCGACAACCTTCTGATAATCGCCAATTCTGATGGTAAGATCATCGCCGAGCTTAAGGATCTTGGGCTCCTGTCCCATAGTTTCCATAAATGGCAATTTCACTCGAACCTTGTAGTGACCATCGTTGACCTTCTCAATAGCAATCGGGTCTTCCTTGAAGAAAATATCGACAGGATTCTTTTCGGCATAGACTTTCTCACCAACCTGACGAAGCATGTCAAGACCGACAACCTCCTGATCAAACAAAGGAACCTGGCCGATCGGAATAGGCGCGAATGAACCTTCAATCTGTTTGATATAATTCTGCTGAATATCTCTCCATTTCTTGAAATAAGGATCCTCGGTATGAGCAGGCATGACTCTGTTGACAGTGATGCTGTCAACAGTGATGCCATAGAGGTTGAGATAGGTCAGCGCCCTCATGGACTCTTTGATAACCATCTTTTCAGGGTTCATAACAAGACGAACGGTCGATTTTGAACCGTCGGCAAGCAGCTCGATGATGCCTTCTGTTGAAGCGAACAGATTGTCGACTTTCTCGTAAACCTCTTCAGGTGCGACCATCGAGTCAATTTTCTTGACCTTTTTGGAGAGCGGCCTGATCATTGGCTTGACCATATATTTCTCAACGTTGCGGATCAGCTTGATAAACCAGCCGAATGTCTCGGGAAGTGAAAGAAGACGAAGCGTTTCACCGGTAGGAGCACAGTCAACGACAAGCAGGTCGTAATCGGACTCTTCTTCGTTATAACGTTTGATGTAGGAGAGAGAGAAAAGCTCTTCCATACCAGGAAGGACACCCATCTCTTCAGCATAAATACCCTCTACACCTCTTGATTCCATTAGCTGAGCAAAGTGTTCCCGAACAACATCCCAGTTCAGGTTCAGATCACCGAAAACACTGACTTCCTGACCCCAGAGATTGTCGGCAACCTTGACAGGGGAAGGGCCAAGCTGCACATCAAGTGAATCACCGAGACTGTGAGCAGGATCAGTAGACATTATCAGGGTTTTGTAACCCATGTCAGCAGCTTTCAGTGCTGTTGCGGCTGCAACAGAGGTTTTTCCAACGCCTCCCTTACCCGTAAAAATGATATTGCGCATACGTTGTAATGATTCTCATTTAATGGAAGTTGAAAAAGAAGAACAGAAGACCCGCAAAGCTCTCCATGTCCCCGAACGTCCTGTTTAGTAAAAGGCTTAAGATAACAAATAATATTTTATAAGAACAAAACCGATCAGACAAAACACAACCCCGCGTTTGCATTCATCAAAACCAACAAACGACACGTTCAAAAAGCCGCTTCACTCCATCCTGGAACAAAAAAAAGAGTAGCTTAATGTGAAGAAACTTTCAGTTTCTGACCTGGATAGATAAGGCGACGCTTTCCCAGATTATTCCAGGAGACAATCTTGCTGACGCTCACCTTGTAGCGACTCGCGATCGCGCCCAGCGTATCGCCCCGTTTAACAATATACGTCCTGGCTGCTCCTGACGTCGAACCTGATGTCCTGCCGTTTATTTTGAGTTTCTGACCCGGATAGATAGTGCGGCGCCGACCGAGACTGTTCCATGAAGCGATATTGCTGACGCTGACCTTGTAGCGCTTGGCAATCGCTCCAAGGGTTTCTCCACGACGGACAATATGGGTTTGCGACACGCTGGAAGAGGACGACGTCGAACCTGAACCACGGCCATATATTTTGAGCTTCTGACCCGGATAGATAGTACGGCGCCGACCGAGACTGTTCCATGAAGCGATATTGCTGACGCTGACCTTGTAGCGCTTGGCAATCGCTCCAAGGGTCTCTCCACGACGGACAATATGGGTTTGCGACACGCTGGAAGAGGACGACGTCGAACCTGAACCACGGCCATATATTTTAAGCTTCTGACCAGCATAGATGGTGCGGCGCCGACCAAGATTGTTCCATGAGGCGAGATTGCTGACGCTTACCTTGTAGCGCTTGGCAATCCTGATAAGCGACTCTCCCTTTCGAACTTTATGGTAGACTATCGACGGTGCCGAAGACGGCTTCGAAGACCTGCGGATGGTTTCAGGAGCGCCGAATACAGAGAGTTTCTGACCGGGATAGATACGCGAGTTGCGAAGATTGTTCCATTTGATCAACTGACTGACATAACAACGATGCATTCTGGCAATTGATGCAAGCGTTTCGCCACGTCTCACCCGATGAATTTTTCTCTCTTTCCCCCCCTCTTTGACAGAAGCCAAAAGCTGAGCGCGGTCAATCCCTGATTGTGATTTATGCACGTAAAGCTCTTTTTCCTTACGATTAAAATCATCCACATAATGGTCTGGAAGACGCAGCGAAAGCGGTGCCGGGCCAATAACGGGAATAACCCCCCGCTTGTACTGCGGGTTGAGAAACTCAAGGTCCTGGAGAGGAATACCGAGCACTTCGTGGATCTGGTCAAAAGCCAGAACATCAGAGACATTGACCGTTGCGATATTCTCATAGAGATACCCCGGTTCTTCAGGAATGATATTGTGTTCCTTGTAATAATTCATCACATAGGTCACCGCAATGAATGCCGGAACATAACTCCGTGTCTCCGAAGGAAGCTTCGACCATATCCCCCAGTAATCCCTCCGTCCTCCTGATCGCCTGATAGCCTTATTGACGTTACCGGCACCGGCATTGTAGGCCGCGAGCACAAGAAACCAGTCGCCATAGATATCATACAGATCCGTCATGTGTTCACACGCGGCAACAGTCGCCTTATAGGGATCAAATCGATCCTCGACAAATGAGGTGGACTTCAAACCATACATTTTGCCTGTACCGTAAATAAACTGCCACAGCCCTTTTGCATTGGCACTCGATACCGCAACAGGGTTGAGTGCCGATTCGACAATGGCAAGATATTTCAGCTCGGTAGGCATATTGTATTCGCGCAGCTTTTGCTCAAAAAGGGGAAAATAGGTTTTGGTCAAACCAAGAATCTTTGCTGTCATCACCCGTTTGTCAACGGCATACAATTTTATAAAATTTTTTACATGCTCGTTGTAGGTCAGTCTTATGGGCGTTCTGCGGTTGAGTTCAGCTATCCTTTCTGCATATGTCTCATCATCGAACTGGGGAATAAAGGTCGGAGAAAAGCCATTCGGCACATCATCTTTCCATTGCCGGAAATGACTATCATCAAAATAAGTCGCAGCAACCAGACTGTCCAGTACAGCCGCAACAGCCTGATCATCCTGAGAACGGGCTGCATACGCCCTTCCTGGCTGCAGCATTGTCGCAATCAGCAGGCAGAATAAGAGTGTAAGTGCTGAAAAAGAAGTTCGTTGAGACATGGGTTGCCGGGTGACTGAAAAAATGTTGAGAAATTGAAGCTCAGAACCGTTCTGGCTATCGACCTGAAGCCGGTCTCAAGAACATAAACAGAGTTAGTGATTATTACAACTGAAGCATCAATGTCCTTTACCCGGCAGACGCATAGCCGATCTCCCACAAAAAAAGTCCAGCCGGATCAGCTGGAAGCAGCCCCTTGATCGGCTGACGGCTTACAAGAGCATAACTGATCTCTTCACCGGAAAACCGGAGTGTGGCGCTCACCAGATAACGCACCATAGAGCGAAGAAAGCGGTTTGCCGATATCTGAAAGACAAGGTACTCTTTCTCACGAAACCATTGCGCTTCCGAGACCGTGCAGCATGTCGTCCGGGTATCGGAACCGCTTTTTGAAAAAGCCTTGAAATCATGACGTCCCAGCAACACCGATGCCCTGCTGTTGAGCTGGTCGAGATCATGAGGAGCTCGATCATAACCGCTGAATCGGCGAAAAATTGCAGACTCGCGCTGCCTGAGCATATAACGGTACTGTCTCGAAAGAGCGCTGTAACGCGCATGAAAATCACCATCAACATCAATGAGGGACATGATCCTGATCGATGAAGGCAAGAGCGAATTCAACGAATGGCACAGTCGGCCCGCTTCCATTGAGCTGCCGGTCATGAACGATGCCGCCTGACCCATCGCATGAACGCCCTTGTCGGTTCGTCCGGCCCCTGTGATAGAAACCGCCTCCTGAAGTATCCTCCGAAGAACAGCTTCGATTTCACCCTGTACGGTCGAAACAGCACCATCCTGCCGCTGCCACCCCGCAAAGTCTGTCCCGTCGTATTCGATAATCATCTTAAGGTTTCTGATACGCACCTCTCTTTTCCTTTCAGCAAAACAATGAAACAATCACAAGGGCAGCTCTATTAATTGTCGTGAGCGAGCTGAAGACAAGGCGGACGGAGCACAGAAACCGGAATCCCGACTTTCGGGATGAGGATTTCGAGCACCGACCAACGACGTAGTCGGGTCGCGCAATACATTAATAGAGGTGCCCACAAATCACGATTTACGATTTATTGTTTATCTTCGGTGAAAAAAAAACACATGAGCCCAAAAAAACAACATCTCGAACAGCTTCTCAAAGCACTGGAACAGCTAACGATCCGGGAATGTCACGAAAGCTATCACGTCCCCCGTCTCTGGCAGGAAACAGCAAAAGGCCAGCACACGGTCAATCCCGCACGTTACTACCACGACATCATCAGTCGTCTTGTCAATAGCCCTGAGCTTCCTTTTGACAACAGCGGTGCCCCGGCCGATGAGTGGAGCAGGAGTGCCATCGTCTATAATTTATTCCCTCGCCTGACGACAGCATTCGATCATGATAACAACAATATCATCTCTGCCGATCCCATGGCCAGCGGGTTTCGTGAAACAGGCACCTTACTGAAATCCATCGCCCTGCTGCCCTACATCAAGCAATTGGGTGTCAATACGCTCTATCTCCTGCCGGTAACAGAACCCGGCCATTATGGAAAAAAAGGCGCACTCGGTTCACCGTATGCCATAAAAAACCCATTTATCATCGATCCACTGCTTTCTGAACCAGTTCTCGGGCTTAGAGCAGAGATTGAACTTCAAGCTTTTGTCGAAGCAGCGCACCATCTCGGCATGAGAGTCGTTCTGGAGTACGTATTCAGGACCGCATCTGTCGATAGCGACTGGATCTCAACCCACCCGGACTGGTTCTACTGGCTGAAGGGCAACAGTGAAGAAAACCAACAGTTCGGCCCCCCCCGTTTCGAGCACGACACGCTCACAAGAATCTACGAACAGGTCGATAAACATGAATTCGACCATCTGCCGGCCCCGTCAGAAGAGTACCGCAATCAGTTTTCTGAAGCGCCGCTCACCACAAGGCTCAATCCTGACGGAAGCATGACCGGCATAGCCGCTGACGGAAAAGAGTGTCGTATAGCCAGCGCATTTTCCGACTGGCCTCCGGATGACAGTCAGCCGCCGTGGACGGATGTGACCTACCTGAAAATGCACAGGGACAGCTCGTTCAACTATATGGCTTACAATACAATACGTATGTACGACGCGGCTCTTGACCGACCGGAAGTCATCAATAATGAGCTCTGGTCATCCCTGGAAAGCATCATTCCTTTCTATCAGAGCACGTTCAGCATAGACGGCGCCATGATCGACATGGGCCATGCCCTGCCTTCTGCACTCAAGGCAGCTATTGTAGAGAAAGCCCGGCAACAGAATTCTGACTTTGCTTTCTGGGATGAAAATTTCGATCCCTCTTCATCGGTTAAAGAAGAAGGCTTCAACGCGGTCTTCGGCTCGTTGCCCTTTGTCATCCAGGACCCGATTTACATACGAGGACTGCTGAACTTTCTCAATAAAACAGGTTCTGCCATTCCCTTCTTCGCTACAGGAGAAAATCACAATACCCCGCGGCTCTGCCACAACCACCCGCGCCAGGAAACCGGAAGAAACCGTTCACGTTTTATTTTTGCGCTCGGCATCATGCTGCCGGCGCTGCCGTTCATTCATTCGGGAATGGAACTGTGTGAATGGCATCCGGTCAATCTCGGCCTGAACTTCAGCGATGAAGACCGCAGAAATTTTCCGTCTGAAACCCTGCCGCTCTTCAGCACGGGAAGTTATGACTGGAGCAGAACAAACGACCTGGAGCCGCTGAACGCTTTTATCTCGAAATTGCTTGTAATCAGGCGGCGCTATCATGATATTATAAGCAGCGGAGAGAAAGGTTCGCTGATCGTACCGTTCGTAACCGGACCGGAAATTCTTGCAGTCATGCGTAAGGGCGAAGGGCACAATCTGCTCTTCATCGGAAACAGCAACCCGCAAGAGCACTCTTCGGGCACCATGGAATTCAAAAACAGTCATTTCACCCTCACTGATCTGATCGGAGGACAAACGCTGAGAGTAGCGGATCACAAGCTGCATCTTGAACTGCAGCCAGGTGAATGCCTGATCGTAGAGCTGACCGCAGAATGATCGGCCATGACATTTCGTAAGCCTAACAACCTTTACTTTATTTAACACATAACACAACAAGCACCATGTCAATTCTTGTCGTAGGTTCTCTTGCTTTTGATGACATTGAAACCCCTTTCGGGCGCTCCGACAACACGCTGGGAGGCTCATCCACCTACATCGCCCTTTCCACAAGCTACTTTTCGGATAACATCCAGATGGTAGGCGTCGTGGGATCTGACTTCGAAGAGAAGCATTTTGAGTTGTTGAATAATAAAGGAATCGATACCAAAGGCGTCCAGGTCATTGAAAAGGGGAAGACATTCCGCTGGAGCGGACGTTATCATTACGACATGAATACCCGTGACACCCTCGACACCCAGTTAAATGTCTTCGCAGACTTTGACCCTCATGTCCCCGCCCAGTACCGTGAGGCCAGGTTTGTCTGCCTTGGCAATATCGATCCTGAGCTTCAGCTTAAAGTGCTTGATCAGATCAGCAATCCCGAACTGGTCATCTGCGACACCATGAACTTCTGGATAGAAGGCAAGCCGGAAGAACTCAAAAAAACGCTTGAAAGAGTCGACGTCTTCATTCTCAACGACAGCGAAGCCCGCCTGCTTTCGGGAGATCCGAACCTCGTCAAATCCGCACGGATCATCAGAAATATGGGTCCGAAAACCCTTATCATCAAAAAAGGTGAACATGGGGCCCTGCTCTTTACCGATAATGGTATTTTCGCAGCACCGGCATTTCCTCTTGAGTCAATCTATGACCCGACAGGCGCCGGAGATACCTTTGCAGGAGGATTCCTGGGCCACCTTGCCCGCACGGAGGAAATCAACGATTCCGAGCTGCGTAAAGCGGTCCTGTACGGCAGTGCAATGGCCAGCTTCTGCGTCGAAAAATTCGGCACGGAAAAAATCGCCAACATTGACCTGCTTGAAATCGAAGACCGCTACCAGAGCTTCCTCGATCTCTCTAAAATCAGCGCGTAGCATTCAGCCGTTCTGCAGGGAGATGCCAGGGCCCCCAAGCCGAAGCATCTCCCTGCCAGACTTACGATTCACGAATCACCGAATAACGGTTTACGAGTATGCAGCAACTCACCTCTCTCGATATCGGCATCATTGCCGGATACCTGATACTGACCCTGCTTATCGGCCTCTATTTCTCAAAAAAAGTATCCTCCAACGTATCCGAATTTTTTCTGTCAGGCAGGCAGCTGCCCTGGTGGATAGCAGGAACAGGTATGGTCGCGACAACGTTTGCAGCTGACACCCCTCTTGCGGTCACCGGCCTGGTCGCCAAGCACGGCATCGCAGGAAACTGGCTCTGGTGGACGTTTGTCTCAGGAGGAATGCTGACGGTCTTTTTCTTTGCCAGGCTCTGGCGGCGGGCACACATTCTTACCGACCTGGAATTCATTGAACTGCGCTACAGCGGCCCGGCCGCAAAATTTCTCCGAGGCTTCAAAGCGATCTATTTCGGACTGTTCATCAATGCCATTATTATCGGCTGGGTCAATCTGGCCATGTATAAAATCGTCAGCATCATGATACCGGAACTCAATCCGGAACTGGTGGTTATCTTCTGCGTGCTCCTGACAACACTCTATTCCGGACTTGGCGGGCTCTGGGGGGTCACCATAACCGATACGATCCAGTTTGTCATCTCCATGGTCGGCTGTATCGTCCTTGCCGTCCTTGCCGTCAACGCGCCTGAAGTCAAAGCGGCAGGCGGTCTGACAGAAGCGCTCCCCGGATGGATGTTCGACTTTTTCCCCTCCATCACCACAGGAGCCCAGAGCGGAACGATCAACGGTGCGCTTCAGCTGACGTTCGCCTCCTTTGCCGCGCTGGCCTTTGTTCAGTGGTGGGCATCGTGGTACCCCGGTTCCGAACCCGGAGGAGGAGGATACATCGCCCAGAGAATGATGAGCGCAAAAGACGAAAAACATTCGCTCCTGGCAACGCTCTGGTTCATTATTGCCCATTACTGCCTCAGACCGTGGCCATGGATCATTGTGGGTTTAACCAGCATCGTCCTGTTCCCCGACCTGCCTGCAGACCAGAAAGAGGACGGGTTCGTTCATGTGATGCAGGCCCTGCTGCCTCCCGGCCTGAAAGGACTGCTCATCGCCGCATTTCTTGCCGCTTACATGTCGACGCTCTCGACCCATTTGAACTGGGGAACGAGCTATCTTGTCAATGACTTCTATAAACGTTTCATCCGCCCGGAGGCTTCCCCGGCCCATTTTGTTGTCGTCTCACGCATCCTGACACTTCTGGTCGCCCTTTTTGCTCTTTACATCACCTTCTTTGTCCTCCAGACCATCACCGGAGCGTGGGAATTCATCATCCAGTGCGGTGCGGGAACGGGATTCGTTCTGATACTCCGCTGGTTCTGGTGGCGGCTGAACGCATGGTCGGAAATTGTATCGATGATGACACCGTTTGCCGTCTATGCATACCTGTCGTTCTTTACCGACATCACGTTCCCCTATTCGATCTACATCATCGTTCTTGTCACCATAGCGGTAACGCTTATCGTCACGTGGCTGACTCCTGCCACCAATGAAGATCACCTGAAAAAGTTCTACACCATCACGAGAGTAGGCGGAGTTTTCTGGAAAAAAATCTCCAATCAGCTCCCCGAAGTACAATCAGACAACGGTTTTGGCAGACTGTTCGCTGACTGGGCAGCAGGAATCATCCTGGTCTACTCAATTCTCTTCGGTACAGGAAAAATCCTCTTCGGAACCCTGCAGGAAGCACTCCTCTATTTGGCTGTCGCGCTTCTGGCAGGCAGCTTTATCTACTATGACCTGAACCGTCGGGGCTGGAGCAACCTGAAGTAAGCATGACCATGATACCGACAGATCTCAACATGATTCTCGCATCACAGTCGCCCAGGAGAAAAGAGCTCCTCGCCCTTACGGGCCACTCATTCTCAACCCTTTCGACGGCTATTGACGAAACATTCCGTCAGGATGAAGGCATTGAAGAGAACCTCAAACGCATTGCCACAGAAAAAGCCGAAGCGATCTGCCGGCTCTATCCGGAAAAAACACGCAATGCTCTGCTCATCAGCGCAGATACCACCGTTCTGTTCGACAACGTAGCGCTCGGCAAACCCTCAGACTTTCAGGAAGCCCTGGACATGCTTACCATGCTTCAGGGCAGCACCCATAGCGTGATAACAGGCTTCAGCCTCTTCTACAGCGGACGCCGCCATTGTGAATGCGTCACAACAAAGGTCGAATTTTTACCTATGAGCCGCGACGACATGACCAGCTACATCACAACCCAGAGCCCATACGACAAAGCAGGGGGCTACGGCATTCAGGATCCGCTTATGTCATGTTTTGTCAAAGGGATAGAGGGGTGCTACTACAATGTCGTCGGACTCCCCCTCTCAGCAGTCTGCAGAGCCATCCGTCAGCTGCTCACCACTGCAAACGCATGAAATGAATCACCCCGACAACCATCATAGCGTCCTCATCATTACCGGACCGACGGCCTCTGGAAAATCCGCCCTGGCACATGCTCTTGCTGAGCGTCGTGGAGCTGAAATCATTTCAGCCGACTCGCGACAGATCTACCGGGAACTTGACATCGGTACAGCCAAACCATCAGAAGAGATGCTCGATG
>Ga0272443_10004419_pt1 | contig 15331 bp, 14 predicted proteins | sample SSMAcet12_FD_193581 | JGI IMG/M metagenome (GOLD analysis project Ga0272443, IMG submission 193581) | Marine sediment archaeal communities from Little Sippewissett salt marsh, Falmouth, MA, United States - SSM-Acet-12 | ecosystem: Environmental > Aquatic > Marine > Wetlands > Sediment ...
ACGCCCCATTTTTTCCAGAAGATCGGCGGCGGCCTTGATGTCTCCGTGTCGAGTGTAGGTTTCCACGGCCAGGTCTGGAAGATCATTTTCCATGAAGAGCTTCGCCGCTTTTTGCCACTGCCCGGCGCGGGCAAAGATCTCGGCGGCTTCCACGGGTTTTCCTTCCTCGAAGAGGGCCTGGGCGATCCGGAGGGCACTTTCCCCCGCGTCATCGGAAGATTCCAGGATCCGCGCGGCCGCATTGGTGTCTCCCGCTCTCATATAAAGATCGGAAGCCTTCCCTTTTTCCCCCACCTCCTCAAACACGGATGCCGCTTGAGCAAAAAGCCCGCCAAGCTCGAAGGATTTTGCCGCGGCCCCTTTCTCCCCCACTTCAAGAAAGGCAGCTCCAGCCATTTTCGCAATGTTCCTCGAAACCGCATCCTCCTCAACAGTGATGGATGCACTCCTGCGGCTGGACCTCTCCTGGAGAGCCTTGAGCAGGAGAGGCGCCCCTTCTTCATAGTGTTTTTCCTGGAAAAAAAGCTCCCCGGCTTTCTCATTGTAACCGACCTGCTGGAAGCACTGGGCGGATTTCAGGATATCCCCGCCTTTCGCGAAAAGGACCGCGGCCTCAGCGGCTTTTCCTATCATAAGGAGATTCTGACCGGCACTTGAAAAATCCCTCGCTTTGATGAACAGCTCCGCCGCTTTCTCGTTTTTTCCGATCCGGAGAAAGCACTCGGCGGCGTTGGAAAAATCGCTGTTTTTAAGGCATGCCTCGGCGGCCCTTCCGAAATCTTCGTTTCTGACGAAAACCTTGGCCGCTTCCTTGTAATGACCGGCTTCGAGGAAAAGATCTCCTGATTCCCTGAAATTCCCCTTTTTCTTGGCCCTTCGGGCTTTTCTGAGGAGTTGGCGGATCGGGCGTCTCCCTTGCCTTCCGGGGTAAGGTGAATGATTGGCGAAAAGAAAAAACATCAGAAAAAGAAAGGAAAGGCCAGCCGCAAGCAGGGTGAGGCTGTCAACCAGATCCAGACCCCACGGGGACGGGATGGAAAATTTGGCAAGCCAAAGCTCGACGGTGCTCTTGAAGGTTTCTAACATTCAGAGAATTATAGGGAAAAGAGGTGCGGTAGTCCAGAACCTCCGGTTTCGGGAAAAAGAGGGAAAGTCCCTTGAATTGGAAGAACTCTCCAGGGAAGGCGGAAAACCAGCAGGCTCCAGGACTCGGGCCTGACAGAACCGTGGATTACAACCGGTTGAGCAGAAGGAGAAAAAGGAAGGTGCTGAGAAGTTTGATCCCCACAATGCCGCTGGTCATAACCTTGGCCGGGCGTGTAACGATGGTGGTCCGCCCTTCCCGGATGGCCTGGAAAATGGAAGCGGGATCCTTCGCGGCATCAATGAGCGTGTAGGTGTAGTCGAGCTGTTTCAGGGAGTGGGCGTCAGAAAGGCCTATGAGGGGCAACCCGTGATTCCTGGCGAACTTCTGGGCCCTTAAATTGAAGTTGACCTTTTTGACATAAAGATGGCTGTACTCCACCGCATCGAAGAGACGGGGAAACCGCTTCAACAAGCCTCCGAGACAATTGTAATTGGGATAGAAGGGATGCGGGGCGATGGTGAAAGACCCTTGAGCCTTGATTCTCTTTAGGTCGAAGAGGGTCAGCTTGCCCCATTTTTCCTTCATTTTATCCACACCGTAGATGAGGACATGCTTGCCCATCACCGTGGCCTCGACTCCCGGAATAAGAAGGATCCCCTTGCGCAAAGCAAAGTCAGCCAGTTCGGGACTGTATGTCACCTTGTTGTGATTCGTAATGGAAATGACGTTGTAACCGAGCTGGGCAGCCTTCTCGATAAGGTCTCTCGCGGAATAGGAAAGCTGATGCCGGGGGTCCTCACTGGTGTGAAGATGAAGATCGCATTTCAACCGCATCTATTTGGTGTTGCCTCCTGGTTGCCTGTAATTTTGTGCCAACGATAGCTATCAACTATGCCCAAGGAAGTCAAGGGACTGATCATAATTCCCAGGTGTCGTCCCTTGGTTGACGGTCATCGTAGCGAAAAGGTTTTTCCCTCTTGTAGCCGGAAACTTCCATGAGTTTCGTACGGATTTTTTGAAGGATCCGGCGCCTGTTCCTGAGAAGGAACAGAAAAAAAAGGAGAATGGCGAAATAAAAAACCGGTTTGATCGCTTTCTGCAGAAGAGTCCCGGAAGGTTCCTCGGGCCCGGCTTCAGTGACCGATACGGAGCTTTCGGGAAGTTCCCCGGGTACGACATCCACCAACTTGGCAAAAACCCAGGCATCCTTCCCCTCTCCCAGCTGAACAAGACACCAGAGCCCCTCCGTTTTTTTCAGGGGAAATTCATCCCCCTGCTTTGCCTGAAAAAGGACCGGATAGGTTGTGCCAGGGCCCTGCCGGACGTTGACCACGGTGCCTCTGATCCTTATGAAATCAGCCCGAGCCAGGTCTGGGGAAACGAAGGCGGTAAGAAAAACGACCAGAAAAAGAAAAGTCAGGAAAATAGACCTATTCGCTTTAACTTTCATTTGTGAGTGAATCTAGACCTTGGGGGGGGAAGTGTCAAGGGCGGGGAAAAGCGACGTCCAATGTCCAACGTCTAACGTCCAACGGTGAAGATCGGAGTCCAACGTCCAACGTCTAACGTCCAACGAAAAAATCCCTTGTGCACCAGTGCACCAGTGCACATGTGCACTTCAATCCCCAATCCTCAATCCTCTCACCTCCCCCTCATGGCCATTAAAAATGCCCACCCCGCCAGACCGAGAAGAGCTCCGGCAGGAAAAACCGCCTGCACTCCGGCGAGGTCGAGCAAGGCTCCCCCGACCACCGGTCCCACCATTGTCCCGAAACTGAGCGAGGAGTTGAAAAGGCCCATGACGGAACCCATCCCCCTTTCCCTTCCCAGGGAAACAGCCAGGGCCGAACCCGAGGGGACGATCAGTGAGCCCGCCACTCCCAGCATGACAGAGATAACGACGAGCTGGGAGAAGGAACGGCTCCATCCGATGCCCGCGATGGCCGCCGCCGCGAGGAAACTTCCCGCGGTCAGGCTCTTGAAGTGGCCGATCCTGTCGGCGAAGTGTCCTGCGGGAGCCTGAAGAAGGGTTGTCAAAAAGGTGTTGACAGAAAGGAGAATGCCCACCTCGAAGGCGGGTATGTTCAGGTCGCGGATGGCATACAAGGGGAGAATGACCCAAACCAGGCCAATCCCGACCGCACGGCAGAACCTGAACACCAAAATCCCCATGAGAGGAGCGTCCCTGAGCAGCGGCAAGGGGCCTTCCAGGTCCTTTTTCCGGGCCACCGGAACAGGGTCGGAAGGTCCTTTTTCAAGAGTAAAGAACGTCACAATAAGAGCGGCAAGGGCCATTACACCCATTCCGTAGAAGGCGGCTTCAGGTGAATAGGCGTCTTTCAGGATCCCGCCGATCAGGGGACCGAAGCCGAGTCCGGCAAAGAATGCCGAGGTGAAGGATCCCATGAGAAACCCTTCCCTTCCTTCAGGAGAGAGCTTGCCGATAACCGACATGGCTACCGGCAGAAGCATGGCCGCCGCGATGCCCTGAAGAAAGCGGACAAGAAAAAGTTGAACGACATTTCCGGAAATGGCGTAAAGGGGAGAAACGAGGGTAAAGAGGGTCAGCCCTGTGAGAATAAAAGGTTTCCATCCGACCCGGTCGCTCAGCCGTCCGATAAGGGGCATGAAGACCGTTCTCGCCAGCGGATAGGCACCGAAAACAATTCCCAGGATCAGGGACGAGGCGGCAAACTGATCCACGTAGGCGGGCAGGATAGGGCTCAGGATCCCGAGGCCAAGGGATGACATGAAGACGGCGATGTAAAGGGAGAGGAATATTTTCGTAAAATTCGTCACGGGGCGCCTGTCAGGGAGTCCTGTCTGGTGAAGGTTCCGCATGGGATCGGGAAATTCCGTGGTCTTTCCTGGGAGGAATCAGGTTCGGATCATTTCTCCCCGAAGCTGGCATTTTATATCATGTTTCAAAGGTTCTTCCATGGTTTTTCTGATTTTTTCCATGAACGAACCGCGGTCTTCATAGGTCATCCCGGTGGGAAAGACAAGGGGGTGGATTATCAGCCTGACGGCGCCGGGTTGCGCGAGAAGACTTTTTTTGGGAAGGCGCTCAAATGTCCCGTCGATGGTAACCGGAAGGATGGGGAGGCCGGCCTGAATGGAGAGGACGAAGGCTCCTTTCTTGAAGGGAAGGAGGCGCCCGTCAGGGGATCGCGTCCCTTCGGGGGCGAAAGCAAGGGATATTCCCGACTCCCTGATGGCGTCTGCCGCTTTCGAGAGTCCCAGAAGGGCGCTCTGGTGATCCTTGCGGTTGATCAGGAAGTGGCCCATCCTGAGAATGGCGGGGCCGAACACAGGGACTTTTTTAAGTTCCGCCTTACCGATGAACCTGATCTGCAGGGGAAGGTACCATGCCAGCAAGGGAGGGTCGAGGTGGCTCTGGTGGTTGAACACAACGATGCAGTTTTGCCCCGAAGGCGGAACGTTCGCTGTTCCGGAGACATTCACTTTCACACCCGCGAGCCACAGGATCAGACCGGAACAAGGTCTGACCAGGTGATTCCAGATGATGTTGCCGTCGCGGGAAACAAAACTCAGGACAATAGCGGCGGCCGAACCCACGACCACCACCAGTGGGACGAAAACCAGAGCCCTCGCGGCGACAAAGACGACCCGGGGATTCATGACCCGGAACGCTAACATGCAGCAGGGAGGGAGTAAACAGGGAAAAGAACGTCCAACGTCCAATGTCCAAGGTCCAACGGAAAATTCTTACCGATGAACCTGCTGAAAAGGAAGAGTTCAAGACCGGCTAACGGGATGAGCCGGCCGGTACAAGCCCTCAGTCTCCAATCACCTTTTCCAGGAGACGGTCAGAAAAGCCTCATCTTCCTTTTTTCACGTTAGACATTGGACGTTGGCCGTTGGCCGTTTTTACTGCATTTTAATGATATCGTTTCTTTTAAACCCAGTCCCCTCGATGACTCTGCCGATGGAAAATTTCTCAGCCACCTGGACCACGCGGACCGTCCCGCTTCGAAACATGGTACTTCCCAGGGAGAGTCCCGTTTCAGGATCGATAAGCTCCTCCCCCACGGAATAGACCGTAAAAACCATGTCGTTCTGGATGTTCATGTTGGCACCGGCATTGAGGTACACGTTGGACCCATCCACCTTGACGATCCTCGCCTGCCAGGGGTGTTGTTCCATGTTGGCGACAACAAAACGGACGGCGTCCTTTACCGACGCCCTGGTGGCCTTTCCAAGGGCGGTTTTGTTGAAGGTCGTTCCCCCGAGGGCAATTCCTTTAAAGAAGGCGATCCCTCCGAGCCCGGTGCTCTTGATCTTTCCCTCCGCCCTGTGGGACTGGAGGACCTGGCCGGTGGTTGCATCGATGAGACGCAGGTCCATGGCCACATACCCTTCGCTGGTTTTCCCGCCGATTCCGATGCCTCCGACCACGATGCCCCCGGCTCCGCCGCTCTCCTTTTCGATAAACTCGGTGACCGCCCCTTTCACCAGGACCTGCGCTCCGAGGAGTTCACCGATTTTCGCCGCCGTTTCCTGGCGAACCCTTCCGCTTTCCCCGAGATCCTGCTCTGACAGGACCTCGTTGAGGGCGCTCCGTTCCACCACGATGAAACGGCCCGTTTCCATCAGTTCGGTGACTACCATTTCGGTTAGGTTCTCCTCGACATTCCAGCTCCGGTCCCACCACCGGCGGCTGACATCGTTTTCAAACTCCAGAACCGCCAGCCTTTTCTTGGGCCCGAAATAAGGTTCCGAGAAACTCTCCTCGGGCATTTCCTCCTCTTCCCTGACGTTAGAGGCTCCTCCCGTAGAAACACAGCTTGGAAGAAGAAAAATTAATGTCAGGACCACTATCCACTGTGACATTCGTTTTTTCATGTTAAACACCTCCGGAATATCTGTTCGGTTTTTTTATCCTCCGAAACTTCCTGTCGTTTCAACCCGCTTTCCATCAACCGCCGTTGGGTTCAAGGAGGGCCTGGACTTTTTCAATCAGCTGTTTCTGGGTAAAGGGTTTTGAAAGAAATGCGTCCGCGCCGCACCTTGCCGCATTCTCCTGGTTTGCATGGTCGTCATAAAAGGCGCTTATAAGAAGGATGGGAATTCTCCTCCCCAGGGATTCTTCCTTTGACCGGATGAGAATAGCCACGTTAAACCCGTCTCCCTTGGGCATGGAAATATCGCTGACAACGAGATCAGGCTGGATTTCCAGGAACTTTCTGACACCCTCTTCTCCGTCCGTGGCCTGGAAAACCTGGTACCCGTGCTTTGAAAGGATGATGCGGAGAAGTTCCTGGATGCTGGAATCGTCATCCACGATCAGGATGTTCTTCCCCTGCTCATCCATGACTCTTTCCTTCCTGGGGATTTTGGCGTTCAATGATGGCATCGAAAAGCTTCCTGAACATCCGGGCTCCACTTTCCGCGTCCTGGTCGGTCCTGCACCTGGTTATTATCACAGGTCGGTCCAGTTCACCTTCAACAAAATCCTGGATCGTCTGGAGGGAAGGGTCTGTCTCCTCAAGGCCGTTGTCACTGAGATAGAAAGCGCCCACCGCCCCTTCCGAAAAAGCTCTCCAGAGAGGAACCGCCCCTGGGGATGAAGGAAGAAGGAACAGATAAAGACTGGCGCCTTCGGAAACTTCAAGGGCCCCAACCGTGCCAAAGGATGCGTTGATGACCTCCTGGTTTGAGAAGTTGTCCTTTGACAGCCGGAAACCATTGATCCCCGTGATCTTTGAAAGAAATATCTTATACTGCTCAGGATCCTGGGAAAAGAGAATAATCCTGCCCCATGAGGTTCCTGCGCCTTTCTCCCCGCAGGGGGGGGTAAGGAATCTGTGCATTTGGATGAGCATCTCTGGGTCGATCAGCGGGCCTTCCTTTTTTGCTTCCAGGTGCCCCTCCTTGACCGGGACGATGATTCCTTTCTGAATAAGACCAAGAAGGGTCTTGCACACTTCGTAATCGGTGTGAACGGATCTGTCGATGACCTCCTGAACCGTATTGAAGAACTCCAGGAGAAGGATGATTTCCTGGGTCACCGGCCTCAAATCCTGGGGAAGGTCTTCCCTGGTTTTGGTCATTTTCAATTTGGTCGTGGGTGGGGGTAAAAGGTTAAAAAGAGATTCCCACTCATCGAGCTGCCGCATGCCTTCCATCAGGAGCGCGTCCATGGAACGGGAAACGTTCCTGGTCACTGTGGTTTCGCCCGGTTGATAGCTGAATCGGCCCACAGGCCATCTCATAATCCTGAAGAGAGCTTTTTCGCCCGTTGTTTCTCCGAGAGTTGTGCTGATTACAGCTCCATCCAGAAGGTGGATGAGGCCGGAAAGATCATCATGGATCAGGGTGAGGGTCCCCGTTCTGCGATTCAATCCGAAAATCTGGAGAAGATCCGCAAGGGAAACCTCTTCCAGGCTTCCCTCTACACCTAACGTCTTCAACCGGTCCTGGGATATTCTTTCCTCGGGGGTCCGGAAAAGGCCCTGGATCTTTCTCTGTATCTCCTGCCATCGGAAAGGTTTCACCAGAAACTCATCCCCGCCGATGGAGGCCAGTGTTTCCTCATAACTTCTATCCGAATTGATCAGATAAATGAAAGGGATGCGGTTGGTGGTCGGGTTGTTTTTCAGAAAAGCCCTGAGCCTTTCGGCGTCAAAAATGGGGAGATGATAATTGGAGATGATCAAGTCCGGCTTTTCCAGAAGGGCCATTTCAAGGGCTCCGACACCGTCCACCGAGGTCTTGACCTCGTAGCCTGATTTGGCCAGCCGGTTTCCAAGCTTCTCGCGGATGATCCTGTCCGCGTCCACAAGAAGGATCTTCTTCATCCCGAAGCCCCGTTCATACCTGTTCCTGGAGGGAGAAATCCTCCCTCAGCCTGAAAACGATCTTTTCAACGAGCCGGTCGTTGGAGGTATGGAAGCCCCTCCACTCCTCGCCCTTGAACTGGACCCCGATAAGGGCATAGGCCGTCTGGTCCGTGAGCAGAAGGAGAAACTGGAATCCCTTCGCCTGTTCGGGAGAAAGCGAAACGGTATTGATGTTGATCTCCTTCAGCGTGCGGGCGCCTGTGAGATCTCCCAGAACGGTTATCCTTGTGGCGGTCCTGGAGATGGCAGTGTTTTTCGTAACCAGGGCTTCGGTGATAAGAACGTTGTCGGTACCGATGTAGAGCAGCCCCCGGCGGTTCGGGTTCAGAAGTATATTGTTAATGGCGGTTTCCTGCAGAAGATAGGTGAAATTGGCCTTAAAAGAGGTGGCCTCGGTACCGGGAAGGGAGGTGATCTCCTGTACACCGGCATCCGTGGTGAAATGCTCCACGAGATCCCAGAAACTCCGTCCGGACCATTGGATGCGGTGGAGCGGATCAGTCCGGCTGGTCTTTGCCCTCTCGAGCATTTTCATGATGAGGGCTCCCTCGGTTTGTCCGTCCTCGGGATAGCAGGAAAATCCGAAATGGGGCTTCAGACCGTAACGGTTGAATCTTTCCTCAAGGTACGGAAGGCGGCTGAATCCCCTGCGGAGGCGCTCGATGGCGACGCGGCAACCCAGGCTGTCGGTTTCGGGAAGCCCCATGATAAACCGGAAATTCCCGACATGGGCCACGACATCAAAATCCCTCAGGATCCCCTGAAGGGTCTCTGATATGTCCCTGGTAAGCCCCTGAACGAGACCGTAGCTGTGAGTTCTCTGGAATCGTTCAGTCCCCTCGTATTCCAGGTCGATGACGCCGACTCTGCGGTTGAATCGCCGGCTCAAAACGATCTGCCGTTTCAGAAAATCAAGAACGAAAGGTTCGTTGTAACAATCAGATTCGAGATCCTTTAGAGGGTTTTTCCTTATCCTGTCGAGAATCTGGGCGTTGTTGAGAAAGGCCGCATAATCCTCGGCAATGTCCTTGAGCTCTTCGATGGTTTTATCCCCCAGGGATCCCTCCCCGCGGGTGGGCGTCTCAAGGTGAACGAGGGCGACAAGAATATCCTGGTTTCGTATCGGCAGGAAAAGACTGTTTAAAATAACCTTTCCATGGGCCTGCTCGAAGAAAGGGATCCCCCTGGAGATCTCTTCGTGGCGATGGATGATCTCACCGGGGTCCATTCCCCTCGACTTATGGCCTGGTTTTCCACGGGAGACGACTTGACGGAAAGCCTGGTTCGGGTCCAGAACCCATACTGTGCCGAAGGCGGCGTCGGCGGTTTTCATCAACCTGGAAAGAAGATTTTCCGAAAGCCGGGAAAGATCCTGGAGGTCCCCTGCCCTCGGGACGATGTCCTTGACACCTTCCTTCATCTTCCGGCGGCGCCTCCCTTTGCCTTCCTTCTGTTTTTCATGCCCAGAAACAGCAGACCTCCCGCCAGGGCCCCGGCAAGGTCGTTGAGAATGTCCATGGGATCGAACACTCTCAAAGGAACGCTGAACTGGTAAAGTTCGTCCAAAAGGCCAAACCCCCCGGAAATGAGAAGAACCAGAGCCATGATCCTCCAGGAGGTTCTCCTGTCCATTGAAAAAAAGGCCCTGGCCAGAAAAAAGCCCAGAAGGAAGAATTCAAGGAAATGTACGATGAAATTAAGGATCTGGGGATGGTCGGGGAACCTGTTCCCGGGGATGGAGGAAAGGATGAATATCCCGGCAGACAGGAGAAACGGCGGTCCCCAGAGTTGAAGATTGTACAAGAATCCCGATTGTTCAGAGGGCATGATCGTTTTTATTTCCATTTAAGATCCCGGACGCGGCAAATAAACCACGGTTACCGACCCAAGGATGAAAGCAGGCGAAATCGTCTTGTTTTCACTACATTTTATACTTTGTGTAATCCTCCGGATCCATTTTTCTGAGCAGTTCAAGGAGTTCATCTTCATCGGCCGGTTTTCCGCTTCCCTCAAGGGTTGAAATATCGATGGCGGATTTCTCGAGGACTTCCTCCCTCACGAATATGGAGGACTTGGCGCGGACAGCCAGAGCGACGGCATCCGATGGCCTGGAATCGATCTCGATCTCACCCGCTGAAGAACTCAACACAATGACCGCGTAAAAGGTCGCGTCCCTGATCTCGGTGATTTCCACCCTTTCCACGGAATATCCCAGAGATGTCAGCGTCCCGTGAAGGAGATCATGGGTCATGGGGCGCGGGGGGACGATCTCCGCGAGGCTGGTAGCGATGGCGTTCGCTTCGTGCATCCCGATCCAGATAGGGAGTATCCTCTGGTTGTCGACTTCTTTAAGCAGAAGAACAGGGCTTCCATTTTTGGGGTCCATTGACAACCCGTGTATGGCCATTTCACAGGTTTTCAAGATATCACCTCCCCCTCGAGGTGGATTGTCCTGGAGCGCTGTATTCGTACCTTAATGGTCCTGCCTACAAGAGATGACTCGCCTTTAAAATGAACGATATAGTTGGTTCGGGTCCTTCCTTCCAAAAGCCCGGCTTTCTTCCGGTCCGTCCCCTCCACGAGAACATCGACCGTCTGCCCTTCCATTATCAGATGTTTTTCGGAGGTTATCAAATTCTGGATCTGCTGAAGTTCCGGGAGCCATGGTTTTCGAAAAACCGGCCCGATCGTATCCTCAATCCGGGCGGCCTGGGTTCCAGGACGTGGTGAATACCGGAAAGAGAAGGCATTCTGGTACCGGATCTCCCTTAGAAGGTCCAGGGTCTGCTCAAAATCCTTCCGGTCCTCCACCGGGAACCCAACGATGATGTCGGTGGTCAGCTCGACGTCAGGGATCAGCCGGCGCAGGATATCCACTTTTTCCATATATTCGGAAACGGTATAACCGCGGTTCATCGCTGTCAGTACCCGATCGGATCCCGCCTGGACAGGCAGGTGGATGTGTTCGCAGACTTTTGGCAGGTCCGCCATGGCCTCTGCCAGATCCCGGGAGAAATCCTTTGGGTGGGATGTAACAAACCTCAATCTTTCCAATCCATCCAGGTCATTGACCATGGAAAGGAGGGATACGAAACCTGCCCCGGTTTCCGGGTCGCGGTAGGAGTTGACGTTCTGACCGAGGAGGGTGATTTCCCGTACGCCGTTTCCAACGAGGTGGGCGGCCTCATCGAGGATCTGTGAGGCCGGCCTGCTCCATTCCCTGCCCCTCACCAAGGGGACGACGCAGTAGGAACACCAGTTATCGCACCCTTTGATGATGGTGAGCATGGCTGTCGGGCCCAGGGGCCCGATGCTCAAAGGCGCTTCGGCGGCGGGAACCCTCGGAGAGTCCTCCCGAATGCGGCAGATCCTCCGGCCCGTCCTGAGCCGTTCATCGAGGATAGTCGGGATCTCGTCGATATTGTGGGTGCCGAAAACGAGATCGACGACGGGACAGCGTCTGAGAATCGCCTCTCCTTCCTGCTGGGCGACGCAGCCTCCGACCCCGACGAGCACCCCTGGTTTTTTTTCCTTGAGGGGACTGATACGACCCAGGAGGCTGTAAACCTTCTGCTCGGCCTTTTCACGGATGGAACAGGTGTTCAGGATGATGAGGTCTGCTTCCTCGGGAGTGGACGCCGGAAGATATCGATCGCGGACAAAGGCGTATATCTTCTCCGTGTCGTAAAGGTTCATCTGGCACCCGAAGGTTTTTACATAGACTTTTTCTGATTGCATCCCGTTTCGAAAGGCTTGCTCGAATAGCCGGGGTCCTACCCCGATATCCTTTCCAGGGCAAGTGTAACAGCTTCGGTGGCTGTCCGGGCCTTGATGGTCCCTTCCGTTTTCCAGTTTCCCAGGTCAACCACCGTCTTGCCCAGGTTAAGGGCCATGGCGATCTCGGACATGGTCCCGGGACCCCCGGGAAAGGCGATGAGGGTGTCCGAAGTCCTCACGACAAGAACGTTCCTGGCGATACCCATCCCTGTGGGAACGGCGTGAAGGATGTAAGGGTTGGCATCCCTTTTTTCTTCGCCGGGCAGGATCCCGATTGTGACCCCTCCGGAGGAGAAACATCCGCGGCTGGCCGCTTCCATGATCCCGGAGAGACCGCCGCAAACCAGAACGGCCCCACGGGCAGCCAGAAGTGTTCCCACCTCCTCAGCCAGAGGGTCATTCCGTTTTTCCGGGTCTCCGGACCCGATTATGCCGATGGTCGGCTTCAAGGTTACTTCCTCTTATGCCTGCTGCGGGCAAGGAGTTTCCTTTGCTTGTGTTTTCTCATCTTCTTGCGACGTTTTTTGATAACGCTTCCCAAGACGCATTCCTCCTTTCCTAAAAGGATGGTCACGATATTGTTGAACACGAAAACGTATTATACGTACGAGAAAAAGGCAAGGATGTTAGGCGACATTAAACCTTCAATGGGTCAGTCTTGAAACATAGTCGAAGTTTATTGTGCCTTGCCCGGGAAAAGAAGCCTCCAGTTCCCGACCTGAGAAGCTCTTGCGATCCTTTCCGAAACGTACCGGATAGAGAGATCAGCGGCTTCCTCCAGGGAATGGCCCCTTCCCAGATAAACCGAGAGGGCTGATGAGAGGGCGCACCCCGTCCCCCGGGTTGGCCCCGCACCGATCCTTGGATGTCGGAATGACCGGGGTTGTTCTCCCTTGCGGTAGAGAATATCGAGACAGAGGTCGCCGCCATCGTCCCCTCCGGTGGCGAGGACGGCACCTGCCCCGGCGCGGATCAGGGCTGCGGCCATCTCCTCTTCTGATCCGGCATCTGTCCCGGCAAGGGAAGCCAGCTCGAAAAGCTCCTCCCGGTTCGGAGTGACCAGGGTCGAAAGAGGGAGGATCTGTTCCGAAAGGATCATTTTTGCCTCGATGGAGGTCAAGCTGGAACCGGGGGTGGATTTCATCACGGGGTCGATAACGATGGGGATCCCCTGGTCCCGAAGGGAAATGAGACAACGTGAAACGGCAAGAGCCGTCTCTTTGCCGGTGATAAGTCCAATCTTGGCCGCCCGAACACCGGGAGGATCCGAAACTGCGGAATCAACGGCCCTGCTCAGGTTCTCCGGACTGGCCGGATCGAGGCCGACAAGGCCCCTTTCCCCCTGGACGGTCATGGCCGTTAAGGCGCATCGGGCGGGGTGCCCCAGGTCGTTGACGACCCTAAGGTCCACCTGCATCCCCGCCGCACCGCTGCTGTCGGAAGCGGAGATCAAAAGAATAGGTTTATCAGCATATTCGACGTTTTTTTTCATTTTCTACCTGAAGAAAAGATCAATTGAAAATTGAGGGTTGAGAATTGAGAATTCCAGTGCACTGGTGCACATGTGCACGAGTGCAGGGTAATTGTTGATTCATGATTAATAATTGCCGGTTACATGCCTCGAAAGGTCAAGCATGTCATCGCGAGCAGGTTCCGGGCGAAGCGATCCCGGGATTTATCCTCTGAGATTGCCTCGGTCGGGGAACGCCTCGCAATGAAGGATAATGCTGTCATCGCGAGCAGGTTCCGGGCGAAGCGATCCGCATTTTTGGCATGGGATTGCTTCGGGCAGGGGATGCCTGGCAATGACGAGCAAGGTCTGTAAACGCCTCGCAATGACAAACCATCACCCCGGCCTTTCAGTACCTCCGCGTCAGTTCTTCCCTCTTCTCCCTGGTCTCTGGACGTGTTTTCCTCCTTAGACATTTGACATTGGACGTTGGACGATCAATCGCCTTTTTTGAAATGGTTGTATCCACCGATCCCTTCGAAAGGGATCTGCTTTCCCCTTTCCACGAGGGAGATTTCCTTTCCAGGGACGATCTGCCCGATAGGGACCGCCTCCAGGTCTTCGTGCTCCAATACTTTTTCCAGTCGCTTTTCCTGGTCGGGACGCATGGTAAAGATCAGGCTGTAGTCCTCTCCTCCTCCAAGGGCCCATTCCCTCAGTGGATCGACCCCGTTTTTCTTCCCCAGGGAGATGATCTGGGGGCTAAGGGGAATGTTTTCGAGATCCAGTCTGGCCCCGACCCCGCTCCTCTCGCAAATGTGCCCAAGGTCCTGGAGAAGTCCATCGCTCATGTCGATGGCGCATTTGGAAAGGTCCCCCTGGGCGAGGATTCTACCCATCTTGAGCTGGGGCACGGGGCGGTTGTGTTTTTCAGTGAGGAAGGCGGCCTCTTCCGGGCTTTCAGGCACAGCCTTTCCTAGAAGGATGGCCAGCCCCGCCGCGGAATCCCCCACAGGACCGCTCAGCCAGATGGTGTCTCCCGGCTGGGCGGTGTCCCTGCGCAGGGCCCTCCCGGACAGGACCCTCCCGATGACGGTGACGCTGATGCCCCATCCTGAAAGGGAGGAAACAGTGTCTCCCCCCGAAAGCTGGACGCCTGGACCGGCATCAAGGAACCCTTCCAGGAAGGATTTCACTGATTCCACCTCCGCATCGAGGGGAAGAGCCAGGGACAGGAAGGATTGAACGGGAATGGCTCCCATGGCGGCCACGTCGCTGAGGTTCACTGTGTGGGACTTGTATCCCAGATCGTAAGGGGGCGTTTTTCCCATGAGGAAATGGACCCCCTCCATGAGCATGTCGGTGGTAGTGACCAGGTCGTAGGCCGAATCCCCGTGAAGGATGGAGGCATCATCCCCGATCCCCATCAGGACCGGGTAGGTAAAGCGCCCCACCCTCTGATCGATAAGGTCGATAAGACCGAACTCTCCGATTTCGCTGACTTTCATGGTTCCTCCGGGGAATTAGACAGGCGTTTAATGTTGAAGGGTTAACGTTTAACGGGAGAAAACAGCTCGGAGTCCAGAGGGACTTCTGACCTGTCATCGCGAACCATTCCCCTCGGTGAAGCGATCCCGGGATCTAATCCATGCGATTGCGTCGGTCAGTAAACGCTTCGCAATGACAACGGGCCCTCGTTCAACGTTAAACATTGAACGTTAAACGTTAAACCCTTGACTTGCCACCAATCAATGATCACCAATCACCCTGTACTACTGCACCAGTGCACCTGTGCACAAGTGCACTTCAATCCTCAATTCTCAATCTTCAATTCTCAATCTGTCTTCCATAGCTTCCAACAGCGTCCGGCTCCTTCCTTCCACATCCTCGGCGCACATGATAAAGGAAACGACGGCCACGCCCTCGGCTCCGGCCTTGACGATGTCACCTGCGTTATCGGCGTTGATCCCGCCGATGGCCACGAGAGGAAGGGACGAGAGGCGGGCCAGTGCACTGACTCCTTCGATCCCGAGGGATCCTTCCAGTTCGGGCTTTGTCGGGGTGTGAAAAACCCCGTTGGCCGCCAGATAGTCCGCCCCCTCGGACTCGGCCCTTTTCACCTCCTCCGCGGTCGTCACGGAGACTCCGATGATG
>Ga0272443_10004422_pt1 | contig 15324 bp, 15 predicted proteins | sample SSMAcet12_FD_193581 | JGI IMG/M metagenome (GOLD analysis project Ga0272443, IMG submission 193581) | Marine sediment archaeal communities from Little Sippewissett salt marsh, Falmouth, MA, United States - SSM-Acet-12 | ecosystem: Environmental > Aquatic > Marine > Wetlands > Sediment ...
TCGAGAGCACAATCGGAATAAGAAACCTCAAGGTGCTTCATCTGAATGACTCCATGAAAGAGAGAGGTTCCCGTGTGGATCGGCATGAAAATATTGGAAAGGGAATGATCGGCGAGCAAATATTCAGGCTGATTATGAGAGATGAGGCCCTGAAGGAGATTCCGAAGATTATAGAAACCCCCGGGGACATCGAAAACCTTACACTGTTAAGAAGCTTTGCCTGATCTCCCTGGCAAGGCGCTGACAAGATGTCCGGAAACAGGATAGCCGGCACAAAATTCACCTTGCTTTACGATCCGAAATTCTCCTGTCGGCAGTGGTGTTTCCGGCCTGTGGCAGGGATGTTCAATAGATTCTTGACACGTCGGCAAATATGATGTAGGAGTACTTCGCAATCTGTCAGACATAAAGGCGGTGTAGCTCAGATGGTTAGAGCATACGGCTCATATCCGTAGTGTCCGGGGTTCAATTCCCTGCACCGCCACCATAAATTCAAGGACTTAGGGGATTCCTCTGAGTCCTTTTTGTTTTTCGTGTCATTTTCCGTGACATTTTTCGATTCGAAAACATCATCCAACACGCTGACGGCAGCCCTCCGATTCTCCTTGAGCGAGTAGAGATATTTCTTCGTAGTTGTCAGATTGGTATGGCCAAGCAGATCGCTGACCGTCTGGACATCAGGGCGTATCTTGTCACTCCCCATTGCAATTGTAGACGCGAAGACATCACGTAGGTCTTTTGCTGTAATCTTGATGCCGGTTCTGTTGGTAATTTTCTTGAATAGTTTATCACGTCGTAAGATTTTTTTTCCGTCTGGATGGTGAAAAATCCACGGGGTATCTACTCTATACGTTTCGAGCGCTTTCAGGGTTTCAGAAAGGCCTTTAGACATGCTAACCTTCCTTAGAGAACCTTCCGTCTTTGTTCCCCGTAAAATTATCTCTTTTCCCTCATAACTGACGTCATCCCATGACATCGAGAGAGCTTCTGTCAATCTGGCACCAGTAAAAAGAAGGAATCTGAAGAATAGCCGTTCTTCACCTTCAAGAGCAGCCTCACAGGTTTTTATCTGTTCCGGTGTAAATCCCTTCTTGATAACCCGTTCCGGTCTGATGCGTTTTCTGGATACCCGAACCATCGGATTGGATTGAATCACTTCCTCTTTCACCGCCCAATTCAGTAGAGCGTTAAGGTCTGTTACGTAGTGATGGATCGTTGTCCGTGATATGTTCCGTTTCATTTGCTGATCAATGAAATTCTCAATGTCCTGATGCGTTATATCTTTCAATCGTATTTCGGCAGTAAAGAAGGGGAGTACGAAGCTTCGGAAATTAGAATAGAGACCACGAAGACGGTTCTCAGATTTTCCGATTCGGGCAGAGTACTTCATAAAGCCGTTGACAGCTTCAATTAGTGAGAGGGTAGTTCCCCTATCTGCCATTGAAATATCACGTCTTAGCCTACTTAGAACGTCTTCTGCTGCCTTCTGGGCATCGTCCCGTGTTTTCCATCCGCTCTTTCTGAATCTCTTCCCACGAAATGAGATCTCGTAACCCCACTTCTGGGTATCTTTCCGTTTTCTGATTCTCATCAACAAGTACCTCCTCTTCAACTGACGCATTGATATAACTTATCAAATCAATCTTTCGGAAGCGAAGCATTCCCCGCCCGTTGCCGATATGTGTTCTCTTCAATCCACGCAAGCTGTAAACTGTATTAGGCTTAAGTCTAAGAATTTCGGCTACCTCTTTAACCGTGAGAAGATCAGGGTAATCAACCAAAGAATTCATTGATGTAATATCCCTTCACAGGTTTTAATTCCCGACCCTTACTCTTTGCGTATCGCTCAATATCTTCAATCGGAATCCAGATGTATGTGTCGCTTCTCGTGATCAGAGGTTTAAGGTGCAAGGGGATATCTTTCCATACTTCATCCGTGAAGGCCAAGCGATATGCTTTGATCTTGCCTTCTTTTTCCAGTTGGAGAATCATTGCTCTTGATACTCCCAGCATTTTGCCGGCGTGTATTGGTTTTACAATCTTTCCTTCAAAAGTTTCCGCAAGCTGTTTGTATTCCTGGTAGCTTTTAAGCCATATCGTACCGCTTTGGATTTCTCTTTTTTCACGTCTTTGATCCAAACCATCAAGGAATGTATCATTTCCCTTTGTACTCTTCATCATACCCCCCATTATGTGTATTCAGTGTGTATACTAACACATGTTACTAACTAAATGTCAAGACTCTTTTATAAATTATTTTTTGCTAACGATAGTAGTAATAAAACACGCGAATTACTATTTATCTCCTTGTCGCCTTGGATAGAAAGCACAAGCGACGTTTCTGTCAAGGGTTCCCTTCGGCTTACTTCGTTCGGCCTTGACAGAAAAATCTTACTTGTGCTTAGAAAGGAATTAGGCGACGGGGAGAGGGTAGGCGATCTTTTTAGCTCTGGGAAAAGGGTAATTCTTTCGTGCTTGTAATGGTCACTTGTGCAGCTTTGGTTGACCTTCTAGTATTATTGTTGTGTTCACCTACTAACAAATGATTTCGATAAAATGGAATTGCTGATGATTACTGTTGGAAGTGTAGTAAAACGGTGAAGTCACCAACCGGTGTGAAGTGTGGCGAAACACCGGTCAGGTAAACTGAAAGGTTAGGTTTAAGATGGCCAATATTCCAACATATTAAAATAATTACCGAAAACTATTAGAAACATTATTATAGTATATCGAGATCCAAATTTTCCCAACTATCGGGAGATGTGACTCTAAACTTTTTTTTATCGCTTTTCCCATTTTCGCATCCAATTCTTATCTCAACTTCGTAATCCCCTGGTAATAGATATGCTTGATTTCTTATCAAAGAACCCGATAAGGCAAGCGGCATTGCGATCCAACAACCGTTGATTTGCTGGTCTTGCTGAGTAAATGCAACATCTACTCTTCTAGGTTCAGGACCAATATCCACAGGCTCTGCTCCAGTCGTCTGAGTAGTATAATCAACTCCGGCCCAATGAAGAGCATATGCGTTTTCAATATTATTAGCATCTCTAGGTTTTTTTAAAATGCTCATAACTGCAACGCATCTTTTGGCAGTTTCTTTTCCGCTATTTTTGATGTTCAATGTAGCGACTTTTCTTGCCCAGCCAGTATCTGTAAAAGTCCAAGTCCTTAAGCTATTGTCTTTACTAAAAGTAATTTTTATTCTTGGCTTCTTACAAAACTTAATGAAGTCCTTTATAAATAGCCAGACAAAAGATGCTAATCCTGCCAGTCCACCTATTTTAAACAATATGTCCCAATTATTTGCCATAAGTATGCTCCCCACGCGGTAAGGCATCTTCTGATGCTTGTAGATATTCTCCATTATAGATAACGCCGAGCTTAGTTGCAGACAGGGCAATACGGAGCTCCAAGCTGCCACGCGCGCCCCGCCCTGGCTGTCAACTACAGCGTGATGTTAACTGCTGCCTACAACGAAGTCGCCCGTGGCAACAGCTGAAATTATTTTAGGTGTCGTGCCGTTTTTAGGCACATCAACTATCCAGACACCTTTATAATCTTTTGAACGTATGAATGCTGCGTGTAGTTCAAGCAACGACCTCGCCTGATCAATTAATGGGTTGATGTCCTTAGCAAGATTCTGTCTATGCTTCTTCGAATCCCATGGGTTGTCTGCGTGTAAGAATTTACCTAAACGATCATAGAATCGCTGAAACCTTTTTGGAGACAGAACGCCTTCGGTTTTTCTGTCGTAATGCCATTCTCGCAAACCTACTTTAGCTGCTGGTAATAGTGGAACTGGATAAAAATCTTTATTTACCTTCTGTAAATATTGAAAGATTTTGGATGCATTAAAGTCTTTTCTATAATCTGTATTTGTTCCAGCCTTTTGCCTAAAAGCTTGATATTGGTTTTTATTGGGCACAATGGATGCGTAAGCTATTGCTTCCATGGCTTTTCTTAGCTGTAAGACACATGAATCAAATTCTATTTCATCGAGACCATTAGAATACGCCGAGAGATATCCCTCACTAGCTTTTAACCTTTTTAAAACTTCGATCATCTGGTTCAGGTAAATTCCTCGAAGTTTAGTCTCTGTATATTTCATTTTAAATCCATATAGACCTTTAGGCAGTTAACGAAAAACCCACCGGCAACGAGGGCCGCTAGGCCCTTGCTGTTTGGTGAAGTGACAGGTTATGTTTCTGTAAATCCATATTTATACATAAGCTTCTAAAACGAAATCATCTCTCTCATATTCTGAAAACAAGCCCATAAGAAACAGTTTTGTAAGCTATGATAAACTTTTGTTTCCACCAATATGGAGCGAAGCGATCGGCGGATTGACTTTGTTAGAATTTTTTTAATTTATTATCCACAATGCTTTTCATCGCATTGATTAAAATACTAAATTCTTTTGTCTTGATACCAGCGAGGTGCATTCCCGCATGCATCAAGTATCCGTTACCATATTGCACAACTGCAAGGGGAAAAGATTTATCTTCTTTTTCTCTAAGCAATGGTATGTAATTTGAAGACTCTGACATCAAGGAGCGAAATCGATTTATTTTTGTATGGTTCTCAACTAGCGTGCCAATATAGGTTTTATCTTCTTCTTTCTGATACACTTCAATTTCTATTGGCTCTTGCAAAACGATGTCTTTTCCACTAAATATCTCGCCCGTTGTTACGATACCAAATTCCTTATACAAAAAGGAATCTTTCAGCGATTGCTTTCCTTCTTGAGTTTTAACAAACACCCACTCGGCTTCTTCTGATATCTTGGTGTTTTGATGCGCCCAAAAGGCACCACCTGTACAGATAAAAATACCACCGCTTTCGATAAATTTGCAGATTTTATAAAAAGTTGTGTGTAATTTCGTATCTTCTTCAGGGTAAATGTCCCCGAACGGGTTAATTATTATTGCAAAATTATCATCAATTTTAGAGGTTGGTATAACTTTGACTTTCTTCGTTTTTAATGCTCGCTTAATCTCCGTTAGCCACATCCCTGCCGTAACGCCTGAATTTGAATGTTGACATTTGTATTCTCTTATCGGACTTTCAATGTTTCCGCTTAAAATACCTATCTTAGGAAAGTATTTCTTCCATTTTACTTTCAGACATTTTGTGGCTTCCGATAATGCAGGAAAAACCAAGTAATAGAAAAACAAAACCACTAATAGCAGAGCGATAAAGTGTAATAATGTCGGTTGAGGAAAGAGGAAAGAGAAAGCCGCCATGAAGATAACGACCAAAACTGAAATCATTAATTTGTTCAGAAAGTCTTTCATTTTATATTTCTAAAAATTAATATATCTGTGTAGGTGTTTCCCGAACTTTCTTGTAACCCTACTTTATTTTACAAAAAATGAAAACAGAAAAATCTAGTATAAAATCAAGGCCAATAGATTTTTTCGAATAGGTATTTTGTGGTAATAAAGAGCAAAAACCTAAGTGGGTAAACCATAGGGAAAATGGCAACGGATCGCAATGAATACCATTTAAAATGATGTATTGAAAGATCGAACCAGATAAACAACAGTACAGGAAGTATCAGAGACAGTTTATCTTCTTATCTATTGGCTTTCTCACTTAGCTTGACAGCCCGATTAATTGTCTTTTGAAGATGCCTTAAATCCATAATTGCAGGTGCAAGTGGCAGATGATTTCTCCGATATCTCCTAAGGGCCTCTTCAATCACTTCATCGACATATGAAGATAAACTCACCCCTTGATTTGCTAAGATTTTTTGCAATCTTTTCACATTCTCGAAATTAAGTGTTAAATTGTGTCTGCTTTTTGCTGCCATTTTTTCACCTTTCCAGGGTACCTGATAGTCGTATGGTACCCTAACACACCATATACACACTATAAATTAAATTTATGTAAAAATATGTCCCTTATACAAGCTTGATCCATTATCATAACAACTCAATATTACTTGACATATTCTGTGTTTTTCTTGTTATGCAATTTTTAAACAATGCAACTTTTCTTCTGTATACTAACAAGGATAGAAAAAAAGACAATTTTAGTGTTGAGCATAAGAGATAAATTCAACCCTTTTCCCCTTTTGCCCGAGCTCGCTCTCGCTCTGCCGTGTCGCTCCTCGGTTCATGATCCCTATCAGTAAGAGTTATAAAATCTTCCTTGAAATTGAATTTAACTTTTCGAACCTGTGAGAGAGTATCGGCTCCGACGAGCTTTTGTTAGCCCATTCTCGCCTTTATGCTCTGTTTATTCGTGCCATTCTCGTGACAGGATTCCCAAAATAAGATGAAGAAGATCGTTGACGCGGTGTTCATCGTATTGTAACAACTCATTAATAAGATTCAAGGTTTCGCTATTGTTATTTGAAGATTCTGAACCATTGAAGAGCTCATATCCGTAGTGTCCGGGGTTCAATTCCCTGCACCGCCACCATGAATTCAAGGGGTTATGAAGGTTATCTTCATAACCCCTTTTTGATTGACAAAAATAGGACAAAAAAAGAGGGTTTCCTGCGCTGATTAGTTATTCGTGAGGTTGATAATTGAAAACACCTGCAAAGGCTTAATAGTCGGTAGTTTTTGGGAATAAAGATTATTTATATGCACCAAGGTCCCCGGAGATTCTCGCGTGTAATCATCAACAATCGTCAGTATCCGGAAACGTCGCCCCTCTGTAAGGGAATCCGACATAAAGTCCATTGACCATACTTCGTTCGGTCTCGATGCGGCACTCATGTGAACACGAACGGGCAGCATCCTTTTCTCCTTAGTACGACGACGCAGAGACAATTGTTCCTCCTTGTAGATTCGTTCCATCTTCTTATGGTTGATAATCAGTCCTTCCTTCTTCAGTAGTACATGCAGACGGGGACTCTTGTACCGCTTATCTGTGTATGCCAGTTCCTTCATGCGGGTTCTCAGTTCGTTATCGTTTGTGTTAACCGGTACATACTGGCTCGTTGACCGGTTGAGGTTCACCAATGTACTCGTCTGTCGTTTGCTCAGCCCAGATTCAGACACAGCGTAATCCATCGCCTGGCGTTTCGCTTCGGGTGGTAGAAGTTTTTTCAAGGAGATCCTTTAACACCTGATTGTCCAGGCTTAAATCAGCAACAAGACGCTTTAGATTACGATTTTCGTCCTCAAGTGCCTTGAGCCTTTTCGCCTCACTGATATCCATGCCACCATACTTGTTGCGCCAGTTGTAAAATGTCTGTTCAGCAATACCGTATTTACGTCATATTTCAACAATCTTGATCCCAAGTTCGGCTTCCTTGAGAATCTTGATGATCTGTCCTGTGGTAAAACGCTTCCGTTTCATCTGTGAGTCCGCCTGTTCTATTTCTCTTTATTAAAAAGGACTCAACTTGAAAATGGCTTGGTTTTAAGGGGAAAGGTCCTATTAACTAAGAATCTATGGGTAAGGCCAATGAAATGGAGGGGTTATTAGTTGTCTGCAAAATAGTGTTTGATTTTCAATAAAAAACAAGATATAAAGGAAATCTGTAAGTTAGGATTAATAACATTTTGGAACGCAAGTTTAGCCACCATGCCTTTTAAGATGCTTGGTGGCTTTTTGTTTTTACGATATTGGAGATCCGACTTAAGAAAATTTTATGAAAGGAGGATTGAACAATGTCAGAAGGAAAAGTAAAGTGGTTTAATGATCATAAAGGTTTCGGATTCATCGAGCAGGATGAAGGTGACGATTTGTTTTTTCATTACAGCGCCATTCAGGGCAGTGGATTCAGATCGTTGTCAGAAGGACAGCTGGTTAGCTTCGATATCACAAACGGCAAAAAAGGTCCGGCAGCAGATAACGTAAAATCACTATAAAATTTACTAGTAATGCGGGTGAGATGCTCCATTTTAAAATGGAGCATCTCTCTTATCACAACAGGAAAGGACAAGGTGGCAAATGCAAACCAAACTTTATGTAGGAAATCTTGTTGGTTCCGTTACAAATGAGGACTTGAAGATTCTGTTTTCTAACCACGGAGAGGTTAAAGAATCAAAGTTGATAGAAGGCAAAGGGTTCGGTTTCGTTGAGATGTCGAATCAATCTGAAGCCGAATCAGCAAAAAAATCATTAAATGAGAGTAATTTCAAAGGACGCACATTAAAAGTTGACATTGCAAAACCACCGAAAAGCAGATCGAATAATCGAAGATATCGCTGAAAGAAAAGATAACACGGCACCGAAAGGTCAGCGTATTGCAACGCCTGAAAAAGGTGATGATATAATATAAAGCAATCCGGTGTAACGACTCCCCGCAGTAACTATGCCAGATTTCGTGCACTTTTTTTCATATTTTTTCAACCAGCAATTTGCAGTTCCGATAAATAATCGCTGTTCTTCAAATGCCTTATCCAAAGAAATTTTGAACAAAAAGGTCGTCTTGGCCGCTGCTCTTCCTGTCGTTTTCAGTCCAACATTCGCGACTGAGATGGGCAACCTTTATAGTTTGTTTTTTTGTTAGTTTTTGGGGACGGGAGGTCCTTTGCTGAAAAAATATCGCTATGTTCTTATATCCATTGTTAATGGGCTCCTCTATCACCTTGTCCGGAGTTACAGCTGGACTTTCCGGGTTCAAATTGAAAACGAGAGCGCTTGGCTTGATTTTTATCGGCGTGGCGGCAGGGTCCTTTTGTGTTGCTGGCATCAGCAGTTCTTTGCGGCTATCAGTCATTTTAAGAAATACTCAGCCTATCACCCTTCGCTAATGATCAGCCAGAGCAAGGATGGCAACATCATCGCTGGAATCGCCAAGAAGTCGGGTTGGAATCCGGTGCGCGGTTCTTCCTCTCACAATGGAAGGCCGGCATTGAGAGAGATGGAGAGCCAACTTAAGCGTTATAGGTTTGCTGCACACATCGTTGACGGTCCGACAGGCCCTGCCGGAATCATTAAGGCGGGTGTAATCAGCCTGGCTCGTTCCTCAGAGGCTGTTATAGTTCCTTTTTACACATCATCTGATCGGGCGTGGTACTTCCACAGCTGGGACCGTTTTATGCTGCCAAAGCCTTTCGCGAAGGTGTACCTGAGATTCGATGATATGCTGGATCTTTCTTCGGGTAAGAGTGATGAAGCTTTTGAGAACCATCAGGCAGAGCTTCAACGTATAATGCTACCTGGTCTGATTTGCTGATTGTTCGATTTCTCGAGGAACAGGTAAAGTGAAATTTACGATACGATCCTGATAAGGAATGTGGGTTTTGTGTGGTCAAGAAACACTGCATGTCGAGCAGTTCGACAAAATTACAACGGTTTCCGAAGGAAACTCAATTAAAGGAGGTGGAAAATGTCAGAAGGAACAGTGAAATGGTTTAACGATTCGAAGGGTTTTGGTTTTATTGAAGAGGACGGAGGAAAGGATGTATTTGTACATCACTCAGAAATCCAGGCCGATGGCTTCAAATCTTTATCAGAGGGTGACAGGGTAACTTTCGATGTAGTCGCTGGAGATAAAGGCCCGGCAGCAAAGAACGTTCGCAAACTTTAGATTTAATTCTATGTTGACTTTAAATCTTCCACACTGGGAAGTATTTAGAGAATATGGAGGACAGACTCGTTAAATTTGGTTTTGGTTGTTAACTCTTACCCCAGGGCCTGTTTAAAAGGCCCTGGGGTTTTTTATGCCTTGAAGATACCAGTCAGGCTGCGATAATCATCGATTGGAAAACAGGAGGAAAAATATGGCAAGAAAAAGTCATCAGCAATTCATGAAAAAGCAAAAAGAAATGGAACGCGCAAGAAAGGCTAAAGAAAAGATGGCTAAGAGGCAGGGGAAAAAGGAGTCCGCAGCGGACGAAAACGATTTTACCAAACATTCGGACCAACCGATCGTAAACGAATCTTAACAGTATTTTAATATATCCAATTTGTCTAACATTGGTCGCTCGGAGACGGCCGACCGAACCGGAATTTTTCCGGTTAATCATTATAATTAAAAAGGAGAATGAATGAGTTTTAAACAGTTTTATTTTGACCCACAAATCAAGGCAGGCATTAGTTCCCTTGGCTATACGACACCAACGCCCATCCAGATGCAAGCAATACCCGCTATTCTTCAGGGCAGAGATGTCATGGGGCTTGCCCAGACCGGAACAGGGAAAACCGCGGCCTTTGCACTGCCTATTTTGCAGCGTCTGATGAAAGGTTCGCGCAGAAGAGCACGTGCCTTGATCCTTGCACCGACACGGGAGTTGGCAGAGCAGATTCACGAGTTTATCGATGAAGCAGGAAAGTCAACCAGATTAAGAAGTGTCGCGGTTTACGGCGGAGTAAGCAAGAACCCCCAAATTCAGAAGCTTCAAGCAGGGGCCGAGATTGTAGTAGCATGTCCGGGCCGTTTGCTCGATTTAATAAACCAGGGTGTTGCAAACCTGGCAGATATCGAAGTTTTTGTTATGGATGAGGCAGATCATATGTTTGATATGGGCTTTCTTCCTGACATCCGGAAGATCATAAATAGGTTATCGGGGAAGCGACAGACACTGCTTTTTTCAGCTACCATGCCTGATGATATCCAAAATCTTACCAGAGAAATCCTGCAAAATCCGGTGACTTTCCAGATAGGGAGCAATGCACCGGTATCCACAGTTTCCCATGCCATGTATCCCATTGCAAGCCATCTAAAGACAGCTTTGCTGGTGGAGATCCTCAAGGGAACGAACATGAAATCTGTCCTCGTTTTCGCGCGTACCAAACACCGTACCACCAAAGTGGCCTTGCAGATGAAAAAAGCAGGTTTTCCTGTTAGCTCCCTTCAGGGTAATTTGTCACAGACTCAACGTCAGACAGCTCTCAGGGGCTTCCGTGATGGAAAGTACCGGATTCTGATCGCCACGGATATCGCGGCCCGGGGTATCGATGTGTCAAGGATTTCCCATGTTATCAATTACGACATGCCGGACACCGTCGAGGCTTATACGCACCGGGTCGGTCGTACCGGACGTGCTGCTAAAGCCGGAGACGCATTTTCATTTGTAACCTCCGATGAAAGGAACCTGGTGAATTCAATCGAGTATGCACTGGGAGGGCAAATCGAAAAAAGAACTCTGGAGCAATTCGATTATTCGAAACCTGCTCCTGTCGTTAGCAGCGGAGAGTTCAGTTCCATGCGCAATCCGAACAGGCACAAATTCTCCCCTCGCATGGCACTCAGAGCTTCGGGGCACCGAAGCCGCTAAACGTTGGCAATCTATTCCTTTTCCGCGGATTCGCCCACTCATATTAATCCCTCCGATTCATCAATTTCCGGAGGGATTCTTTATGAGTATTCGCAATGTAAATAAAAATTTCATTTTCTCCGGATTGTTTCCCGCCGGATATAAAAATCTGTCAAGAAAAATCTCACCCCCATTCCACCCCTATATCGACCGTATTTTACCCCAATTTCGACCTCATCATCATTTTCCCCAAAAACACCATGATAAAGTGCCCTCAATTCAAGAACCACTATATCCTGGGGACATAGGTGACCTTACCCCATAGTATGGGCCAAATTTAAATTGACTCTTTGATTCTGTTGCAGGTTTGTTAGACGAGAAGGGGCCTCATTTGCCATATCCATACAGCTCGAATGTCGAGAAAACAAAATAAGGAGGTATGCCATGAGGAAACCTTATTCTATAGTAAGAAAAACGATGAGACCCGCAGCGAGAAAGAAAGCGGCCGAAAAAACGAAAACTGTGCTTGAGGCTATGCCATTGCAGGAGTTGCGTCATGCCAGGAATTTAAGTCAAGGGCAACTGGCGCAAACATGATCTGTCAAACAGGCCGTGGTCTCCAAGATAGAAAATCGAACAGATATGTATGCCAGCACATTAAGGAATTTTATCAAGGCCATGGGAGGCGATCTGGAAATTATAGCTAAATTTCCTGAAGGTTCAGTTCAGATTAATCAGTTCAGAAGTATTGCTGTTGAGAGATAAATTAATTTAGAAAAATCAAGATCCATTTTTTACTGTAATCCCGACAAACAATTGACAAAAAATTTTCATATTCAGGGCAATATTTGCAATTTATGCAACACATGATATAGGCCGTAAACATAATGATAACGTTAAGTTCGAGTTATATGGTCAAATTGTTTGAGCTGGAAGAAGGGGCCCATATCCGTAGTATCCGGGGTTCAATTCCCTGCACCGCCACCATGATTTCAAGGACTTAAGGGATTCCTCTGAGTCCTTTTTGTTTTCATCACGCCCCCAAGCGCTTTGCTTGCATGTGAAGTGACAAGTGTTATTAACCTTCTCAAGGAATTTTTCGAAATATTTTCCGGATGATAAAGCTTTTTCCTGCGAGATGCTGTCTTTCACTTTTGAATGAGGATAAGAGTTACCATTTGTAATCATGTCGTTTCTAGCGTGAAGTCTTTCTCTCGAAACAATCTCAGACAGGCATCCACAACATCCGCATCGTAAAGAACCCCCCGATTATTCTCAATCTCTTCCAGTGCCGCATCAATACCCAGGGCGGGGCGATAGGGGCGGTGGGAAGCCATGGCCTCCACCACATCGGCCACAGCCATAATACGGGCCTCGAGGAGAATTTCATCCCCCTTCAGCTTTCTTGGATATCCCGAACCATCCATTCGTTCATGATGCTGGTAGACAATCTCCGCAAGGGGCCAGGAGGAATCAATATCTTTGAGAATTTCGTAGCCTTTTGCCGGATGTTCCTTGATCAGGCCGAGCTGCGTCTCTGTTAATTGGCTGGGTTTGGATAATATCTCCGCAGGTATGGACAGCTTACCGATGTCATGGATGGAACCAGCCACACGAATACCTTCGATAGTATTTTCGGATAGGCCTATCTCCGTGGCGATAGCACGCGCAAGATCGGCGGTCCGAATCTGGTGGCCCGCCGTATAGGGATCTCTGGACTCGATGGTGGATACAATAACCTGAATGGTTGTGTGGACAGAATTTCTGAGACGATCGAGCATATTTTGGAGATTTGTCTCGGCCTGTTTGCGATCAGTGATATCAAAGATAATGGAATGAATAAGATCCTTTTCATTGACCTCGATTTTGCTGCTGAAAACCCCTACGTCCCGGACAGAGCCGTCAGCCCGCCTGTGGCGAAACTCGAAGTGTGTTCGTTCATTATCTCTGACCTGTTTCATCTCCTTTTTGACCTCTTCGGGAGAAAGGGTGTTGATCTCTTGAACTTGCATCTGTGTGAGCTGCTCATGCGACCATCCATAAAAATCGACCGCTGCCCTGTTGGCATCAAGGATGTCACCCGTATCCGGATCTATGATCAGTTTAACTGCGGCATGGTCTTCAAACACCTTTCTGAAAAGTATCTCACTTTCCCGGATCTTACCTTCTGCTTGTTTGCGATCGGTGATGTCTCGAACGATACAGATCAATCTACCATTAGCTATCTTCGTTAAAGAAACTTCCTGAGGAAACGTGCTCCCATCTTTCTTCATACCCAGGGCTTCACCATGCCAAATTCCTTTTGAACCAAGCTCAGGCATGATTTCCTGATCAAAACGCTGGAGAACATCAGGGTCATAGAGAACCCTCCATGATTTTCCCGTTAATTCCTCAGGGCTTTCATAGCCATAAATTGTGGCGTGAGCCTTATTTAAATAAACATAGTGATCGTTTTCGTCGAGAATGGCCATTCCATCAATCGCTGCCTCCATGGCATCTGTTTGCTTTTTGATGTTTTCTTCTGCCAGCCTGCGCTCGGAGGTGTCGCGGAAGGTTTCCACAAGGTAATGTATGCCTCCAAGACTGATATGAGCACTACGTACATCAGCATAAAAATTTTCCCCGTTCTTTCTCAGTAACGGCATGTCCCTGGTAAAGACGTTCTGTCTGTTTTTAACGTTTTTGTTAAAAGCATTAAGGATGTTGGATATATCTTCGGGTGGGTGGATATCTTTGAGGCTAAGGGTTTCAATCTCCTCTTTCGTATACCCCAGCATGGAACATATAGCCGTATTTCCCTGAAAAATTCTTTTGGTTGTCGTATCAACAATCAGTATCCCATCACTGACTTCATCAAAAATTGTCTTAAATTTATCCTCACTCTGTAACAGTGCCTCTTCCTCTTTCCTGGTTTTCCGCTTCAAGGTGGATATCTCTTTGACTGGATTCACGTTTTCCTTAGATGAACTTTGCATGTTTACTCCTCAGTCGGTTAAAAGACATGGTCCCAAAATGGCAAAACACTATACAATCTTCTAAATGATAAAATTTAAAATGTCAATTTCCAACGAGCCTGGTTCAGGCCCATTCTCGCCGGGTTTCTCTTTTCCTCCGTTCCAATCTCGTGGCAGAATGCCGAAAATGAGACGCAAGAAATCATGGATACTTTGATTGTCGTGTCGGATTAGCTCTCTGATACGATTGATGGTTCCGCTGTTGTCGGTCAGAAGGAAGAGGCCACTTTCGAGCCTCATATTCGTGGTATCCGGGATTCAATTCCCTGCACCGCCACCATGAATTCGAGGGGTGACAAAAGTGATCTTTGTAGCCCCTTTTCATTTGACAAAATAAAAAAAACAGGGATAAACTAAATTTTTTTGTCAAAAATACTAAACTTCCGACAAAAAATACCCGAATACATATAGTGTTTGTGTTTTTCTATACTCTTTAAAAATAGCGACTGCTATGAGTCTGTATCACTGTTTTCGACAATCATAGTGCCGCCGGGGACTATGACGAGGAGAAAAATATTTCAGGTCGCATTCCCGAAAATTGCCGGGGTGATTGGACGATCTTAGAAAAGGCGGAACGTATATTTGGATAAATCATACTGGAAAATCAGACTCTTGCGCAGCCTTCTTTTATTTTTCGTTTTTCTTTGTCCTGGTATGATGTGTGTGTCCCTTTCTCCTGTTTACGCAGGGCAGGTAATTGTACTTGACGATCAATTCACGCATCGGGTTGGAAAAAGTATGGAAATCCTGGTGGATGAGGAAAAGAAACTTTCCATTCAGGATGTGGCGGATGGCCCCTACAGAGAGCGGTTTACGCCGGTTGATGTCGATGTGCCTAATCTGGGTATCACGGACGCGGCGATCTGGGTTCGATTCAGCGTTTTGAATACATCTGTTGAACCCAGGCTGAAATATCTTTCCTTTGAATTTCCCCTTGCCGATTATGTGGCCTTTTTCACTCGAGAGAAGGATCATTTCAAACGAGTCAATGCGGGACGGACTGTAGGGATGACGAAAAAATTGATACCCAGCCGGTATTATGTGTTTCCGTTCCGTGTAGACGGATCTCAGCAGAAGACCATCTATGTTCGAGTGATTTCAACCACCAGCATGGTATTCCCGATGTCAATCTGGGAACCCGG
>Ga0272443_10004423_pt1 | contig 15323 bp, 7 predicted proteins | sample SSMAcet12_FD_193581 | JGI IMG/M metagenome (GOLD analysis project Ga0272443, IMG submission 193581) | Marine sediment archaeal communities from Little Sippewissett salt marsh, Falmouth, MA, United States - SSM-Acet-12 | ecosystem: Environmental > Aquatic > Marine > Wetlands > Sediment ...
GTCCCCAGGATATAGCCGATATGGCTGACGAAAAGAAGATCGAAATATCGCTGGTTCTCTTTAAACGCGCTATTAGCAGGAATTGTCAATGGCTAGTCGAGGAAGCCAAAAGGACTTATGCAAAAAAGGTCTGGACAGTCGCCTGATGGCATATTATACTGGAAATAGAGTTGTTCCAGATGAAAGCGAGAGTATTATGCCGGAGTCAAATCGCGGAATACAGCTTGAGAGGCTAATCTCACTGATTAGGGAGATTGCGACCAGATAGCGGGAGCGTTCTATGGAGTAGAAATCATCCCAGACGAATGACTCGCCAAATTGGCAAAGAGGGAGATGGTCGAAGAGATGGCATTGAAGCTATTTCAAAACGGGAGTTAGCACGAGATGATTCTGGAAATAAATCGCAAAAACTCATAAGATAGGAATCTGTGAGCTTCTACTTTTTGGAGATAATAAATTGATTTGAGTTAAAATATTCCTTGACAAAGCTTGATTTCGTGTTTTATTTAATTTAGCTGTCGTTGGATTTGGGGACAACGAGAAGCTATTGATAACATTAACTAGTTGACTATAACAGTAATTAAATAAGGATTTATAGTGAGAAGAAGAGTGTTAAGAGTCGTTATAATAAATTTATTGATAGCTATTTGTTTGGGAGCAACATCTCATCTGCCGGTTCGAGGGCAAGCTCTGGGGAGCGCATATTCAGCATCCAGTACAGATGCACTTGCGATCACCTGGAATCCTGCGGCAGGCTGGTCACGTGGATGGGGATATGCTCTTGAATACAATCAGCTCCAAATGGGTTTCGACGACAATCTATACCGAGGTCAGATATCCGGCTATCGAGATTATGGGGGTTTTGGCCTCGGGCTTTCACTTTCGAACTTTGGTTCGGACATGTATTCGAGGACGGAATTGGGATTTGCCGCGAAAAAGACCTTCGGGGCTATATCCATTGGATTGAGGCCGAAGTTCATAATGGATAATTTTAATCAATCTAATTTCCATTATAATGACGGTGATGACCCCAATGATCCTCTTTTTGGAGACGGAACAAACGCTTCAACCTTTGGTATGGACGCCGGAGTCTTTCTTTGTCCGACCAGTAGATTGAGTTTTGGGTTGTCTTGCCAGGATATAATTTCGCCTTCGCTGGGAAAGGAAGATGCTGTCGTTGAGCCTTTGGATATTAGATTTGGCTCGAGTTATCAGATTCAAAAGGTTCGAACGAGTCTATCGGGAGAATATGGTTATGCACTGAATTCTCCAGATGGGGAAGAGTTATCCTATGGATTTGGCGTAGAAAGCTACGCAATCAGCGATTGGTTTGGGCTTCGTGCGGGAGTTTCTAATTCTGCTTTTGGGGCGGGAATAGGGATTGAGTTACCTCAATTAGCCGGATTAGGCCTGGATATCACTTATTCCAAACCATTTGGCGATGTCGGCAAAGTCGCAAATACTCTTCAATTTGGGTTACGCGGTCACGTTACTCCCCTTGAAAAATATCCGGTTATTGAACTCTTATGCATTTCCACGCCCGATGTGATAGCATTTGAGGACAGTGTTAAGATCGAGGTGGCAATAAATAATAAAGGAGATTCAGACCTCAACTACATTTCTGTTAACTTGTTAGAAGATGAAGTGTTACTGAATACAAGAGAGTTGAGTGAATTAGAGAAGGGCACAGGACAACTAACTTGGTTTTATTACCAACCAAAATCCCCTGGGAGGATTTTTCTTACGGCGGAACTGAAAACAGATGAAAAGATCCAAATAGAAGAGGGGAGTAGCCTCGAATGCGAAATCTCCTTCGATGTTATTCCTCCGCCTCAAGTTGAAATAGTTGCCACACCCTCCGTGCTTCGGTTAAAAACTATCTCATACACATATCAGGATGAAGGGGTTGTGCCTGTCGTTTTCTTCGACCAGAACAATGACAAGATCGGCAAACGTTTCGGCGGTCTCTTATCGCTTATCGCACAAAGGGTGAAGGATAATCCCAATGTCATTCTCCAAATAGAGGGATATATCAGCCCGGACGAGGAAAACGAAGCCTTAGCCCGTTCGAGGGCGGAAGTCGTGAAAACCGAGCTTGTAAATATAATTCCCGGTGCCGAGGATAGGATTGTTATTCCGAACGAGTGGGATGTTAGACGTCTCAGGGTGCCGGAATCGAGTCTTCGCAAGGAGGACAACAAGCGGCTTATCGAAGAGAATCGCCGAGTTCAGTTCTTTGTCGAGTTAAACGAAGATGTGACAACCGAGATAAAACAAAGCGATGATCCGACCTCATTTGTTACGGGCAGCAAGATATCTTCGCTTCTAAAGAATAATCCCGATATGGTTCTGGTTATCGCTTCGGATAACACCTCCGGCGATGTCGCTGAAGCGCTGAAAGCCGCATCGAGAATGCGCGAGAAGGTTTTGCGGGTGGTCGGCGATGAGTATGGTAATCAGGTTCTCGCTTCAGCGGCGCGTATGCCCGGGAAATCGAATAATATCAATCTTTCTATCTCAGCCGATGGCGTGCTTTATAAACCTCGCGTCATTCACGCCTCCAAAGAATACGATCCCAAAGACCTTCCGGAATGCCAGATCGCCCTTACGCAAAAATCCGAGGGCATCTCCTATTGGCGTGTCGATCTTATGAACGCCGACGGTTCGGTTCAACAGAATATCGCCGGTGGGAAGGACAGTCCACCCGCAAATATCGAGTGGGATTTCCGCGATTCGGAGGGCAATCTTATTCCGATCGATAAGGAATTCACGCTTTTATTTGAACTTACCGACGGACTCGGCCAAACCGCCGAAGACGTCGCCGAAAATAAAGTCAAGACCGAAATCGAAATTGCCGAGCAGAGAAGCGAAAAGCTACTTCTCGTGCAGTTCGAGTTCGATAGGCCGGCGGCGCAATCGCGCTTTTTAGAAGACCGCCTCGCTATGGTCGCCGATAAGGTCATTCGGACTATCGAGAATTCAAGTAATACGACGGTTACTATCGAAGGCCATTCGGACATTATCGGTCAGACGCGACGAAACAAGGAGCTTTCCGGCGAGCGAGCGAAAGCGGTTCTCGACCAATTGCGCCTTGCTATGGTCGTAGCGCTTAATCTCGATGAAGGCGGTCTTAACGGCTGGCTAAAAGAGCACAATGCCACAATACTCTCCGAGGGTTATGGCAGCGACATACCTTACAATATAGAAACCTGGGAAAACGGCGCACCGGTTCAGAAACTTGTGGGCGATAACGAACTGCCCGAGGGGCGTTCCATTAACCGCCGTGTTCTTGTTACCATAGAAAGCGCGAAATAATCATGATATTCGATTCTAAGGAGAATAAAATGAAAAAGAGATATCTATTAATAGCTTTATTGGTATTTGGAATCGGTTTGTTGTTTGGACAAACTCCACCTTCCATTGACTCGGTCTGGTTCTGGGAGGAGACGGACTGCAACGACAGCAATATCGTGCATATCTGCTATATCCTCATCGACTCGGAAGGCGACCCGGCGAACATCTCCGTGCAGATGAGCGCGGACAGCGGTGCGACATGGACTGTGCCTCTGGTGACACTCATCGGCGCTGAGTCTGCCATCGGCGACAGCGTAATGCCAGGGACGCACTGCTTCGAGTGGATTATGAGTGAGGATTTGCCGGGAGTGGAGGGTTTCGCATACACTGTGAGGTTTATAATTGAACCCCTTGAGGATTGTATTTGTGGTGGTGATTTTCTTAAACCAACGGGCTCATTAGAAGATGTTCTTGCACTTGGTCCATTTAGTTCATCCATTTCTTTCCCAACAAACGTGAGCTACGGCGAAGGAGAAATAACATCGGGCAAAACCTGGGAAAAACTATCCACTAAAGATACACTTAATCCTTTTGACTTTGTCGGAAGCGATTCTTTGTTTGGATTTATTTGGTTTTCAGTGGGACCTACTAGTTTAGAATGGCCTACTGGTTCTAACTCACATGTCTTTATTCATTTCAATCTTTGTTCATCATCCCCAGATACAGTTTTGCTTCAAGTTCGGCGAGATGATTGGGTTAAAATATGGATTGACGGGGACTTGGTTTGGACAAAACTGTCTGGCAATGATAACATGCGCCCGATTCCTTGGGGGACCCCACCTGATACAGTTAGAATGGCATTTGAACCAGGTGAATGGCATCGAGTGTTTATTGCTGTTATTAACTCAGGGAATAATAATTGGTCTTATGCCACTTGTTTTAAAGAACCAGAAACAGGTGAAGCCGCATATTGGTTACAATATAGCCTTGATCCGGGCGATTTTGGATTATTCTTAAGCGATACCTTCTATGCGTATGGTTATCTAGATTCAAGATCAGCCGAAGTGGATATTTCCTGTCCAACGTTTTCGATTATGGCAGGGGATAGCCATGCCTTTGATTGGATTGTCGATGACCTGTTTTTCACCGACGACCCTTGCAGTCTTCACTTTTTATCGGGACCGTGTGGGATAGACGAAAGCTACACCGCCACCGGCGGCAGTTACTACTGGTCTGTGCCGATTGTGGATTGCTCAGCCTGTACGCTAGTAGTCGCCGCGAGCGATTCCTTCTGCAACTGGGGCTACGATACCTGCGTGTTCGAGATAGAGATAGCGAATTTGCCTCCCTCCATCGACTCGGTCTGGTTCTGGGAGGAGACGGACTGTAACGACAGCAATATCGTGCATATCTGCTACATTCTCTCCGATCCGGAGGGCGACCCGGCGACTATCTCCGTGCAGATAAGCGCCGACTCCGGCGCGACATGGACAGTGCCGCTGTCCACGCTCTTGAACGACGCCGCCGACCTCGGCGACAGCATAATGCCCGGCACGCACTGTTTCGACTGGATTATGAACGAGGATATGCCGGACAGCGAGGGGTATGATTTTTCTGTATTAATAGAGTATTCGGAAATCATTGAGACGGGAACTTGCGATTTGACTGCAAAATGGATTGGTGAATTCGATGGACACCCACATGTTCTAACTTTTAATGAACATTGGTTAAATGATACTCTAATCGCAGTTGATAGTGTTTGGTGGCCAACAATATGTAGTTCAATTGATACTGGTTTCTATGCGCCGGAAAGTTCTTTCATTTATTTAAAAGAATATTTCGCTGGGGATTGCTCGGGAGTAGGCGAATTTTTCGGGTATATTAATAGCCGTTGCGATTCTATTGGAGGAATTTGGAGACGGTCTTATACAACTACTGATTGGTTTGCTATTCGAGAAAGGTGGGATTCCCAATCTGAATTTTCCCCTCTCGACTCCGATCCGCCGACCGTTTTTATCTCCTGCCCGACATCGTCGGTTATTGCGGGGGATAGCTATGCCTTCGATTGGATTGTCGATGAACTGTTCTTCGATGACGATCCGTGTAGTGTGTATTTCTTCTCAGGGCCTTGCGGGATAGATGAGAGCTACACGGCCACCGGTGGCAGTTATAGCTGGTCGGTGCCTATGGTGAACTGCGCGGCCTGCACGCTGGTAATCGCCGCGCGGGATTCATTCTGCAACTGGGGCTACGATACCTGCGTGTTCGAGATTGAGATAGCGAATTTACCTCCGAGCATCGACTCGGTCTGGTTCTGGGAGGAGACCGACTGCAACGACAGCAATATCGTGCATATTTGTTATATCCTCTCCGACCCGGAGGGCGACCCGGCGACCATCTCCGTGCAGATGAGCGCCGACTCCGGCGCGACATGGACGGTGCCACTGGAAACCCTCATAGGCGCGGAGTCTGCCATAGGCGACAGCATTTACCCCGGCACGCACTGCTTCCAATGGATTATGAGCGAGGACATGCTGGACAGCGAGGGGTATGATTGGATGCTGGAAATATCATTTGAATTAGTTAGTAGTTGCCCATGTGGTGGGGATTCAATTAGGAAGACTGGTTCTCTTGAAGATGTTTTAGTATTGGGTCCTTTTGGTTCTGGGTTCACATTTCCAAAAGACATTAGCTATAAAGAAGGCGATATATTAGGTGGTCTTTCGTGGGAAAACTTTACTACGGTGGATACGATTAATCCCTTTGATATGTCAGGGGCGGATTCTTTATGGGGTCTCATCTGGTTCGCAACCGGACCTCATAGCCACGGATGGCCTACATATTCAGGAGGTCATTTATACATCCATTTTAATGTATGTTCTTCTTCTCCAGAATCGACACTTATGCAAGTTAGAAGAGACGATTGGGTTGAAATATGGATAGATGGAGATTTAGTTTGGTCTCGATTAAGCGGCGCTGATAATATGCGCCCATTCCCTCTTGGGTCCCTTCCTGATACTGTATTGCTATCTTTCGACGAAAATGAATGGCATAACGTTTTTATTGCCGTAATTAACAATGGTTATAATTGGTCATATGCTACGTGCTTTATGGATCGGTTTACAGGAGAAAAAGCGGATTGGATTCGATATTCGCTTGATCCTGATAGTGTGTATTCAATATTCACAGATTCGATAATCGCGACTGGTCCACTCGACTCCCGCCCACCGGACGTTTCCATCTCTTGTCCGTCTGATACCTTATTCAGCGGCGATACCGCCGTTTTCCATTGGACAATCGACGACCTCTTCTGGGCAAACGACGAGTGCACGCTGTTCATCGACTATTGCGAGGGCGTGGATACGATACTGCTCACGGACACGCTCCATAGCTGGATTGCGCCGGGGGTAATGTGCGATTCGGCATGGGTGCGCATAGCGGTGCGCGACAGCTTCTGCAACTGGGGATACGACTCTTGCAGTTTTACAATATTCGGAGATATGGAGCCTGTTATAGTCATATCCGGTTTTCCTTGGGAAAATGCTTATTCTGCCTGTGATACCCTAAATATATGGTGGCTTCTATACGACGGATCCGGCATCGACACACTTACGGCGATGGTCTCAATAAACGACGATACGCTTGCATATCCGCACCCGCTTCTCTCCTGGAATGGTGACACACTTTTCTACGAACTCGTAACGGCGATGTTCCCGGATACTATAACAGCATGTCTTCTTGAATGCGACGATATTTGGGGGAATCCTCTCGCGGCACCGCCGTATTGCATGACATTCTTCAACGATCTCGGTGCGCCGATAGTTCTCGACTATGGCCCCGAGATGACGGGGGATTTGTCGCCGCTTATCTGGGCGAGTGCAGTCGATAGTGGCTCAGGAGTGGATGAAACAGGCTTTACATTTCGAATCGATGGGACAGATTATGATTACACAGATGCTGGTTTCTCGTGGAGTAGCGACAGCTTCTATTTCGACTGCGCTGTTGTTGGCTTAAGCTTTGGCGTGGGAGATACAATAGATGTCTGCATCACCGCGTCCGATAGACCCGACCTCTGCAATGCCAACATGACTGACACCTGCTGGACAGTCGTTTTCGCTGACACTGTTCCGCCGGAGGTTTCGCTTCTTTACCCGCCGGAGTCGAGCATAAGCGCCTGCGAGGATCAGGCGATAATATGGCTGTTCAGCGATATAGGTCTCGGAATCGATACATCGAGTGTAGTTGTAACTATAGATGGCGATATATCTGATATAGGACTGACTTGGTCTGCCGACACACTAACATTCGTTCCCGACACGAACTGGGCTGAGGGAACACATACAGCGTGCGTTATTGCCGGAGCAGACCTATGGGGATTGGAACTCGTCGATGACTCGGTTTGTGTTGAATTCGAGATAGATTTGACTCCGCCGACTATAAGCATTCTCACTCCGCTGTGCGGTTCTGTGTCGGGGGATACATTGGCCGATATTGTTGCCCTAATAGAAGATTCGCCTGCTGGTGTTTGGTGGCAAAGCGCGTTTATCGCAATCGAGAGCGATACGTTCTGGTTCGATTCGCTCTATCATTCGGGAGATACCCTAATTCTTAGCCCCGAGAGTTTCGGTCTCGTATGGTCTGATGACGATACGATTCACTTCTGCATCGGAGCCGCTGATTCAGCAGATTTCTGCACTGGGGATAATTTCGCGGATAGTTGCTGTGCTTTCCATATAGATGCCAGCGGGCCTTGGGCGACTCTTGTTTCTCCGCCGGACGGAGTGATAAGCTCGTGCGAATATCAAAGTGTTATCTGGATACTTTATGGCGATCCTCTCGATGGCACTATTCGAGTGGATGTGAACGGCATGATTTACGATTTAACCGATGCAGAATTATCCAGAAACTTAGACACACTGATATTTACTCCAATTACATCGTGGTCTTCAGCTGATAATATAACAGCCTGTCTCGTCGAGATGGAGGATACATTCGGCAATGAGCTTTCCGACTCGGTCTGCGTCGATTTCACTATAGACCTCGATCCACCGGTGTTCAGTAGCTTTGACCCATCGCCGGGAGAGATTATCGACAATCCTTTGCCCTTGATTGCGTTGTTCATTGAGGATTTGATAGCGGGATTGAATCTGGATAGCCTGATCCTCATAATCGATGGTGATATCGTAACCCATGTGTTCGATGCCGGGACTTTGAGTTTCGATAGTGAAGGGACTTACACATTTGGAGGTGGCGATACGGTTGAGATATGCACCCATGCTGCCGATCTTGCCGAGCTCTGCGGTGCGAACTCCAGTGATACTTGCTGGACTTTCTATATTGCAACCGGTGGTCCTGTCGTAACCCCGATTTATCCGAATCCACTGGCTATAAGCGCTTGCGACGACCAGGGAGCGATATTTGTATTCAGCGATTCTCAGGGTATTGATGAGGCTACTGTATGGGCAACAATAGACGGCACTGCCATCGATTTCTGGACATTCGCAGACGACACAGTGACCATTACCCCACCATCCGGTTATTTTGCACATGGCGATACAGCAATCGTTTGTGCTGGAGGTAGCGATATGCTGGGCAATGCACCTGACAGCGTGAGTTGCATAACATATATCATCGACCTTGAACCGCCTGTTTATATCGACTTTTATCCTGCCTGTGGGGAAAGTGTTCAGAATATGTCTCCGGAAATATCCTTTGGTATTTATGATACTTTAGCCGGAGTGGATTCAAGTTCGGTTTGGGTTTCTTTGAACGGTATCACAATCCCAGCAACCTTCGACGGTGCGACAGCTACATGGACGCCCGATAGTAACTTCTTCCCAAATCAATGGGTTGGTATTTGTGTGGGCGCAGGGGACAATCCCGACCTCTGCGATCCAAATGAATCGGATACGTGTTGCAGTTTCTATATTCTTGACTACCCAGATCTCTGGCCGGAAAATCTTGGTTTCGAGCCGTCATCGCCCGTTGAAGAGGGTACAGAAATAACCTTCTTCGGATTGGTTTTCAATGATTTGATACAGGATGTCGAAGACTTCACCGTCTGCGTGCTTCAGGATGGCATGAACATTGGCACGATACCAATTTCCGGTCTTCTTCTGGGGGAATCGGATTCGGTCGGTTGGCCGTTATCTCTGCCTGAAGGCGAATATCAGCTCTGTTTCTTCGCCGATTGCGACAGCACGATAATCGAGTCCAATGAGACAAACAATATCGCCTGCTTAGATCTCGTTGTTTTAGGTGCATTATGTGATGTTCACCCGAATCCCTTTACTCCAAATGCAGACGGCTCGAACGACGAGGCGAAGTTCGAGTATCCGGGACAGGGTAATACTAATGCAACTATAAAAATATTTGATATGCAGAATCGCTTTATCAAAGAGATTCCAGATAACATCAGTGTTTGGGACGGCACAGATTCAGGCGGCAATAAAATGCCGAGAGGAGTCTATCTATATCTCGTTCTGAGCGAAGACAAAGTCCTCTGCAAAGGAACGGTTTATCTGGGAAGATAGAAATTATGAATCATCTATCTAAAAATAGGAGACAACTTCAGGGACGCCATTCTTAAAGCAGTCAATCTCGGAGATGACGCAGACACCACAGCCGCAGTCTGTGGTCAAATTGCAGGAGCATTCTACTGCGTGGAGGATATCCCGGATTCTTGGCTTGCCAGATTGGCAAAGCGGGATATGATTGAGGAAATGGCAGGGAAACTCTATAACCATAATGATTGAGAAGAATGGGAGGACTTATCTCTTGACATGATAAAGTGGAAATACTATTTTGAATTAGTTACAATCCCTTAACTATTTTTAGGATTGTGATTTTAGAATTTGAAATAATAACGAGGAGAACTCGACCGGGAGAGAGTTTGGAATGAAAAAGGTGCTAACTGTATTCGAGGAATTAAAGGGCTTAGCTCGTTGATTTCATAAATACGGGGAGCTTAATTATTACGGAGAGTAAATAATGAAAAGAACGATATTTCTTTTGCTAATCGGCTGTGTTTGTCTTGCTGAAATACCCCACCTCACGAACTACCAGGGGAAACTGACCAATCCCGATGGCGTGGCGATTACCGGCGTGCACGCGGTGGAGTTCGCGATTTACGACGACGAGACCGCCGGAACATTGCTCTGGAGTGAGACCCATCCGGCGGTTACGATCTCGCACGGCCTGTTCGACGTGCTCCTCGGCTCGGTTACGCCTATTGATTTACCGTTCGATGAGGAATACTGGATTGAACTGACCGTGGACAGCGAACTAATGACGCCTCGACAGCTTTTGACCCCTGTTAGCTATGCATTTAGATCAGTTTACGCGGATACTGCCGAGTTCGCTTTTACTGCTATAGATTCCGGCAGTGTCATCCTAAACCAAGACACGATAGCGCAAGAAGCCAATTACGCAATTAGCGGAATTGGAGAAAGCGCAATAATCCATCTCAATCCGATGTCGCCGGACACCTTCACGGCGGAAGCGGGGATGATGAGAACGGTTTATGACGGCTCGGTATTTCGAGCGTATATTCACGACGGAGTGTGCTGGAGACTTTGGTTTCCTTATATCGATACGATTAACTGCCACGGCGGCCCAGTATCTGTGTCATTGGACTGTGGAGAAGATACGACCATGTGTAGCGGATTAACTTTAAGTTTGAACGCCGTTGTAAGTAACGGTTTCTCACCATTAGAATTCGACTGGAGCATAGACGGAACAGGCGACTGGGATGATTCAGAAGATTGTAGCTTTATAGTCAATGATGATACTACGGTTGTTACGGTTTCGGTTAGGGATTTGACCGGAGCGGTTACAAGTGATTCGATAACCGTTAAAGGAATATTTTGTTGCGCCGATTGCTGGGTTGAAACAACTGGAGTTGCTATTTCGGGAACATTTGAAAGGTTTGGAATAAAAAATGATTATGGATTTGTATTTGGCAAAGAAGGTTTTATAATTGAGTTTAATTCAGAGGGAAATGTAATAACCGCAAACGATTTTAGCTCCTTTGGACAGAGCCAGAGTATTATTGAAGGTGCCGATGGTGGATATTTGAGTTATAGCGCAGGTGATTATACATATCTTTACAAGGTCGATTCATTATGGAATTTTGTTTTCGAAAAGGAATACGAGTTTCCACCAGCCAGCGATTATAGCTTTGGTTCCACAAATAATCATTTTACAAAATCAACTAGCGGTGCTTATTTTCTAGTTAGCAGGATAGACTCTTCGTTTTCAATGAGTGTATGGAAGTGTTTAATGAAAACGAATTCCTCCGGAAACCTGATTTTAAATAAAGGAATCCAACTTATATCTGAACCAGGAACCGCATATTCGGTTTCAGCGATAACAAATACCGAGGACACGGGAGTCTTGATAACTGGTTCTGTAACAAGTTGCGATATAGAGGATCCCAACGATTACAGTTACATAGTCTGTTTCGATTCATTGCTGGGAGTTGAATGGACGAAGAAGTTAACAATTCCCGGTTGGGGTTTTGATTTAGCTACTGCCATAAGATATTCAGATGGTGGATATTTAATAACGGGAATCGCTGATTCTATTTCTGAACCTGCCGATATTATTCTAACAAGATTAACTTCTACCGGTGACATAATATGGTCTAATAGAATCGAAGAATGGCATTCTTGGGGTGATTATTCGTTAGCGCAAGCTTTAGATGGCGGTATATTCCTATCGAGCCGTGGTAGAGGAGGTGGAGGTTCTGTAATTATGAAATTCACAAATTCAGGAGAACTGCAATGGTCAAGTAAATTTTCATTAACCTCAGAATTGTTTAGCTTAAGACCTCTACTCGATTATGGTGTTATAGCTGTAGGCGGGAAAACATATGATAAACTTGTCATAGCCCGATTTGATTCTTTAGGAAATAACTGTCTTAGCGACTTCATAAATGTTGAGGTAGAAGATGTCTTAATAAACGTTTCAACAATATCGTTGGAAGAAAGGGTATTCACGCTAATTCAGGAGGATGGAACCTTTTCTGTAACAGATACAAATGTTTTGTTTTACAACGCATGCCCTTAAAAAGGATATTTAAAATGGCAATTAGTAAAAATGGTAATCAGATATTGTCAATTGAAGACTGGGAAAAACATGCCCCGCCAAAAAGCCCTTGTCAATGGAAGGATGAGGGGAGCGCTAAAGAGTTTGCAAGGGCTTGGATTGAAGCAGGTCCAAACGAAATGCCCAAAGAAATCCGCAACTTAATAGAAAAGGATTCTCGTTTTGGTATAATGACATGTTGGGAAGCTGAACCAGAAGCTAAATTGAAGTTCGATGATTTCAAAGGCGAAACAAGTAATAGCGATATGGCTATTCATGTAAAAAGTCCGAGCAACGACTATTTGATAGCTATTGAGGCAAAAGCCGATGAAACTTTTAGTGAAACTGTTTGTAAGACATATGATGAAGCGTACAAACGTAAAATAAAAAATCCAAACTCTAAAGGGGTTGAAAGGATACACCAACTCGCAAATGCTCTTTTCGGTTTAGAAAGTAACCAAATAGGAAAAATCGCGTATCTAAGATATCAACTATTTACTGCTTCTGCTGGCGCGCTATGTGAAGCAGGGTGTAATAATTATTCTAAAGCGTTGCTAATTGTTCATGAGTTTTATACAGACGATACGGAAGATGAGAATCATAAAAGAAACTCTGATGACCTTAACGAGTTTATCAGACGATTATCAAATAACGAGTTTTCCGAGATAAAAGGTGGAGAAATACTCGGGCCAATCAAGGTTCCAGGAAATCCTTTAATAAAAAAACCGCCTGAGTTATTCATTGGCAAAGTATCGAGGAACATTCGAACATAATCTGTCCTCGCCCCTTTGTTTTACGAGTCTAAAAGAGATATTTGGATAAAAGTCCCCAAAATGATCAAATCGAGTGGAAAAAGGGCAAAATCCGCCGCCTGAGGTAAAAAATTCATTGGAGGAATAGAGAAATGCATCGGCGAAGGAGAGATATTCATCGACGGAGGTGAAATATCCACTGACTGAAAGCAAAAATCAATCGGCGGAATTGAGATATCCATCAAGGGAATAGAGAAATCCTTCGCGGTAGTGGAGATATCCATCAAGTGAAACATATTTGAGAGTAAGAAAACTGCTAAGCGGCTTTCTGAGGGTTTTCTCGTCTCTAAAAATAAGATTGTCCACATTTGAAAATTACTTTAATGTTCGGCAAAATCAATAATATTAATAACTTATCAGATGTTCGGACGATTTGGAAGGGGGGGGACTTGTTATCTCAGAAATATATCCGTTATAATTTAAGGCATTCCAATTGAGAGTAAGAGAGAGAAAATTATAAATATCGTTTAATTAATTACATATATATAGACATATAGTTATACAAAGTAACAACAGGAGGTAACAAAATGAAAAGAGACGAGGAGAACAAATTTGAAACTAAAGAAAGGAGGTTAAAAATGGAAACTTATTCTGGAAAGATTCGAAAGCTGGTAAATGTTCAACAGCTATCAGAAATTATCGGGGTTAAGGTGGCAACCATATACAGCTGGGTATCAAGAGAATATATCCCGCATATCAAATTGGGGCGATTAGTGAGATTTGATTTAGATGCTGTTTTTGAGTGGATTGCTGGAAAAGCAGTCATTGGAAGAAATTCCAGACTGCCAAAGGAAAATTTCCTTTTTTAAAGATGAAGGGATGAAAGTCAAGCCGAATTATGGCTTGACTTTCGGATATAATGTTACCTTTCAAATATTAAGTAACACTTAAGAAAACGTCATAAATATATGATAATCAATATGATATGGCAGATTCTGCCTTGGTTGCCTGATATTATCCTTGAAATATAGTTACTTTATCTCTATATTTATATTAAAAGTAATATAATAAGAGGAGTCAAAATGGGAATCAAGAAAGCGGTTGAACCGATCCGAAAACTGAAGGATATCGAGAATATCAAGAAGATTTTGAAATCGGAGAAGAGTTATCGAAATTACTGCCTTTTCATTTGCGGGATCAATTGGGCATTGAGGGCTTCGGATTTGCTCTCGATTAGAGTTAGTGATGTTCGAGACCTTGAGATTGGCCAGACCAGGGCGATTAAGGAGCAAAAAACCGGGAAGACTAACTACATTACGATGAACTCATCGACCAGAGAAGCAATCGATTTGTATCTGTCGGAAAGAGGAAACTCGATTAAAGACGATGCTTCGCTCTTCCTGTCCCAAAAGGGAGGGGCGCTCTGCGTTCGCAGCTTGAATCGCCTTGTCCAGCAGTGGACGAACAGCATCAATCTGAAAGGCCATTACGGGAGTCACAGCCTCAGGAAGACGTGGGGATATATCCAGCGAAAGGAATTCGGAACTCCCATTGAACTTATCCAGGAACGCTACAAGCACAACTCGCCATCGATCACTCGAATCTACATCGGTATTGAGCGAGAGGAAGTTGAGGAGATTAATCTGAAAGCGATTTGAACGCTACGCATTCCCGGAAAAATATCGTGAATGATATAACCCACAATATGGCGGTACCTTCCAAGTTTCTCTTGAAAAACTGATTTGTTCGATTATACTCATTAAAAGGGCTTTTCGATAGACTTGGTATTAAATGAGAGATTTGCTTCTAATATCGGATAATCACGGCAACAAGATCAGCGAGTTCCTGGAAAATGGCGTATTGAAGCTGAACGGACTTGATAACGCGGAGACTTCTTATCTGGAGCACCCCGCAACTCTCATCCACTCCCGAGACCTGACTACCTGGGGAAGCATTCAGGAGCTCGAATTTCATCTACAAGATATCAGAAAAATCGACCTAATCGAAGAAGTCATTCTCATTGCCGGTAATCACGATTGGTGTTTTCAGCGATCTCCAATGAAGGCAAAAGCTATTGCCGAGAAATTCGGAGTCACCTATCTGGAATCCGAAAGCACTAGGCTCGATGGGCTTCATCTCTATGGCTGTCCCTGGACTCCAATGTTCATGGATTGGGCGTTCATGTATGGC
>Ga0272443_10004424_pt1 | contig 15322 bp, 17 predicted proteins | sample SSMAcet12_FD_193581 | JGI IMG/M metagenome (GOLD analysis project Ga0272443, IMG submission 193581) | Marine sediment archaeal communities from Little Sippewissett salt marsh, Falmouth, MA, United States - SSM-Acet-12 | ecosystem: Environmental > Aquatic > Marine > Wetlands > Sediment ...
TTGAATACAGATGGTACCCAGGTGGCGTTCCACAGCGATGCGGACTTCCTTGGAGAGGGCATCCAGGAAGACCAATATGAGATCTGGCACTATGATGTGCCAACAGCACAGCTGACTCGGATTACCCGTTCACCCTTAGAGGATAGGTCAAGCACTGCGGCGTACATATCCGGCGATGGCATGAGGATCGCATTCCAAAGCGATGTTGACTTCCATGATGAGGGGATTCTATTAGGCCAGACTGAGGTCTGGTTCTACGAGCTAGAGCAGCGCGCCCTTTGGCGCGTCACCTACGCCTCTGGAGAAGGAAGGGACAGCTTCATCAAAGGGATTAGCGCCAATGGTAGATTGGTACTACTGGATGGCGACTCGGATTTCAATGGAGAGGGGTTGGCTGACAATCGCTTCGAAATCTGGCTCTACTCTGTAGATGAAGAGGGCATGAGAAGGCTTTCGCTGGCCTCTGATGAGAACCGTGACAGCGTATGGGGAACAGTTAGTGATGCTGGAGTTGTTGTGTTTGCCAGCGATTCCGACATGCTCGGCGAGGGAATCGAGGATAACCAATCGGAACTCTGGCTTTGGCAAGGCGATGAGTAGCCTTTGTGCTTGAGTCCCGCGTCCAGTATTTCGCGCTTTAGCTTCATCTCGGCCCAGCGTTTTCTAGAGCCGATCGTGTTGTGTGTGCGTAGTTGTGTAGGGCTCGCTACTCACGCTTTGTGCACGAGGGAAGGACACGTGACCCAAGACCCAAGATGGCCCTCTTACTCAAGAATCGGACTGTGGCAGTTACTCCTGAGTTCAGACCTAAACCTAGTGCGACGAAGTTTTCGAGCTGGTGTTGATTGGAGAACGCGAATATGCGGCGCAGGAGCAACCTCTTGAACGACGTAAGAAACGGCGGTTTGGAGCCTGGGGGACTGAATGTAGAACGCGTTTGTGCATCGCATCCTGGTGATGGATGTCCCCATTTGGCTGTTCTCCTGCTCCTGATGCGCAGTACAGATCATCATCTCGGCCCTTTCGGGCGATCAGGAACGCCGCACTGAGACCCGCCGGATCCGACATTGCCTTTGGATCGGTCTCAGGAGTGAAGGTCAACTGAGGGTCAACACTCCATGGCCGCCTACTCAGCCTCATCAAGAGATCCGAGACGCGGGTTCAAGCCCTCCTTCACCAGGGCGCCGGGTCCCTCGCAGACTGGATGGCTCTTCCTGATCTTCCGTAGCCTCTTCCGCTAGATTCTCCCAAGGAGCACCAAGATGGTCAGGACAACCAGGGCAACTCCCAGGAAGCCGCTGGGGTAGTAGCTCCAACCGCGGCTGTACGGCCATCTGGGTATTGCTCCCACCAACAGCAAGATCACTACAACAATCAGGATCGTTGAAAGCACACTCCCTCCTTAGGGGCCTGCCCGACCTTGAAGAGCGCGGCCGCCGGGCAATGCTGGTCGCAATCGAATCATACTGCCGTGGTCTGCAATCATGCCAATGCGCATCACTTCTTCCCCCCCGCGCGCAAAGTCGGCTCAGCTTCGAGCGTTTCGCGTACGCGCGCTAGCCGCGTTTCGATCCACGCACGGTCATGCGCGGACTCGAGTGTCCCCTCGGCCATTTCGGCGATCCTTTGCACTTGATCGCGAAGTGCCCGTCGTCGTCCCGGCCTGGCTGTCAGGCTGGCGATGGTTTGCAGTGCGCCCAACATCGGCAACATGATGGCGACATTACCTTTCGCGCTGACTCGAATCTCGTCGAACGAATCGGCCAGCAAGCTCTCAAAGCTCGGGCCTTTGGCGATCACTCGAAGTTCTCCTTCCTCATAACGGAGCGATGAGGGAATCTGCCGAGGCGCTATCCGCGCCAGAATCGCCGTCAGATAGTCCACGCACATTACAGCCGTCGTTGTATCGTTGATGCCGGGGGAGAGTGCTTTCAACGCCACATCCACGATCTGCCTGATGCCGAAGGCCGCATCCTGTTCCACCGTGCGGTAGCGTCTGATACTGAAAGTCGCCTGCAAAGCGGAGATTGTCTCCTGATCCGGCGGATCTTTGAGAGTGAGCGAGGCCAGCGTGGTGTCCTGGACAACGAACTCGCCGATGCCGTGCTCCATCAATACGATGGTTTTCGTGTCACGCGCCAGGCGCATGAGCCCCGCGTTGTTCACGCTCTGGATATAGCCGCTCTGTGAAGCCGGGACCGCATGCCATATCTGCCCGTCTGGAGGGCGAAGCGTTTGGTCAGCAGTAGCATCGTCCTCGCCCGGCCCCTGTCCAAGTCTTTCTGGAAATAGTCGGTCGATGGCTGCGATGGTCTCCTCAGCGACCGAAGCGATGATGCTGGAAGCCTGGATCGAAGAGGCGATGTGATTGATAAAGAACATGAGAGCACCGACACCGCCGAGTGCCAGCATGAAGCCGAAAAACACCGCCAGATTTGGAACAAATGAGCCCTCGTCGCCGCTGCGAATGGTTCGCAATACGATCAGGCAATAAGTGAAAACACCAGCGAAGATCCCGAGAACCACCTGCGTGACGCGGCTGCGCATGAAGTTCCGTAGGATGCGAGACGTGTACTGGCTTGAAGCCATCGCCAGCACCACCAGGATCATGGAGAACGTGACGCCTACCACGGTCATCATGGAACCAGCAATGGTAGACATCATCCCTCGCGCACCTTCCGCTCCGGCCCCAAACAGGCGCGGCCACTGAGCCAGCCATCGATCGCCCCCGGTGGAGTCCACTTCGATTAACACGACCGCGAAAACAATGCTGAGCACGACAATCAACGACGGCGTGAACCACAAGCTCGACCGTAGATTGCTCCAGAGGTGCATGAGCCTATTCATCGATTCGATTCCACCTCCAGTATCGATTCATTGGCAAATCTTCGCCGTGCTTGTCGATGTACTGCCTGTGCTCGACATGCTCGTTCTGCATCAATTCCCTCGATGCCGCGCCGCTCCCAATAGTGTCAATCCTCCACGTCCTGCGCTTCAGGGCGAGCAAGTCGAGCAAGCGGGAGAGAACCCTTATTCATGTTCAGGCTCCTTGGCAGCCGGCTCATTGGCCCAGTATCCCTGACGATTATAATGTCGATGCAGTCTGGTCTCGTAATCGCGAGTAAGCAGAGACTCCTCCGTGTATTCCGGTGACTGCTTGATGGTCTCACGAGGAATATTGACGAAAACTTTCGATTCGTCCCAACTAACGCGTTCAATCCATTGCGGTGAGATAAGAACCCTTTTCCCCGGCCACCAGTTCCGTGTATCGATGATCAGATAACGAATCGCCCACGTCTCGTCATCGATGATAAAATCCTCGACGTGGCCAATCTCGTCGTCTGCGGCTTGGATGTGATAGCCACTCACATCATGAGTGCTACGCAGATGGGGATCCCACGTTTTCTCATTCTGGACGGACCTTCTCCCCTTTTCAGGTCTAGGCACAGGGTATGCAAACGCCCCCCATACGTTAAGTCCGCTCCAATAGTACGGCCATCCATAATGTCCATAGTAGGACTCCTCGAATTGTCGCGAGACGGGCTTGTCGCGGTTCAAGGATGGACTGTCCTCGATCTGCTTATTGGTCAAATCGATGGCGACACGCTGCTTTTCCTCATTCACGGCGATCAGTGCATATGGGGAGATCAACACCTGTCGGTCCATTAGCCAGTCTCCCGTGTCGGCGACCAGATAGCGAATCGCCCAGTGCTGGTCATCGAAGTAGAATTCTTTGACCTTCCCTATTTCCCCGTCGCGGCTGTCCAATGTGTACCCATGTAGTGTCTTAGCGTTGCTTAGCATAATTGTACCCCTTTAGTTTCTTCACGAGTTGTTCCAACCGCGCACAGCATCGTTGACGATGGTCTGCACTTCCGCCAGGTCGCGGCGAAAATGCCTCTCTCCTCGGAAGCTGTTTCGCATAAACCATGTAGCTCTCCTCGGTCCTTTCTTACGCAGCGCTCGATGGGCAATTCCTTGCAGGATCGAGCGGTGTCTTCAGTCGTCTGTATTCGTCACTATTCGTCCTCCGCGGTCAGTGCTTCGAAGCCGGAGATGACGTCAAACAGTTCCTCGTCGATGCCACTCTGACGCAAACGATGGAATGTCCTATTGAGATCCTCCAACAATTCATCGATATTCTTGTCAGCGCGCTGCATTGCCGCCAGGCGACTCGCGTTCTCGCTTGCGAGGGATTCGGCGCACGCCCTAAACAGCGAAACGAAGAGATATTCGTGGATGAGCGCCCGGAAGGTCGCGGTGCTGTCACCCATGATCTCGGGCAAATTCTCCGTCGGCCAGGGAAACTCGGCCAGCTTGTGCTGCCAACTTGCGTCCAGCGGCAGCAGTCGCTGACCAACGGGCGCATAAGCCGGCCCGGACGTGGGGCGGTTGTAGAAGAGGTAAAGTTCGGCGACTTCACCCTGGTTACGGCGCGTCTCGCTCTCCATGAGAATCTGTCCCACGAGCGGAGTGATGGCCTTGACGGAGCTCGGCACGGCAAAGCATCCTAGAAGGGGCAGGCCTGCGTCCGCCAGGCGCGCATGAACGCGCTCGCCGACGGCCCAAACCGCGGATTCGGCCGGCAGAGCCGCCAGCGTCTTGACCGTATAATCGGTCACCACATCATTAAACTGGCCCACCAGTCCCTGGTCTGAACCGAACACGACTGCTCCGATCGCCGCATCCGAAGCGGTTTGTCTTTTCCGTTCTGCAATCAAAGACTCAGGCCCGCTTTTCCGGAAGCATAAGCCCAACCCCAGCTCCACCGTGCGATAGTAGTCGACCAACGCGTGCACCGATTTCTCGTATTGCCCAATGCTCGAGGCGGCCACGGCCTTCATCGTGCGGACGACGGATTGGAGATCTTCTGCGCCTCCGATCTTTCGGCGCAGACTCTCCGTAGTTTCGCTCATGACTTCTCATCGAGTTCCGATTCAGGAGGGGACGTGTCAGGGTCTGTCCTGTGGCTCTGTTGCTCGTGCTGCCGCTCGAGGGTGTGCTTGATCAATCTGGCCAACTTGTCTGCAGCGCCGTCGACGGCTTCGTCCAAGGTCGTTGCATGATGCGTGACTGCGATGGGCTGGTGCCCTTCGAGGCGGGCTTCCAGCATGCAACGCATGGCGTCATGTCCGACCTTCTTGTCGCTGTTCTCGTCGCTCAGATGGATCTCCACTCGAGCGATGCGATTGCTGAATCGGCTCAGGGCGCTCTCCACGAGGCCACTGACCTGTGCGGCCAGCGGCTCATGAACTTGGATGTTGTGACCGGCGTTTATTTGGATCTTCATGATGTTCTCCTTCTGTGAATCTGATTGGTTCAATATCGGTAGATGGCGGCCAATCCCGTCTGCCCCAGCATGTGCTCGGCGAGAATGACCATGACCCGTCCGCCCATCTTCCCGACCAGCTCGCCCAGATCGTCGAGCAGGTCATCGGCTTGTGGGTGGCTCAGATTGGCAAGTTCGACCCGACCCGTCGCGCCGTCGAGCCTGCCGGGAATCTGGCAGCCGGACTCAATCAGCAGCGTTGCGACCCGTCCTTCGGCTGCCGCCTGCGCAACCTGCGCCAGGTTGTCACTGCCAAGCCCCTTAGACTTCGCCTCAGCGAGCTCGTCGGCCAGTGTGGCCAGCCGCACCTGATACTGCGGCTCGACGACTTGCCAGGCGCGTTCCCGAAGTTCATCGATCGGTAGGGCATCGGGATTGACAGTGAGTCCTTCCGCCATCAAGAACGGGTTATGGCTGACTTGCCGGAAAAGATGGTGATGCTCCGGCAACGTCGCCAGGATCAACGGCAGACCGGAAGGCCGGGAATGGTGCTGGAGCACCGCGCGATCGATGGCACGGAAGAACCGCTCCGCGTCAGCCTGCACCGCGTCCGGTTTCCCGCCGTGGCCGTGGTGCATGGGCGTGCTGGCCTGCCCGACGCCACCATGGGAGGTGACGGTCGAATGCGGATCGGTCAGCTCTTCACCCAGCGCCTCGGTGATCGTCCGTGGGACGTCCGGCGCCGGATCAATCTCCTCAAGGGCATCGCGGTTCCCCTCGAAGAGCTGGATTTTGTGGAGGCTTAATCCCAGAACCTGGTAGCGGTCGACCGATTGCAGAAAGCGCCGCAAGGGCGTGGTGTGAAAGCTGTCGGCCACGACGGCCAATTCGCCGACCGGCCGCTGAAGCCGGAACACACGAAATAGGCTAAGACCACCCAGCACGGCCAATCCATCCAGTGTGTGGGTCCAGAAGGCATGATCGTGGGCGAGGGCTTCAAACGGTTCCAGAAGGGAGCGGGTCTCGACCTCTGGATACTTCTGCCGGAGTGATGTCTCTAGCTCTTCGACAAGATTGCGAAACCGGATCGGGTCCTGCTGATTCTCGGGATGGCGCCGACTGGTCGGCTGGTAAAGCGAGAGACACGGCGGCTGGTGAACCGATGCCATTTCGGCCAGTGATTTGATGGTGAGCAAAGTTCTCTTCTGCGTCATTTTCATTCCTTCTGCTTCCTGATTCAGTTACGTCGATAACTTAACAATTGCTCAACAAAGAGCCTTATCAAGTTGTTTTCCGTCGCCCGGTTCGGCGAAGGCACTCATCGTGCGGACGACGGATTGGAGATCCCCGGCACCGCTGATCTTTCGGCGCAGACTCGCCGTGGTCTCGCTCATGATTTCACCTCGGGTTCAGGCCTAGGCTTGGGCTCGGACTTGACCTGCGCTTGGACTTCCGGTCCGGACTCGGGTTCAGGCTCGGGCTGGAAGCGAGCGAGCGAGTTGCGGGCGATTTGGATAATCGTTTCGCGATCCTCGTCGCTCAGTTTTTCGGCGGTATCCAATCGCTCGCGAACCTCCGCCGGGATATCCGCCGCCGCTTCGCGCAGAGCGTGTTCGGCGTCCGTCATCTGGTCAAGCGGCACATGGTCGAAGAGTTCTGCGATCAACGCCAGCAGCACGGCGATTTGCGCGGGCATGGCAACCGGGGAGAATTCCGGCTGTTTGAGGCAGGCGCGAATTCGCCTCCCGTGTTCGATAATTTTGCGAGTGTCTTCATCCAGGCGGGCTCCGAACCGGGAGAAGGTTTCGAGTTCCTCAAACTGGGCGTAGCCGAGCTTGAGGTCGCCGGCCACCGCGCGGTATGCCGCGCGCTGCGCCTTGCCGCCGACACGCGAAACGGATTTGCCGACATCGACCGCAGGCAGCACGCCCAATTCGAACAGCGATGGTGAGAGGTAGATCTGTCCGTCCGTTATGGAAATCAGGTTGGTCGGAATATAGGCGGAAATGTTCTGTGCCTCGGTCTCGATGATGGGCAGGGCGGTGAGCGACCCCCTGCCGCGTTCCTCGCGCAAGTGCGTCGCACGTTCGAGCAGCCGTGAGTGGATATAAAAAATGTCGCCGGGAAACGCTTCGCGACCGGGCGGGCGGCGAAGCAAGAGAGACAGTTCGCGGTAGGCGCGCGCGTGATGGGTGAGGTCGTCGTAAACGATCAGCACATCTCGGCCCGATTCCATGAAAGACTCCGCGATGCTGGTTGCAACGTAGGGGGCGATATAGGCGAGACCCGGCGGGTCGTTGCCCTCGGTTACGACGAGGACGGTGTAATCCATCGCTTCCTTCTCGCGTAAGGTTGCTAGGGTTTTGGCGACGGCGGACGCGCGTTGACCGATGGCGCAATACACGCACAGGACATCCTTGCCGCGCTGATTCAGGATGGTGTCGATGGCAATGGCGGTTTTGCCCGTCTGGCGGTCGCCGAGAATCAACTCGCGCTGGCCTAGCCCAACGGGAATGAGCGCATCGATAACTTTGATGCCTGTCTGGAGCGGCATCGTGACGGGTGCGCGATCCATGATGGGCGCAGCAGGGCGCTCCACGGGCAAGCGTTTGCTTGCGGCTACCGGCCCGTTGCCATCTAGTGGCCGGCCGAGCGGGTCGATGACCCGTCCCAACAATCCATCGCCCACAGCGACGTCCATGACCCGGCCCGTACGCCGGACTTCATCTCCTGCGTGCAGATGCCAGTACTTGCCGAGCAGAACGACGCCGATTTCGTCCGCGTCCAGGTTGAATGCAATGCCGAGCACATCGCCCGGAAACGTCACCAATTCATCAAAACCCACACCGGGGAGACCCGATACCTTGGCGATGCCAGTGGCGACACTCGTGATCGTGCCCACCTCTCGTGGGGTCAGTTGCGGCGCGAAGGCTTCCCGCACTTGGCTCATTTCGGCAAACGCGCTGTCAAATACGTTTTTGAGGCTCTCAGGTTCCATATTCATTGGCCTTCTGTTTCAGGCTCAGGCTCGGTTCTTGCTCCAGGCTTAGGCTCAGCCGAGGCTTCAGTCTTAGGGTCGGTTTTGATCTCAGCTTCGTCCTTCTCCCTTAAGAGTTCGGCAACCCCCTCTTCCAGTGATGCCAGATAATCGGCGATGCTCCACGCCACCTTTTGTCCATTGGCGCTGAGTTCAATGCCGCTGATCAGGTCCGGCGCGGTCTCGAAACGGACATGGATTTCAGCCGAGAAGGTTTCGTTGAGCGCGTTTTGTATCTCCGCGCGTTGCTCCTCAGGCAAGTCAAACGCACTGCGCACGAGTGCTGGGTCAGACGCTGCCTTAAGGGCCTCGGCGAGGCCTGCTTTTGCTGGGTCGTCCATCTCCCGCAAGCGGCGAATGAACACCTTGCCGAGGCGTTCCTCTAGGCTTGTCGTAGCGAGATCCGCCAGCGCCTTTCGTGCGACGGCAAATACTTCCTGCTGGGTGCGACGGCTGATGTCCTGACGCAAGTTGCCCGCGTCGTTTCTTAGCGTTTCCATCCTTTTAGCACTCAAGGCATCGGCGGCATTGCGCGCTTCGTCAAGGAGCCGCTGACGTTCGGTCTGCGCCTCTTTCGTCGCTTTGCTCAAGAGTGCAGTGCGTTGCTGGTCGAACGTTTCGTTTTTCTGCTTGAACGCGTCGCGCTCCTTTTGGGCTTCGGCCTGTCTCGCGTCAGCGTCCGCGAGTTCTCCCGCGATCCGCTTCTCGCGCTCATCGATGGCGTGGAGAATCGGTTTGTAAAGAAAGCGCTTCATCAACCACACCAGGAGGACAAAGTTGAGCGCCTGCGCACCGATGGTGAACCAATCGATTAACATAGCTCTACTTGCCTGCCGCTTGGGCGATGACGTGGTTCCAGAATGGGTTGGCGAAGATGAGAATCATGGAGACCACGAAGCAGTAAATGGCCGTGGACTCGATCATTGCGAGGCCAACGAACAACGTCCGGGTGATGGTCGCAGAGGCGTCGGGCTGCTGGGCCAGTGAACTCAATGCTGTGGAGACCGCCTTGCCCTCGCCCAGCGCAGGTCCCATCGTACCGAAACCAGTGGTGATGCCGCCGATGACAATGGATGCCACCGCGATAACAGTCATGCTATCCATAAGTCCTCCTTTTGTTGTTGATGTTCATGGTTCACTCAGTTGCCTCGGGTTCAGGCTTGGGTTTACGGACGCGCGTGGCTGCCGCGATGTAAACTGTCGCCAGGATAAAAAAGATGTAGGCCTGTACCATGCCGGTGAGCAGACCGAGCGCCGTCATGATGATCGGGAAGATAAAGGGCGTAATTGTGAGTAGGATGCCGATAATCATCGCCCCGCTCATCATGTTGCCGAACAGGCGGACAGCCAGGGCCATTGTGCGAGAAAGTTCGCTGATGATGTTAAACGGAAGCATGATGAACGTCGGCTTCATATAGGACTTGAGGTAGCCGCCCATCCCTTGCTCCTCGATGCCGAAAAACGGCACGGCCACAAACACGCACAGCGCGAGTGCCGCCGTGGTCGAGAGCGAGCCCGTCGGCGGCTCGTAGCCGGGAATGACAGTGCAGAGGCTGGCTGCGCCGACAAACAGAAAGAGCGTTCCCAGAAAGCCCATGTATTTCTGCGGCTGACTCAGGCCTACCTCTTCAATCTGTTTCTCGATGCCTGTAACGACGATCTCAAGAAGATTCTGCCAGCGGGAACGTTTTAGACCCGTGGAAAGTCTACGCGTTATGAGTTTTGAACCGACGGCCAGCACGAGCATCAGCCCCCACGTAAACACAATGGTGGCATTGAGTTTGACAAACCCGTATTGCCAAAAAATGATCTCGTCGGGACTAAGGCGCATGATTGGCATCCTGTGCCACGCAAGTTGGCTTTTCCGCCGCTCGGGTGAGCCGGGTCACGATAAGGCGCGCAATGAGAAACCCAAGCAGGCACACTAGCAGCCTCTCCCAATGACCTCGGCCGATAGAATAGAAACCAGCCAGAGCAATGCTCGTTCGCAGCAAAAAGCTGCCGAAGAACCAAAGCGCCGACCGTTTCGACGAAACCCCCTTCTGAACCGTCCACCAAAGGCCGCCGAAGAAGATCGCACCGAGCAAAAGGCCCGTCACCAAGGCCGGCACTAGACTCAGAGTTTCATTCATCATCATCCTCCTGTTCCTCTCGCATCTCCTTGCCTTCCTTGGCCACCCAATGCCAGGCATTCAAACAGCCGATGGCTAGGCCGATGACCAGCAGCATCAACGTCCAGGAGTAGCTTCCCGGATGGCGATTGTCCAGCCAGATACCGAGCCCCGCGCCGAGTAGCGTCGGAACCACCACCGACCAGCCGATCAGTCCCATCATGCCCAAGCCAAACCAGACGGTTCGCGTGACGTGGCGTCGCGCGCGAAGTTTGCGCGCCGCCTTGGCACCGACCTTCTGACTGAGCGGCGTCATTGGTTTCAATGGCTTGTTAGTAGGTCCGTCACTCATGATGGAATCCCGCGAGGCGGCGGATGAGACCGCTTTCCATTCTCGCCAGTACCGAGCGTACAGTCTGCTCCCGCTCGTTCAGGTTCAGAAACTCCCGCTCCACCGCCTCGCGCAGTTGACCGAGGTCCGTCCCGGCTATGGCGTTGCGCACGGAGACGAGCACGTCCGGGCCGGTCTTGATCAGCACCCCTTCATCGACGGCCACGTAAACCTCGCCCTCGGCTTCGTTTTCGTAAATCAGAATCCCGGGCGCGAGAGCCGCGACGCAGTCGCGCCGGTGTGGCAAGAGTCCAAACGAACCCTCGCGGGTCTCCGCAACGATACGCACCACGCTGGTGTTCTCGGTGAAGATCCGGAACGGCAGGAGAACCTTAAGATTCATGAGTATCGGCTGCTGCATGTTCGACCTCCTGTTCAGGTTTCGGCTCGGGCTTCAGCTGCGAGTTGGACTTGCTTTTGGCCCCGGACGCTGAGGCTGACTTCGGGGCGGCCTTTGGTTTGGTTTCGGACTCAGGTTCGGCTGCTGCTGAGGACTGTCCAGGCTTCGCCTCTTTCTTCGCTTCGCCAACCGTCCCGATCATGTATAGCGCCCTCTCCGGGTAGTCTTTGAATTCATCGCCCAGGATTCGCTCACAGCCGTCCAGCGCGTCCTTGAGGCTGACGCGCTTTCCCTCAAGACCGGTGAACTGCTCGGTCGTGAAGAAGGGCTGGGTGAGAAAACGCTCCAACCGACGGGCGCGGGCAACTACGTTGCGATCCTCCGGCGAAAGCTGCTCCAGACCGAGCATGGCAATGACGTCCTTGAGTTCCGCGTATTGCGCGAGCGTCTGCCGAATTCCTTGCGCGAGGCGATAATGCCGATCACCGACGATGCCCGGTGTGGCCATTTTGGAGCTGGATTGCAGTGGGTCGATGGCTGGATAAAGGCCCTCGCTGGCCCGCTTGCGCGAGAGCACGATCGACGCGGAGAGATGTGAGAAGGTGTGCACCGCCGCCGGATCGGTAAAGTCGTCGGCTGGCACATACACAGCCTGGATGGACGTGATGGCCCCGGTGTCGGTGTTGGCGATGCGCTCCTCCAACCCAGACAACTCAGTACCCATCGTGGGTTGATAGCCCAGACGCGACGGCATCTGCCCCATCAGGCCGGACACTTCCGAGCCGGCCTGAATGAACCGGAAAATATTGTCGATCAGCAACAGCACGTCGCGGTGCTCGTCGTCCCTGAAATACTCGGCCATTGTTAGCGCGGCGTGCCCCACACGGAATCGGCTGCCCGGTGGCTCGTTCATCTGACCGAAGATCATCACCATGTTCGGCAACACGTCGGCTTCCTTCATTTCGCGATAAAGCTCCTCGCCTTCCCGACAACGTTCACCGATGCCGCAGAAAATGCTTACGCCTTTTTGCTGCCCAATCATGTTGTGGATCATTTCCGTGAGCAAGACCGTCTTGCCTACACCTGCGCCGCCGAAGAGTCCCGCTTTGCCGCCGCGCTCAAGCGGTATGAGCACGTCGATGACCTTGATCCCCGTCTCGAAGATCTCAGACTTGGTGGAACGTCGTGCCAGCGGCGGTGGGGCTCGATGAACGGTGCGCCACGTCACGTTCGAAACTTCCCCTTCCCGATCGATGGCATTGCCGAACACATCGAACATGCGCGAAAGAATGCCCTTGCCGACCGGTGCCTTTAGCGGTCCGCCCGTGTCCTCCACCGCCATCCCGCGAGCGAGGCCTTGGGTGGGGGTCAGCGCGATGCCACGCACGCGATGCGCGTCGAGTTGAGCTAAAACCTCGATGGCAATTTCCCCCTCCTGCGCGTGCAGCAACGAGTAGATGGGGGGCAAGTGGGTATCGAACCGTATATCTACGACACTGCCCCGTACTGAAACCACTACACCGGTGGATAGGGGATTCATTTTGTTTCTCCGATCATTCAGTCCTTTGGCACGAGCAAGATTAGATGGCAATGACGACTCAACGCTTCGCAGGAACGTGACGAGTGCCGATTGTTCTGATGGATGGCGTCACGGCACATCGTTGCATGAGAAAGCGGACGTGTTGGTTTGGCGTTGCTACAGCAGGAAATGGCGAATGGCGAGAATGCCCTTCGGCACGTCTTGAGAAGGAAAAGCAACTCACAGTACACGCAGTCCGCTACGGAATACAAGTGACGTATCCGCTGGCCCCCTAAGATTCCACATCCTTCTCGTCCATGGGAGCTTGGCTGTGCACAGCGGGAAGCTAGACTTCCCAGTTAGATTCAGGTTTGATGCATTCGTGCACTCGATGAGCCATCTGGCTTTTCTTCACCCATCAGAAGGTGACCTCACGGCTAGTCTGAATCATGATGTGATATCGCATGAGCTGATTCGGCATTCGCGTTCACAGAAGGCATTGGGCTAAACTGGATCTGGACGTGTCCCACATCGAGGGCGCACTGTTCGCATCGGAGGTGATCTGCATGCGCGAACGGGCAAAGCAGGTCCTTGACTACGCGGTCGCCAATGAAACCGCAGATGAGGAGTTCTACTCCCGCTGGGCCAAGCGATGTGAAGTTGGAGACGTGAAGCAGCTCCTTAAGGAGCTCGCGGACGAAGAGCGATGTCACATCAAGAAGCTATCGAACATCTCTCCTGAAACACTCATTGCGGAGGGAAGAGCGCCAGTGGACATTGGATTTGTGATGGATCAGCGGGTCAATATCGACAAGCGTGCGATGGGGGTTCTGGATGTGCTATCGGTAGCCATTGCGCGCGAGGAGAAGGCAATCACCCTCTATGAGCGAATGCGCGAAGCTTCCACTGACGAGAGGTCTCTCTTCGAGGCTCTGGTCGAGGAAGAGCGTCGGCACAAGTACCGATTGGAGTTGAAGTACGAGTCGCTCAAACGTCGGAATGGTTTCGGATAGCGCTACATCGAGGAGGTCGGGGAGAGTGGAGGGTTGATCCCGAAACATGCATGATCGTCTGTTCTTGGTGAGCTAGCGCCCCGCTTGAGCTTTGGAGCCTAGGGGACTGAATGTAGAACGCGTTCGTGCGTCGCAGTATGGTGAGGCGTGTCCTCATTACACGGGAACGGTCGACGCATATGCATTTCGAGTCAGAGTTTCTGTCGCTTTGCCGCTTCGCACTCTACGGGTCACAACTGCCGAGTCTGACATTACGATCAGCCCGGATCTTTGAGTGAAGGTCATGATGCTTGGGCCGGATTAAGGAGTGAAAGCCACGTGGGGAATGCTCACATCCCCTCAGAGTGGGCTGCTGTGTGAAGGTCAGGCTCTACCGCTGTTGGCGATCTCGATGCCTCCCCAACTACGCTGGACTGGACGTCCATGAGCGATAGCCGTCCATGCTCTCCCCAAACGTTCTGCACCTGTCCAGCAGAGAACCATTACATCAAACTCCTTGTGTGTAAAGGCGGCACTTCCCTTGCTCTTGCACCATACGCGGTACGCACCGTACAACCGACCTGATGTGACGCTTCCTGGACCGCCAACAGAGCACTGCGTCAGTATAAACTCCAGGAACCCGGGAAGCGCTGTTCTGCCCCCCAGTAAGGATGCCGGGGTCCTTCTGTTTCTGGGTCTAGGAGCTTTGCCAGAGCACTGGGACCAAACCCCTTCCCAATCCATCTGCGACCATGTACCGGCAGCCAGACGTCCGCGAAGGATTTCGAGGTACTCAGCATTGCCCTGAGCGATCTCTCTTGTACGTCTGCGCCGTGCCTTCGCCGGAGACACTCCCGTGAATGGCGGCATTGTGAACTGCATAAGGAAGCCCCCCATGGTGAATGCTGTAAGCGCGCCAACCAGCACAAGCGGTCCAAGGAGAACTCCGATCAGCACGTAGAAAGCTATCCGGCTGAGGACGAATGCCCCTCCAAGAGCGAAGACCAGACCCGCGGAGATGGCTGCGCCCGCTTTCCGACGCGACTGAATCTTCCAAAAGCCAAGTGGCCAGCGAGTAGCCGCGAGGCCTACTGGCAGAAGCAGCCCACCCAATAAGCACAGTAGGACTCCAATCGCCCTGAGCAACACGCCTTCCCCGACCATTCCTGCCTCCTTCGCAGACGCAGCATACCGGTGATGCTGGATCCTTTCCAAGTGCGTTTCTGCCCCAGTCCCCTAAAACCGCTGGACCAGGAGCAGAAGCTGCATCTTGAAAGATGGAAGCAGGAAGCCACGTAGTTCGAAGGCAGTACAGACTGGGGAAAATCAGCGCCAGGTCTGTGTGCAAGACCCGTCATGGACTGGGGCCACGAGAGCAGCGCGTTCCGGATGTCGACGATCATTGAAGAGTATCCACGAGGGTGTCTAGCGATCTTGATCTGGCCTTCACCGCAGAGTCCATCTTAGACGCAATGCTGTAGTGTATATGGCATTGCGCTTACAGGGGGCAGCACAAAGGCAGAGATCGAGGGCTGTGGAGACCGAGACAGGAGAAGCGTTTTGGAGCCTAGGGGATTCGAACCCCTGACCTCTTGCATGCCATGCAAGCGCTCTCCCAGCTGAGCTAAGGCCCCTACTACCGCGCATTCTACCCGTTGGGCGA
>Ga0272443_10004425_pt1 | contig 15322 bp, 14 predicted proteins | sample SSMAcet12_FD_193581 | JGI IMG/M metagenome (GOLD analysis project Ga0272443, IMG submission 193581) | Marine sediment archaeal communities from Little Sippewissett salt marsh, Falmouth, MA, United States - SSM-Acet-12 | ecosystem: Environmental > Aquatic > Marine > Wetlands > Sediment ...
AGGGCGGGTTCATTGTAGGCTTCGACGAGGACCCCCCTTCCATATTTCGAAGTCAGATTGACTTCATCCAGCGCAGTGGCATAGTGACCGCGATGGTTGGCGTACTGATGGCGCCTCCCGGCACGAGGTTGTTCAAGAGAATGGAGGCGGAAGGGCGCCTGCTGCCATCTGGCACCGGCAACAACACGGATGGGACAACCAATATTGTGCCGAAGATGGGACTGGAGACACTGACTCGTGGCTACCAGCACGTGGTCAATACAATCTACTCTCCGAAACTGTACTACGAACGGATTCTTACATTCCTGCGTGAATACAAGCCACGCAGCACACGTCGCAGCGACTACAGTCCACGATACATCGGTGCGCTCCTGAGGTGTATATGGACGGTGGGCTTGAAGCAGGATGGCCGGCTGGACTTCTGGCGGACCTTTGTCTGGACGCTGCGGCACAAGCCGAGATGCTTTCACATGTACATAACGTTCGCCATACTGGGCTATCACTACCGCAATGTAGCGGCAAGCGCGGGCATGACTCAGTTGAAGATGCGTTCGGTCTAGCTGGACCGGTCCCCGCGGGCCATCGTCCTTCACAGGTTTTTCATATTCCGGGCGTAAGATTGTGCCCAAGTGATGAGGCGCGGCCCGTCTCACGCTGGTAACCAACAACCCTCCGGGAGAGGAGGACTCTGTTCTCGGGGCCGCGTCTCGTCCTTGGGGCCTTCGCACCAGTAGTCTGTGATGCCTCGGGCTTTGCCCGGTCGTGATAGGGGGTGCCGCATCAGCAGGTGGGGCACCCCTTCTGTCTGCTCTGCGGCGCTGCGAATCGCGGAGAAACGGCGCTTTGTTCATCTGTTTGTAACAAACGGCCACTATCTTTTCCGCGGGGTTTGACGGAGTGCGTGCAGCCAGGACGCGCCCGGCCTGCCGGTTCGCACTCCGGCCTCATCTTCGCCAATCAACTTCCCCACAACTGAGTATCCTCTACGCATTGCCGGACTCCATTTCGCCGTCTCCTTGTACCGCTGCTAAACTTGAGCGCATCAGTCAACTTTGTGAGGCGTGATGAGAGTCAGCACGAGGTCGCGATACGGAATGAGGGCACTGCTCGACATTGGCAGGCATACGGCAGATGGTCCGGTTCGCCTGCGTGAGATTGCGGCAAGGCAGGAGGTTTCCCTCTCCTACCTGGAGCACATCGTAGGTCCGCTGGTTGCCGGCGGCATTCTGCGCAGCACACGTGGTGTGTACGGGGGTGTATCTCTTGCCCGCCGGGCGGAGGATATCTCGCTGGCGGAAGTCTTCGCCTTGCTTGAGGGACGCGTTGCAGGAGTCGATTGTGTCGTCGACCCTGGATCGTGCGACCGCTCAGGCTCTTGCGCGACACACAGGCTCTGGGTCGAGATGGCAGACGCCATGAATGCTGTGCTCGATTCACGCACGCTGGCTGACCTAATGGCCGATGACCGGGGTGAGGGAGGCAATTCTTGCGCACATCCTGCGATGCGTGTGCTGAGACAGCCCGTCATGAAGGGGACAGTACGCGAGTCATGACGCTGCGACGATTGCCCTGGGACTGCGAGACGCCGCGATGAGACCTGCAGTAGTGTTGTTCTTTTCTGTTGTGGTGGCGCTTCTGGCCACGGCGTGCGCCCCGGGCGAGAGCGTTGCGGACCCTGCTGCGGAGGCGGTGCCGTCACAGGAGAATGTGGATGAGTCAGTGGCTGTGCAGGGACCGTCCAACGAAGAGCCGGACGGCATGGGTGCTCCTGCCGGCCTTGAGGGCCAGTCCTGCGATGTTCCGTCAACTGTTGTCACGTCCGTGCGCGATGTGTATGCCGTTGTTGAGCCCGAAGTTGCGGATGGCTACGTGTTGATTGCCGGGGATATTCTCTCCGAGTACGACCACATTCGGTTCACGGTCGTGCAGGACGGTAGGGACTACGAGTTCTTTGGTTACATGATTGACGGAAACCTCCGCGTCCGCGCAGCAGTCTGTCCGTGTTGCGGCGATGACGGACTCTCTCATGGTGGAACATGCCTCTCGTGCCACTCGTGTGGCACTACGTTCGGCCTCGAAGATGACTACAGCGACGACGATGCATGCGGCTTCCCCGCCGGCGAAGTGCCCTATGAGGCGCGCGGGAACTGTGTAGCGATGCTGCTGGGCGACCTGGTTGAGGCCTACGAACGCACTGCAGATGGCGAGACCGAGCTGTTTGAACCTGCCCCTGAGCCTGTAGAGAACGAGGCCGACGACACCTCCTGGCCGCGCTGCTGTCGGCGGCCATCCTGATCGGTCTGTCGAGTCCTACTCTCTTGACACCCTCTCTGCCCGCGTCTATAGTCGGAGCAGGCGCCCACGCCCGGTCAGTGCTTCACTACCACTCCCTGTTTTGCTGCGGCCATCGCCTTCGTCTCAACGGGGACACTGTGGGTCAGCGCCTGAATACAGGAACGGACAATGCTTGGACGAGCGGCTGTCATCTGGGGAGTAGTCGGACTGGTTATCGCGCTGGTTGTAGACACGCTGACGCCCTCCGGAACGCACTTCTACCTCTATGCCGGCTTTGGACTGATTGCCGGAGGCTGCTCCTGGGCACTGAACAACGTCAGGCGAGTGCCTCAGGGCCTTGCAGTCGGCATCATCGTCGGCATCGTTGTCGGCCTGATGTCTGGTGCACTCCTGGCGGTGGCTGAGTCTCCTGGAACACTTCATCCCGCCCGCTTTGTTGCTCTCAAGTACGTGGTCACTGTCGGGCTTTTCGCATTGCTTGGCGGCCTCCCGTGGTCACTAAGATACTGATAACTTGCCGGACGTGTTCGCCCTGCAGACAACCCTGTGCTATCCTCGGCCATAGAGGACCCCACCAGCACGGGCGCAAGCCTGAGAAGGAGGGAGATATGGTTGAAGAGATTGAGAAGACACTTGATCTCGAGCCAGTTCGAGCGGGACACTCCGCCGCCGCCCCTCTTCAGAAGAAGGTCCGCCTCGGACTCCTGGCTGAGCAACGCCTCGATGATGGCAGCGTGTCCCCCTGGGAGATTCCAACGCTGCGCAAACACGCTATCGAAGGACGCAAGGCACAGGTGGAACTCCGACGCCAGGGACATGATACGAGCCTGCCGGACGAGGCCGAAGGGGAAGACCAGCCGTAGCCTCGCGCTCCCGGAATTGCGCACGCTGATACCCCCTTCTCTGGACTGAACCGACCCTCCGTTGTACAGTCTTGGACATTCCTATCGCGTCGCGTTGGAGGTCCGATGAGCCACAGGGTTGTACTGCCCCTCATTTTGTCCGGAGAAGCGCTCAAGTACCCGGCGTGGTTTGCCGAACTCGGTATCGAATTTGAGGCGAAATGGTGCCCCTCCGAGCAGGAGACTGTTGCCCTTGCGAAGGACGCCGACGCAGTCATTGTCGAGGGCAGCCAGCGTCCGATGACGGGAGCCATTATTGAGGGCCTGGAGAGATGTCGCATACTCGCCGGCACGCAGATAGGATTCGATACGTTTGACCTTGTTGCCGCGAGTGAGCGCGGGATACTGGTTACGAATGTGCCGGGCTACTGTGTTGAGGAGGTTTCAGACCATGCCATGGCGCTTCTGCTTGCCTGTGCACGCCGGGTTGTTCAGCTTCACGCGGAAGTAGCGCGTGGTGGTTGGGGCTTCGGACCTGCGTCCTCCACCATCAAAGATACTGTGCGTCCCAACATCGACGGCCTCCGGGGCAAGACACTGGGGCTGTTTGGCTTTGGTGCGATTGGCAGGTCGATGGTCTCCAAGGCGCAAGGCTTCGGCATGCGCGTGATTGCGTGCGACCCATACATCGAAGGCACCGCGGCCTCAAACGCGGGAGTCGCATTGGTTGACCTGGCAACGTTGCTTGCTGAGTCTGACTTCATCTCCATCCACGCGGCATTGACCGATGAGACGAGGCGTGTGTTCGACCGAAGCGTGTTCGCACGGATGAAGTCGAGCGCATGTCTCATCAATACGGCCCGCGGTGGGTTTGTCAACGAAGCAGACCTTTACGATGCGCTGAAGCATCGGCAGATAGGTATGGCGGCGCTCGACGTTCTCGGGTCTGAGCCGCCGGAAGAAGTGCCTCAACTCATGTCTCTCGACAACTTCATCTGCACTGGACACCTTGCCTTCTTCTCGCCGCAAGCGTTGGCGACGCAATGGCGTCGACCCGTGGACGAGGTGCTGCGAGTGCTCAACGGAGAATGGCCCGTTGCGCTGCGGAATCCCGAGGCGAAAGAGCGACATGTCGAACGGTTCGGTCCGATGAAGGATCCTGCCGTCTAGAAGATGGGTCGCCGTGCACCGGTGCAGAACCGGCGCACGGCGGTAGCTTCTGTTTCCTACCCGAAAGTGATGACGTGTCCCGCGTTGTTGTGGAAGAACACCTCGGGTCCAAGTGCTGCTGCCAGCTTAGCGGCAGAGGCGAGGCCGGTGCAGTGTGAAACTCCGACTTTCTGAACGTTCATGCGTTTCAGTTCGGCGATGGTGCTCTCCATCTGGTAATCATCGGCGCTCACGAGGTGCGTGCCGCCGACAATCATGTGGACCTTGTCGACGCCTGTCACTTCCATCGCGTGGCTGACCGTGTTAATCATGCCGTGGTGCGCGCAGCCGAGCACGATGACCAACCCGAGCTCGGTCTTGATGTAGAGGGACGCGTCGTCGTTGAGTGGGTCGGGGATGAACGTCGCATCCCCATCCGAATATCTGCCGCCACCTTCCTTGAGGAAGCAGATGGGGGCGATCTTCTCGTAGTCGTTGCGCATCGGGACCTCACCGCTCCAGACGATATCCTCGGTAATCCAGACGGGTTTGCTACTCATCATGAAGCGGGCGCCCTGCCTTTCCTCCAGTTCTTCCTTGACGAACGGTATCCCGCGGAAGCTGTATGCGGGGTCGCCGTGCTTGATGTACTTGGGACCGAAAACCTCTGGATGAGCGATGATCTCGACTTCTCGTTGTTGGGGCGCCAAGAAGTTTGAGTGTCCGACGGTGGTACGCATCAATTCGAGGACGTCGCGCAGACCGCCTGTGTGGTCAACGTGGCCATGGCTCAGGGCAATCTTGTCCACCTTCGCCAGGTCCACGCCCATTGCGGCGGCGTTGTAGGTTGCCGAAACACGGAGTCCCGTGTCGAAGAGCAGATTGAAGCCATCGGCTTCAACAAGCATGCTCCATCCCCACTCACCCAGCACCCATAGCCACTTGGCCGTGTTCTCGCTCAGCGTGACGAGTCGCAGTTTCTTCGAATCCAGCATTGAGTTGCCCTCCCAAGTCTCACGTGTCACGGTCTTCTACGGGTAGAGGCTCGGGTGAGCCTCAAGGGTTGCGATGAAGTCCATCACGGCAGCTTCCCAGTCGTATTGCGCCTGCCAGCCCCAGTCGTTCCGGGCGCGCGCATCATCCACGTACCTGGGCATGCGGCGCACAAGGCCGGCCACTTTCTCGTCGGCGAGGAACTCGATGCTGGCGCCGGGCACCCGCTGTCGAACGACAGAGGCCATCTCACCCGCGGGAACTGAGAAGCCGTTGATGCTGTACACGCGACGCTTCACCGACTCGGCAGCCGCGCTCCTCAGGGCTGTCAGACAACCCACTACGTCCTTGATGTAGATAAACGGAAGCTGCGCATCCTCGGCCACGGGCAGCCGGCACGGGCGCCCACGTACAGATTCATGGACCATCAGGCTGGGGTACGCGGCAAGTCCCTCTCGCCTTCCCGGACCACAGATGGCCGGCAGGCTTGCGCACCGGAAGTCTGTCCCGAACTTGTGGTGGTAGTACTCGCCAAGACGCTCCCCGAATATCTTCGTGGCGGCGTATATCTGCGTGGGATTGGATTGGAAAGTGTCTTCGTTGACAGTCTCCGGCGCTCCCGGTCCATAGGTGGCTATCCCGCTCAAGAAGAGTACGGGCGCTATTTCGAAGATTCGGGCGGCCTCAAGCACATTGTGAGTGCCATTTGCGTTCGCGTCGTACGCCGCCCACGGATTGGCCTCGGCTGGCATGGTTATCATCGCGCCGAGGTGGTAGATGCAGTCCGGCCTGTGGGAACGAACGGCCTCAAGTACCTCGGTCGTCCGGCCGAGGTCGCCGCGCACAACTGTCACCGAATCACGGATGTCCTCAGGGGGAGGGGGTGCGGCCGGAACGTCGAAAAGCACTGCCTTCTCGCCGTTCGCGACGAGGTGCCTCGCGAGACTGCGGCCAACGTAGCCGAGACCACCGGTAATCAGGTTCACACTCATGGCTGCTGCCTCCAGAGAATAGGCGCAGACCGAGTATCACAGGCTGCCGGGGTGGAATGCGGACAGGCGGCACCAGGAGTCCCGTCGCGCCCTGCTTTCGGTCCATTCTGGGCATGTCTTATAGGCATGTCAATAGGTGTGGTCCGTTGCGAGAGAGAACGCTTCACGGCATAATCGTGTGTGTTGGGCAGATGTGGTCAACTACGCGGAGGAGGGAAGACATGAGAAGAGTACTGCTGGCGCTGTTTCTGGCGCTACTGATGGTCGTGCCTGCGGCGTGTTCCGGTGGCGATACTGCCGACGGAGCCGACGCCGGTGACGATCTGGACGTTCAAGAGTCCGACGGCGGTGACGATCCGTTTGCCAAGTCGGATGATGGTGGTTCGGACACCAGTTCGCAGAACGGCTCGACGGGTGCCAACCAGCCGCCTACAGTTTCGACCATCGCACTCGAGCCGGCCGTTTCCGAGTTGTCGAAGAACGCGACGGTCAAGCTCACTGCGAGCGTTACCGATCCTGACGGCGACCCCATCGAGTACATCTGGGCAGCAACTGGTGGAAGTTTCGACAGCGTCGAAGGCGCCAAGGCAGTGTGGCGAGCGCCGGAAATGACGGGTAGTTTTGGAGTGACCCTGACCGTAACCGATGGGAAGGGTGGTACCGCCACCGCACAGCAGACATTCACTGTCATCGAGAACGAGGCGCCTGTCATACGTGGCCTGACGGCCAACCCAACTGCGGTTGCTTCGGGGGGCAGTCTCATCGTATCGGGCTCGGCTGAAGATCCGGACGGCGACGCGCTCACCTACTCGTGGGAAGCCGATGGCGGCACTATCACGGGCGTTGGCAACAGCGTGACGTGGGTGGCTCCGGATGTCTCGCCCGGTGAAAAAACCGACTACATGATTACCCTGATTGTGGATGATGGGCGCGGAGGCTATGACGTTGAGAGTGTTGATGTGTCCGTGACCATCGGCTACTCGACGAAGATATTCAGCCCCGTGGGCAGCGAGACCGGCACGGTCATCAAGAACGGTGGTGATGACATCAGTCTCATGAGGGCCGGCGACAACGCCGACAATGAGGCGATGCGCGCCTTCTTCAGCTTTGACCTGTATGAACTACGCAACACCGATGTGAGCGAGGCTATCATAGATTTCAGGCACCAGCAGACCGTGGGCGATCCCTTCTACATGCCGACCGGCCTGAGAGGCATCCACGTGTACGTTGTCAGGTGGGAAGAGCCTGGCGAGTTGCCTGATTTCTACACGGAGCCGAAGGAAGAGCTCACGGACGGCGTGCTGTTTGAATCGCCGGCGACGTTTGACGTTACCAAGTTCGTTCAGAGGATCGGTCAGACGGTTGCGGCAACCGACAAGCTGCAACTCATGATTACCTTCCAGCGTGAGACGAACAACGACTCCAAAGCAGACTTCATGGATTGGAACCAGGCGTTGCTGACTGTGACGTACGCGCCTGACTAGTAGAGAAGGTTGTCAGTCTCTCCGGGGCGGGAAACGACGGTTTTCCGCCCTTTTTGTGTTATGGAACCCTGGTTCGTTTCTCGACAACGCTTGGACAGGAGAGTAATTTACAGTCGAAACGTCGACATCGTGTGATCTGCTGCGTTGCGGACAGACGATCCCACACTACGTGAATACGTGCCATGCGATGCAATGTGGAGGGAGAAATGACGACAGAGCAAACCAGGCTGTTCGAGGAAATCACCAAGAAGATTGAAGGGCATTACGAGAGCCGCACCCCTCGTTGCCGCGAGGTGATGACGGAGGCAAGGAAGTATCTGCCCGGGGGCGACACGCGCAGGTCGATATTCTTCTTCCCGTACCCCATCTGGATCGACCGTGCCGAAGGCTGCCACGTGTATGACGAGGATGGCAACGACTACCTCGACTTTCACAACTGCTACACAACCATGTTTCTTGGTCACGGCAATCCCGGTGTGAAAGAGGCCGTGAAGCAGCAGTTGGATGAGGGGACGACCGCGCTGGGCGCCTTCAAGCGCAACGTTGTCGAGTGGGCCAAGATACTCTGTGACCGGGTGGATTCGGTGGACCAGGTGCGCTTCACCTGCACCGGTACCGAATCGGTCATGATGTCGCTACGGGCGGCGAGGGCGTTCACGGGCAGAGACAAGATAGTCATGGAGTACGGCGGCTATCACGGTGCCTACGATGCCGTCGTGTTTCCTCCTGACGCCACCGGCCTTCCGAAATCCCTGATGGCCGACACCATCATCGTCCCGTACAACGACAAGGAAGCTCTGGGACGCGCTCTCGAAGAACACAAGGGTGAGGTTGCGGCGGTTATCCTTGAGGGATTGATGGGGGCTGCAGGGATGATTCCTGCGAGGGATGGCTATTTGCAGTACGCCCGGCAGGTCACATCAGAACATAACATCATCTTCATCCTTGATGAAATCATCTCTTTCCGGCTTGACCCCGGCGGCATGCAGAACATAGAGAGCATCAGGCCGGACATGACCACGTTCGGGAAGATTATGGCAGGTGGCACTGCCATGGCCGCGTTCGGTGGCCGACACGAGTTGATGCAGCAATACGCACCCGAGACCCAGGTGCTGCATCATGCCGGCACTCTCAATGCCAACCCGTTGTCGGCGGCTGCCGGTGTGGCGATGATGAAACAGATCACGCCCGAGCTGATTGCTCGAATGAACGCACTGGGAGAATCGCTGGCCGGCGGAATACGGGACGTCTTCAAGAGGGCAGGAATCAAGGGCCAGGTGACCGGGATGGGCTCGTTGTGCAACCTCCACTTCGGCCCGGTGCCGGTGGTTGATGGACACACCTCCCGCAATACCACGAACAAGGATGTGCTTCACCTGGTGCATCTGTCACTCATCAACCGTGGCGTTCTGACGCCCGAGCGCGCCATGTTCTGCATCTCTGCTCCCATGACGGACAAAGAAGTGAAGATGGCGATCGGCGCGGTCGAGGATACCGTGACCGAACTCAAGCCGTATATAGAGAAGATATGGCCTGACCTCGTCGGTGTCGTCTAACGCAGGGAAGAGGCGGCCATTGGGCTGCCTGAAGCGGAAGAAGCGGAGAGACATTGTCTCTCCGCTCTTTCTCTTTTCGCGCGGATTCGCTACTTGATCATTGTGCTGGGGAGCCACGTCACTATCTGTGGGAACATGACGCATAGAAAGATCCCTATGCCGATGATTGCGATGAATGGGACCACTCCCCTGATGATGTCACCTGTGGTAACCCCAAGGCTTTTGTCGACGGCGCCCTTGAGGAAGAAGATGGCCTGTGCGTAGGGAGGCGTCATGAACGATGTTTGTAGGGCCATGTTGAACATAATTGCCAGCCACACGTCTTCGAATCCAAGCGCCTCACCTATAGGTGTGATAAGCGGAACCATGATGAGAATCATGGCGATGTCCGGGATGAACATGCCCAGGAACAGCACGATCAGCATTATGAGAGCGAACACCCCCCAACGTCCCCCGGGGGCTGCCAGTACCATCTGAGTGAAGTAGTCGCCTCCTCCAAGCGCCATGAACACGCTCTGGAACATTGCTGCACCGATGCACGTGAAGATGACCATAACGGTCGCTTCAAAAGCTCGTTTGGTTGCGCTCTTGAGGGTTCCGTATTTGAGTCGTCTGTACGCCAGAGCTATAAGTGAGGCTGCCACGGCACCCATTGCGGCTGCCTCGGTTGGTGCTGCCACGCCCGTGTAGATGACACCGAGAACCGAGAAAATCAGGACCAGTAGTGGCATCGCGGATGTCGCAAACATCCTGCCCTTCGCGGCGACCGAGGAAATGCGCTCTTCGGGGGGAAGAACTGGTGCCGTATTCGGGTTCTTGATGCAGCGAATGATGATGTACGTGATATAGAGCCCCGACAATAGGAAACCTGGCATGAAGGCGGCCATGAACAGCTTGCCCACCGATATCCCGGCGATGGGACCATAGATGATGAGCAAGATGCTCGGAGGGATGAAGATGCCGAGTGAGCCACTGGAGCACACGACACCGCAACTGAGCGCCTTCTCGTATCCCCTTCGGATCATTGCAGGCAGGGCAACGATAGTGAGCATCACCGTGGAGCCGGCAATGATGCCAAGACAAGTAGCCAGCAGAGTGCCAACGATGATGGCAGTGATGGCTATGCCACCCCTCAGCCCTCCGAAGATGTAGAACATCGTGTTGAATAGCTTCTCACCTATCCCTGACTCCTCAATCATTGCCCCCATGAAGATGAACAGAGGAATTGCCAGGAGGATGTAGTTCGAGGTGAGCCCGTACATCTGGTGGTAGAAGGTGCTGAACGCCTCAGGCCCCCAGAAAAGGTATCCCGTGATTACGCCGATGCCGCCCAGCACCCATGCCACAGGAAATCCAGACAACACCCCTATGAGGATGAGGCCGAAGCCAACAAACGTGAGAATACCGGGGCTCACGTCAAGCATGGGCCCTCCCTGTCCGAAACTGCCTTCTCTGCGCCGAGATTTGGACTTACGGTACTGACTTGACTCATACGTCCTCCTCCCCCGTCAGGAGTTTCAGCACGTCCTTGAGCACCCACGAGACTCCCTCGACTAGCACCATGCACCAGGCGACAAGGATGGCTGCTTTGAAGGGGAAGAGTGGGGGGCGCCAGATGCCGACGCCGGATACCTCATCGAAGGCCCATGCCCTGTAGGCGTAGTGGTATGAGGACTGAATCAGTATGAGTACCATGGGCAGAAAGAAGACGAACCAGAGAACTATGTCGGATATGAGCCGCTGCCGGTTCGACAGACGACCGTAGACGACGTCGATGCGCACGTGACCGTCATGTAGGATCAGGTAGGCGCCTCCGAGCACAATCATCCCGCCACCGAGCATGTAACTGATGTCGTAGGACCAGACTGTTGGTGAATTGAAGACGTAGCGCGCAATGACCTCGTAGGCCATCGTGAGCACGAAGGCAAGCACCAGCCAACTCAGTAGTCTGCCGCTTCGTTCTATGAACCAGTCGACCCGGCGTATGGCTGTCTTGAGTGAGTCAACCAATCGATTGCTCCTTCCTTGATGCTATGACCACTCGCGTGCCGCGGCATAGTCAGCAGTCATGTACGAGAGAAACTTGGCGTATGTCTCCATGAACGACTGCTGTGCGTCGTACACCTCCTTAAACTCTGCATCGGTGGCTGCAAGCTCTTCCCAGAGTGACTCGGCACCCGTAACGATGGCATGCTGGACATCCATTGGCATCTCTACGAGTTCCACACCCTGGTCCTCATAGAAGTCGAAGACTTGCGCCGATTCCCATTCGCTGTCTGTCCAGTAGTGAACTATCTGGGCCTTGGCCGCCTCCTCGACGATGGCCTTGAGGTCAGCAGGGAGGTCTTGCCATGACTCCTCGTTGACCCAGAGAAAGTAGGTGCATGCCGGTGAGTGAAGCGCCGGGTAGTGGACGTACTTGGCGACCTCGTAGAAATGCATGTCCTTGTTTATCTGGGGAGTGCTGTACTCGCAGGCATCGATGACGCCGGTCTTGAGTGACTGATACAGCTCCGCTCCCGGAAGAGTGACAACTGATGCTCCCAGGCGTTCGACGACTTTGCCCCAGTAGCCGTAGGTACGGATCTTCATACCCTCATAGTCGCTGAGGGACGTGATCTTCTTCGTGCTTACAAGCTCTTCTTCGCCACCTTCGTCTGCGAAGAACGCGAGGACGCGCGTGTTCTCGAACCCTTTGGCCTCGTACAGGTCTTGCAGCATCTGCATGGCGCCGCCCTTCTCGAGCCAGACGAGGTATTCCATCGGGTTCGGACTCACGGCATACTGGGTGAAGAGGTCGGCCGCGGGCCCAAGTACGCCTGAATTGTCGGTGGGCTGACCGATGTATGCGTCAAGAGAGCCTTCTTCAACCGCGAACACTTCTTCATACTCGGGGACGACACTCCCGCCAGGTAGAACATCAATCACCATGCGTCCTGCACTCATGGTCTCCACCCTGTTGGCAAAGCTCGACCAAGAGTCAAACTGCATGATGCCGGTCGGAATCGGGCATTGACACTTCCAGGAGACTGTCTCTCCCGCGGGAGCTGCTGGCGCTCCATCCTCGGCTTCACCGGGGGTGGCGGGCGCGCACCCGGGCGAGAGTACAGCCAGTACAATTGCAAGCAATACCATAGATAACGACGATAGCTTCATTCCACACCTCCTCCAATGAGTTGCCGGTCGTATCCCTGTGTTCTGTAGTCTCTTCCTCATAGGCACCACCTCCGCAACCCTCTGACTGCCGGGTCCCTGGCGGGAGGCACCTCAGAGGGCATACCGCGGGAAAGATGTCAGTGTGGCAAGACGACAAGGGATGCGTGGATGATGGGTCGATGTGAAGCCGGTATTGTCGTCAACGGGGAGCCGTCACTCGACGGATGAAGAGAATGCGGTGTCACTCTGTGGTTCCTTCCCATTTCCCCTCTACGTTGGACTGCCCGAACCAAAGGTAGGAACTGCTGGCACCTGTATATAGTTTCGAGTGTATGCTTGCCCTCAGGTTGATGTCAACGGTTCATCTCCAAGATCAGGTTGCCGTCACAAAAGGAAATGGGGCTGGAGAGTCATCTCCAGCCCCTGGTATGTCACTGTCGGGCTCGTCGGGACGGTCCCTTCAGGCGCTCCTTGCACTTGTCCTGCGACAGGTACAGGGAGACATCTCGCCCGGTCCCTCACTCCACTCAATCAAGGGTCAGCGAGGCAGCCTGTGTGGTGGCTATCCAGTATCCTTTCCCCGGCTCGATGGAAGTTGTATAGACGTAGGACTTCGTCGGGGCATCCCATCTATAGTCAAACGCTTCGACACTCCCGCCAGGCGTGTCATTGGGAACTGAGACGTCGGCGACAGTCCCATAGACCGACCCCACAGTGTTCCATCCGGATTCGATGCCTGCTGTCCAGGTTCCTACCGGCACGCCTTCGATGCTGAGCAACCTTGAGGAAGATGTGGAGACCCAGTAGCCCCTGTGGGGCTCGATTGGCGTTGGTATGGTATAGGCCTTCTGGGTTGCGTTCCACGTGTAGACTGGGTCTACCCCCGGGAAGATGGCGGACACGGCCATGTCGTCGGCTCGCACAGGGACAGAAACCAGGTTCCATCCCGCAACGAGAGAGATTTCACACGTCTCGCTTGCTGACAGCTCGTAGTCCTCGACCTCGCCCACGTCGGCCTGCCCTGTGTAGGACTGTCCACCGGTGTCGCTGAAGCGGAACTTGGCGAAAGTGGATGACTCTACCGAAGCATCGGCGGGCACTTCGAATGACAGGCTGTTCACTCCGGCATCCAGCTAAGTGGAAGAGAAGACTTGCTCTCCTGTGTCTGCCCAGTCTCCGTCGTCGTTGAAATCGACCCATGCATCGAGGAAGCCCGCCTGTGAGGCAGTGACTTCCAGGGTCAAGGTCACGCTGGCATCATAGGTGGCCGTGAAGACGACGCCGTCTTCATCGTCGCCTCCGGCGTCCGGATCGTCTCCGACTGCGTGCGCTTCGGGTTGCCCGTCGTCCTCGTCGTCGATTGCCGCTCCAAGATGCCAGCTCGCATCGATGATGTGTCGAGCGCCATTCGAGGCAAGCAGCGTGGGATATGAGGGGTCCGGTGCGTCGCCGAAGTCGGCGGTTGCCGGTGCGGTGGGCAGTACAACCCGGCCCCATCCGTAGAGGTCGTCCATTCCGCCCTCGCTCAGGTCAACGGCATTTGTCTCGAGTTACGTCTGCGCGTCCTCCTCGTCGTAGGCCGGGTATGCCTCAAGCACCAGCGCTGCGGCTCCTGCAATGTGTGGCGTTGCGGCTGATGTGCCGGGAAAACCCTCTGTGCCGTATGTGTCGGTACTGATCCGATCCTGGGCGACAAGGTCATGTTTGGTGCGGCTGTCGACCGTCGGGCCCTTGGCCGAATTGAGCTGCAGTTAGGAGGGGGCATCCCAGTCCACGGCGCCGACAGTGCAGGCGTTCGGGGAAGCTGCGCTGTCAGAGATGCTGCCTGTTCCCTCGTAGTAGTACGGGGAGTGGGAGCAGAAAAGCTCCAAGTTGGGCTCGCGGGTGGAATCGTACTCATACACGAAGATGTAGTAGGTTTCATCTGCGGGCGCTTCGAACGAGATGGCTTCGTACGGATATGGGAAGCCCGGCCCTTGAACGGACCAGGAATCCCAATGAGTCACTATGTCGCTATCGAACATGGTAAGGTCGTAGTCGTTGTCGGAGGAGCCCCACGGGTCATCCCACCAGAGGCGGACCCATATGGTCTCGCCGGCTTCCGCGACAATGGGGTTGGCGTTGACGACAGGGGACTGGTCGAAGTCCAGGGAGGCATCCTCGTCGGTGTCCTCCCATGGGCCTGCCCAATGGCGTTCTGCGTAGTTGCCGGCGGCCTGTGACCAGAAAATGCCCGCCGACTTGGCGCTGTCGATTGCATCGACGATGTCGCCGGTGCCGTCGCGTGGGCCTACCACGTACCAGCCCACCGAGCAGGAGATAATGTCTACTCCTTCGCTATTGAGCCACGATACAGCGCTGTCCCACTCTGCGTCGGTATCGAAGTTTGCGAAATACAGTTCGGCGTTTGGCGCCAGGTCGTAGATGATTTCCGCGCAAGCAGTGCCGTGCGGGTCATCTCCTGCATTGCCTATGCTGGGGGCCCACCACGTATCCGCAGGCGTCGGTAGCTCAGTGCCGATGAGCGACGTATAGTCATAGAACCCGGTATCCAGCACGCCAATCTTGATTCCAGCTCCCGAGTAGCCCGTACTGTGCCACTCGTCGGCATTGATCGGCTCGAGAGCCTCTGTGACCTCCTCCGTCGCGGGGTGGAAGGGTAGCCGGACCAGGTCGACGTCGCCATTCTCCGCGAGGGCGTTAGGCGACTCAACAGGTATGGTGCACTGAGTCTTGCCGTTCGCACCTGCCTCAACGTCACCGCCGAGGCTCTCTATGAGGGCTTCGACATCGTCTGCTGCTCCCCGTTTGTGCTCGATGACAACGCGCACGCGGTCGTGTGACGTGGCAGCCTC
>Ga0272443_10004426_pt1 | contig 15318 bp, 11 predicted proteins | sample SSMAcet12_FD_193581 | JGI IMG/M metagenome (GOLD analysis project Ga0272443, IMG submission 193581) | Marine sediment archaeal communities from Little Sippewissett salt marsh, Falmouth, MA, United States - SSM-Acet-12 | ecosystem: Environmental > Aquatic > Marine > Wetlands > Sediment ...
ACCGTTATTTTCGCGGTCATGGTGGTTCTTCTGGTGCTGTTTGCCGACATCAATATCGGTGTCCTTTGGGCAACCCTGACAGGTTTGGTCACTGGCGTGGTCATTGGTTTCACATCGGATTACTTCACTTCGGAAGATCACAAACCTGTTTATGAAACGGCTCGTGTATCCGGCTCCGGTGCAGCGATCAATATTATCACTGGTTTCAGCTATGGCCTTGTGAGCATTGTTCCCTCGGTCATCGGGATTGCTTTGGCCACCTTGCTTTCTTATTATCTGGCGGATGCAAGCGGTCTGCCCGGTATTTATGGGATTGGCATCAGCGCGGTGGGTATGTTGGCTATTAGCGGTATGATTGTCTCTGCCGATGCGTACGGCCCAATTGTGGATAATGCCCGCGGCATTGCGGAAATGGCCGGGATGGACAGCCATGTGATCACCACCACGGATACCCTGGACGCGGCCGGTAACACGGCCAAGGCGATCACCAAGGGCTTCAGCATCAGCGCTGCCGCCCTGACGGTGCTGGCACTGTTTGCGGCTTATGCCGAAGTTGTCACAGCCGCCGGTGTGGACATCAGCCTCAGCTTGAAAGATCCGATTGTTATAGCGGGTGTGTTCCTGGGCGCAATGACGCCGCCTCTGTTCTCGGCGCTGACCATGCTCTCGGTGACGCATAATGCCTTTGACATGATCGAGGAAATCCGCCGTCAATTCCGGGAAAGCCCCGGCATCCTGGCGGGAACGGAAAAACCGGATTATGCCACCTGTGTGGACCTGGCGGCTCAGGGTGCTCTGACTTCTCTGATTATGCCGGCTTTCATCGCTGTGGGCTTGCCCCTGCTGGTTGGCTTCATCCTGGGCCCCAATGCCCTGGGTGGTTTCCTGGGCGGCTCCATTTTCACCGGTGTGATCTTCGCCCTTCTGATGGCGAACGCCGGCGGGCTTTGGGATAACGCCAAGAAATACATTGAGACCGGACAGTTCGGTGGCCCCGGCTCTGATGCGCATAAGGCGGGTGTGGTTGGCGATACGGTTGGTGACCCATTCAAGGATACAGCAGGTCCTTCGCTGAATACCTTGATCACGGTCATGTCACTGGTTTCATCGCTCTTTGCCCCGCTCATTGCAGCCTTCCACCTGTTCTAGAGTAAATGCTCAGTAAAACACAGACGCCCCGCAAGGGGCGTCTTTAATTTAAGGAGTTGTCTTGATCTACGTTAAGGGGTTGAAAAGCCACCTAAATGGGAACGGTAAAGTGGAAGGTGGAGCCTTCGCCAGGGGTGCTCTCGAACCACATGGTTCCGCCCATCATCTCGGTCAGGCTCTTTGAAATCCGCAGCCCGAGGCCTGTGCCTGAAATCTTGAGGATCTTTTCATTGGTCCCTCTGAAGAATTTATTAAATAGGTGGGGCTGATCTTCATAAGCGATCCCATACCCGGTGTCCTGTACGCTGATATGGACGACTTCCGCAGGGCCTTTGGGGTCCCAGTTATTGAAAGACTGTTCCGCTGAAATACTTATTGTGCCATCGTCGGGCGTATATTTTATGGCATTGGAGATCAGATTAGCAATAATTTGGATCATACGCTGCCGATCGCACCAGACCTGCGGCAGGTCCGGTGGATAGTCCTGACTGATTTTTATGGATTTACCCTTAATTTGTTGTCCAAAGGACTGCAGGACTTCATTGACCATGTCAACGATATCTGCTGAATCGAAAACGAATCGCAGCGATTTGGATTCGATATGAGATTGATCGGACAGGTCGGTGATGAAGGTGCTCATCCGGCGGACGTTGTGCGAGATGGTCTTGAGGAAATCTTCCTGTTCGGGATTGACCTCGCCAACCATACCTTTTGCGAGGATATCCGCATGGCCTTTGATGGCTGTGAGGGGGTTCTTGAGTTCGTGGGAAATGAAACTGATAAATTCGTTCTTGGCGTTGATGGCGTTATTCAGGTTTTCATAGAGGATTGAATTCCGCAAAGCGATCATGGCGTGGTTGTTCAGGCTCAACAGGAAATCGACATCCTGTTCATTAAAGGTGTTGGGCTCTTCCAGATGGAGGATCAGGAGGGAATAGAGATCATCTTCCAATTTGGACGTGATCATCAGATGGGCCTGGTAATTATTCTGAAGGCCTAGTTGTTCTGAGAGGGTGCCCGGATCTTCAAAGATGATTTGATAAGGGTCATCCAGCTCTTTCGAAAACCAGGGGAAATTACTGATTTCAATGAGACTGTAAGGCGTGCATTGCTCCTTCCCGGGAAGTTTTTGCCAGATATCATCAATCTCGTGGTAATAGGTGTCCACAAGCATAATGCTGCCGGATTTGATCTTCGTATAGGTTAATGCTGAGTTTAGTGTGGTTTGAAGCGAGTCGCTCAGCCCGCGGCTGGAATGCAGTGCTTTATCAATTTGCTGCATGGTAGTGAGCTCGTCAATACGTTTTTCGAGGGCCTGATCTGCCTTGGCGTATTGACTGGCGTTATTTAATGCGATGGCTGCCTGAGCGGCAAAACCTTCAAGGATTTCCGCATCTTTTTCGGTGAAGGGCAGGCCCTTTTCTTTATTGAAGACTTCCAAAACGCCGATGGCCTCATCCTGAACGATGAGCGGTACGGCGATAATATTTTTAATAGAATAGGTGGTGTGAGCAAGATCTTCCCAGATGATCATCCTTTCAACCACATTTTCATTACAGATGACAGAATGGCGTTCAGTATAGGCTTCACCTGGAATGGCCTGGGTGATGGGGATGACCCGGCCTAAACGTAGAGCGCCATCCTCACCTGTGGCGATTCGGATGATCAATTCATCTTTCCGTTCATTGATACTCAATATGGAACCTGATTCAGCATGGAGAATTTCCGATGCGCTGTCAACAATTCTTTGCAGGACCTGTTCAATATTCAGCGTGGAGGTCATTTGCTGGCTGACGGCGTTCAGACGTTCCAGATGGCGCATCTTTTCCTGGAGGGTATCCATCAGATTGGTTTTGTTGATGGCGGTCAGGACCAGGTTTGCGATGGAGGCTGCCAGGTTCAGGAGAATCAGGTATTGATCATTGTTAGCCCCTGTGTGTACCAGGCTTAGAACGCCCAGAATTTCTTTATCCTGAATCAGCGGAATCAGGAGCCATTGAACGCCATCCCGATGGATAAAGACAGGGTCGGTTGCTGAGATTCCCGGCTTTTCGGGATAGTCCTTTTCCAACTCTGAGGGATTCCTGGTAGAGATTATGATTTGATCGTCTTCAATGAGGAAATAGCGTTTATGGTCTCCTGAAAGGGGATCCTTGAGGACAAGTGATAATCTGTCAATTGAGACCACTTTTTGAATATGCTTCAATATGGATGAGAACAAGTTATCCAGATCGGAAATATTATTGACCGTCAGGGCAATTTGATTGAGGATTTCCAGTTCCCCCAGCCTTTGTTGAAGCGATTCGATGGTATCAATGCGCTCGATAACCAGGGCAAATTGAGAGGTAAGGGATTTGAGAAGCTGGATATCTTCATTCGTGTGGACAAATTTCTTCCTTTGGTCAATGGTCTCAATCCAACCCATAAGAGCGTAGTTCCCCCAGATTGGGATATAGAGATAGGATAAATCAGATGAAATGAGATTGTCCTTATCCCTGATTAATTTGAGTTCCTTCGAATTTGCCTGTAAATACAGATGACTCCTGGTTTCGGCGAGGGTGGTGAAGATTGGACTTTCTTTCGGGATTGCAGGCCCATCCATCTTTTGAAGACCGGGCAGTGAATATTGGGTATATCCACCCTCTTTCTGATCATATAAAGCAATATTGACCCTGTCAGATTCGATAATATCCCAGGTGGCATCCCCTAATAAAATAAAAGCGTCTTTTTTGGTGGTTATTGAAGGGAAGGCCGCGGTGTAATCCATTGCCTTTTTGAGATTTTCTTCGCCCATCCCAGGCTCTTTATGGAGCAGCTTGTTCACCTGCTTATGAAGGGGATTGAGAAGTAGGGTGACGACCAGAACCAAACTGCCTATGATCAGAGGATTATCAGGGCTGACCTTGACAATCAAAATATGATTAATACCATAGACCAATCCCGTATAGAACAATCCAAAAAAGACCGTGATTATTATCAGGATCAGGAGTTTAATAGCGGATTTTCTGACCACTGGAATCCTGAATTTCCTTGAGATGCGGATCAGGGTGGCAGGAAGGATGATCAATGGGAAAAAATAAACCGGGTTGATAGGTGGGATGGATTGATTTAGCCAGTTTATTAGCCATTGGATAGTCAGAGGTGTGAAAGATACCATTAAGGCTATGACAAATTGTTCCGAATGTCGCGTGACAAGAGGTGATTTACCTCTGATTCTCTCCAGAAAGACAATCACACCAAGCGTAAAAGCGCAAATCAGGAGGGAAAGAACCAGTGATGAGATTGTTATCAGGTATTGATTGCCCTGGGAGAACGCCATATTAAATTGGTATATACTGAGGGAGGCCAGGAGCAGGGTGGGGATGAAACCCAGGATGTTCAGCCCTCGCATAGGTTTTCCCCACTTCCTTTCTCTGGGAAGGGAGATGGCCAATTGGAGCAATGACCCTGCTGCCATACCAAAACCGATAATCAGGATAACGCTGAATCGGTGAACAGTGATGAAATCAAAATAGGTGACATAAATCAGAGAAAGGCTGGCTGCCAGAGTGGTTTCCAAAGCGGAAATGGGACGGTTGAGGCGATCAGAAAAGGACCAGAAGGCCAGGATCAAGCCGAAGGCGGCCGCGATGATGGGGATATAGGCATAGAAAACTACTTCTGCGATCGTAAAGCGTGTTAATGCAATTTCAAGGTTCCTGATTTGATCATTTTCCTCGATGCTAAATATGAAAATATCCCCTGGCTGGGCGGCGGATAGGAGGTCCTGAAGTGTGATGGATGCGTTTAGTGTAATACCGTTAACGGCAATTAGTTTTGAATCATAGGTGAGCGCATAATTCTGCAAGGGCCAGTTGTTTTGTTTGAAGAGTTTTACTACGGGGATATAGTAGTTATTGGCATCAAAGAAACCGCCCGGGAAGGGGAGTTGGCTCCATGATATGGTTTGGATGGAGATTGTGATTAACGCGAAAAGAGCGATTGCCATGAATATGGCAATCAATATATCTGTGGTCAGTTTCTTTTGAAAGAAATTATTTTTCATTTTTTATGCAATAAGATTAATCCTAATCTTGAAAATTTAATATATTTTATTAATGAAAATAATAATTTTCTAACCTCTTTCTAAGGCTATAATATCACAATAAAGTTTCAAAATTAGATAGTTGTTTCTCCGATAAAATTGGAGCAGAGGTGAGGATGTTTAGGGATTTTGGGGCAGGACTGACAATTGATGAAATGATCGGTATGCGTGCCGGAGATATTATTGCTCTCCCGCTGCCAAATGAGAAGGCCTTCTCGCGACTGAAAGCAGCAGCGGCGATTCTCTGCGAGCGGGACTTTGGAGATTATCATTTGATGGAATTATGGGGGAGTGGTGAATCGGTGTGGATGGGGGCGAATCAGTCCGAGGTCGTTCAGGTCTCACCTTCCGGGCAGATTCATACCACGGGTGATTAATTAGCGATTGCGGGAGATCAGAGGAGATAATTCCTTTTGGATTTCCTGAGGGAAGCCCGGCAAGCTGTCACTGACCAGGCGTTTGATCTCAGGTGAATCGGTGAACGAGAGAATTTGCCGCAGGAAGTAGCCGGTTTCGGTTGGTGAAACTCTGGCCAGGGCCCGAAGCAATTGCGCCAGCTCCCGGGAGGTGGCTGGCTGTGGGTCGCGGACGAAGGGACTGATGAGCCGGAACAGCGCAGGGAGGTTTTGGAATTGAGGATTTTGTAGCCCCTCCGCCAGCCCCAGGAAGCCCACGGCGACCCTTTGGGGATCATCCGATTGCAGATAGCTTTCAAGATACTTTTCCCAGATTTCCGGGAATTTTTCCTGAAGGTGAAGAGTGCCATCGGAAAACAGATTTGGCAGGAGACTTAGATCGAGATCGGGGGCAATCCATTGGTCCAATCGCTCCAAAATGGGTTGAGGATCGGTGAGTGGATATAGCCCCAGCAGTGTGATCGCCACCAACTTGGTTTCATAATAGGAATCCGGCCAGAGTTCATCAGCCAACCCAAGGGCAGGTTCCGGGTTTTCGTTCACCACCCGTTCGAGGTCTACTTCCAATTGCCGGCCGACCGGCACGGGGAGATGATACATGGGGATCATTGGCCGGAGGCCGGTCGAATCGCCAAAACGCAGGGCGCGGTTGGCATATAAATCGAAGAGGTTATCCAGCGCCAGATGAAAGGCAGGCGGATCGGCATAATGCGCCATCAGGGCTTCGATCTGAAATCGTAACCGGGTTGGGTTAACTGCGGGCATAATCTCTCGATTTGTTTGAGTGTGAAAATACAGCCCTCCGGTGGCCAGTCATGTCGGACACCAGAGGGCTGGGTAAACCCATAATTAGTAGGCTCTGGCGAAATAGGCTTTTTCGGTTGCCTCTTCCCCGCTGTAGATGCACTTGCCTTTGCCGTCGGGCTGATCCAGGGGGATGCAGCGGAGCGTGGCTTTGGTCTCTTCTTTGATGGCTGCTTCATTCTCCGCGCTGGGTTTCCACCAGACATAACACCAGCCGCCCTTGTCGATGATCTCTTTGAACTCCTTGTAATCCTTGGGTTCGAAGATATTCTCATCCCGGAACTTTGTGGCTTTGGCCAGCAGGTTGGCCTGGATTGTTTCCAGCATCTCACCCACGGTCTCGGCGATGTTATCCTGGGAAACAAAGGATTTGCCATCCCGACCAGGGATATCCCGTCGTGCCAGGGCTACGCTGTTCTTGGCGACATCTTTCGGGCCGATCTCGATCCGCAGCGGCACTCCTCGCATTTCCCATTCATTGAACTTGAAACCGGGGGTTACTTCCATGCGGTCATCAACCTTGACGCGGAAATTAGCCAGCTCGCCCTGAACACGTTCAACAGCGGCCATCACAGCTTCCTTTTCCTCATCTTTGCGGTAGATTGGCACGATGACAATCTGGATAGGTGCCAGGTGGGGCGGCAGCACCAGCCCCTGGTCATCGCCGTGGGTCATGATGATGGCGCCGATGAAACGGGTGGAGAGGCCCCAGGAGGTCGTCCAGCAATACTGGAGGGTGTTGTTCTCATCGAGATACTGGATCTCGAAAGCCTTGGCGAAGTTCTGGCCGAGGTTGTGGCTTGTGCCGGCCTGGAGAGCTTTGGTGTCGCCCATCATAGCTTCGATGGTGTAGGAGCGGACAGCACCGGCGAATTTCTCGGTTTCACTCTTGCGGCCGGGAATGACCGGAACGGCGGCTTCATTGACAGCGAAGTCGGTGTAGATATCCAGCATCTGGCGGGTCTCGATCTCGCCTTCTTCCGCTGTGGCATGGGCCGTGTGGCCTTCCTGCCAATAGAATTCCAGCGTGCGCAGGAACATACGGGTACGCATTTCCCAGCGTACCACGTTGCCCCATTGGTTGATCAGGACAGGCAGGTCACGGTAGGACTGGATCCATTTGGAATACATGTAGCCGATGATGGTCTCGGAGGTGGGTCGAACGATCAGAGGCTCTTCGAGTTCAGTCCCGCCGCCAATGGTCACGACGGCCAATTCGGGCGAGAACCCTTCCACATGTTCCTTTTCCTTTTCAAGGAAGGACATGGGAATGAAGAGCGGGAATGCCGCATTGACATGTCCGGTGGCCTTGAAGCGGGAATCGAGGGCATTCTGGATGTTTTCCCACAGCGACCAGCCATAGGGCCGGACAACCATACAGCCGCGCACGGGGGCGTAATCCGCCAGTTCAGCGCGCAGGACGAGTTGGTTGTACCACTCGGAGTAATTTTCGTTTCGGGGGGTTAGTTTCTTCTCACTCATAATCTATTCTTTCTTTTACATATTAAATAATGGCGTAGGCTTTAAGGATTTCAATCGCTGTTTCGGGGCTGGGTGCAAAGTTGACATATTCTCGGTTGTGAATGCTTACATAATCGTTGAAGGTGGTAAAGAAAGTTTCCATCAGGTGATGCCAGCCTTCACCCACCAGGATCAATGGCTTGGGGGCAATGGTATTCAGGATCAGGTGGTTCCAGGTCAGACTGATCTCCACCAGGGTACCGACGCCGCCGGAAAGGGCGATCGCTGCATCACATTCCTCAACCAGCCGGTCGAGGCGCTCTTTGAAGGTCGTGCAGCGCCACTCCTCGGTGACCCAGGGATTGGGTTTGACCGGTCGATAGGCTTCGATGGCATCGCTGGTGACGCCGATCACATGGCCGCCCGCCTCATTCGCGCCTTTGGAGGCGGCTTCCATAGTGCCGATATAGCCGCCGGTCATCACGGCCAGGCCAGCCTCGCTCAGGAGCTGCCCCATTTGATAGGCTTCCAGGTAGGCAGGGGATCCTGCTTTCGGGTTTGCACCGCCAAAAATGCTAATTTTCTTCATGTTTGTCATCCTGATTAGCTTCCATGTTCTGGTCCCAGGACCGCGTGTAGTTGAGGGCTAATTTATCCAAAACAGCTCTTTCCAGGTCAATTCCGCATATGCTGGCAAGCTGGAGCAGGTAGAGGGTTACATCCGCCAGCTCACTTGCCAGCTTATGAGGGTCTGGGGCGGAATCGGCCCATTGGTAAAGCTCCAGAACCTCCGCCGCTTCAATGCTCAGTGAGACGGCCAGGTTTTTTGGCGTCTGGGGACGGGCACTTTGGGGATCGTACCAGCCTTTTTCCTGCACGAAGCGGTGCATTTCTTCGGTTAATGACTTGATGTCCATAGATCAAAATTATACATGATACTGGGGACCTTGTAGGGAGTGAAAGCAGGAAAGGAAATTTTTGGTTGAGTTTACCCTCTCCACTTCGTTTCGGGGGTTCCGCTACGCTTCAGAGGAAGGATGCCTGTGAACGAAGTTCGACAGGCAGGAAGGGGTGATATTTGAAAATAAGTTGTTTGAAACTGTAAAGAGACCAACCTTATTATTATAAGAATGTGATTATTTCGTAGGGGCGATCCCTCGTCGTCGTCCATGTAATAAAAAGAATTCCTAGGGCGTCCACAAGGAGCGCCCCTACAACCATTTTGTTTTGTTTCAGCACAAGGCTGTAATTTGATCAAGTTTGATATTTATTTCTGCTCAGAAAATTTACCAACTTTTTTTCTGCGCCAAAACACCGAAGGCCCGGTCACGGGGGGAGACAGTGAAACCGGCTTTGCGGAGTCGTGCCACTACGCCGCGACCGGTGGTCGCGCCATAGCGGCTTTCCGGGTTGCCGATGTAGTGGAAAAGCCGGCCGTTGGATTTCAGGATACGATAAAAGGTGGCATAGAGGTCGCCCGAATAGAGGTGCCCGGCCAGGTTGAAAGTTGGCGGGTCATGGAGAATGGCGTTGAAAGTGCCATCGGCGAAGGTCGGGGCCAGGTCGGCGCTGTCACCTATCAACTGCCGGATTTTGGGGTTGGTGAACAGCTCCTGTGACCAGGGATTGGCCCGGCAGACTTCAATCACGATGGGATCGAATTCAATGGTGATCACCCTGTCAGCGGTTTGGGCGGCCTGGATGGCCGTGTAGCCCAGGCCGGTGGTGGTGTCCAACACCAGCCCATTTGCCCGGCCCAGCGCTTTCAGTTTCTGGCGGGTGTCTTCCACCGGATTGGTGCCCTTGATGCGATGCATGGGGATTCCGGAGATCAGCATGGTGGGCGCGGCTTCGGTGGGCAGAAGGCTGTAATAACGATTGGTGAACGTGGAGAAGAATTCCACTTTGCGAAGCTGGTTGTCCTCCAGAGTATAACAGCCGTTTTCATCGTCATTGATTTCGTGGATGTGTTGGTCGGTGAGGGTCTGACCATCGGACAGCTTGAATCCCTGTGCCACCCGCGTTAGGGTGGATTGGGTCAGCCCCAGATCAATGGAGACCTGCATGGGATCAGCGCTCTGGCGCGTGGTCAGCGGACGTGTTTGGTAATGAGAAAAGATGGGTTTTAGGGACATGAGGAATTAATTGCCAAAGAAGAGTTCCTGCCAGATTTCCCAGTATTCAACCTTTTCTTCCGAGGCGTTCGATTGGACCGGCGTGGGTGCCAGCGGTTCGGAAGGGGGCAGGATCACGATCGGGACATCGCCATCCTGGATCATCCCGGCCTCTTCCCGGGCCCATTCTTCGACGGCCTCATCAGAGCCCGCACCGGCGACCTGGGTTTCGAGGACGAATTGGGTCGCCTGTAGATCGGCAAATTCCACGGTGAGAGTCTTTTCCTGGCTGCGCAGCCGGGAAAGCAAAATCATCCGCTGGTTGAAATTCATGAACAACAACACCAGAATGGCAACCACGGCGACAACAATCACACGTTTATCGGACAGGATTTTCTTCATAAAAGGTCAAATTCCAAATCAGAATCTTTATTTCAGATTACAACTATTGTACCATTTCCATGACTCGGCTATGGATAACCTTTCCCGGAGGAGGTTGGGAGAATTGTTTCCAACTCAGCAAATCACAGAATTACAAAAAAGGGATATGTTGGAATATGTTTCTGACCCCTTTCTCGTTCCTCCCCCTGAAATCAGGAGGAGGATGCCGGCAAACAAAGTGTAGCAGGCAGGAAGGGGTGTTCTTGTAGACTTGTTAGTAGACCGGTCAGTTTGGCCGATGCCCAGGGATATTAATTAAACGATCCATCCCATACAGGCATATTGGAGATGTAGCTGCCTTCCACCGCGGGCACGTAGTAAGCGCCAAAGGTTTTCAGGCCGTTGTCTCTTTCCATATCGGGTAACTCAACATAAAAACGGTAATAGGGCATAAAGAATTGTTCCATGCCGCCTGTGCGATAGATCAGTTCGACCTTCGCCACATATTCCAATCCGGGCAATTCTACAGGTACGCTCGTGATGTAGTTTCCATTTGCAAGAAGTGCTTTCGCTTCGTCAATTGTGATAATGGGATAGTCTCCAACCTTTTCAGATAGGTCAGGCTGAAAAACTCTTGCCAGGAAAAGGTTTCCGTCGTCATCGTTATAAAATGCAACCCTGTTAAAGTTGTAATTTATGATTTGATTGGCATTGTCTTCGCTGGCATCATAGAATTCAATGCCATAGCTTTGTGCCTGTTGAGCGCCGTAGGTATCAACATCTTCTCCGAATAAAAGGGAATAATCTCCGCCAAAGATATTTGCCTGCGGATTATCCATTCCGATCAGGCCGTGGTAATTTTCCTTCAGGTATTCTGCTACCGCGGCGACCTGGTCATAGGTTGCATAATGGGTAAAGTTGTATCCATCTGGAAGCGTTACGGCCGGATCGAAACTGATCTTCGCCGTCAACTGCTGGTCCACCTCAACTTTGATTCCGTTGTCCTCGATCATCACGGCGGTTGGGGAGAAATAACCTTCGGGGACATTTTCGCCAGTTTGGGCAAATTTCTCCGTAATGGCGGCCTGTGTTTCTTCGTCCGGGGTATTATCCGTGATTTCAAGATTGTCAACGTCCATATCTAACCGACTGGCAATGTTGAGCAAAAGCTCTCTCATCTTGTCAAAATCAGCACCCAAAACATGGAAGTTCTCATCGTAAGATAGCAGGTTTTGATAAACTGGCAATGTGGGAATTTCCATCGTCTCGATCCATGGATTGTTATTGACGATTTCCGAAATATCAAAGGCCATGTAGCCCTCAAAACCCATCCCTTCGTTTGAAATTTCTGAAACGGCAAGCATGGGTAGGCTGTCCTGTTCGGTGGCAAGCAAGGGCTGGTCATCCTGTTCGGTGGCAAGTATGGGCAAGTCGTGCTGTTCGGGCGCAGGACCAATCAGATTTATGGGAATAACCTTGATGAAAATGAATGCCGCTAATGCGAAACAAGCTGCTAAAGCTCCCCGTTTTACCCAAGTGCGCCTTCTTTGTTTGATAGGGTTTGCTTCGGCGATATAATCCTCGGAAATGTCTCCAATTTTCTCAAGAATTCTTTTGCTTTTCATAGGGTAATCCCTTCTTTCTTAAGGTGTGTTTTCAGTTCGTTTCTCATACGAAACAGCAAAGATTTTATTTGACTCTCACTGGTGCCATGCAGTTCTGCAAGATTCCTTATCGGTATCAAATACCAATATCTTTGAACAAATACGGTCCGTTTTTTACGCGGCTGTTTTGCAAGGAAATCGTCAAGAGATTTAACCAGTGATATATCGTCTGCTGCCTGTCCCAAATTGGAAGATGACGGAATGCTGTCATTCAATTCGGACAGGGCAAGAGGAATTTCGCCAAAACCTCGTTTTTCAGTATTGTATTTTTTATATTTATTTAGGGAAAGGTTACGGGTTATTTTACCCAAAAATGCAGATAAGCGGTTTGGGTGATGGGGGGGCATTGCATTCCATGCGCGCAAATAGGTGTCATTTACGCATTCCTCTGCATCTTCATTGTTATGTAGAATGTTATGAGAAATGAAATAGCAATATCGCCCGTATTTATTTGATGTTTCAGCAATAGCAGATTCGGATCGCTCCCAATACAAGTTAATTATTCTGCTATCCTCCATGACACTACCTCTTTCATAATATAAATGCCTTCACTATAATAGACCACAAAAAATAATCTGCGTCGCGCAAATGTAGACAATTTCGTTCGCGTTACAGAGTTGATTGTCAATTTAGTAACCCTGTCATTTATAGTAAACATGCACTGGTAAATACAAAGGGGCAAGCATGGCCGCTTGCCCTGGGGTCATCGTAGGTATAACACAAATCCGAACCTTTCACCAACAAGTTTGACTTGTCGGGATTGGTTCGGATCACGTGCGTTTGGTGCCGAAGGAGGGAGTTGAACCCTCATGAGCCCAAGGCTCACTACGCCCTGAACGTAGCGCGTCTGCCAATTCCGCCACTTCGGCGCAGGAATCTATTTTATCCGATATTTGGATATTGTCAACGGTAAAAGCGAAATCTCTCATGTATGGTGAGGGTTTTCTGAGTGCGAATCGCGAAAAATCAGCGACCTTTTGAGTAGATTTATTCAACTCGAATTGGTCGTGTATTGTTTACTGCACCTATTGGATTGTCAGTTGGGAATCAAACAAGGTTTTATATCCCGGGCAGGTGGAAAGCAGGTCGCTATGCGTTCCGATAGCGTGAATAACTCCATTTTCCATGTAACAGATCCGATCTGCGTTTATGATGCTGGACAGCCTGTGGGAGACAATGATGCAGGCATAATCTCTTTTGTTTTGCATTATCGCTTTGAAGATGTCAGCTTCAGTTTCGCTGTCAATTGAATCGGTTGCCTCGTCCAGAATCAATAGTTGGGGTTGTTTATAGAGCGCTCTGGCCAGCGCGATTCGCTGCATCTGGCCCGAGGACAGCCCCTTCCCGGTTTGCCCGATGATGGTATCAATACCCTGGGGGAGTTCGTCCAAGAATTGGTCAATACAGGTCGTTCGGATAACCTTTTCTAAAAGGTCCGGCGTTGTGTTGTGGTCACCATTGCCGGCATCCATGACAATATTATTTCGGAGACTTGTATTGAAGATGATTGGATCGCTGAACGCGGCCGCAGAAAAAGCTGCCCCATGCAGCGATCTCGCATGGATCGGGTGGCCGTCCAGGGTGATTTCCCCGGTGTCCGGTTGAACGAGGCCGAGAAAGGTTTTCAGGAGAGTGGACTTGCCGCAGCCGGTCCGGCCGACAACGGCAACGGTTTGTCCGAGTCCGACCTGGATATTGATGTTGTGGATACCCGGCTTGTTGCCCGTGGGGTATTGATAGTATACGTTTTCGAGCGTGATCGCACCTTTGAGGTCCTCCTGAGAAGGAGGTTCACAATTCCCCGGGTACCATCCGAGCAGCTCATCAATTCTTTCCAGGGACACAATGCTTTTCTGAATTTGAGATTTGTAGTTGGAGATCTGGCTGATCGGGTGGACCACCCATTGCACATACCACATGAACGCGACCAGCCCGCCCACCGACAGGTCGCCCTGGATCACCCGGTAGCTGCCCAGACCCAGGCAGACCACCGTTGCCAGGGGCCAGAGACCATTCATGCTGCTTTCCAGCGCGGAAAGCAGACTGGCGCCTCTGGATTGCGCGTCAATGACGATCTCGTTGTTCTTTGCAAATGCCCGGTTCTGATGCGCCCCGAAATTGAATACGACCATTTCCTTTGCGGCGCTCAGTGTTTCCAGGATCACCTTGGTCAATTTGGTCTCGTGGCGCTTGACCTTTTGAATGACATTGCGGCTTTTGCTGGCGTTTGCGCTGCCCAAAAGCAGCATGATCCCGCCCAGCGGGATGCAGATCACTAACAGGAGCCAGTCAATCTGGGCCAGGAAGATGACCGACCAGAGGAAAATGAACAGATTTTTCCCAACGATATAGAGCGGCTTGATGATGAGGTCGCCCAATTCGGAAGCGTCATTGATCAGCCGGGTGGTAACATCCGCAGTGGAGGCGTTTTCGCGGTCCCAATAGTAGGAGTTGACGATCCTGTTGAAGATGATCTGCCGAAAGAACCCGCCGCATTTGGAGGCGATTTTGCCCGTCAGGCAGCCCGAGCCGTAATTTGCGAGGGCACCAAGAATTCGACACCCATACCAAAACCCAACCAGGCCGAGAATTGCGGTGAAGGGTGCGCCTCCGATCAGCCCGTTGATGATTTGCTGCATATATCTGACGGGGAAGACTTCCATCAGCCCGCCCAGCACCAGCGTGATTGAAATGATGAGAAGTGCCGGTAAATTCTTTTTGATGAATTCCCTGAATAGGGGTTTTACTTGTTCTTTTTTTAGGGAGAGGTCGCTTTCCATGGAGAAGCCGCCTTTTTGGCAGGGAATTGTTGGCGCTCTCATCAGCACCGAGTTACCAAGTGAATGGGAACGCCGTTTAGTTCGAAGGTATTGGATCGAGAAAGGGTCCAAAAAATCATTATGCCGCTTTTTCCACCCATGATTATTGTACAGGATTGTTCCACCGGGTCAATAATTTTTCATGCAGAATTCGGTTTTCATGCATTGATTTGTTATTAGTGCTTTTATTCAGGAAAATATAATAAAGTTTGGTAATTATATACTTGACAAACAGAATATAACAATAGAATATTTGTTCTATTATTACAGGACGGTTGGCGGAAGCGGCGGGATTTGAACCCGCGAAAAATAGTCACCCATCTCTTACAGATTATCAGTCTGTCTCAATAATCCCCTCTGACACACTTCCGTCAACCAATATTCTAACACTATCTAAAAGGAACTATGGAAAAATTAAACCTTGTA
>Ga0272443_10004427_pt1 | contig 15314 bp, 11 predicted proteins | sample SSMAcet12_FD_193581 | JGI IMG/M metagenome (GOLD analysis project Ga0272443, IMG submission 193581) | Marine sediment archaeal communities from Little Sippewissett salt marsh, Falmouth, MA, United States - SSM-Acet-12 | ecosystem: Environmental > Aquatic > Marine > Wetlands > Sediment ...
TTTAACACCCCCACTGCTTCGTCGCCCCTCTCTTGCCATCAGTATTGTATTTTCTATGTATCATTCATTTTTGTCATACTGAGGTTCTCGAAGTATGACATATTCCACCTATCTATAGCATCTTTTTAATCGCCATTCATTCTGCTGAGCCGTGATCTGCTTACGTTATTCTTTTATTCTATTGTTTTCTTATAACTTCCCATTTCTTCCTCTCCTCCGATGCTTACGCAACGGACATTTAATCTTAAAGAGCAGAACGCGCCTGCAGAATTTCATTATTGTTATTTTTCTCCTCATGCTCATATCAAGCTCCGTAGATGCAGTATTACTTTCCCCTTACCCTTTGTATCAATTATAAACGTCTATCCCGTTTCCTCCAATGCTCACGCATTGGCAGTTTATCATAATTGTGCAACTCCTTCGCTTCATATTCGCTATCTATGTACGTAATCGATCAATGTATATCCTTCTCCCTGATGGCAATTCACTCCCATTTATGTTCGCAAGCTCACAGAGTGATGCTCCTCAGCGAAGCGGTAGGAGGGGAAGACTGGGGAAAGATTAGGGGAAAAAATAGGGGGCTTCGGCTGTCACATTCACCCCTCTTATCCCCTCTGTGCCAGCACGTGCGCTACTTAATCTTATAGTTTTAGTGCTTAATACCTTCCATCCTTCTCTCGCTCCAAAACCATCCCTTCCAAACCCCCACCCAACCACGCTCTCCCTACGGGTTCGCTCCCTTCTCATTGATCTACTTTTCGTGCCAATATCAATGCAATTTTCGCTGTTTCAAACTCCTCATTGCCCTCTCTGCGACATGTTCTTCTATCAACATCTTGTAAATTCTATTAACCTTTAGATACTTTTCTAAATTCGGAAATGATTCCCACATATCTGTTTTCACATTTAACTTCTCAATTATTGAATGCTCATCTTCTCGTGCGATCCCTACTAAATTCCCTTCATTTCTTAGAAACAGCCCATAATACCGTTTCATGTTTCCTCCTATTTCTTTATTCTTTCATCTTTTTTTTTCTTCCTTACATAATGTCCTCTTACAATTATTGCCATAATCAACCAGAATACACCAATCACAATGAGTGGTACTGTATGATCTGAAATACACGCAACTCCTATACAAAGCAGTGAAACAGTTAAAAATGCCCAGCCCGTTTTAAAATATTTCTCCATTTTCTTACCTCATAATTCCTTTAAATTTAATTTATCTTTTGTCAATAAATTATCTATTTTTCTTTATTCATAAGTAATTTTCATAACCTTTCAACCTTGTAACTTTCTAACTTCAAGAGCTTATACATCCACCGCCCTCCTTGATGCTCTCGGAGTGTGTTGCTTAGCTTATTGGTGTATTCGGTATCTCTTTTCTATAAGTGCTCTTGTAACTATATCGGTATCTCTTCTATTCTTACGTCCGCTTTTTTTTGTCGCTATAGCAACAACCCCCCTCGTGCTGAAGAAGTGCTGGTACTCGGTATCCCTCCAGATGAAGCGGACTTACTATTATTGATTTCCACCACCACCCCACCAACCGCCTTTTATATTAAGTGGTTCTTATTATTCGTTTCTTTTTTGAAACAATTGTTTCCTTTATTACTATTTATTCTTTTTTGTGTCTTTTCTTGTTATTTCGTGGTTTATAATTTCTTTATCAGTCCGTATTTTTTACGAAGGCGGACGAAACCCTGACCTCAAAAGTATTGGGGGCTTGTAAGCTGCTGACAAAACGAGATACATTCCTATGCGATGATGAAAAAATCGCTTCGCTCAATTTAGAAACATACTTTCGTCATTTCGCTTGCGCTTTTCCCATCCAAAAAAATCGCATCTCCATTCAAGTCCCGTTTTGCAGCAGCGCCCCTTAAAATATCTTCTCGTCAGGGTTTCTGATACCCTACAAAATAATTCTATGGAGGTGCATTATGTACCGATTCTTAACAAGGATCTTTACACCGGAAACGGTGCACAAATTCGAAACAAAGTCCAGCCACGGGCTCGTGGTCGATCTTATCGCCTGGTCTCAAGGTCTCTCAATTGCTGCAACTGCAGATAAAACTGGAATCGCTTGTTTTACCATCCAGGTCAATGGAGGTTCTCACAATTCCAGCCGAGTGCTGCACAAGATCATTCTCCGCAATGGTCGCTTGATAGTTGATAACAAGGAGGTAAAATAATGAGTTTCTTTGAAGAAGAATATTTCCCCTGTCATATCAAGTCCAGGAAATGGACCGACCGGGAAGATCGCGTTGATAGCTTGATCACACATCAATTTGATGATAGGGATTATGAATTTCTGTGTCAGGCGTATGACCGCTGTGGATTCGTTGAAGAAGTTGTCGATATCATCGATGAAGAAGGACTCAAATTTGATGATGAGAATATCCTCTTCATCGCTCATGAAATATTATACTAGGAGGTAATTATGACACTTCAAGAGAAAAAAACAAAAGTCAGATCAATGCTAAGCTCAGCCCTGAAAAATGGGCTGAGCTCCAAAGACAAGATCGATCGGATCACGAAATATTTCAAAATCAAAAATCTCTACAACTATTCACTTATGAATCAGATCCTGATCCTTTTCCAGGGTGGTTCCTTCTGCCAGAGTTTCAAGCAGTGGAAAAAGCTCGGACGTTACGTCAAAAAAGGTGAGAAAGCTCATATTTTTGTTTGGTTCCCCTACATGCAAAAAGATGATCATGCTGATGAAGATGATGATGAAAAATACTATCTTACCGGGTTTGGTGTCGGTAATGTGTTTGATGTCTCTCAGACAGAGGGCGAACCGCTTCACTATGAATACAACAATCCGGACACATCGGATCTTGATTATGTCAAGATAAAAACCCTGTTCCCCATCGATATTTCAGAAAAGATTCTGGAAGAGGCGCGCGGATATTATCAACCGCTTGATCATACGATCGTGATCAATGAGATCGCCAATAATGATGACAAGCTCAGGACCTTATTTCATGAGCTTGGTCATGCCATGCTGCACCCAAAAGAGTGCGAAATGTCCAGATCAGTGAAAGAGGTCGAAGCCGAAGCAGTCAAAGCCCTGGTGTGTTCATATTGTGGTCTTGATTATTCCCTTTCAGATTCTTACATCGCCAGCTTCGCTAAAAGCTCAGATATACTCGATGATGTCAGATATACAAAAGTCATCACTGCTGCAGACAGCATAATTAAAAAAATAGATCAATTGGCATAATTTCATATCTATTTACTTAATGGTAATCTAATCTTTCTCCATTCTTGAAATACTTTCATAAGATAATAAAAAACTTCTACATCATTACTATCTATATATATTCTTTTTATTAGATTTTTAACATCAATAATATTTTCTGTCTTATTATATAGTTTATTATATACAGCAAAACAAAAATCATAAGTATCACAGTCTGTTGGTGCTGATTTTACTGCTAGATAAATTAACTTTGCTCCCATAATATTTATTGTATTCATATCTGATTTAAAAATCCAATCAAGGTATAAATACACTGTTTGATCAATCTTATAATTACTCATCTGCAATGATTTCATTAATAACTCAATATTTAAATGTGTAAAATAATAGTTCATCTTTACTATTTCTGAAATATAATAATAATATTCATCAAAATCAATATAGTGCTTTTTTAGTAAATTATCAAGAAATGGTTGAAGCCAAACCCCATATATTCCTGATCTTTTCGCAATTTCTCTTAATAAAAAATCCTCTGAAAATAATAATAAATTTTTTGCTTTTGCTAAAGCTAAAGTATCAATAAATGAAATTCCTATTTTATCCCTTATTTTTTTTGTTAAAATCTGTTGTTTATATGGAAACAGATTTAAATTTTTTGTTTCTTTCAGAGTTTCACAATTATCACAAATATTTCTTTTTAATCTCTTAAGCCAATCTTCCCAATCTTTTTTTTGGTTATCATTCATTGGTATCATTATTGCATTCCCATTTGAATATTGTAAACTCCCCTCAAGCTTTCCTATATTTTTTGTATCATCTGAAAGCGATTTATCTATTTCCTCTATTGTACTCTTAGCAATATATATCATATTAAATCTTCTTTTTAACAATTCCCATAAATGAAATTTTTCAATCAAAACACAAGATGTAATATCAAGAATACAATTATTTATATTATTAACAAAATCATTAGCACTATAAAAATCATTAACATTTCCCGTTGAAGCATAGAATTCAATTTCATTATTAAAAATTAGAAAACATACAGTTTTTATTAGATCTTTATCTGTTAGGTTTGATAAAATCCCTAAAGTAACAATTCTTTCTTTATATAATTCTAAAATTTTGTTTTCATATTTATAATCTTTTTCAAGAATCTCAAAACCTTTACCTAAAAATGTTTTAATATCTTGTGCATCAAGATTAACTTTTATTGGTATAGCAATAGGATTTGATACTTTTCTATGGGCAGTGAATAATATATCATTTCCTTTTATAATAAATTTGTGGGCTATTGTAATTATAGTGTATTCTCTCTCAATTCCTCCCTCTTTCCTTACAAATCTATCATTTTTTTGTTTTCCTGAAAGTATTTTTCCCCAATCTGAATCAACTGAATACTCATTATTTGACAAATCATTGCTATCAACAATATATATTATCGTTCGTACATTATCCTCGTCGATTAATGCAATTCCGCAATCTTTAATAACTATGCTATTATATCTATCAAAAAACTCCTTTAGGGCAGGAATATTTGATACACAAAAAAATATCTTTAAAAATAAATTATATACGTCTTCTTTAGATGAATTTTTCTTGAAATAATCATAAGTTTTTATAACTACTTCTTGAAACTGATCTAATTCCATCAAACATCTACAATAGATTTCAAAATTCACAGGATGCAGTTCATAATAATTCGTAATTTCTGATAAAACCTCTCTTCCTTTTGATTTATCAGATCGTTTAATTAATACCATTGAATAAAGTAAGGTTGAAGGATTGTCATGAATTTTATTATAATACTGCTTTGCTATTTCAACTGTATTATCATCTCCAATATTTTCTTTAATTTCTACTTCTATATGTGTTAGTTCAAATATATCTAAATTTGTTCTTACATTTTCTAGAATTTCTAAAGCTTTTATTGAGTTTTCATTATGTATCAATGATCTTACATATCTTTCAATAAAGTATATCCCCATGTTATTGCTGAAAGCTTCTTTAAACAACATCTCTGAAATCTCAAAAATTTTTTGGTCATAATAGAAATTTCCTAACTGACACAACTGTGAATATGATAATTCTTTAAGCTTTCCATGAAAATTTTCGTAATAATATTGAGTTAAATCATTTTCATCATTTTCAAATTTATTAATAAATACATTCTGTATTAAAAATATAATATTATTGCTCTTAACAAACTGTTTATTTAAGTATTTTTCAGATTCACTTCTACCTTCAGTTTTTGTAATAATTTCAGCTCGAGAAAGTAAAAGTTGTATATCCTCTCCAAACTCTTCTATATAATCATCTATCTCTGATAAAGCTTTATTATTCTCATTTAATTTTATATATATTAAACATCTATACTTCTTATAATCTTTTTCATTTTTATTTTTTTGAAGTAATTTATCAATTTCACAAAGTGCTTTATTAAAATCATTCTTTCTATAATAGGTTCTAGCTAATAAGAAGTTTGCTTTATTGTTTAATTTAGTATCATTGATCTTATTTAATATCTCAATTGTATTATCATATTTCTGTAATAAGAATTTTACTATTGATAAAGCATATAAATCATTCGACATTGCTTCAGATGGAATAGTAAAATCTTCCAAATTTTTTTCAAATACTTCTTCACATACTTCTAAATCCCTTCTTTCATTTAACAATAAAATATTTTCATTAAAATCAGGTTTTCTTATCACGCTTTCTAATAGTATTCTTGCTATTTTTAATGCAATTACTGGGAAATTTATTGTGTCTTCAAGAATCCTATATACAAATTCTCTACCTATATTATAGTAAGCATTCGAATTTGCTTTCATTGCTATGTTAACACAAATATTTATGCTATATATTTTTTTTGTATATATAGCTTTTACCAAATCTTTTAAATCTTTTTCACTATCAATTAATAATGCTTTGATAAAATAGTAGTTTTCTAAATCGTCTTTGAACTTTTCACATAACTCCTTAGCTTTTTCCTTTTCATTAGTAATTATGTTATATAAGCATTCGTTTATTATTATTTTTTCTGTATCATATCCTGTTTCAATTGTTTTTATTAGTGCATCTTTTGCCTTTTCAATTAAATTCAAATTAACATAAATTTGAGATAACACATCATACAAAATAAATTGATTCGGTATTGTAAGTTTGTGAGCAAATTTTGTAAATATTAAGTAGTAGCTAAGTTCTACATCTGTTTCATTTGTTATCTTTAATGGTTTGAATTTTTCATTAAAAAATGCAAATAAAAGATTATAATCAACATCTGTTATATCATTTTCATTTTTAGTAAAATATTTTTTAAAATCTTCAAATAATTTGAGTGGAGATGTGTTAGATTCAATAAAATTTTCTACTTCTTGTTCATTTTCTTTTTTCCATTTAATAAGTTCTTCGCTAGGATATTTTTGCCAATTCTGATCAATTTTTCTATGACAATTATTGCATAGCCAAATAGCATTTCCTTCTGATTTTAAGAATTTATCATCTAATTTCTCTTCATATCTTGGTCCCTTTTCAGCACCTGAATAGATATGGGCACAATCACCAATTTTTGTGTTCTTATTCGACACTAAATTTGGACCTGCAGTAAAACACCTACAATCAGGATTTGAACATATATAGTTTACTCTTTGAGCTGTTGTTCTCTTAACTTCCTCAGAAAAATCAAAAATTCTACTCATATAACCAATTTCCTTTTAATCATTTTTTCTCAATTTCTTTTCCCCCTCTATCCCCGCCAACTCCTCCACACACATCCACTCATAATCTTCATTATTCAAAACCATACAATCTCAAAACCATCTGATCTAATTCTTCTTGGATTTCATTTAGTTTTAATTCAGCTTCTGTTTTACTAATTTTCTTATCAAATTCTTGAACTTTTAATTCGTAAGCACGATCAAATAAAATCTCAAATTCCTGTTTCTGTTTTTCAGTGGGAACTATTATTGGGATTTGCCTTGCGTCATTTATTTGAAATGTCTGTGTTGAATTGACAAAATTAAAATCATATTCACTTATAAATGTTGAATTCAGTATTGCTATTAAATACTTTTCAGAAAAATGGGACTCATCAACCGAGAATAAACTCATACTTTTAACATCGTGAACTCCGTTAGTTTTTAATCTTGTTTTGATTAAGATGGTATGAATATCACTCCAACAAAAACCATTTCTAAAAAAGAAATCGTAACCTTGCCATCTTGCTTTAGGGTCTGTTTTTAATATTTCCACATTTTCCTTTTTCCAATCAATATAATATGGTGTTCTTAAGTACCATCGATTCCCATCTTTATCCCCTTTATCATATGGAACAAAAGAAACTGAATTATTAATTCCGTTCTTTTTCTCATCTTCTGTTAAAGATTCAGCATCAGCAATTTCAACTTTAGAAACGATACGATAAAGATAACCTTGCCCGAAAATATCTCTGCCATATTTCTCTTTTAATTCATCAAATAATGTTCTAATCTCATACTCATTCAAAGCAGCTAAATATTCTTTGGATTGTGTTCTGGTTTTAATAAATTTGTACTGTTCGATTTTGTATTTTTCTATTGCTTCAAATAATTTCTTCGGTCTGGTTTCGAAAGTTCTATCAGCATATTTAGTTCCTTTCAGAGCACCAATATACCTACCATTATTTCCTGTTTGTAAACCAACTCCTCCTTCAGTAATCAAACCTAAAAGTGTAACATCACCAGGTTTTAGTGAATTCCGATATATATTTAATTTGTGCTCATTTTTAGAAATGTCACGACTTGTTTTAATCTTATTCCACCAAGTATTCATAAGGTCTTTTACAATTGAGTTGAATTTTTCATAAATATTCAGATTCATCTCTGTAGGAATAAAGAAAACACTATGCACGGCATTTTTATATAAGATTACATTTGGTTGGTAAGTCCTTGGATTTAAAAGATTTTTTTTTCCATCTTTTAAACAAAAATAATAATTATCATCTTTTGTTGTGTTTTTTACAGACATAATGCAAGTATCTACCATTGCTGCTTCAAATGGACTTGCAGTATCATACATTTCATAAATAATATGTTGTAAGAATAATTCTCTTAAATTCTTCTTAGTTTGTATAGTCCAAAATGTTTTAGAAGATATGTAAGAAAGAAATCCTGATTCTGGTGTTAAGATGCTTAATCCTTTAAAATAAAAATGAGAATACAGGTCATCTGCAAAATCAAATTCTTCTAGCAAATTCTGTTTATCAGTGCTTGTGGTCCCTTTGGTACAAACATATGGTGGGTTTCCTATTACTATATCAAAACCTCCTCCATCGAAAACATCAGCAAAATATAAATGCCAGGGGAAAAATGGTCGTATTTTATCCTTCTTAGTAAAATCGTGTAAAACTTTATCCTGTGTAGTAAAATCAATATCATATAATTTTTTTAGTCTTTTTTCTTCACTCTCAATATATATTTTTCTTTGCTCATTATTTGGAATAGAGTTAGCTTTCTTCATCATTTCATTGTAAGAAAAGTAATATTCTTCTTTTTCTTTTTCTACTTTTGCATGATATATGTTAATAATATATGATTCAATTTCTTCTCTTAGCTTTTCCCTCTCATTATTATCAGTTATAGAATAATATTTTGTTAAAACATCATGAAGTTTGCTTGCTAATGTATGTTCCTTGTTAAAACCTTCAAACTCGACAGTGCCTTTTCTGTTAAAATCTTTAATATCTATACCAGCAAATTTTTCAACAAGACTATTTCCCTGCATTATTTTATAATCAAGATTTGGTAATGGTTCGGGTTTTTCTGCATCTACCACTAAAGATAGCCAAAAACGCAATTTTGCAATCTCAACTGCACCTGGATCAATATCAACCCCATATATTGAATTCTGAATGATCGCTTTCTTGAGATTATAATTAGTAACATTCATACTATCGAGGAATTCTTTTTCAATATAATAACGTAGTGACACAATCTCTAAAAGAATTCCCATGGGAAAAGCACCTGATCCCACCGCTGGATCTACTATTTTAATATCTTTCAAAGCTTCGTTAACATCCTCTACAATATCTACCACCTCAAAGAATTGTTTCTCAAATTCTTTTCCATAATCCTCTGATTCTCTTTTACTTATGTAATAGTCCTTGTATTCAAATAGTCTTCTGATTGTTTGATCTGTTTTCTTATCTCCCTCACCTCTTTCAATTTTTTCAATTAGAAAATTTATCAGACTTTCTCTAGTCATGTAAGATACAATTTCTCTCGGTGTATAAAATGCTCCCTGTCCTTTACGTAAATTCTCGGGCAATAAATTTTCAAACACCTTACCTAGCATTTCTGGATCTACTGCAACATCTTGCTCGAAGAATGTATTTTCATCAATCGTAAAATTATATTTCTCAAAAACATCCAATATCCCAGTTCCTTCTTTATTTGAAAATAGATTATTGGTAGGTGTGAGAATTAAACTTTCATCAGACGAATAAAATCTTTCAAACAAACCCCCATTAAGGAATGGTACTTTTATGTACATCCCATCAAATTCAAAAGAATCTCCCTTTTCATTAAAACCACAATAAAATAACTTCTCTAAGAATTTTTCAAAAAAGTTAAGATCGTTTCTCTCACAATGCTTGAAAGCCCATCGTAAGAAATCGGTTTTCCCATCATCCCATTCACTGAGTGATGGGTTCCCTCCAAGCCATCGTTTTCTTTGAAGAAAATAAATAAATACTATTTGTCCTAATAGTTTTCTAGAAAATATATCCAGGAAATCATCATACTCTAATTCTGTATTCTTAGAAGCAACGATGTTGAAATTTTGTATAGCCCTAAACACATTAACAGTTTTCTCATAGAGTTCTTTATATTCTTTGAAAAATTGCTTGGATACAGATTCAACTGAAAATCGTTCTTTTAGATCATTAAAATCATTGATTCTTTTAGTTTCAGATACTGTTTTTGCTTCCAGAAGTTTATCATAAACTGTTCCTAATTTTGCATCAGAACCCAGCAGAAATGAAAATCTTCGTGGATTTGAGAATATTTTTTTTATCTTATCTTCTTCTATACTAAGATCTATTGTTATCAAAGATAATCTGTATTGTTCATCATTGGGTGATGTAAAAATCGCCAATGACTTACCCTCACCGTAAGAATTCATAAGCTTGAACGATTCGCGTGTTAATGATATCCTTGGATCATATGCAGATGTATGGTGAATCTCATATACTTTTAATCCCAAACTTTCAGATTCTCCAAGTAGATTAACGTTATTTATATACTTGAATGAATGCTCGGTTTTTATATTTTCTTCTTCAAATAATTTAAAATCATCAGGCAAAAATCTTGTTTGTAAAAATTCTATCCATTCCGCTCTATTATATGCTTTAGTGAAGTCCATAGTACGTTCCCTTCATTTTACTTAATTAATTCTTGTGCTAATATCAGTGTTTCCGGTTCTTCCTCAATCCTTTTAGCGGTATCAATTATTTTATCAAGATATGATTGTGGTATTAATTCCATCAACTCCTCAATTGCTTTTTCGGGTTTCTTAATATTTAATCCTCTAATAAATTTATAAATTCCTTCTGGTAAGGATCTCAAATTCTTCGCAGTAAATATAAAATCTTCCAAATAGTCTTTTTTTGTAGGTACGAGTTCTTTTAATTTACTAAGAATATTTATCGCTTTACCGGTATGTGGTGAGAGTGTAGCATTTGTTCTTGTAATAAATAGATTATCCTTTGCTACTTCATACTTATCATAAAATGATTTAGATATACTATCTGCTTCTTCATTCATAGAAGCTTCAAACAGCTTAAAAGCATCTTCTGGTGATAATGCAATACTTTTTTCCTTATCTATCCCCAATCTAAATGAGAATCCATCTCCCTTTTTTCCAAAAACAATTACTCCTTCTTTTTCTTTTTTCTTAGTTCTTTTAATTTTTGACCTATGTGGGATTTTTATCGCTTTATCAATTGTTTCTATAGGCACAGCGTCAACCATCTGCTTGTACTTCGTATCCCAGGATTCCATCTCATATGCTTTTAATGCTTCATTATATTGCTGGTAGAAATATGCTTTGAGTTCCTCATCTGGATGCAAGACTTTTGTATCTTCACCAAGAAGATGATTGATCATTGCCTTTTTCAATGTCGTTATTTCCTGGATATGAATCTCATTTTCTCCAATATAGGTAGGGAAGTAATTATAAATAAATAATGTATCGTACAACTGTTTCCCTATTCTATTTATTCTACCCACTCTTTGTATTACAGTAGTTGGATTATATGGTATATCAAAATTTATCACAATATCAGCTCTATTAAGGTTCAATCCTTCTGATAGTGTGTCGGTAGAAATAATAACATCATAATCATTATCCTGATTTTCTGCTGTAGCATCAAAGTTTTGTTTTATTATTTTCTTGTTCTTCTCTGACGCTTCTTTTGATGAATAATAAAATACTCTTAATGCATCTTTTACATTTTCATATAAGTAATGTGCTGTATCTACATATTGTGAGAACACTACTATTTTTCTTTTAGGATTTTCTTTTAATTTCTCATTAACATTCTTTATAAAATTATCTAATTTGGGATCTTTTTTTATACCCTCAGAGAACCATTCATCTTTAATATCTTCTAGCAGTTTTATATCATATTTCAAATCCCTTATAAAACTTTTCTTTTCATCATCCCTTATTTCTTCAATTGGTATAAAGACCAATCCTTTTTCTTTATGTTTCTTCAATTCATTCTCAAATGTGTAATTAGCTAAATCTATCTGTTCATCATCATCTAAGGTCGATAATATATCTGGCACTTCTGGTAATGTCCCCTTTTTATATATTGGCACTCTCTTTAACCTTTCGTAATAATCTTTTACTGTGTTCATCGATGAAATCATTGAATCCAGAGAACTTCTAAATGCAGCTATTGAGCTTTCAAATCGTGCTACCAATAATCTTTTCATGAATTTTGCCAAGTTTATCTGTGTTACTTCAAACAGCTCTAGGTCTTGTCCCTCTTTCTCCATTTTTTTTCTGAATCCTTTAAAATCTTTAAGATAGAGTACTGGCTTATATCTCGCTCCAATAAGTCCTGTTTCCTCATCAGATATTACTTTCAATGTATTAAGGTATAGTCCTGTCATATCTCCTAGATCGTATTGCATAAGCTTAGGAGTTTCTACCTTTGCATTCTTAAATCCTCGGTTTTCAATATCATCTTTATATTTTTTGATTTTTTCCAAATCAATCCTAGATCTTCTTATGGTTACAGGTTCCAGTATATTTCTAATCTTTTTTGAGAGCTCTGTAATCCTTAATTCCAATTCTTTATGTGTTGCTTTTTTCTTCTGCCTGTCTTTATTTATATCCTTATATTCTTTTACGAGTTCCCGGAATTGCAAGGACAAATTATCTACTGTTCTTATGGTTGATTTTGATGGTATTTGGAACAAACTTATCATCGCGAAAATATCTTGTGGTCTATTATTAAATGGTGTTGCGGTTAGAAGCATTACTTTATTACCCATACATAATCTATGGAGCAGCATGTAATCCTTCGTATTCTCATTTCTATATTTATGTGCTTCATCTACAATTACTAAAATCTCTGGATTTCCCCATGTATTTTCTACCATTTCAATTGCTTTGTGTATCGAACCTGAATTGAAAACTTTTGCTACTACACCAAACATTGGTACATATAGTTCATCCCATTGTTTATTTATCTGTGGTGGACATATAATTACTACTTTTTTTCTTAAATTATGTGCTACTGCAGAAGCAATTATACTCTTACCAAGTCCAACAACATCAGAGATTAAAACGCCGTTATGTATTTTTATTTTTTCAATTACCTCTTTTATTGCATCAGTTTGGTAAAGAAGGTTTTCAAATTTACCTTCTGTTATCTCCTCCGGTAGTGCGATTTCTTCGTTTGTTTCTATAAGAAAATATTCATATAGCACTCTTAAGTAAAAATAATATGGTTTAAATAACCTATCAATCCACACTTTTTCAGTTACTTCATTAGTAAAATCCTCAATATGGTCTTTATCTGCAATTATTATCGCAGTATCCCATAATTCATCAAATATCTTCTTACCTTTCACATACTCATCATACAGAATTACATTTATCTCATGCTGTTTTTGAAGTCCTGAATACGACAGATTACTCGATCCAGTGATCATAGTACCTGGATTCAAACCTCCCTGATCGTGTCCTTCCTTCTTCTCAAATAGATACATCTTCGCATGATTATGTTTAGCAGTTTTTCTTATCTCAAGTGTTCCATCTTTTATTTTTTTATAGAATAACAAAAAGGATTCTTCCTTCTCAGGAGTATCAAAGAATTCGGTATCATTTATTATATCTGTAAGTGCTTTTAGGAAATTTATCTTTTGTGTCTGTCTTGATTCGTTTATATGCATCTTTATCTCATATTCTTTTATGAGATTCATTACGCTTTTTTCAATATCCAATCCTACTAATATCTTTACATTCTTATCATTAAGGTTTTTGTATAATTGTTCAAATCCAGAGAAATAAAAATACCCGATCAGAAAATAAAGATTGTTGCATTCGGGTAGTATTTTCTCTATAATCTCCTTCAAAAACTGGTTCTGATTAGTTATAAGTTTTGCCATAAAATTCCTAAATTCTTCCGACCATTTCTTGGTTTTATTTATTGTCTGTCTTTTATCAAATCCCTTCCCCTCCTGTCAATTTTTTAATCTATCGTTTAAGCTTGTATTTAATTCCCTTTCGTGTCTATCCTCTTTCCATGGCGTTTATCGTGGCATAGTACCTTTAGGTACGCAGACGGATTGTCACGCCGTAGTTCAACGTGTCATGCTGAGCTTGTCGAAGCATGTCATCCTGAGCTCGCCGAAGGATCTCCCTACCCCCCAAATCCCATATCCCAACTTCCTAACCTTCAAACCTTCTAACTTTTTAACTTGTAAACCTAATATAACTAAACACACTCTCCCGAATATTCCCCCTGTTATAATATCCCATCACGCTCGTAATATCCTCATCCCACGGATCGCTGATCAAAATATCCTCCTTCTTGCATATCAAACCCTTCCCAAACACAAAATGAGTCTGATATCCCTCAACCTCCAATCCGTCAACCGAAATGATCGCTGGAAATACTTTTTTTGTAATATCAATATGCCCCCTGCTCTCATTCCACAGTTCAATCTCATGGTCAAGTTCAAATATCTGAGCAACCCTCAGCCACCAAATTTCTCCACCGTTCATAAATCCGCTGTGTTCTACCAAAATTTGGTTCAATTCCACCGGATGAACAAGTTCACCGGACAAAAAAGTGAGATATTCTGCCAACGCAACCACCCCGCATCCCTTCTCATGGATCTTGTATTTCGAAAAACCCAACCTCGTAGAATACCTGCTCATGTCAAAAATCCGTTGCATGGTTAAATTCCTCCTGTTTTATTAATGTTATATCATTCATTAACTTTTTTTCTTTCTCTCACGTCGAATTTTGTTGTTTTCCGTGAAATTTTTTAATTTTTTAAACATTCCGTGTATATTTTCAACTTAGAAACCTATTTTTCATACTTTGTACATCTATGTCACACTGAGGTTCTCGAATCATGTCATGCTGAGCCTGTCGAAGCATGTCATCCTGAGCTTGTCGAAGGATGTCATCCTGAGCCTTTCGAAGGATCTCTCTATCCCCAAAACCCAATACCTGATACCCAAAACCACATTTCCAACTTTTCAACCTTCCAAACCTTCCTTATCACTCCGTAGTCTTAAGTAGGCGGATTTCTCACCTAACTTCTCGCATATCTTAACATAAATTCTATTTTTCAAAGTTTCTGGCAAAACCTCCACATCTTTTCCAAAAATCTCCAAACGCTTCTTCTCAAATTCGCTTAATTCCTCAAATATTTCTTCGCACTTCGCTTCTCTATCCTCTTTCTTCATCTTTTTATAGATCTCCTCACCTCTCCGCATCATCTCCGCTCTCTTCTTCTCTTGTTCTCCCCTTCTCCTCTTCTTCTCTTCCTTCTTTCTGCTTTCTTCTTTCTGCTTTTTGTGATCTTTCGAGTTCATCTCCTCT
>Ga0272443_10004428_pt1 | contig 15305 bp, 15 predicted proteins | sample SSMAcet12_FD_193581 | JGI IMG/M metagenome (GOLD analysis project Ga0272443, IMG submission 193581) | Marine sediment archaeal communities from Little Sippewissett salt marsh, Falmouth, MA, United States - SSM-Acet-12 | ecosystem: Environmental > Aquatic > Marine > Wetlands > Sediment ...
ATTCTTGCCGCCAAGGCTTACGCGAATTTCAGACCGGGCGGTATCAAAGTGGAAGGGGGTGCCCTTGTCCTGGAAAAGGGGCTGGTAGAGGAAGACTTTAAGGAAATGAGCCGGGAGGGGGTTCGTCTGGTGGGGGAAATCGGCCTGGGATCGGCCAAAACCGTGGAGGAGGCCGGTCCAATGGTGCGATGGGCAAAGGCAAACGGCATGACCGTCATGATGCATACGGGCGGCACTTCCATGCCCGGAAGCTCCACTGTCACGGCGCAGATGGTAATGGATATGGACCCCGATGTGGTTTCTCACATTAACGGCGGAACCACGGCTATCCCCGTCGACGAGGTGGAAAAACTTGTGAAGGAGACCGCCTATACCGTGGAGATCGTACATTGCGGCAACCCCCGGGTTGCCGTGGAGACGGTGAGGTTTGTTCTTGAACATGACGCACTGGAACGGCTCATTATCGGCAGCGACACGCCCACCGGGTCGGGTGTCATCCCTCTGACACATTTGAGAATGCTGAATTTTCTATCCAGTCTGACCCCTCTTCGTCCGGAACAGGCTGTGTGTCTGGCCACGGGCAATGCCGCTCGCGTGTTTGGACTCAACCGGGGAGAAATCACGCCCGGAAGAGAAGCGGACCTGGTCGTCATGGACGCTCCGATGGGGTCTGTGGGGAAAAATGCGCTGTCTGCGCTGGAGGCAGGCGATGTACCCGGGGTGTCCATGGTATTGATTGACGGCGAAATCAAAGTCGTGAAAAGCCGGAACACCGCACCGGCAACTCGGCAGGCCTCGATCTTAAGGTAAAGCCCCTATGGTGGCTTTCTTTTGAGCCCTTAAAAAATGCAGGGACGAAAAGAAATTTTTTCCCTTTCTTTTGTTTGCATAGCACAAATAGAAAATAGACCGGCTTGGCCGGTCATTGGAGGCGTTTCATGTTAGTCGATACAGAAAAATGCACCAGTTGCGGGATTTGCGCCAGAGATTGCCCGCTTGGCGCCATTCGAATGCGGAACCGCAAACCCGTTGTAAATGACCAGTGCAGCCGTTGCGGTGCCTGTGTTAAATTCTGCCCGGAAGGGGCTCTCGAACTGGAAACATCCGTTGCTCCTGATGCCCTGCAGTGTGATGCATGTCCGATCGGGTGCTTTATCAAGCCCGGTCACAAGGGGGCCTGCCTGCGTTACACCAACAAAAGCGGTCAATTGATCAGAATCGACCCCCCTCAACGCTTTAGTGACGTAGCCTCTTTTGTTGGCGCCGAGCCTCAGGAAGCCATTCGCCAACCCCTGGTAACCGCACTGGGTTCCGGAACGACCTATCCGGATTGTAGGCCTGCACCCTATATTGTCAGGGGCAGACAGGCCGACGTGGATGTGGTAACCGTGGCCACAGAAGCGCCTCTCCTCTACAGTACCCTCATGCTGAAGATCGATACGGATATTCCCTTAGGGGATGAAGGGTCGTTGGTGTTGAGCAAAAAGGAGAGGGTGGGTATGGTCAATACCGATCAATATGGTTCCAAAATCCTGTCCATCGGCGGCCCAAACCTCCTGGCAGGCCCCAACGGTCTCCTGATGGCACAGACGCTAACAGATCTGGCCAATCGAAAACCGGTGAAGTTGAGGATCAGTAACGGGGCCCGGTTGGAGGTGCAGGTGGGCGTGGCTCCCATTATCGATGGTGAGCCGGCTGGCCGAAGGATCGTGGGATGCGGAAGCGCAACTGTCGGCATATTCGCCCCCATTTTTAAAAAAGCCGCGGACGACGTTATTATTCTTTCCCATCCACCCCATACCGGGGTCCTGAGTGAACATGCGGCAGGACGCTTTCTGGGCGTCAGGGGAACCGGTGTCCGGCTGAATTTAAGACAGGGGACCCCGGGACGATATATCGCCGAACCGGGTAAAGGCTGGGGTGGCACGTCCATCACAGATCCAGCCACGCTCATCAGGAATGTGGATCTTGATGAGGGTCGTCCCGGGATGCGGATCCTTGTCACAGAGCCCACAGGAAAGCATGCGGTGCTTTACGAGGTAGACGAAAAAGGCGGCCTTCAGGAATTGACATTGACCCCTGAGGTGAAAGAGGCGCTCGAAGCCATTTCGGAGAACTGTGAGATGTCCATGGTATCAGGGGTCTATATAGGCGGTGCGGGCGGTAGTGCCCGGGCCGGGGCAGTGCGAGCTCCCCTTGCCTTGACCCACGCTGTCCACGAAAAAAGGGCGAACCTGACTGTCGGCGGCGCGCCGGTCTTCCTGTTCCCCGGCGGTGGCATCAACTTCATGGTGGATGTGGAAAGGGTAAAGCCGAATTTCTTTTACTGGACTCCCACACCGGCTTTCATCTGTCCCATTGAGTATACCATGACATACCCGGACTATGAGGCAATGGGGGGACATGTGGAAGCCATGAAACCCTATGAGGCCTTTGAGCCACGGGCCTGAAAGTAAACGATGGATGAATTATCAGACGAATATCCAGTGGTTAGACGGGGGCCGGATCCTTGCCGAATGCGGCCCCATGCGCCTGGTCATTGCGGCCTGGCTGGGAGGGATTCCCCAGCGGGAACTCTGCATTCGTGCCGCGGAGGAAGCCTTTCTCCTCCTTGAAAGAATCGCCCGGCATCGCCGGCTTTTATCGCGCCGTTACCAGGAAATGCCCGACGATTTAGACAATTTCCAGGCCCTGAAGATGATCCGGAGCGCTCTGGCCGTGGACCCAACCTTGACCCCCATGGCCGCTGTGGCCGGAACCATTGCCGACGGCGTGGCCTCGTTCCTTTCCCGCCGGGGTATGACCCGGATCATCGTGAACAATGGGGGAGATGTGGCGATTCGAACCCCTCCCGGTGAATCGGTCAAGGTGGGTATCCGGCCTGCTTTGTCCCGCGGAGATATTGCGGACATCCTGACACTCGGTGGTGAGCGGCCGTCGTGGGGTGTTGCGACCAGCGGACTGGAAGGAAGAAGTCTGACACGGGGGGTTGCCTCCGCTGCAACCATTATTGCCGGCAGTGCTTCTCTGGCGGACGCTGCAGCCACCGCTGTCGCCAATGCAAGCTATGTGGATGATAATACCGTCATCCAGAGGCCTGCTGAGGAACTTGATGAACAAACCGATATTCCCGGCATGGCTGTCACCATAAAGGCCGGGCCGTTTACAGAAGAAAAAAAGGACCTGGCCCTTTCACAGGCCATGAAGAAGGCGGAAGCGTTAATAAACAAGGGCCTGGTTTACGGTGCCTACATCGTGGTGGATGGAAAAATCACGATGACCGACTTTGTGCGCGATCGGCTGAACCAAGAAAAGATTCACTAAAAGAGGTGAACTATGGACGTACGAAAATATGTAGATCTCATTGAAGAGACCCGGATGGAGAATGGTAAGGCGGTGGACCCGCCTGCCAGGAAAGCGGCGGCTGTTGCCGTGATCAGAAATCCTTTTGCAGGCATATATGAAGAGGATCTCCAATCCCTCATCGATATCGGGGATAGTCTGGGAGAAAAATTGTCCCGGCGGGCCATGCGATCCCTGCAAATAGACCCAAGCGAGGTGGAAAGTTTTGGAAAAGGTGTCGTGGTGGGTCTGGGGGGCGAACTGGAGCATGCGGCCGCCATTATGCATCCCAAATTGGGGCACGCCGTGCGCCGGGTCGTCGGGGGCGGAAAGACAATGATGCCTTCGGCCAATAAGGTCGGAGCCGCAGGCACGGAGTTGGACGTGCCGGTTCACTGCAAGGAAGCCGCACTGGTGCGCTCTCATTTTGATGCCATGGCAGTCAGGGTGCATGATGCCCCCCGGGATGACGAAATCCTCGTGGTCGTGGTTCTGACCGCTGCCGGAAGGCCTCTGGCCCGTGTGGGCGGGTTGAAAAAGGAAGAGATCAGTGTTCGAGACGGGTTACGATAATCGTCAAGGAGGATTTTCCTATGGCTCTACCGCATTTTAAATACCACGAACCGGAATCACTGACCGAGGCTTGCCAGATGATCAAGGCGTTTGGCAAAACGGCCGCCCTCCTGGCAGGCGGTACCGACCTCCTTGTCAAGATGAGAAACCGAGAACGACAACCGCAGAAGATTGTATCCCTGACAGCGCTAGCAGACATCAGGCGAATCGACTTCACCAACGGGCATCATACAATAGGCGCCTGTTGTACGGTTTCCCAGATCGCTGAATCCGTGGAAATACAATCCACTTTTCCCGCACTGGCCTGCGGGGCCGGTCGTCTCGGATCGCCCGCCGTGCGAAACGTCGGGACAATCGGGGGCAATATCGTCACGGCCAGTCCCGCCGCAGACCTGCCGCCGGCTCTGGTGGCCTATGGGGCCACGGTGCGACTGAAGAGTGAAAAGCAGGAGAGAGTTATGCCCCTCGAAAATTTGTTTCGCGGGCCGGGTGACACGCATGTCAAAAGAGAAGAGATCCTGGCGGAGGTTCATCTTGAAAAGCCCTCGGAAGTTTCCGGTTCAGTATTCTTCAAACTTGGCAGCAGAAGAGCCCTGCAGATATCCGTCGTAAACGGGGCCTGTTATCTCGCGCTCAACCCTCAAAGCGGGGAGATCGAAAAGGCCAGGGTTGTGCTGGGGGCTGTTTCTCCCACCCTGGTGCGGGCATTTTCCGCCGAAAACATCCTTGTCGGTCAGAAACCCGGTGCGAATCTTTTCCTTGAAGCCGGTCGGGCGGCTGCCTTGGATTGCAGCCCGATCGATGACCTGAGGGCATCAGCGGTATACAGGCGGGACATGGTACAAGTCATGACGAGCAGAACCCTGCATACAGCATTGGAAGAAATACGCACACCATTAAAGAGATCTTGATATGAAAAAAAAGATTCAACTGTCGATCAACCGCCAGAACTATGTGTTAGAAGTGGAAGCGCATTGGACTGTATTGGATATGCTTCGCAACGAACTCGGACTTCTGGGAACGAAAAGAGGGTGTGAGAAGGGGGACTGCGGGGCCTGCACGGTTCTGATGAATGGCAGGCCCATCAATTCATGTCTTTATCTGGCCGTCCGCGCGAACGGAACGGAAATTTTGACCGTCGAGGGACTGGAGACGGATGAGGGGCTTCACCCCCTGCAGAAAGCTTTTCTGGAAAAAGGCGCCGTGCAATGCGGTTTTTGTACCCCTGGCATGCTTTTGACGGCTGTAAACCTGCTGGATAAGAATCCGAGTCCAACTGAGGAAGACATACGACGGGCCATCAGCGGCAATTTGTGCCGGTGCACGGGTTATCAGCACATTGTGGATGCGATCCGGTTTACTGCCGAAAAATCGTGATATTGGACAGTTATCTCTGGATCAGACCGGTTCTTTTTAGACCAAAACCCTGACAACACCCACAGTTTTGACCTTGCCCACGACGCTTTGCATTCAGGTGAACAATGAACATCACGAATATCGATCACATCGTTTTGACAGTTAAGAATATCAATAAAACAGTTCGATTTTATGAGTCCGTGCTGGGTATGGTGGGAGAAAGCTTCGGCAAGAATAAAATGGCCCTCAAGTTTGGGAACCAAAAAATTAACCTTCATGAGCACGGCAATGAATTTGACCCCAGGGCGAATAAACCCACCCCTGGCTCGGAAGACCTCTGCTTTCTGACGGACACAAAACTGGACGCTGTCATGAAACATGTAAAAAGTAAGGGCGTAAAAATAATTGAAGGCCCCGTGAAAAGGAAGGGAGCTACTGGCCCGATTGTTTCGATTTATTTCAGAGATCCAGATGACAATCTAATTGAAGTGGCAAACAGGGCCTAGTGGGGGCAGGGCAGGGTCTTTTCACAGAAAACCTTTGGGATGCAGCGGGCCAGAAAACTGAGACACAAACTTTAACCCGTAAGAACGGGAGAACCCGATCTTTTTGAGTCCATCAACGACAGTATCTCTTTTACTTCAGGTACCTTTTCGAAAGACCCAATTTTTTCTATTAAGGCCTCACTATTTTTTTCAGGTATGACGAGTTTTGCTGTATCTCTGAATTTTTTTGCAATTTCTTCAAAGCTTAAAGGATTCGCTGGATTTCCCTTTGGATTGGCCAGAAATCCCTTGTATTCTATGCCGTTCTTCATTCTAACGGCAACTCTCGCACCGAACTTGAGCTCCCGGACAAGATTTGCATTCACTTTTTTTCTTAGACGAATTAGAGCGGGATCATTCACTTTTGTATCGGTAAATAGCTCTAAGGTCACATTCCCTTCAGCAAGGGCAAGAGCGGCTAAAAACCAGAGACTGAACTTTCCTTCGGTACCGATTTTAGGATTTTTAATCCCAGCAGATGTAAAGGCAACCGGCCCGGTTTCTATATATATCTCTTCAACATTTTCAATATTGGGACGATGGGTGGAATGGATCTCCTCCAGGAGACCTATCGCTGAGTGGGTTCAGGCACAGGTCGGATACGGTTTAAAACTAATATCTGAAATATAGTATTTTGACCCGAGATTATCTAACACGCTTTCTTTATCTGGATATTCGGTAAGAACATCAAGGATTCCCAATTCGCCTTCAATGATATTTTTCGAGCTGGTAAACCCCCTTTCAGCGAGAAGTGCAGAGATTACCCCGTCCATACAGGCGTTACCCGAATTAAAAGGCTTACACATAGACCCAAATACCTGCCGTACGCCGCTTGCCTGGGTACCGCAGATACCAAACGCATGGATGGTTTTTTCAGCATCCAGGTTTAGGAGTTTGGCCACCCCAGCTGTGGCACCAAATCTTCCCGCAGTCGATGTGGAGTGCCAGCCCAACTCATAGTGGTAACTTCCCAGACCCAGGCCAAGTCTGATACTGACATCGATCCCCAAAATTAAGGCTGTCAGGATGTCTTTACCACTGAGGTTCTTGTTTTCTGCAATAGATAGAAGAGCGGGTAAGCAGGCAGCGGTACCGTGGATGACTGTTTCATCATGATAATCATCAAAATCCAGGGCATGAGAGATGAGTCCGTTTGCCAGGGCAGCATTTGCGACATCCGTTTTAATGTCGGTTCCCATGACGGTTGCTTGCTCTTTGCCACCAAACTCTTTTACATATGCAATGATTATTTTAGATGCCTCGTCATCTATGCCACCGAGAGCACTTCCAAGGCAGTCGAGAATACAATTTTTGCTCTTTCCTAAAACCTCGGGGGGAATGTCTTCATAATTTGTGTCTTGAATAAATTCTGCTAATTTTTTTGTGAGTTCCATAACTTTTTCACTGTTTCATCCCTAAGACGAGACCGATGTTTTTCCGGTTCTGCGGATCACGAAAATTATCATAAACAGGGCAGGTATCAATGCCAATGCCGAAAGGGTCCCTCTGGGATAAAACAATATAAATAGCGCCAACAGGAGGACTAAAAATCTTGAAGGGAGGTCATGCATTTTGTGTTTAAAAATCTTACCGTGGATGGCGGAAGCCGCCGTCATGCATCCAATGAGCAACACCCCAAGAGCAGCCAGTTGTGCCCAACCCGGCTCCAACAACAAAATATCCCAATTGAAAATCGCAAATGTGAGGAAGAAAAAGGGAAGCGATATCTGTAGCGTGACCATCATCGTCTTCATGAAGGACGCGCCCGAAATGCGGGAAGCAACGGCAGCGACGAGTGAGGTTGGCGGCGAATATTCGGATATGACCGCTATGAAAAACAGAAAGAAATGAGCGACCCAAGGGTTGATCCCTATTCGTGTCATCGGCGGGATGACGATCACGGCTGAGAGGATGTAACAGGCCGATGGCGGTATTCCCAGCCCTAAGAAGACCCCAATGGCGAACCCCACACCGATAAGGGCGACAACATGGAATTCCCCGACCGACGCCAGCACTGCCATCAGCTTAATCATCCACCCACTCACCACAAACAGATTGACCATGACCCCGAGCATGGCGAGCAAGAGAACGAGCGGGGCGGTGACCCCGGCAAATCCCTCTAAGGCCCCGCGCAAACACCTGGCCCATTCCTTTACCTTATCTAAAAATGTGCCGGGATGGAGATACATGCGGAGTAGGGAGGCGGCTATAAAGAGACCCATCGCTATGTTAAGCGCGGCTCTTGATGCTTCATACCAAAGCACACCCATCAAATAAATCAAAACGCCGATGAAGGCGAAAAAGATCGACGTGTTGAGCACGTCCGTTTTGGAAAATCTTTCGATAATGGAATCCAGATTTGAATCTTGCTCGCTTTTCCCTCCCCGCATGAAGCGCGATGTAAAGAGGTAAACCGATAGAGAAATGATACCGAAGAAAATGAGTGCCGGCGCATATCCTCGAGCGATAACCTCAAAATACGTCACACCCAGAAAGTCAGCCATGAGAAAACCGGCGATTGCCATGACGGGCGGCATAAGCAGGCCTCCCAGCGAAGATGAGGCTTCCACAGCACCGGCATGAAGCGCAGGAAACCCTGCCTTTTTCATCAGCGGTATGGTGTACTGCCCGGTGATGGCTGCATTCGCTGCTCCCGACCCACTGCAGGTAGCGATAGCCATTGAAGTCACCACTGCCGTTTGGGGAATAAGGGTTTTGCGTTTAGCAAATAACCCGGTAAATGTTTTGATAATGGATTCCTGAACACCAAACCCCTGTGCAATGCCCAAAAACATAAAAAATGCCGCGATAACGCCTACGCCGGTTTGCGAATACGTTCCAAATAGACCCAATGAAATCTCAATGGAAGAGGAGGTGATGACCCTTGTCCAGGAGACCCCAGGATGACCGAGCATACCTGGAAATATCCACCCGTAAACGGAATAGAACATGAGAAACAGGATAAGATAAAAGAGCAGTCCGTGTTCCCGTCTGGTATATTCAAGAATGAGACCCAGCATCATCAATCCTACGATTTTATCAGGGATGTTGAAAAACCCCGCCCTGTCATAGATGAGGGCATCAAACTCCACTCTCATATATATTATGGAAAAGACGCACATAGCGATGTACAGTCCGGCTATGGCCATATTGAATTTCAATCCCAGACGCGGGTACGGCAGCTCTCCGGTGACAAAGGAATTCAAGACCCACAGCACGTAGGCAAGAGGGACGAGCGTTACGGCAAGGAGCATGGTTCCGCCTAAGCCGGTTGTGAAATAATGTAGTGAAAATATTAGATATATGATTGTGACGATAAGATAGGAGGGGATTAAGAATTTACGCATTTTAGCTAATGAATACGTTTCATCTGGCAACTGCTTTTTTTTCATCTTTTCACCCACTAACGGTTTGATACAAAAAGTGGTGAACTCACCCTCTATTGGTGTTCTAAAGGGGTGAGCTCACTAATTATCAACCTGTCACTAGCCTTTATTTTAGCCTAAGAAGATCACTTCGCTTTCATCGTCTCGATAGCTGCCTTGATGGTTTCCTCGGTCGCTATTTTCCAGGATGAGTCCCATAAGCCCTTTTCCTTTAAATATTTCGCTAAACCGGGATGTACCGGGATCTCTGGAATGCTCTTGATCCCCTGGACTTGGAACCCCGCGACATCTTTCGCTAATGGTCCGAACCCCGGATCCAGCTTAAGCAGCGCAGCGGATTCGGATTCAAAAAGTTTGAGTGCTTTATAAACGCCATCTGCCGGAAAACTGAGCCCATGGTGGTAACCAAAGAAAAAGGGCACACCATAGAGTTCATCGACTCCCAAGTCCTTGGTATACGCTTTTTTCATGTTGATTTTGGCAGGGGCAAAACCTGCCGCTGTCAGTTTTTTGATTTGTTCCGGGGTTGGGTTCACTCCTTGCAAGGGGCTGGCCACATCAAGCACCTTAATCCAGCCAGCCAATGATACCAAAGCCGTTGTGTATGCTGCGGTGGCGTCTATGGTTCCCGCTCTTAGCGCATCCGCAACCTTTGACATATCAACTTCTACATGCGTAACGTCCAGACCGCAGATGTCCTCTATGGCTCTGTGGATGTTGATATTGTTCATATATCCCGCTTTTGTCATATAGATTTTCTTACCGTCCAAATCCTGCCAGGACTTAAATTTGTCTTTATTCTTCGGTAAAGTTAATATATGGGTTTCCATGGTGTAGCTCCAGAAAGACTGCACCGGCATTTGCTTTACATTGGGTTCAAAGCCCTTAAATGGTTTTACAAATGAGTACAATTTTCTCAATCCCGGCTCGGCTGAATACGTGCTTTCCAGATTACCCACAAGAAAGCTCTTGATATTAGCGGTGGTTGAAACGTACGGGTAAACGGTAACGTCGTAATCCGGTAAACCCCTTCGCAAAAAATCTGACATAAAAGCGGATACTCTATAGCCATAGGCCCCTGGATTAGAGACCCCCCATCTCCACATTTTTTTTTCAGCTGCCGCGGTACCAGATAACGCAAATACCGAAACCAGGACCACAGCCAACCCTAAAACCAATCCCAATTTAAACTTTTTCATTTTTTCCTCCTTATTATGTTATTTTTGATTTAGAGTCTAAACCTCCCGAACGATCCACACTCATACGCACCACCTCCTTGCCATTTTGTTAGTTTCTTTATAGCGAATTAACTTCTTCTTTAAAATATGAACGTGTCGTGATTTCGTTGTGTAGAAGGTTGCAAAAAAAACTGGCAAACGCAGCCAAAGACATGGGTATCACTGAAAGCAGACTAATCTTGGCATAGGAAAGGCCAGATACATGATAAAGTATGACCCGTCGAATCAGATGCGCGAGACACCTATACCGAACCCATAAATCCTTAAAAGGGTAATTTTTAGGCCAGAAGTTGCATTCAATAGTAATTAAAGATACTAATGAAATATCGCTTACATCCAATATAATTCATCCAAAATCAATATAACACGAGAAAGCACGATTATAACAAGTTTGAGTATTGTTTGAAGTGATAGAAATTATTATAGAATTAGGAAGTAACGACTCGCTTTCCGATTAATAAAAAGTAGCAGGTCATGGGCTTTTGTGTCAAGGGAAAAGAATTTACACCATATGTCGAAAGACGCTCAACTTTTGATGCGCTGTTACTCAAATAATTTCAGAGACTACAATCCCTTGAAAAACTCCTTGGCAATCCTGACACTATCTACCGCAGCAGGTATTCCGCAATAGACGGCTGTTTGGAGGAAGACCTCCATTATTTCCGCTTTGCTACACCCGTTATTCAAGGCTCCTCGCAGATGCAGTTTCACTTCGTGCGGCCGATTGAGAGCAGTCAACATGGCCAAGTTAATAAGACTGCGGGTCTTACGTGATAAACCTGGCCGAGCCCAAATGCGGCCCCAGCAATATTCAGTAATAAGTTCCTGTAGAGGATGTGTAAAATCATCCGCATCGCCGATCGATTTGTCAACAAACTCCTTTCCCAGAACAGCTCGGCGAACCTTTAGTCCCTTCTCAAAAAGATCAGTTGTCACCTTTCTACCCCCTTCTTGGTATTTTATTCAGGATTATGCATATCCTTTTTCTTGGATGAGAGACATTTGATTATGATTTTCTTGGAAATGTAGGCTAATCAACGCGGCGTGTCAAGAAACGGTGTCTGATCCTGATTCAATTCTGTTTTTTCAAAGCATCTTGAACTGAATTTTGAAAGTTCAGTTGACAGAGATATTTGGGAACAGGGCATCTATCGAGCAACAGACATATATGCGGAGGGGGAAAATTAGGTTTTAAGGTCAGGACTTTAAAAGAGGCAAAAACGCACCGAACACCTTGATAACACATAAGTTTTACGGCTAACTTTGAGAGGCTGCAGAATCATTCAAGCCCAGGCCCTTGTGGCGGCAATGTTAAAATCAGAGCCTTCAGCATAGAGCAAAATCAGTTCAATTTGCAATGAATAAAATCAGGAAAACCTCATGGTTTTTAACTGATTTGACTTTATTTGGAAATAGTCGATTGATCTGGATGTTCTAAACAGCGAGTCGAGTCAAAAAGCTCTCACCGAGAATCATATTTGCAAGTTAAGGCCGAGTATTCCATTTTAAAGGTTTAAAAATTGAAGTGCCGGGTATTGGATCGGGAAGTTGTGAAATAGCCAAAACGTTCCTTCTAATGCGTTTAATAAAATTAGCATATTTCATGAGTTCTTTTGATGGATGGTGTTTCCACGGAATAAAGAGACCAATGGTTTTATTATGCTGCTCTTTGACAAGTCTGAGCGATTCGGCCAGGTCACTATCATTTGAGACGATAACGGCACAATCATATTTATCAAGCCAAGCATCATTTAAGACATGACCAGCGAGGTTGACATCAGAACCTTTTTCCTCTGTTTTAATAATATTCACGAAACGACTCGCACCGACGGGATTAGCTAACGGTGCTGAAATTATATGGCTAAGGAAATGGCCATAGTAAATTGAGAGTTCAGGGATATGCTTTTGAATAGCTCTCAGGAATGCTTTTTGTCGAAGCGGTTGATCAGGATCTGTTTTTCCTGAAACGAGCGCTGTAAAATATTTTATGGACTGAATATCGTGTTGGGGTTTGAGAAGATGCCTAAAAAGTGCCTTTAGATTTAACCATTTGTAAGGTGTATCTTTTACCGCCCCATAGTAAAGATTAAACCCATCGACATAAATATAGGTCCGCATCTGCATCATATTATGATGAAAAAGCAAGGGCCACTTGCGTGGCCCCGCGCCCTGGGTCGAAACCACAGGGGTAATTACTTAATTAATCACTGTTTTATTATAATCGAAATCGATTTTGTGTCAAGCTTTTAGCATGAAATTTATAAAAAATATTACGCAATGTCACGCAAATAAATGAAGTCTACAAAAATGTTGTCTTTTTGAGACTTTGTTTCAAAAGTAACAATTAGAATATCTTATGTTTTTGCTTGATCGTTGGCAATGACTTGGTTCAAAAATCTCTTGATTTTTTGTTTTTCTCTATTTCATTGAGATTCAGAAATAACGCCCCGCCATTTTTCAAATGGATATCGGGCATTCACCTAAAGATATGGATTATGGGTATAATATGTTAGATGAAAACGTTAAAATCGACGCTATCAGGCAGTTGGAAGCAGATGGGGAAGTGTTAGACAAAACAGTCAAAAAACAGAATCTTAGATAAAAACCATTACAAAAATGTAAGCCATTGAATTCCTGATTTTTTAGTGAAAAAAATGGCGGAAGTGCATGGGAATCGAACCCACCTGACGAGGTTTTAGCCCGTCACACCGGATTTGAAGTCCGGGAGCCCCACCAGTGAGCTTTCCACTTCCAAATCCACTTAGTATTGTGACAATATTTTAGTCATGTAATGCGTTTTGTCAATAGTCCTATGTTTGGGCGCTTACAGGTTCACGGATGCGTGAGTAAAACATCACCGCCCGCTTCGCTCGAGACGCAGGGTTCGCAGGGGAAGAATATGTTTTCTTTTCTGTTCTTGTTTTCCTTTTTCTCAAAGGAAAACAAGAAAGTAAACCCCAACGTTGCATAAATGTTTGGTCCAAAAGCGCTTCGCTCGCTCTATATAAGGCCATCAAGAAACGATTGCCCATTTTCAAGACCTCACCGTATGTTTAATACGCTTTCGCCCTTGAAAATACTCAATCGCCCCTTGCTGACCCAATCTATACCGTTTTGAACTCAAATTTTATGCAACGTTGGGGTAAACTCAGCGTTCTTCGTGTCTCAGCGGTGAACAACAATATTTTGAAAAGGATCCTTTTAGGGTAAAAATTCAAACCACCCTTTTTTAGGGGCGGCAGGTAATTATGAAAGATAGTCAATAATGATCCGCAAAACCCTGCGAAGCGGTTCTGCCGCGCCCCACAAGAGTTGATCGCCCACCGTGAAGGCGGCTACGTATTCCGGACCCATAATCATTTTCCTGAGTCTGCCGACCGCAATGGTCAAGGTACCGTTTACGGCGGCAGGTGTTAGGGATTGAAGCGTCGATTTTTTATCATTCGGGACCAGCCTGACCCATTCATTTCCCCCTTTTACTATCTCCTTTAGCTCCTCAAGGGGGATGTCTTTATCCAGTTTAATCATAATCGCCTGGCTGTGACATCGCATGGCACCCACGCGAACACACAGACCGTCGACGGGGATGGGCTTAACGCTGGCGAGAATCTTATTGGTTTCTACCTGACCCTTCCACTCCTCCCGGGTTTGACCGGATTCCATTTGAGAGTCGATCCATGGGATGAGACTCCCGGCAAGGGGTGCTCCAAAGTTATCAGTGGGTAATGTACTGCTCCTTAATTCTTCGGTCACCCTGTCATCAATGGCGATGGCCGTCGAGGCGGGATCACCCAGCAAAGCGCTTGAGGCATTACCGATGACCGCCATCTGGGCAATCAGCTCTCTCATATGTTTGGCTCCTGCGCCAGAGGCGGCCTGATAGGTCATGGAAGAGATCCATTCGATATGGCCGGCAGAAAAAAGACCCGAAAGCGCCATGAGCATTAAACTGACGGTGCAGTTTCCGCCCACATAGGCTTTAACGCCTGAAGATAATCCGTGGTTGATAACAGATCGGTTTACCGGGTCCAGGACGATAACGCTTTCATCATCCAATCTGAGGGCAGAAGCCGAGTCAATCCAATACCCGCTCCAGCCGTTTTTGCGGATTTCAGGGTAGACTTTTTTGGTATAGTCACCGCCCTGACAGGTCAAAATAATATCCAGTGAAGAGAGGCGGTCAACGTCATATGCATCTTTTAAGGGCGGAATTTCGAAACCGATATCAGGACCTTTTCCACCGATATTTGAGGTTGTGAAAAAAGAGGGATCAAAGCCCTTAAAGCCCTGTTCTTGTCTCATCCGTACCATAAGGACCGAGCCAACCATCCCCCGCCACCCAACAAAACCGACTCGTAACATAATTTCTCCCGTAACGATTTTTTTTGACAGGATTACAGGCCTGATATTCAGAAGATCCTGATATTCCTGTCAAAAATTTAAATTTTCCACCATCTGTTCCAGAGCGTCGGAAACAGATTCATGACAGACCAGATCGGCCTCTGCATCAAGTGGCGTTTCATCCCGGTTGATAATAATGAGTTTGGCACCGTTTTGAACGGCCTGGGCGGGCACAGACGCCGCTGGATAGACCACTAGTGAAGAACCCAGAACAATACAGAGGTCACATTCGCTGGCATACCTCAGAGCATCTGCCATTTTGTCCTGTGGCATAGCCTGACCAAATGAGATGGTGTCCGGTTTCAGGATTCCTGAGCAGTCATCGCAATAGGGGACGCTCACCCCTGAATTCAAACGGTCCTGTATGTCTGCCCGGTCATATTTTTTCCCACAGCTCAGGCAGGAAACTGAAAATGCCGTGCCGTGAATTTCAATAATTTTCTCAGGTGAATTCCCTGCCTTCT